>Ga0163144_10007658_pt1 | contig 23607 bp, 19 predicted proteins | sample OliLak19BULKMAT1_FD_123175 | JGI IMG/M metagenome (GOLD analysis project Ga0163144, IMG submission 123175) | Freshwater microbial mat bacterial communities from Lake Vanda, McMurdo Dry Valleys, Antarctica - Oligotrophic Lake LV.19.BULKMAT1 | ecosystem: Environmental > Aquatic > Freshwater >...
AAATAAGTAATTACAACTTCTACCAAAAAAAACAAAAATACACTTACAAAAAGCGTAATAATGAAGGGTGGTAAAAAAGATTTTATGGTTAAAGTATGTAGCTTTTTTAAAAACAAAATTAAGTACTAAAATACATAATTATTATGGATAAAATAGAATACCAATACTTTAGCTTTACTCAATTAAAAAGCTTATTTTTTATTATTAAATGTAATTTACAATATTATAAACTACAATAATTTAATAATGTTAATTGATAAGAAATTTAATAATTTTTTTATTTAAATTTTTTCGATGCCTAAACGTAACATCGTGTTTGGCTTTTGGGTATGAAATAAGTTGTGTAGTAGCTGGAAATGCTAAATGTAAATTTTTTCCCACCGAAAAAGGCACAACACCATCTTTCTCTCCCCAAATTAATAAGGTAGGTGTTTTATCAAGATTATAAGTTAACGATTTATAATACGTTTGATGTTCGACTAAATAATTTATTTGTTTATCTCTATCGCTTTTGTGTTTTACAAAAAAATAATTAACTACTTTTTGTTTTAACTTTTTTGAAATGGGATAATGTTTTGAAATGGAAGCTTTTTGTAAACCATTAAAATCTTTTACGGTAATAGGAACTAATAAATTATTTACGTTATCTACACCCACTGCCCTTGCACAACTATCAGCCATTTGACCCGAAAAAAATTTTACTGGTCCATCAATAATAATTAATTTATTTACATAAGGTTGATACAATTGATTATAAACAGCTGTTGCTAAACCGCCGTAACTAAAACCCAAAACATTAATTTTTGAAGTAATTCCTAATTTTAACAGTGCTTCGTAAATTTGCTCAACCTGAAACTCTACCGAATAATTATTGGCATTCGACTTACTCTCGCCAAAATAAATTAAATCGGGCAAAATTAAATTAAAGTGTTTTGAAAGTGTTTTAATTTGTTTACTAAAATTTGTTCTACCATTAGCCCCCAAACCGTGTAATAAAAGCAAATAAGGTTTTGAAGAATTTTTACTAAAGTTTATGTGTAATGTAGACTGGCTACAACTAATTAGTGTATCAAAGTTGATATATTTATTTACCACCTTTTTAGCGCGAGCATTTAACCAACTAAACATCTTAGGTGTTTTTGATTGAGAAAAAAGAAAGGAAAAACTAAATAAAAATAAACTAGTAAAAAATATTTTTTTCATTTTAATTGTATAAACTGTAATAACCATTCCACAGCATCTTTTTCGTTTTTAAATATTTTATAAGGCCGTTTAGGTTTGTTAAATTTCATATAAAATTCGGCAATTAATTTGTATGCTAAATTTGTAATAACAATAGCTGTTGCCGAGAGTGGCGATTTATCCTCAAGAGAAACTGCATTATCTCTGGCTTCTTTTGTTATAGATACATTATCTCCTGCAAAAAATATAGATGGTGTTAATTTATGATTTGTAATTTTATTGTATTCATCAACCATTAGTAATTGCAACTTGACATCTAACACACAATTATCTTTAAATAATACGTAAACAATACCATTAGATTTAAGTTGAATATTTACTTCGCTTAAATCTATTTCTGAAATGGTAATTATTTCTGTATTAATTTTAACCATTATGTTTGTAAAACGCCTATGTTATATTGTTTTGTTATAGGTGAATGGTTAGCCATTTCAATACCCATACTAATTATATTACGCGTTTCTAAAGGGTCGATAATGGCATCTAGCCACAAACGAGATGCTGCATAATATGGTGTAGTTTGAGCATCATAACGGTTTTTAGTTTTGTTAAATAATTCTGCTTCTTTTTCTGAAGTTATTTCTTCGCCCTTGGCTTTTAAACTAGCTACTTCTATTTGCACTAACACTTTAGCCGCTTGTGCACCACCCATTACTGCTACTTGCGCTGTGGGCCAACCTACAATTAAACGAGGATCGTATGCCTTACCGCACATAGCATAATTTGCTGCACCGTAACTATTTCCCATAATAATTGTAAATTTTGGAACGACCGAGTTCGCCATAGCGCTAACCAATTTTGCACCATCTTTTATAATACCACCTTGTTCGCTACGCGAGCCTACCATAAAGCCTGTAGCATCTTGTAAAAATACTAAAGGAATTTTTTTCTGATTACAATTCATAATAAAACGTGCAGCTTTATCAGCACTATCGCTATAAATAACACCACCAAATTGCATTTCGCCTTTTTTACTTTTTACTACTTTACGTTGGTTGGCAACTATTCCCACTGCCCAACCATCAATACGTGCATAGGTACAAACAATTGATTGTCCATATAATTCTTTATACTCATCGTATTCGCCATTATCAACTAAACGTTCAATAATTTCTCGCACCTCGTATTGCTTATCGCGTGTATCAGGTATAATGCCATAAATATCTTTTACATTTTTTTTAGGCAGAGTTGGTGTTTCGCGATTAAAACCTGCTTTATCATAATCGCCTACTTTACTCATTATGTTGCGAATGCGAGTAAGACAATCAGCATCATCCTTACACTTATAATCAGTAACACCGCTAATTTCGCAATGCGTAGTTGCTCCACCCAAAGTTTCGTTATCAATACTTTCGCCAATAGCAGCTTTTACTAAATAACTTCCTGCTAAAAAAATTGAGCCAGTTTTATCTACAATCATTGCTTCATCGCTCATTATAGGCAAATAAGCACCGCCCGCTACGCAACTTCCCATAACTGCAGACACTTGTAATATGCCCATACCACTCATTATCGCGTTGTTTCTAAAAATTCTACCAAAATGCTCTTTATCCGGAAAAATCTCATCCTGTAAAGGCAAATAAACGCCCGCACTATCTACCAAATAAATAATTGGCAAACGATTTTCCATTGCTATTTCTTGTGCACGTAAATTCTTTTTGCCAGTAATTGGAAACCAAGCTCCAGCTTTTACAGTAGCATCGTTTGCAACTACTATACATTGTTTACCGCTTACATAACCAATCACAATAACTACTCCGCCTCCTGGGCAACCACCATGCTCGGCATACATTTCGTAACCTGCAAAAGCGCCCATTTCAAAGCGAAAGGTATTTTTATCTAATAAAAAATCAATTCGCTCGCGAGCACTCATTTTCCCTTGTTCATGCAATTTTTCTATTCGCTTTTTACCACCGCCTTCGTATATTTTTTGTAAGCGCTGCTCCATTTGGCTAATAAGCAAGCGCATTTTGTCGTCGTTTTTATTAAAGTCTAAGTTCATAAAGTGATTTATAGATTTTATAAAAATAAATAATTTTAAGTATTAACGGCTATTTATTAATAACTAATTTTTGATATTAGGCGTAATTTTTGTATCTTTATATTAAAGAAGGTAATTGAAACATTTTTTTAAATATTTTATTGTATTAACTTTATTTATTTCCAACGAGATAAGTGCTCAGCGTTTTGCTGACCAGGTTCCACAAATTAGGCGATATAATCAAAAAGATATTGTAGATAGCACAAAAGGAATTTGGGTTTACAATAAATTATTAGAATCTATTGGAGGCGATTCGGTTACCTATAATAAAGCAGGTTACAACTTACAGGGATGGAATGAGGACTACTATATAAGTGGGAAAATATTGCACCGCGGCTATTATATTGATGGTAAGGTAATTGTATTTAAAAATTTTTTTGAAAACGGGCAGTGTGAGCGCACAGTTATAAACCCTGACCCTTTGCATTGCAATATAGATGTGTATTACGAGAATGGTAAGCAACATTTTCAAATAAATTATTACGATGGTTTACCACAAAAAAAATACGAATTTTATTTTAGTGGCTTGCCAAAATATGCCGAAGAAAACGAAAAAGAAATGAAATACCTCACTCTTAAAAAAAGTTGGTTTAGTAATGGGCAACAGGAAAGCATGATGGAAATTACAGATGCTAAAAACAAAAAATATTCACAAAAAAATTATTACCCAAACGGTCAAATTAAAGAAGAAGGCATTTTAGTTTTAAGTAACGAAACTAAAACTTATCAAAAAGATGGCGTTTGGACTTTTTACGATAATAACGGTAAAAATAAACATACCGAAAAATATAATGCTAACAAATTAGTAGGGAAATAAACCGAGTTTTATCAGTTTTTTAAATATAATATCTAATTTTTATATAATTAAAAAAGTTTAGTCTTACCTTCATAATATGTTTAAAAGCTCAAGATTATATTCCATTTTGTTTAATAAATGTCCGAAATGCCATAAGGGAGATTTTTTTATAACAAACAATGCTTACAACTTGAAAAAGTTTGATAAAATGCACGAACATTGCCCTGTTTGTGACGAAAGTTATGTTCGCGAAACGGGTTTTTACATTGGCGCCATGTACGCCAGTTATGGCTTAACTGTTGTTTATGGTTTGGCTTTATTTATTGCAATGGTGGTTTTATTTAAGGCTGATATTTTAGTTTTTTTAATTTCGTTTTGTATTTCGTTAATTATGTTACTGCCTTGGATCTACCGAAAATCGAGATTAATATGGATAAATTTATTTGTGGGTTATAAAAAAATAATAAATTAAAGTAATCGTTTAAAAAGATTGGGTATCATAATTTTTTCTTATTTTTGATTATGTACGAACAGTTTGAAAATTTAGACAGAATTTTACTTCTTAAAATTAATGCAAACAATACGCCCATTTTAGATGCTATAATGTGGTTTTTTAGTTACACACAACCAACTATATTTTTAATTTTAATTTTCGCATTTTTCTTTTTTAAAAAATTTGGTCAAAAAAAAACCATCGAATTTATTTTAGGCTGTGTTATTGTTTTTGCTTGTACCGATTTATCGAGTAATGCTGTAAAACATGCGGTTAAAAGATTTCGACCTACACACCACTTAGAAATTAGGGCTAAAATTCATAAGGTGAATAATTATGAAGGAGGTAAATATGGTTTTTTTTCAGGTCACTCAGCCACAACTTTTGGTTTAACTACATTTATTTTTTTATGTACAACTTGGATTGATAAAAAAAAGAAATTATTATTTTTTTTATATCCTATAATTGTAGTGTATAGCCGAATGTATTTGGGCGTGCATTACCCTAGCGATATTTTGGTTGGAATGATTGATGGATTGTTTTTTGGTATTTTGGTATTTTATATTTTTAATAACTATTTTTTAAAACTGAATGAAAAAAAAATTACTGCTAATTAGTTTATTTTTTTATTTTATAATAAATGGTCAAGTACCAAATACTGACGTTTGGATATTTGAATTACAAAGCACTAAACAAAATACAGTTATAAAATCAGGTAAAAATATAACTAATAGAGTTGGTTATGATAACCAACCAAGCTTTAGTAGTGATAGTAAAAAAATATATTTTACTTGTATTAAAGATGATAGTCAAGCAGATATTTATTATTACGATTTAAATAACAAAAAAATAATTCAGTTAACTAAAACGGTTGAAAGCGAGTACTCCCCTACTCCATCACATAATAATAAATTAATTAATTGCGTATCAGTTTTAAAAGATAGTTCGCAAATAGTACAATCATTACATTTAGATAAAAATAATGTAGTAAGTAAAACAAGTGCCGTCTCCGCGCTAGATTCGGTAGGTTATTTTACCTTTTTAAATACTGATACTTTGGTCTATTTTATATTAACTCAGCCACATTCATTACGCATTGTAAATTTAAAAACTGGTGTTGATAGATGGTTAGGCAATAATCCTGTTAGAGGTTTCAAAGCTATTAATCGTCATACTTTAATTTACGGATTAAAAGATAGTGCAAAGGTTACCTTTTATAAATATGATTTTTTACTTTACAAAAGCAATAAATATGCCGAGTTTAATTCGGTAAATGAAGATATTATATGGCATAATAATTGGGGGCTATTAAAATCTGAAGAAAAGAAAATATTGCGTTACGACGAGTATAAAAAAGAATGGATAATTTTATTTGACTTATCTTTATTTGGAATAAAAAAAATTACACGCTTTAATTTCGATTTAAAAAACAAATATTTAGTATTAGTTGATAATTTATAAATGAATTACGAAAAAATAAAAGATAATTATTTTTACAGCAACAATAAAACAAAATTACAATTAAATGTTATACATAATTATTTAGCTAATGAAAGCTACTGGGCAAAAAATATACCAATAGAAATAGTAAAAAAATCGATAAAAGGTAGTTTATGTTTTGCAATATTTTTTGATAATAAACAAATAGGATTTTGCAGAGTTATTAGCGATGAAGCTACTTTTGCCTATCTAGCAGATGTGTTTATTGTAAGTGATTATAGAGGCAAAGGGTTATCAAAACTTTTTTTGGAATTTGTGTGCAATTATCCAAATTTTAAAAAGTTACGCAGATTTATGCTAGCAACCAAAGATACACATAATTTGTATAAAAAATTTGGATTTACTCCACTTTCAACACCCGAAAGATTTATGGAAATAAAACCTTTTGAATCATATTAATTTGATACAAGCAATTTTATATTTTTTGTTTTTTTTATTTTTAATTTATAAAAATAACTTTTTTGGTATTTTAAAAGATGATGTTATTTCGTCAAAAAAAATCACATTACTTTTTTTCTTTAAAGTACTTGCAATTCCTGTTTATGTTTTTATTTACAAACGCTTTTATGGTGGCTTAGAAAATTTTGATGCTGGCAATTTTTATAATGATGCCAAAGCGGTAAATACCTTTGCCCACGAACATTTTTTTGAATATTTAAAAATGATGTTTGGTTTGCAGGATGATAATAAAGGTTCGTTTTGTTACACGCATTGCCTTGTAAATACAAGTAATTGGGATAATGGCAAAATACGAGATTTTTTTTATAATGATAATCGAATTGTTATTCGCATTCATTCTATAATACATTTTATTGCATTTAATTCATATTATGTTCATGCTTTTTTTAGTTGCTTTTTTAGTTTTATTGGCCTTATCTATTTATACAAATCGTTAAAACAATTTTTTATTGGAAAAGAACTTTGGGTTCTACTTATTCTTTGCTTTTTTCCGACATTATGGTTTTATACAGGCTCTGTATCTAAGGAAGCATTAACATTATTATTTTTAGGTTTGGGAAGCTATCAAATACAAAATTTTATGTTGAAAGAATATAAATTATCATCAATACTTTTTTTAATTTTTATTTTATTTCTTTCTTTTTTGTTAAAGCCATATATTCTTTTAGTGTCATTTTTAAGCTTTACCTTATTTTATAAATTATATTATTCGCCAAAAATTAAAAATAAATTGATTATTTATTTTGGTGTAATTTTTTCATTAGTAATTCTTTCGAATTTAGTTTCGTTGATAATAAAACAAAAATCATTATATGAGGTAGCTATGCAAAGACAAAGAATATTTGCCGGAGTTGCAAAAGGTGGTATTTTTTTAGAAGATAGTGTAAAATTTGTTCGCTTGGCTAACGATACTACTTTAGTAAAAAAAGTAAATAATATTCAAAATTATTATAAAATTAAATTAATGTCGCCATACATGTATTGGAAAAGTAACCACCCTGAAGATACGTTGTTTTGCAAATCAAATACAGATACAATAACAAATTATCAATTGGTTTACATACTCTCAAAAAGTGGTTCAAATATTAAGTTACCAAATTCGTTTTTACAACTAACAATAAGTAGTTTTTACTATACCTTATTTTACCCTTTATTTTTTAATTCTAAAAATAGTTTACAAATAATTGCTTCGGTTGAAAATAGTACGATAATAATTTCATTAATAATTATTTTTTGCGGGCTTATTAACTCAAATAAACAAAAGTTTTTGCCATTTGTATTAATAACATTAACATTTTCGGTATGTTATTTAATTGGTATAACTACGCCTAATAGTGGCGCTATTATACGCTATCGAAGTTTGGTAATTATATTTATTTTATTAGCCGCACTATATTACGTGCCTATTTTAAAAAAAATAAAATAATATTTTTAACATGCAATCTGTAAAATTCTTATTTCAAACTTAAAAAATACAATTTAAACATGTATATTTATTACTTAATAATTTATGAGTTTATTTCGGAAAAAATCAATTGATACAATTTTAAAAAATGCCGAAGCTGATAACTTGCAAGGGGGTTTAGCAAAACATTTAGGCGTGCGCGACTTAACAGCCTTCGGTATTGCTGCAATTATTGGTGCTGGAATTTTTTCTACTATAGGTAAAGCAAGTGCTGATGGCGGACCAGCAGTAATATTTTTATTTTTATTTACAGCCCTTGCATGTAGTTTTGCTGCTTTTGCTTATGCCGAATTTGCTTCACTAATACCCGTTAGTGGCAGCGCCTACACCTATAGCTACGTGGCTTTTGGAGAATTATTTGCTTGGATAATTGGATGGGCATTAATTATGGAATATGCTATTGGAAATGTAACTGTAGCAATTAGTTGGAGCGATTACTTTACCTCGCTCATTAATAATGCCACTCCCTATCAAGTAAACGAATGGCTTTGCTTAGATTATTTTACTGCTAAAGAAAATTATGAGAAAGTGTTTGGGTTATTAATTGCCGGAGTGCCTTTTGAGGAGATAAAAATAAATTCGCAAACGAGCGGTTTAGTTGAAGGCTTTATAGCCTACGGACACTCACCTCAATTATTTGGAAAGCATATTATTTTTGATTTACCAGCTTTAGTTATAAATGTTTTAATAACAATGCTAGTTTATAGAGGTATTAAAGAGAGCCGAAATGCGAGTAATATTATGGTGCTTATAAAAATTGTTGTAGTATTATTAGTAATTTTTGTTGGTGCATTTTATATTAATACCAAAAATTGGAGCCCTTTTGCCCCCAACGGTATTGGAGGACTATTAAAAGGTATTAGTGCAGTATTTTTTGCATACATAGGTTTCGATGCCATCTCTACCACTGCCGAAGAGTGTAAAAATCCGCAACGCGATTTGCCAAGAGGTATTTTATACTCTATAATAATTTGTACTGTACTATATGTCGCAATTGCACTCGTAATTACAGGTATGGTAAACTATAGCGAGTTAGCTGTTGGAGACCCACTTGCCTTTGTTTTTGAAAAAATACAAAGCTTAAGCTGGCTAAGTGGCATAATTGCTGTAAGTGCAGTAGTAGCAATGGCTAGTGTAATGTTGGTTTTCCAATTAGGGCAGCCGCGAATTTGGATGAGCATGAGTCGAGATGGTTTGTTGCCACCAGCGTTTGCAAAAATTCATCCTAAATTTAAAACACCTTCTTTCTCTACTATAATAACTGGAATTTTAGTAGCAATACCTATATTTTTTGTAGATATGAGTATGGTAACAGATATATGTTCGGCTGGCACTTTATTTGCATTCTGTTTAGTGTGTGGAGGAGTACTAAAATTGCGAATGGATAAAAACGCGCCAACATCTAAATTTAAAACTCCGTATGTAAATTCTAAATTTATTGTTCCAGCATTATTTATTTTATCAATTGTACTAATGTTTATTTATGAAAAAAGTACAGTAAATTATTATATGAAATGGGAATCGCTTCACGCATTTTTTACCAAACTACCAGTATATTTTTTTGTAATTGGTTTTGCTATTTTTTCGGTGATGGCATTTAAGTTTAACTTCTCGCTTATACCATCGTTAGGGCTGATATGCTGTTTTTATATGCTATCGCAATTAGGTTACAAAAATTGGATGTACTTTGGCATTTGGTTAATAATTGGTTTGGTAATTTATTTTTTATACGGACGCAAACATAGTAAATTAGCATCTCAAAAAAATTAATTATGTTAGTATTTATAACAGGTGCAACATCGGGTATTGGAAAAAGCACCGCAATTTTGTTTGCAAAAAACGGTTACGATTTAGTAATTACAGGTCGTAGAAAAGACCGTTTAAGTGAGCTAAAAAATCAATTAGAATCTGCTTTTAAAATAAAAGCAACAACTTTATCTTTTGATGTAAGAGTTTTATTAGAAGTTGAAAATGCTATTAATTCATTACCCATAGAAAGTAAAAAAATAGATATACTTGTAAATAATGCAGGATTGGCAGCTGGTTTAAGTACCATACAGGAGGGTACAATAAGCCATTGGGAGCGCATGATTGACACTAACATAAAAGGTTTATTATACGTTTCAAAATTAATTTCAAACTTAATGATTGAAAATAAATCAGGTCACATTATAAACATTGGCTCTGTGGCAGGTAAAGAAGTTTATTCAAATGGAAACGTTTATTGTGCTACTAAACACGCTGTTGATGCATTAAGTAAAGCTATGCGAATTGATTTATTGCCCTACAATATTAAAGTAACAGCTATTAATCCAGGTATGGTAGAAACCGAGTTTAGCATTGTACGTTTTGATGGTGATAAAGAGCGTGCAGGAAAAGTTTACGAAGGCATAACCGCCTTAATGCCAGAAGATATTGCTGAAACTATTTTTTGGGCAGCTAATCGACCTGCACACGTTAATATAAATGATATTGTCATCATGCCAACAGCACAAGCAACGGCAACTATTTCTATTAGAAAATAATGAATGATTAAAAAAATAAATTTTATAATTTTTTTTATTTTCCTATTGGTTTTTTTTAGCAATGCCGAAAACCGCTTTACTCCTTTTAAAGATTTTCTAATTCCAAAAAAAACAAGGGGTGCAGGCGTTCGTTTTAGTTTTGGACCTGTGCTTAGTATTTACAGCATTAATACCAACCATGCAAAAAATCCTACCCAAAAAATGAGTGCACTTTTTTGTTTTAAAAAAGAGGTACTTTGCGATAGAGAGCATAAATTCTTTTTATTATTTGGTGCAGAATATTTTATACACGGCTTAAATTTTAAATCCTATTACTTTAAACCTGATAGTCTACAATTGTATGATAAAACTTTTGCATACAATTATGGTTTAGTTATTCAAGAAATTAATTTGCCTTTGCAGGTTAAACATTCTTTTAAACGCGAAAATAATAGCCTATTTAGCCCATATTTGATGGTAGGATACCATTTGCGTTTTTTGTTACCTGCTAGGGTTAACATCAGTCAAAATGGTAATTCAGTAATAAATCAAAATGTGGATTTGCAGTTTAAAAATCCACTATTTTACAATAAATTAAATAGTTTTTTATCGGCGTCGTTTGGTTTTCAAAAAAATAATTCGACCAAAGGTAATGGCGGTTTTTTTGTAGAGTTACAATACCGCTATGGGTTTTCGCCATATTATTTTAAAACAGATTATTCGGCATCATCTCTATTTATGAATAGTATGCACTTAAGTTTACAATTAGGTTTAAAGTTTTAATTTAAGTTTAAAACTGCCGTTTTTTTATTAAAATATAATTTCACAAATAGCTAAGTATTTAAAAATCAACATTATATTAAAATACTCATTTTTTAAAAAATCGTATCTTTGCAGTCTAATTAATTGCAAAAAATGACATACTTAGATTTTGAAAAACCAATTCAAGATTTGGAAATCGAATTAACTAAACTTAAAGAAGTTGCTTCCAAAAGTAAAGTTAACCTCGACGATAAAATTAAAGAATTGGAAAATAATATTATCCAAAAAACAAAAGACATTTATAAAAATCTTACACCTTGGCAACGTGTGCAGGTTAGTCGTCACCCTGATCGCCCTTATACCCTTGCTTACATTGATGCCGTTAGTAACAAAACTTTTATTGAGTTGCATGGCGACCGAACTGTAGGCGACGATAAAGCAATGGTGGGCGGTTTTGGAGAGATTGATGGCCAAACCGTTATGTTTATTGGTCAGCAAAAAGGCATTAATACCAAAATGCGTCAAATTCGTCGCTTTGGTATGGCTAACCCCGAAGGCTACCGCAAAGCTTTGCGCTTAATGAAATTAGCTGAAAAATTTAATAAACCAATTGTTACATTTATTGATACCCCTGGCGCTTACCCTGGCTTAGAAGCTGAAGAACGTGGACAAGGCGAAGCAATTGCTAGAAATTTATTAGAAATGACGCAGCTTAAAGTGCCAGTAATATGCATTATTATTGGCGAAGGCGCCAGTGGTGGTGCATTGGGCATTGGCATTGGCGATAAAGTTTTAATGCTCGAAAATACTTGGTATTCCGTAATTAGCCCCGAAAGTTGCAGTAGCATTTTATGGAGAAGCTGGAATTTTAAAGAGCAAGCCGCCGAAGCATTAAAACTCACAGCTATTGATATGAATAAAAATGGATTAATAGACGGCGTAATTCCTGAGCCTGTTGGTGGCGCGCATCGTAACCATCAACAAATATTTGATACCGTTAAAACCGAAATATTAAACCATTTAAGTTATTTACACACATTTAACGCCGAAGAGCGCGTTAATCAGCGTATTCAAAAATTTGAAGCTATGGGCGTTGTGCATGATTTGATGGAAGTATAGCTAGTTCCAAAAAAAGTATAATGTGCTTTTCAGAAAATAAATTCCAAAATAATTTTTAATTTTTAATTTAAATACATGGCAGATACAGGAGACATTAATGTAGGTTCAATAATTCGTTTTAATGGCGAACTGGTTCAAATTATGGAGTACCAGCACCGCACCCCAGGTAATTTACGAGCATTTTATCAAGCTAAAATGCGTAATTTAAAAAATGGCAAACAAACCGAAAATCGCTTTAGAAGCGGAGAAGGTGTTGAAATTGTGCGTGTAGAATACAAGCAAATGCAATTTATTTATACCGAAGGTGAGTTTGCTGTTTGTATGGATAATGAAACTTTTGAGCAAATTCATGTACCCTTAGTTTTATTTGGCGATGCAGCCAAATTTTTAAAAGAAGGTATGGAAGCTAAAGTAAGTTTTGAGGGCGATGATGTTATAATTGCAGAAGCCCCAACATTTGTTGAATGCCAAATAACTTATACCGAACCAGGCATGAAGGGCGATACTGCTACAAATACGCTAAAAAAAGCTACATTAGACACTGGAACAGAAATTAGTGTACCCTTATTTTTTAATGAAGGCGATTGGGTAAAAATTGATACCCGCACTGGTGATTACGTTGAGAGAATTAAGAAGTAAATAAACCATTTTTAAAGCGAGAATTTTTTTTCGCGCTTTTTTATTTATAAAATTATAAATGTACTTTTTAAAAGATATTGCTCAAATTACCGATAATACTTTTATTGGTTATAATAATTATAAACCTACGGTATTCTTAACTGATAGTAGGGCAATTCAAAATCCACCTTCAACATTATTTATAGCTATTAAAACTAACCGTAATAATGGGCATAATTATATTAATGATTTAATTAAAAAAGGAGTTACTAGTTTTTTAATTGAAGAAAATGAATTTGAATTTAAAGGAATAGGTACAAAAACCATTTCATTTATTATTTCTAAAAATCCATTAAAAAGCTTACAAACATTAGCTGCTTTTCATCGTTCTCAATTTACAATTCCTGTAATTGGTATTACTGGTAGCAATGGCAAAACTGTTGTTAAAGAGTGGTTGTATCAATTATTAAAAAACGATTACATAATTTGCCGAAGTCCAAAAAGTTTTAATTCGCAATTGGGTGTACCCTTAAGCGTATTAAATTTAAATGCTTCTCACACATTAGCAATTTTTGAGGCTGGTATTTCTCAATTAGATGAGATGGATAATTTACAAAAGATAATTAAGCCTACGTTAGGAATTATAACATCAATTGGTTCGGCGCACGATGAAGGCTTTGTAAATAAAGAACAAAAAATATTAGAAAAACTTAAATTGGTTACATATTCAAAAAGTATAATTATTACTGGAGTTGAAAAAAATAAAATTTCTTCAACACTTTATTCAAAAACTACTTTTGTTTCTCAATTTAATGATGCCGATTTGCACTACAATTCTATAACCAATATTCTGCAACTAAAAAATACAACTAAAAATTATTCTTTTCAACTTAATTTTACTGACGCAGCTTCTATAGCCAATTGCGCAACTTGTGTTGCTGTTTTATTACAATTAGGATTTAAGGAAGAAACCATTCAAATAAAATTAAATAAATTACAACCTATTGCCTTACGTTTAGAAATTAAAAATGGCATAAATAATTCATTACTCATAAACGATTATTATAATTCGGATTTAGACTCAATTGCTATTGCACTTAACTTTTTGCAGCAACAAAATCGACATACAAAAAAAATAGTTATCGTTTCGGATATAGAACAGTCGGGTATTTTAGCAACTAATTTATACAAAGAGTTAGCAGGTCTTTTTCAACAAAATAAAATAGATTTAGTTGTAGGCATTGGTAAAAACATTCATTCAAATAAACCTCTATTTAAAAGCAATTCGTTGTTTTTTTTAGATACAAATTCATTCATTCAACAATTTCCAATTATTAATTATCAGTTGGCCGATGCTACTGTACTTTTAAAAGGTGCACGCAGCTTTGGTTTTGAGAGTATAAGTCGTTTGCTGCAGCAAAAAAGTCATGATACCGTTTTTGAAGTAAACTTAAACAAACTAACGAGTAACGTAAATTATTTTAAATCGCTTATACAACCAAGCACTAAAATAATGGCTATGGTAAAGGCTATGGGCTATGGTAGCGGAAGTGCAGAAATTGCTAAAACATTAGAACATATAGGGGTAAATTATTTAGCCGTTGCGTATGCCGATGAAGGAGTAGAATTACGAAACGCTCAAATTAAATTACCAATAATGATAATGAGCCCTGAAAGTGATGCATTAGATGATATTATTAATTTTAATTTAGAACCTGAAATTTATAGCTTTAAATTATTAAATGAATTTGTTGTAAAACTTGATCAGCTTGGGATTTCAGAGCCTTACCCTGTTCATTTAAAAATTGACACGGGTATGCACCGCTTGGGTTTTGAAGAAAACGATATCGAACAATTAATTTTAGATTTAAAAAAATACACGCAATTAAAAATAGTAACAATTTTTTCGCATTTAGTTGCCAGCGATAATTCGGGTTTAGATGAATTTACAAACCATCAAATACAATTATTTACAAAAATTAGTTCGCACATCGAGAATCAAATTGGTTATTCGATATTAAAACATATTTGCAATTCAGGAGGTATTTCTCGTTTTAAAAATGCACATTTTAATATGGTACGGTTAGGCATTGGCATGTATGGTTTGGGAGTTAATGATGGTGAACAAACAATATTAGAAAATGTAGGAGTTTTAAAAACCAAAATCAGTCAAATAAAATTTGTAAAAAAAGATAATACCGTTGGTTACAACCGCAACGGAAAAATTACCCAAGACTCTAAAATAGCAACCCTACCTATAGGCTATGCCGATGGTTTTAGCAGACAATTAGGTAATGCCAAACACGGTGTGTATATAAATGGTATTTTTTGTAAAACAATTGGAAATATTTGTATGGATATGTGCATGGTTGATGTTACGTTAATTAATTGTAAAGAAGGCGATGAAGTAATTATTTTTGAAAGTACAGCTCAAATAAACCAATTAGCGCAGGCATTAAACACAATAAATTATGAAATATTAACCAGTGTTTCTTCGCGCGTAAAGCGAATTTATATTCAAGAATAATATTATATTAATTTTAATTTGTAAAAATGATAAAAAAATTAATTCTTAATAATTTCCTTAATATCCGAAATTATTTTTTTGGCTAAATTTTCTGCGGTAGCAGCCGTTTGGCTTTCGCTATAAATTCTAATAATAGGTTCAGTATTACTTTTACGCAAATGTACCCACTCTTTATCAAATTCAATTTTAACTCCATCTACAATATTAATAGGTTGTTTTTTATATTTGGCTTTAATATCTGCCAGTACATTATCAACATTAATTTGAGACGTTAATTCAATTTTATTTTTAGAAATGTAATAATTGGGGTAAGATTTGCGAAGCATACTTACCGATTTACCGTATTTAGCCAAGTGCGTTAAAAATATAGCAATACCAACTAAAGCATCTCTGCCATAATGTAACTCTGGCAAAATAATCCCACCGTTACCTTCGCCACCAATTACAGCTTTGGTTTCTTTCATTAATTTAACTACGTTTACTTCGCCTACAGCCGATGCAGAATAAACACCTCCTTGTTTTTCTGTAATATCGCGCAAAGCACGGGTACTACTTAAATTACTAACCGTATTGCCTTTTTTATTATGCTTTAATACATAATCGGCAACTGCAACCAAAGTATATTCTTCTCCAAACATTTCGCCGTCTTCACATACAAGCGCTAATCGGTCTACGTCAGGGTCGACGCTAATACCTAAATGTGCTTTTTGCTTTAATACGGTTTTACTTAAATCGGTTAAATGTTCGGGCAAAGGCTCGGGATTATGCGCAAAATTACCAGTTACATCACCGTGAATGGTTGTAATATTTTTAACACCTAATTTTTCTAAGAGAATAGGCACTGCAATACTTCCACTACTGTTAATAGCATCAACCACAATTGTAAAATTCGCTTTTTCAATGGCTTTAACATCTACATAAGGCAAATCAATTATTTTTTTTATGTGTACGAATAAAAAATCATTATTGATAGTGTAAGTTCCTAAATCATTTACCTCGGCAAAAATAAAATTATTTTCTTCGGCAAGTTTTAAAATAGCCTGTCCATTTAGGTCACTAATAAATTCACCCTTATCGTTTAATAATTTCAAGGCATTCCACTGTTTAGGGTTGTGACTGGCAGTTAAAATAATACCGCCTTGCGCCTTTAATTCGGTTACAGCCATTTCAACAGTTGGCGTAGTACTTAACTCTAAGTCTATAACATTTATTCCTAAGCCAACTAATGTGCCGCATACTAAGTTAGTAGCCATTTGTCCACTCATACGTGCATCTCTGCCAATAATAATTGTGGTTTTGTGCTTTGCCTTAGTGTTACTTAAAATCCAAGCACCATATGCCGATGTATATTTTACAATGTCTAGAGGAGTTAAGCCTTCGTCAGGTTTACCACCAATAGTTCCTCTAATTCCTGAAATACTTTTTATTAACGTCACACTTTTATTTTTGGCAAATATACTTAAACTACGTTATGTAATTGCGTATTTATTGTAGTTTAATTGTTCACTTTTTATTAAATTTAAATTAAAATACTTGCATATTATTTGCATTTTTGTTATATTTTTAAAATGAAAGTTAAGTTAATATTTTTAATGTTATTTTTTTGTTTTGTTGGAAGGATTTTTTCAAAAAATCACCAAATAAAACCATTTCTCATAAATTCAAATGTAAATAAATTTAATTCTGTTTTTGTTTTACAAATTAATTCACGTCCCAATCCTATTTTACAATTTTTTAAAACCAAGCAAAAAAAAAATAAAAAAATAATAGCTACTGCATTGGCATTTCCTTTTCCGTTTGGTATTGTTGGTTTACACCGTATATATTTAGGTACAGCACCGCATGTACCTGTTGTTTACATTGGCACTGTTGGGGGTGGGTTAGGCATTTTGCCTTTTATAGATTTTTGCGTATTACTTTTGGATAAAGATTTTGAACGATTTAATAATAATAACAAAGTTTTTATGTGGGTGCGCGACGAAGAAAAAAAAACTGCTAAATAATGTGTGGCATTGCTGGAATAATTTTAAAGCAAAATAGTACCTTTAATTTAGCTGAAAAAATTAAGCTAATGAGCAAAGCCATTGCTCATCGTGGACCAGATGGCGAAGGCTTTATCTTTGCAAATGAAAATAATACAACCCCGTATTTTGATATATTAAGTACTAATTATGCTCGAAACGATTTAGGTTTTATTCCGCAACAACATCTTTCAAATTATAATACAAACTGTTTTTTAGCATTTGCGCATAGGCGATTAGCCATTATCGATTTATCTGAAACTGGACACCAACCTATGTGCGCCTTTAATAACAAGCTATGGATAACATATAATGGCGAAATATATAATTATATTGAATTAAAAAGTGAATTAAAAAACTTAGGTTATATTTTTTATACCGAAAGCGATACCGAAGTAATTTTAAATGCTTACAAACATTGGGGACAAAATTGTGTAGAGAAATTTAATGGAATGTGGGCCTTTTGTATTTATGATGTCGAAAAACACTTATGTTTTGCTAGTCGTGATAGGTTTGGCGTTAAACCCTTTTATTATGTGAATAATTCGAATTTTTTTGCATTTGCCAGCGAACAAAAAGCATTTGTTAAAAGTGGTTTAATATCTGCAAAAATAAATGATAAAGCTTTACACAATTATTTAGCAAACGATTTAATTGAAAACGAAACGCAAAATTTTTTTGAAGAAGTTATTGAATTATTTCCTGGAAATAATTTAGTTTATGATTTAAAAACAAAACAAATTACTGTGCAAAATTATTACCATTTAAAAAATAATGTTAATTTAAAAAACGACGCGTTAAATGAATTAGAATTAATAGAAAAAATTAATTATTGGTTTGAAAATGCCATTAAATTACGTTTACGTAGCGATGTAGAAGTTGGCACCTGCTTAAGCGGGGGGATTGATAGCAGTGCTTTAGCAGTTACAATGGCGCAATTTACCAACAAACCAATAAATTGTTTTACGGCAATTTTTAAAAACGAAACTATAAATGAAGAAGTTTTTGCCAATTTAGTTTCACAAAAAATTAATGCAAAACATTTTAAAGTTGAGCCAACTTTTGAAGGCTTTTTAACCGAAATAAACGATTTAATTTATGCGCAAGATGTTCCAATTTGGAGTACAAGTACCTATGCACAGCACAAAGTAATGCAATTAGCACAACAACATAGTATAAAAGTTGTATTAGACGGGCAAGGAGCCGATGAACTGTTTGCGGGCTATCATCATCATTTTTTAGCACAATGGAATAATTTAATTTCAAACTATAATTACAATTTAGCTTTTAAAGAAATAAATGCATCATCAAAAACAATTCAACAACCTTTTAAATTTTTTGCAAAAGAAAAATTAAAACAAAAACATAATTTCAATTTAAAAAATTTAAAAAAACTTTTTAACGCTGATTTTTTAAATTCTAATCCAATTATTAATCCATCAGTTTATTTTAATAATGTAAATAAGCAATTAGTAAATGATATTTACAATACCCGTTTAAAATCATTTTTAAAATGTGAAGACCGCTGTGGCATGTGGCACAGTGTAGAGAGTCGGACACCTTTTGCAGATGATATAGAATTAATAAATTTATTATTTTCGTTTAACGGAAATAAAAAAATAAAAAATGGTGTTTCAAAATATTTGTTGCGAGAGGCCTTAAAAACAAAATTACCAAAATTAATTTATAACCGTTATGACAAAAAAGGTTTTGAAACACCAAATCAAAAATGGATGCAGAAATTATTTCCACAATTAATATCAGAAGTTAAAGAAGCAAAATTTGACTTTGTTGATTATCACTTTATTGATAAGGCTGACATTACTAATCCACATCAAAGTAAATTATTATTTAAATTATTTATTTTAAATAGGTGGAAAACTATTTTTAATTAAAAATAACATCACATAAAGCCAAAAGAGCAAGTAAATTTCGTTAAAATTAAAACAATTGCTTTTAATTTTAAATTTTTATTATTTTTTGTATATTTGCAATAAAACCTAAATCACTTTAAATATGAAAAAAATATTTACAATCGTTATTTTAATTACTTCATTATTTATTGGCTATGCTCAAACCCCACCAATTATTGAAGGCACGTATTTTCCTGTAAAAAATACATCTATAAAACAAGTTTGGGATATTACTCCAGGTTCACTTTCAGTTCCAACAATTGGACCAAATCAGGTTTGGGATTACCGTTTTTCCAATAATCAATTTACAAATATAATTGATACATTTCGTTTTAAAATGCTCGATCCTATTTCAACACCATTTAAGCAATATTTTCCAAATGCTACACATGCTAGCTTTGTTAGAACTCCTTTAAATAATGTTTCAGATTCACTTTACACCTATTTTAAAATAAATAATAATGGTTTATTTAGTATTGGTGGCTTTAATATTAAAAAAGAATTTGATTCGACAATAATAAATAGCAAAGATGAATTTTATAGCCCAAGTGTAATTAATTATGGTGTTACGTATATTGATACTTCTAGATACATTGGTTATGCTAAAAATTATGATTATTTAGGCACTAAATATGTAGTAAAAATAAAAGGTAGAAAAATTAAAACAACCTCGTATAATGGCTACGGCACTTTAAAATTACCAAATGGGACTTATAATAACACAGCAGTATTTAAAGAAACAAATGCAATTATAGATAGTATTTTTGTTTATTTATCTAACAATTTTACATTTTTAACAAAAAGTACTAGTTCGGCCAATGTTTATCATTTTTTTAGAAATAATACTTTTGGTTCAAACTATCTAATGTATTTGTCAGCAAACCCACAAAATACGCAAGTAGCTTACGGTTGGTACACTTTACCTGTAGATATTGGTTCGATTTCTGGTACCGTTTTTACAAATACTTTAGAAACCACACCTGTTACAAACGGCAAGGCTTATTTGTACCGCGAAAATTCAAACTTTGCAAAAAACGATATTTTGGCAAAATCTAATTTAGATGCAAGTGGAAATTATAAATTTGATAGTATTCCTTATGGAGAATACCGCATTGCCATTCGACCCGACACTGCATTCTATCCTTATTCTAAAATTACTTATTTTGGCGATACCACTAATTGGTTGGATGCTCCTTCAATCATAACTACAACTACTACATCTATTGGGCATAAAATTCATCTTCAATATACAGGTGTACCCTCTGGGGCAAATTATATTTCAGGTCAATTAGGTTTAGATTTAAGTATTTTTAGAACATCAGAGGTAATGGCTATAAAACCTGTGGGTGGTGTGGGTATTGTAATTAAGAAAAATCCAGGATCAAGTGCTGAGCGTGTTATGGTAACCGATACTACTGGCAAATTTGCAATTGGAAATTTAAACGATGGTAATTATAAAATGTTTGTAGATATACCAGGTTTACACCATGCTGGTACTTATAATTTTTCGGTAAGTGGTGGTAGTATTGTTAACGGACTTGATTTTACGGTTGGTACTGATTCTATCCACCCAAATAATACTTTAGCAATTGGTATTAAAGAAACTAAAAATAACCAACAATCTTTTTTAAGCATTTATCCTAACCCTTACACGTCTTTTGCTACTGTTGTATTAAATATTCCTAATGCTACTAACGTATTATTAGAAGTTTACAATGTGCTTGGCCAAAAAGTTCAAACTTTAGATAATTCTCAAAAACAAACTGGTAATTATAAATACAGCTTTAGCGCTAAAAACTTAAACCTCAGCACTGGCATGTATTTTGTTAAATTAACCGCTGGCAATATTACAAACGTTATTAAAATAATTGAACAGTAAAAACTTTCACAAAAAATGAACGCATAAATACTGAGTATTTAGGCGTTTTTTGTTTTGCATTAAAACTACGCCTCGTTAAATAAAAATAGTGAACCACATAAAAAATCAAATTCTTATTTATATTCTAGGTCTTAAATTTTTATTTTTGTTAAAAACCAAAAACATATTAGTTTGTAGTTTAATTTTTTTGTTTTCACTTAATTTTATCAAAGCTCAACTCTATCCTTTTTCAAATTATAGCGAAGAAACTGGACTATCGCAAACACAAATACTATCAGTTTTTCAAAATAATGATGGCGTAATGTGGTTTGGCTCAAATGGCGGAGGCATTACAAAATATGATGGGCGTAATTACGAATACTTAACTGATAAAGATGGCTTGGCTGATAATTTAGTATTTTGTATTGCAAAAGATAAGAAAGGTAGAATACTTATAGCTACCAATAATGGTTTATCGGTTTTCGACAATAATAATAAAAACAAAAAAATTAAAAACTATACCACCAAAAATGGCTTAAGTCATAATAGAATATTCTCAATAACATTTGATGAAAATAATACTGCGCTTTTAGGCACTGCAAAAGGCATTTCTACCTTTAAAGATAGCGTATGTGGTATTTTAATAATAGATAAAAAATTAGATAGCTCATCTATATTTCATATTTTAAAAGATAGTAAAAAACAACTATGGTTTAGTTCGTTAGGTAATGGCATTTTTAAATACGATGGTAAAACTGTTGTAAATTATTGTGTTAAGGATGGTTTACAAAATGATATGACTTTTTCAGTACTAGAAAAAAATAATAACACTTATTGGTTTTTAACGGGCGAAGGCTTATCTGAACTTAAAGATGAAAAAATAAAACATATAAATCCTGCAAATATTGATTCGAATGCTACTTATTACTGTTATTATAAAGACAATAAGAATGCGATATGGTATGGAACCACTAGTGGCGTTTTTAAACAAGATAATTATGATAAGATAACTGTTTTTAAAAAGAAAAATGGTTTAGTGGATAATAGTATTTGGAAAATTTTTAAAGATAAAGAATCTAATATGTGGTTTGCGTCCGATCAAAACGGAATTTCAAAATTAGCAAACGAACGCTTTTATATCTACAACTTTCAAAATGGTTTAATAGCTGAAGAAGTTAAAAAAGTATATCAAACTAAATCAGACGATTATTGGATAGGAACTAAAAAAGGAATTAGTGTTTTAAAAAATAAAACTGTAACTAATTATACAAATATTGAATTGCTAGGCAGTGCTGATGTTTGGGCAATAACAGAAGATAAAAAAGGAAATATATTAATTGGAACAAGCAATGGTTTGGTTATATATAGCAACCAAAAATTTAAACGTATTACTTGTAAGAATAAAGAAAGTTTTCTAAATTGTATTTTTGATGTTTATGTTGATAATAAGGGCGAAATTTGGTTAGGTACGCAGGCTGGTGTTGCAAAATTAATAGATGGGTATATTCAAGCTTTTTCGCCAAAAATTACAAGTAGTTACGTTAACTCAATCTATCAAGATACAAAAAATAATTTTTGGTTTGCCACTGCCGATGGATTATTCAAATACAATAATTTAGACTTTACACATTTTACAGAAAAAGATGGATTTACACAAAAAGCCGTTACATCTATCGTTAGTGACAATTCAAATAATTTATGGTTTGCTAGTGGTGCTGGTTTATTTAAATACAATTATACAAATTTTATACCCTTTACTAAAAAACAATATATTGCCACAAACGAAATTAGTGCTTTAAAAGTTGATAAATTAGGTAATATTTGGGTAGGTTTATCAAAAGGAATAGATAAAATTGAAACAAAAAATAATAACTATAAAATAAAACATTATAATATTGATGACGGCTTTATTGGACAAGTATGCACTCAAAATTGTATGATAATCAATAATAGCAGTCAACTTGTTGTTGGCACCTTTAAAGGCTTAATGATTTATCAATCACAATACGATAAAGAAAATTTATTAGAACCAATTACCAAATTAAAAAGTATTGATTTATTTTTTCAACAAACTAAATGGGACGATTATTCAGATTCGGTTAATATAGATAATATTCCCTTTAACCTAACCTTACCCTACGATAAAAATTACTTAACATTTAATTTTATTGGAGTTAGTTTAACTACGCCAACCAAAGTTAATTATAAATATATGTTAACAGGAATTGATAAAGATTGGCGGTTTTCAAATAAAACCGACGTAACTTACTCAAACATTCCGCCGGGCAA
>Ga0163144_10007659_pt1 | contig 23605 bp, 25 predicted proteins | sample OliLak19BULKMAT1_FD_123175 | JGI IMG/M metagenome (GOLD analysis project Ga0163144, IMG submission 123175) | Freshwater microbial mat bacterial communities from Lake Vanda, McMurdo Dry Valleys, Antarctica - Oligotrophic Lake LV.19.BULKMAT1 | ecosystem: Environmental > Aquatic > Freshwater >...
GCGTCAGCCCCACGCACACGCACGCCAGCCCGCGGCTGAGCGGCACGTTGGCGTCGGTCGAGCCGGTCTCGAAGCTATAATCGGTCACGCCCGCCGCCTCCAGTGCGCGCGCCGTCGCCTGCACCAGCGGATGCTCGCGCGGGATCGCGCCGCCCGGCCGGTCGCCGATCACCGTGGCCGCCACGCGTACCTCGGCCGTGTTATACCCGGCCACCAGCCCCTCCACCTTTACCACCAGCGCCTCCAGCGCGGCCGGCGCTTCGGAGCGCAGGTCCAGGTCAAAGCTGGCCTCGCGCGCGATGGTGTTGATGCTCGTGCCGCCGCTGACGTTGCCGATGTTGAAAGTAGTCTTGGGCGCGAACGGCACGCTCAGGTCGGCGATCTCCGCCCCCAGCCGCATGAGCGTGTGGATGGCCGAGGCCCGCCCGAAGTGCAGCCAGCTATGCCCGCCCTCGGTCTGGGCCGTCACCCGCAGCCGCCGCACGCCGATGGCCGAGTGGTAGATATGGCCCAGCGCCATGCCTTCCAGCACCACCGTGGCCTGCACCACGCCGCCCAGCCGGTCAATGACACGCCGCATCCCGCGCAGGTCGCCCAGGCCCTCCTCGCCCACGTTCGCCGCCAGGTACAGGTCGCCCGGCAGCGCCTCGTCCGCCAGGCTCCACAACACGCCGAACAGCCCGGCCACGCCCAGGCTGTTGTCGCCGATGCTCGGGCCGGCAATGCGGTCGGCCGTGCGCACCAGCGTCAGCGGCGTCTCGGCCGGAAACACCGTGTCGGTGTGGGCCGTCACCAGCACCGGCGCGGCCTGGCCACCCCCCGGCCGGCGCGCGAACACATTGCCCAGGTCGTCTACCTCCACGTCGGCCAGCCCCAGCGCGGCAAAGCGGTCGCGCACAAAGGCGGCGCGCGCCCCCTCGGCGAACGTCGGCGCGGGAATTTGCTGGATGGCGCAGGCCAGGTCGAGCACTTGGGTCACAAGAGCGGCGGTCATGGGCGTCTCCTGCTAGCTAGATGCGCTGCACAGCTTGCCGCACCACGGCGATGCGCCGTTCCAATTCGCCGGCGGGGTGGTCCAGTGCATACAACGCCCCCAGGCCCTCCAGCACCAGGCTGGCGCTCACGCAGCCGCGCAGCGCCGCCTCCAGCGGGTCGCCGGTCTGCGCCAGCCCCACCAGAAAGCCGCCGCAGTAGGCGTCGCCCGCGCCGGTCACATCCACCACCCGCGCCGGGTAGGCCGGCACGTGCCACTTGCGGCCGGTAGCGGTGTCGTAGACGTACTGCCCGCGCGCCCCCAGCTTGAGCACCACGCACGGCGCACCCAGCGCCCCAAAGGCCTCGGCCGCCTGCCACAAATCGCGGAGCGGCTCGGCAAAGAAGCCGCGCGTCTCCATCTCGGACGGCAGAAAGGCATCCACGTGGCGCAGGATGTGGCGCACGTCCTCGGTGAACTGCGGCTGCATATAGCGCACCGACGGGTCGCAGGTGACGCAGCCCACGCCCTGCTGACGCAGCCAGGCCGGAAAGGTGTAGTGCATGTAGAAATCGAACGGTGACAGGTGTACCCCCTGGGCGCGGCGGTAAGCGGCGGGCATCTCCTCCGGCCGCACCCCCAGCGGGCCGGGCGTGTCGCGGCTGGCCTGGCCCTCGGTCGAAGTGGCGTAGCCCTCCAGCGCGGCCGGCAGCGGCCGGCCCAGGCGCGCAAAGTGCTCGGCCGGGTTGAGGTCGTCGCGCTCTTCCAGCGTGCGGTAGGCGTAAAAGGTGCGGTTGTCCAGCGGCTGCGGGTCGCGGATGATGCCGGCCGTGTCTAGCCCGCGCGCCGCGATGATCGGCAGCCATTCGGCCGGGTAATTGAGGCCGATGCGCCCGACCACACCCACCGGCCCGGCCCACAGCCGCGCCCCGACCGCCGCGTAGATGGCGTTGCCGCCCAGCTGGCGCAGGTGTACCTCGTCGTCTGGGGTGATGACGTAATCTTCGCGCAAGCCGCCCACGACGGCGAAGGGGAGGCGGTCGATTGTCATTCCGGCGCGGATTGTAGCGCAGGCGGCCCGCCGGTCAAAACCCGCCCGGCGCATAAACTAGACCGCCGTGAATGTTAAAGCCGCCCGTCTTTAAGATTGTAACGGAATCTTAACGAATTGGTACCGGGGTCTCTTGCAGAGTCTTAAGACTCAGTCTATAATCTTAACATGGAGTGGGCAGTCGGAACGCAGCGCGCAGGCGCATCCAGACTGCCCACATCTTTCGGGGGCCTTGGCAGGCATGGCGACCACTAAAATATTGCTTCTCGAAGTTCAACGGGCTAATTCTGCCAGCTTCGCGGCGGTCTTGGAAAAGCGAGGCTATACTGTCGCCGTTGAGCGCGTGCCTCAAACCGCCCTCAAACGCTCGCAGTCCATTTCGCCCGACCTGGTGGTGCTGAATGCCGCTTCGCTTAAGACCAGCGGCGCGCGCATCTGCCGCCAAATCAAGGCCAACCTCAAGACCATCCCGGTCGTCATCGTCGCCGACAAGAAGAATGTGCCCGACGGCAACTGCGGCGCGGCGGCCACGCTCATCATCCCCTTCACACCGCGCAAGCTGCTCAACAGCGTGGCCCGCCTGCTGCCCGGCGACGACAGCGCCTCGCTGCAAGTGGGGCCAATCAAGCTCAACCTGGCCCAACGCCGCATCTCGTGCGGCGGCCGGGAAGAGCGCGTGACCCCCAAGCAAGCGCGCCTACTGGAATACTTCCTTCGTAATCCGAACCAAATCCTCACGCGCAAGGCCATCATCAAGCATGTGTGGGATACCGACTACACTGGCGACACCCGCACGCTCGACGTGCACATGAGCTGGCTGCGCAGCGTGATCGAGCCAAGCCCGCGCAAGCCGCGCTACCTCAAGACCCTGCGCGGCCAGGGCTATCGCCTCGACCTCCCCGGCCTGTAGCGCCCCGCCTTGCTTTCACTTTCATTTCGAACCCGCCTCAGGCCGTTGGCACTCACGTTGCCCGATAGCGGGTGAGAAATCCCACCCTCGGACCGAACGCCCGCACTTGCTACCAACCGAACACTGTAAATCTGACAGAAGGCCGCTCAAGTTCCGCCGGTGGGATTCCTCACCCCGCCAACGACGCTGCGTTGCTACCAGGCCGCGAGCGGGGCTTCGGAATGACAAGTCAGAAGGAATTGACCAAACATCCCGCTGTCTGAGAACTGGCGCTCGCACCTACGCGGCCCTTTCCCGTCCCTCCCGCCGGACATAACGGCGCGATGCTCATACTGCCTCGCCGTCTGCCAAAAAAGACACCGGCCCCAATTCTGGGCCGGCAGTCGTTCAGGGCAGGTTCAGCGCCTCGGTGATCGGTGTCAGCGCCCAATCAATCGTCGCCCGGTCAATCGTCAGCGGCGGCGCAAAGCGCAGCACGTTCTCGTGCGTCTCTTTGCATAAGACCCCGCGCGCCGCCAGCGCCTCGCAGAAGCGCCGCGCGCCGCCCGCCTCCGGCTTAAGCTCCACGCCGATCAGCAGGCCCTTCCCACGCACTTCCTTGACGTGCCGGCTCGGGATTTCGGCCAGCCGCTCCTGAAAGTACTCGCCCTCGCGCGCGGCGTTCTCGATCAGTTTTTCGTCCACCAGCACTTGCAGCGCCGCCCGGCCGACCGCCGCCGCCAGCGGGTTGCCGCCAAAGGTCGAGCCATGCTCGCCCGGCTGGAACAGCCCCAGCACGGCCCGGTCGGCCACCACGGCCGACACCGGGTACACCCCGCCGCCCAGCGCCTTGCCCAGGATGACGACATCCGGCCGCACGCCGGCGTGGTCGCTCGCCAGCAGCTTGCCGGTGCGCCCCAGCCCGGTCTGAATCTCGTCGGCGATCAGCAGCACGGTGTGCTGGCGGCACAGCGCCGCCACCGCCTGTAAATAGCCCTGCGGCGGCACGATGACGCCCGCCTCGCCCTGGATCGGCTCCAGCAGCACGGCCGCCGTGTTGGGCGTGATGGCGCGGGCGATGGCCGCCGCGTCGCCGTACGGCACGCTGACGAAGCCGGGCGTGAACGGCCCAAAGGCGTCCCGGTACAGCGGCTCGCTCGAAAAGCTGATGAGGCTGATGCTGCGGCCGTGGAAGTTGCCGGCGGCGGTGATGATCTCGGCCTGCCCAGTTGGGATGCCCTTGGCGGCGTAGCCCCACTTGCGCGCCAGCTTGAGCGCCGTCTCGACCGCCTCGGTGCCGGTGTTCATCGGCAACGTCATCTCGTAGCCGGTCAGGTCGCTCACGGCTTTGTAAAACAGGCCCAACTGGCTGTTGCGAAAGGCGCGTGAGGTCAGGGTGATCTTCTGCGCCTGTTCAATGAGCGCGGCCACAATTGCCGGGTGGCGGTGGCCCTGGTTCAGCGCCGAGTAAGCGGAGAGGCAATCGAGGTACTTGCGCCCGGCCACATCCCACACCCACACTCCCTCGCCGCGCTCGATGACGATGTCGAGCGGGTGATAGTTATGGGCACCGTACTCGTTCTCAAGATCAATGTAGTCCTGGGGGTTCATTCCGGCCTGTGGCGCGCTTGTCACCGTTAACGCCGACGCGCGCCGGTCTTGGCGGCGGCCTTTTTGGTAGCCGTTTTCCGGCGGGCCGGCTTGCGCACCGCCAACTCGCCGCCCTCGGCCAGCAGGAAGGCCAGCACCGCTTTCTGCGCGTGCATCCGGTTCTCGGCCTGCGGGAAGACCGCCGACTGCGGGCCGTCCATCACCTGGTCGGTAATCTCCTGGTTGCGGTGGGCCGGCAGGCAGTGCAGCACCAGCGCGCCGGGCGCGGCCTCGGCCAGCAGTTGGCTGTTCACCTGGTAGGGCGGGAACACCAGCTTGCGCTTCTCGGTTTCGGCCTCCTGGCCCATGCTGGTCCAGGTGTCGGTATAGAGCACGTCCGCGCCGGTGACGGCCTCGTGCGGGTCGCGCACGAACAGCAGTTCCGAGCCGCTGTCCTCGGCGCTGGCGCGGGCGATGGCAATCGCCTCCGGGTTGAGGTCGTAGCCCTCCGGCGCGGCCAGCGTGAAGTTCGCGCCCAGCTTGGCGCAGAGGTGCATCAGCGACACGGCCACGTTGTTGCCGTCGCCCAGGAAGGTGACGTTGACGCCCTTCAGCGCGCCCTTGCGCTCGATAATCGTCAGCGCGTCGGCCAGCGCCTGGCACGGGTGGTTGTAGTCTGACAGCCCGTTGATGACCGGCACCGTGGCGTACTGGGCCAGCTCTAAGACGTGTGCGTGCGCGAAGGTGCGGGCCATGATGGCCTGCACATACCCCGACAGCACCCGCGCCACGTCCGCCACCGCCTCGCGCCCGCCCAGCCCGATCTCGTTGGGCGACAGGTACAGCGCGTCGCCGCCCAGGTGGCGCATGGCCATGTCGAACGACACGCGCGTGCGCAGCGATGGCTTCTGAAACACCATCGCCAGCACCTGGCCCTTGAGGATGGGCCGGTTGCCGCCGCGCCGGCGCTCACGCTTCAGGCGCAGGGCCAGGTCCAGCAGGTGCTGCAGCTCGTGCGGCGTGTAGTCGGCGATGTGGAGAAAGTGGCGCATAGGTCCTTGTGGGGGGTGCAACGAATAGTCTGCGCGTGAAAAGTCAGTATAGCATGGCGACCGGGCGCTACATCACGTCCGGCGCTTGAATCACCAGCAAATGCAGCGCGTTCGCCAGCACCTGGCGCGCGGCGGCCACCAGCCGCAGCCGCGCCTGGCGCACGGCGGCGTCCTCGGTTTGCAGCACCGGCACCGAGTGATAAAAACCGTGGAAGGCCTTAGCCAGGTCGTAGACGTAATTGGCGACGTGCAGCGGCTTGTAATCGGCGGCGGCCTGCCGCACCACGCTGGGGAAGCGCGCCAGCAGGTCAATCACCTCGACCTCGGTCTTTTCCAGGGCGTAGTGAAAGCCCTCCGCCCCGCCCCCGGCCGTCTGCCCGGCGGCTTCGGCCTTCTTGAGCAGGCTGTTGGCGCGCACGTAGGCGTTCTGGATGTAGGGCGCGCTCTTGCCGTCGAAGCTCAGGGCCGCCTCCCACTCGAAGGTGATGTCGCGCAGTGTGTCCACTTCCAGCAGGGCGTAGGTGATCGCGCCCAGCCCGACTTGCGTGGCGACGGTGCGGCGCTGGGTCGCGTCCAGGTCGGGGTTGCGCTGGGTGATGACGGCCTGCACCCGCCGGTAGGCTTCGTCGGCCACGTCCTTGAACAGCACCACATTGCCCTTGCGCGACGACATGGCCCCGTCCGGCAGCGTCACGAAGCCATAGGCCAGGTGGAAACACTTAGCCGCCTGCGGGAAGCCCCACAGTTCCAGGATCTTGAACGCCTGCTGAAAGTGCAGGCTCTGGCGCACGTCCACCACGTACACCGACCGGTCTACGTGGTAGCTGTTGAACTTCTCGCGCGCCAGCGCCAGGTCTTTGGTCAGGTAGAGCGTGGTGCCGTCGCTGCGCAGGATCACGGCCGTGCGGTATTTATCTTTGGTCAGGCCCAACTGCTCGTCAATCTTGACGACCACCGGCCCGGCCGGGCGCTGGTCCTCGGCGATGCCGCGCGCGATCAGCTCGTCCACGATGGCCTTGCTCGGCTCATCCACTGCGCTCTCGAAAAAGAAGACCTCGATGTGGATGTCGAGCATCTCCAAGATGGCCCGCAGCTCGGCCAGGCTCCACTCGCGCGTCATGGCCCACAGCGCCCGCACCTCCGGGTCGCCCGCGTCCCAGCGGCGATACATGTCGCGCCGTTCGGCGTCGTAGGCTTCGCGCTGGGCCTTCTGGTCCGGCGTCTCGTCCGGCTTGGCCTCCAGCCGGGCGGTGGCCTCGGCGTAAATCTTCAGCAGCCACTGGCCGCGCTCGTGCAGCCCGGCCGGCTCCTGGCCCTGGTAGAACTTGGCGTAGGCCCACACCACCGTGATCACGCCCAGGCCGATGTCGCCCGGATACGAGGCGCGGATGGTCGGGTACCCGGCGAAGGCCATGATGCGGGCCAACGACTCGCCCACCAGCGCGTTGCGGGCGTGCCCGATGTGAAACGAGTGGTGGGTGTTGGGCTGGGCGTACTCGACCATCACGCGCTCGGTCTGCGGCGCGCCATGCCCGAAGCTCGCGCCCTCGCTGATGGCCGCCGCCGCCACGCGCCCGGCAAAGCTGGCGGTGTCGAAATAGGCGTTGATGTAGGCCTTATCGGCCGCCAGGCGCGTGAACCCGGCCGGCAGTTGCACCTGCGCCGCCACCAGTTGGGCCAGCTCTTGGGCGCGGGCGGGCACGTTCACCTTCTTGCCCGCCTTGGCCTCGGCCGCCGCCGCCTGGAAGCAGATGTTGGTGCCCTGGCCCCATTCGCCCGCGAACGGGATCGGCTGCCATTTGATCTCGCCGGCCGCCGGCACGCCCTGCGCCGCCAGGACCGCGTTGATGCGTTCGCCCACGCTTGCTAAATCTTGCTCAAACATTATGCTCACACTCCAATTCGGAGCGCGATTTTAGCATGGGAACCCGTTATCAGTCATGGGCAATTCGCCCGTGATTGCCGGGGCTGCTGGCGGGGAGAGTGGAGGTCGGAGGTCGGAGGGGGCAAGTCGGCAGGAGGCAGTTGGCAGGACTCGCCGGGCGCTTGTCGCACTCGGCGCCGAGGAAATTGAGGAATCGTCTAATCTCGTTCCGAGCGGTGTGCCGATTGTTGAGGGGCAGCGGCTTGAAGATGTTGTCGCGGGCAACCTCGTGGCTTCACCAGCCCACAATCACTACAGCCTCTTCCAGTCGCCTCCCCGTTCCTCGCGCGGCTCGACCTACGTCGCGTGGATTAGTGAGCTTAAGGCTCCGAAGTTGAACGCTTTGAGTCAAGTTTAGGCGGCGACGATGGCGGCGGCCATCCAGTCGCCACGGCGGTGGCCCTAACTAAACCGTATTGGTCACAAGGGTCGGTTTCCTGCCAAGCGCCGCCCAGCGGCAACCAACCCTCAGCCGTGTCCATATACCTTCGTGAAAATTCGTGGCAAAAGTCCCACCGCTCTGAAAAACCTACCCCTGTCAGCCTGGTGTTGTCAGCGCCTATTCGTCCGGCCCACTGCCGCCGATGATGGTGAAGCGGCGCGCGCCGGGTATGTCGGTGGTGTAGGTGTTGGCCGGGTCGGCTTGATAGCCGCTGACCGGCGCGGCCCGGTTGGGCTGCGGGCGCGGCTGGGGCGGGGCGGCCACCACGACCACCTGCGGCTCTGGGTCGGGCTGCATGGCGGCGGCGGCCTGGGCCGCGGCATAGCGCGCCAGCACCGCCCGCGTGGCCGCCGCGCTGACGAGCAGGCTGGTCGGCACACCGGCGGCCACGCCCGTGAGCACCCCGGCCGCGATCACGCGCGTTTCATCCGGCAGCCGCCAGCCGATGATGAAGGCCAGGGTTACGATGAACGCCAGCAGGCAGGTAGACAGGCAGCCGGTGAGGCGCATGAGGTTGGGAATCGGCGGATCGTAGCTGAGGGCGCGGCCTAGCCCTGCCGCAGCGCCGCGTGCCGGAAGCAATCTATAGTGTGGTCGTTCACCAGGCCGGTGGCCTGCATCAGCGCGTAGCAGATGGTCGGCCCCACGAACTTGAAGCCCCGCCGGATCAGGTCTTTGCTGAGCGCCTCGGCCTCGGGCGTCTTGGCCGGCACTTCTTTTAGAGTGGCCCAGGCGTTTTGCTTGGTCCGGCCGCCGACGAAGCCCCACATGTAGGCGTCGAAGCTGCCCAACTCGCGCTGCACCGCCAGGAACGCGCCGGCATTGCCGATGGCGGCGTTGATCTTGAGCCGGTTGCGGATGATGCCCGCGTCGGCCAGCAGCGCCGCGACCTTGTCGGCGTCGTAGGCCGCCACGCGCGCCGGCTCGAAGTTGTCAAACGCGGCCCGGTAGTTGTCGCGCTTCTTCAGGATCGTCTCCCAGCTTAGCCCGGCCTGCGCGCCTTCCAGCGTCAGGAACTCAAACCAGGCGCGCTCGTCGTGCAGCGGTTTACCCCACTCGTGGTCGTGATAGCTCAGGTTGGGTTCGCGCCGTGCCCAGCCGCAGCGCGGCCGGTCGTCAGGGATGGGGGTTGCGAAATCCGGCATAGCCATGTCCTGCCAGTCAGAATCGTCACGCGGCTGCCACAAGTCAAGTGCCTGTAACAGCCGCGCTAAATGCTACTCGATTTGGGCCGCCGCACAACCGCCGGCCGGCCCGCGCTTGTCCCCGTAATCCCCCGCTGCTTCCCCGGCCCCTTGTGGAGGAAGGAGCCGGGGAGGCTTGAGGAGGGTGCTGCTTCTTTATACTAGAACATATATTCTAAGTCAAGAGGCAAAAATAATGGGGTTGGTCACTGGGACCAACCCCACGGCATTGTCACCTGTGAGCGAGTGCGAAAGCTTACTTCTTGGCCGTCTCAATGGTCGCCAGGTGCTTCATCAGGCGGCCTTTGCGGCGGGCGGCGTTGTTGCGGTGAATCACGCCTTTTTGGGCGGCGCGGTCGAGGGCGCTAATGGCGGCCAGGGTGGCGGCGCGCGCCTCTTCCGGGGTAGCCTCGCGGGCCACGCGCACGGCGGTGCGGGTCTTCGTGCGGACAATCTTGTTGCGGACGCGCTTGCGCTCGTTAGAACGGACGCGCTTAATCGCTGAAGCGGTGTTAGCCAAGAGAAATTCTCCTCACAAGTGCAGACACTCAAATGCTCGATCAGGTGAACGGCTGTGAATTCTAATCTAAGCCGCGCGCTTTGTCCAGAGGCGTATTGGAAATTGGAAGTCAGAGGTCGGAGGTCAGAAGTCGGAGCCGCCGTGCCGCCAACTGTCATCTTGATTGTACCACTCCCCCGTACCGCCGCGTCCCCCGTCTGACCCTGGCGCAGCCTCATAGCTCCCACGACCCCATTCGTGCGATTCGTGGCTAAGGCCTTTCCGACCTCCGACCTTGACCTCTGGCCTCTACTCCGTCCCGGGCTATAATCGTTCCAACCAACCCCTTCATTCAAGATAGGCAGGCAACAATGCGCTTCGGCATGAACGGCTGCTTCCTCCCCGACGACATGCGCGACCTGACCCCCGCGCTCTGCCGCCGGGTGCGCGCCCTGGGCTTCAGCGGCATTTTCACGCGCTTCAAGGCCAACGACCCGCACACCACCCCACGCGAAGTTGCCACCGACGTGCGCCGGTTGCTGGCCGATGAAGGCGTCGCCCTGTACCAGGCCACCGGCTACTGGCAAAACCTGGTCACCGGCGACGAATACCTGCGGCGCGAGGCCGTGCATACCCTCCAGGCGGCGCTGCACCTGGCCGGCTGGCTGGGCGCGCGCGCCATAGACACCGGCCCCGGCTCGTACAACCCCGCCGGCCCCTGGTGGCCGCACCCCGCCAACTGGACTTCCGAAAGCCGCCGGCAACTCGTGCGCAGCCTGCACGAGTGCGCCGCCGCCGCCGAGACTGCCGGGGTGCTGCTGTGCCTGGAAGGCCACCAGATGGTCACCCTCGAGTCGGCCGTCGTCATGCACGCCGTGCTCGCCCAGGTGGATTCGCCCTGGGTGCGCTGCGACTACGACTCGGCCAATTGGGTCACGCGCGAGACGGTCTACGACACCACCCGCGCTATCAACCACGACTTTGACGTGCTGGGCGGCCTGATCGTTAGCTGCCACGCCAAGGACGTCTGGTTGGAAAACAAGTTCGCCCTGCACTTGCAGGACGGCTGCCCCGGCCAGGGGAACGTGGATTTCGTGACGCTGTTCCGGCGCATGGAGGCGCTCTCGCCCGACTATCCCATCATCGCCGAGGGCAACAACACCGAGGAACTGCCGGCCGTGAGCGCCCTCTTTCACAAGATCGCCCAGGAGATCGGCGCGCCCGTGCTGGACGCCTGACGCATAGACCTATGCCCAACCTACGCTTTGCCGCACCCGTTGAACCGCGCGTCGCCATCGTCACCGGCGGCGCGATGGGCATTGGCCGCGCCACCGCCCTGCGCCTGGCCGAGGCCGGCCGCGATATCGTCATCGCCGACGTGGCCCCCGAGGCGGCCGAAGTCGTCCGCGCCGTCGAGGCGCTGGGCCGCCGCGCGTTGTGGCATCCAACCGACGTGACCGACCCCGCCGCCGTGCAGGGCCTGGTCGCCGCCGCCCTGGCCGCGCTGGGCCGGATTGACATCCTGGTCTGCTGCGCGGGCGTGCTGGGCCGCGAGTTGGCGTTCCACGACCTGCCACTGGAGGAGTTCGAGCGCGTCCTGCGCGTCAACGTCTTTGGCGTCTTCCACTGCCACCAGGCCGTCATCCCGGTCATGCTGCGCCAGGGGTGGGGGCGCTGTGTCACCATCGGCTCGGGCGCGCGCCACGGGGCCGCCCTGCGGCTGCCCTACAGCGTTTCCAAAGGCGCCATCCGCTCGCTCATCTCATCCCTCGGCGCGACCTACCCGGCCCAGGGCGTGTTCGTCAACGGCCTCGAGCCGGGCCGAGTGCTCACCCAAATGGTCATCCCGCGCTTCTCGGCCGAGTTCCTCGCCAACCCCGGCGTGCCCATCGGCCGCTACGCCGACCCCGACGAGATCGCCGAGGCCATCGAGTTCCTCACCTCTGAACGCAACACCTATACCTCCGGCGTCTTTTGGGAAGTGCAGAACAATGCGAGGTAGGAGGTCGGCGGTCAGCGGGGGCTAGTCGGCAGGCGGCAGTCGCAGAAAACCAGACGCTGAAGGCCGGCGGCTGGCGTAGCGCAGGCGGCAGCGTAGGGAGGGGAGCTCAGTCTAATGCGCTCGAAGAGGGGGGAGGCGGGCGTGGGGTGGGGGCCGCTAAATACAGCGGAGGCGACTGGGACGGCGTGATCGTCCGCAGCCGGCCGGCGCGCCGCAACCGATTGGAATTTGCCGCCAAACCCATCCGACTTCTGACCTCCGACTTCCAAAACCCGGCCCTTGCTGGAACGGCCCCCGGTACGGTATAATCACGCGCTATTCAAATCCTATTCAGAGATTGTGATTAAGGCATGCCCAAGCGAACCTATCAACCCAGAATCCGCCACCGCGCCCGCACCCACGGCTTTCGCGCCCGCATGGCGACTGCCGGTGGCCGCAACGTCCTCAAGGCCCGCCGCCTGAAGGGCCGCGTGCGCCTCGCGCCCAGCATCAGCAACCACATCAAGAAGGTGAACTGGAACGCCGCTGGGTCGCCGGCCGGGCGCCCGAGCAAGAAGAAATAGGGGTATGAGCCGCCGCCGGCCCGTCTGGGCTGCCGGCGGCTGGAGAGTCGGCTCGCCGCTTTCACCTTGCTCCACCTGAAAAGCGCAACCGATTTCGAGCGGGTGCGGCGCGATGGACGATCTCACGCCCACCCGCTTGTTGTTCTGGTCGCCCGCCGGCGCGGCCCGGCCGAACTGACCGCGCGCGTCCCCGGTGGCACGTCGGTGCCCGAACCGGCCCCGCGCTTTGGCTTTTTGGCGGGGCGGGCGGTCGGCCCGGCCGTGGCCCGCAACCGGGCCAAGCGCCTGCTGCGCGAGGCGGCCCGCGCCGCCGCCGCCCAGATCGCCCCCGGGTGGGACCTGCTGTTGATCGCCCGCCGGCCGCTGGCGCTGGCGCGGTTGGCCGAGACCCAGGCGGCGCTGAACCAACTGCTGCGCCGGGCGCGCGTACTGGTGGGGCCAGACCAGGCCCCTGTGCTAAATGGGGGGTAGATGGGGCCGGTGACCCAACATGAATAACACGACTCAGCACGACCACCAACCCGGTGACTCCCACTCTGAACCCCTGCCCGCCTGGCGGCCCGACCTGCGGCCGACTCACCTGCCGCAGACGGCGCTGCTCGGCGTCATCCGGCTCTATCAACTCACGCTCTCGCGGGCCATGCCGATCAACACCTGCCGCTTCTACCCGTCGTGCTCGCGCTATGGCTTTGAGGCCATCCGCCGGCACGGCGCCGTCAAAGGCAGCCTGCTGGCGGCCTGGCGCGTGCTGCGCTGCAATCCGTTCAATCCCGGTGGCTTCGACCCGGTGCCTTAGGAGTAATCGCTGTGCGTCTTAAGTACATGACCTTTTTAGGGGTGCTCGGGGCCATTCTGCTGGCCGCCTGCGGTGCGGCCCCGTCGCAAACCTGGCCTGGTCTCACCACCAACGGTGAGATCGCCTACGTCGCCTCGGGCCAACAGGTGCACGCCGTGCGCGTGGCCGACGGCTCGCAGGCCTGGGTTTTCCCCGCCGTCATCAGCAACACCACCGGCGTCTTTGTAGCCGACCCCGGCCTCAGCGCCGACATCATCGTCGTCGGCTCCGAAGGCCCCACCGGCTCTTACAGCGGCATCCTCTACGGGCTGAACGCCGCCGACGGCCTCCAGCAGTGGTGCCTGGCCTTCGATGCCAAGGGCGTCACCCGCACCGGCTGCCCGCTGGCGACGGGCGGCACCGAGGCCGGCCTGTTCGGCCTCAGCCCGGCGGTGGATAACCGCATCGTCGGCGGCCTGGCCATGGCCGACGGCGTGGCCTACGTCGGGCTGGCGAACGGCAAGTTCTTCGCCGTAGATGCCGCCACCGGCCGCGACCAATGGCAATTCAAGGCCGAGCGCGACATTTGGGCCCCCCCGCTGGTCGCCAGTGACAACGTCTACGTCACCTCGCTCGACCATCACGTCTACGCGCTAGACACTGCGACCGGCACGCTGCGCTGGAAGCGAGACCTGTTGGCCGCCGTGGCCGGCACGCCCACCCTGAGCGAAGACGGCGAGACGATTTACGTCGGCACCTTCGGCAGCGAACTCTACGCGCTCGACGCCCAAACCGGCGAGCTGCGCTGGGCCACGCCCTTCAAAGCCGTGAACTGGATTTGGGCCGGCCCGACTCTGTCTGAGGGGGTGTTATACTTCACCGATGTCGCCGGGAATGTGTACGCGGTGGAGGCCGCCACCAGCACCGCGCTGTGGATGGTCAAGCCCGGCGGCCTGATGCGCGCCGCCCCGGCCGTGGCCGGCGACCTGCTCTACGTCGGCGACCGCGACGGTAACTTGTTTGGGCTGAACCGCAGCGACGGCTCGCTCAACTGGCCGCAGACGCTCAAGGGCCAACTCTTGGCCCCGATCTTGATCGCGAACGACCTGGTCCTGGTAGCGCCGTTCAGCGGCGAAAATCTCTTGGTCGGCTACAGCACGGACGGCAAGACCGTGCCCCTGGCCTTTGCCCCAACTAAATAGGTAGATACGCCGATGTGGGACACCCTCATTCTCAACCCGATGTTGAACGCGCTGCTGTTCTTGTATCAGCAGTTGTTCCATAACTTCACGCTCACCATCCTGGTCTTTACCATCTTGATCCGGCTGATTACGTTCCCGCTGACCTGGCAGACCCAAAAGTCGCAGAAGAAGCTGCAAACTTTGCAGCAGAGCGACAACTGGAAGGCCATGCAGGCCAAGTACGCCAAGGACCGCGAGAAGCTGAACCAGGAGCAGATGAAGCTCTACCAGGAGGCCGGCGTCAACCCCTTCGGGAGCTGCCTGCCGATGCTGGTGCAGTTCCCGGTGCTCATCGGCCTGTACCAGGCCATCAACCTGGCGATGGCGGCCGGGCCGGTGCAGTTGCTCGATCTGTCGAAGCACATTTACCCGTTCCTCACCGGCGCCTCCGGCCTGATCCCGCTGCAGAACGAGTTTCTGTGGCTCAACCTGGGCCTGCCCGACCCGCTCTATGTCCTGACGGCCCTGGTGGTCATCACCACCTACCTGCAATCGAAGGTCATGACGCCCGCCCAGGCCACCGCCGACCCGCAGGCCGCCGCCATGTCGAACCAGATGACGCTGATGATGCCGATCATGATCGGCTGGATGTCGCTCCAATTCCCGTCGGGCCTGTCCATCTACTGGATCATCGGCAACATTGTCAGTGTGGTGCAGTACGCCTTCACCGCGCCAGTGAACTGGAAGCAGGTCTTTAGCCTCCGCCCGGCCCCGAAGGCGCTGCCCGCCCCCGAAAAGGGCAAGGGCGGCTCGTCGCGGTCGGACAAGGTCGAAAAGGCCGGCCGCGCCCGCTAGCGCGCCCGCGCCGCCGCTACCCGGCACGCAAGGAAGAAATCATGCCCGAGCCACTTTCTAGCCTCGACCTGACCCTCGCCGCTGATGACGTAGAAGACGCTGTAGAGCGGGTCTGCGCCCAATGGGGCGTGGACCGCGACGCGGTGCTGGTAGATGTGCTCGAAGATGGCGAGGTCCAGGTCGGCACGGTGCGGGTGCGCATTACGCGCCTGGGCCAAGCCGAGATGGCCGGCCCGGCCGACCTGGCCGCCGCCGCCGATGATGCCGACGCCCAGCACGCCCGCCAGGTGGTGATAGACCTGCTGGCACGCATGGATATTCCCTCCGAGGTGCATGCCAGCCGGGGCGAGCCGGATGGCGACCTGACGCCCATCATCCTCGACGTGCAGGGGCCGGACCTCGGGCTGTTGATCGGCCGCAAGGGCGAGACGCTCTCGGCGCTGCAGTACATCGCCCGCCTGATCGTCGCCAAGCAGGTCGGCCACAGCGTTGACCTGGTGGTGGACGTGCAGGGCCACAAGAAGCGCCGCGAGGAGCAACTGCGGCGCATGGCCCAGCGCATGGCCGAGCAGGCGGTGCAGCGCCAGCGCGTGATGACGCTCGAGCCGATGGCCGCCAACGAGCGCCGCATTATCCACCTGGCGCTGCGCGACCACCTCGGCGTGCAGACCGAGAGCATCGGCGAGGGCTATCAGCGCAAGGTCACCATCATCCCCCGCCCGTCTGCGTCGTCCTAGCGGATTAGGCCGGCCCGCGCGCTGGCCCCCGCCGCTGCGCCCGCACTCCTTCCCTCATGGCCGAGCGCGCTGTTCACTATCTCACTATCGGCCACGTTGCCAAAGACTTAACGCCGGGCGGAAATCCGCCTGGCGCCCATACCCTGGGCGGCACGGTTTCGTTTTCGGCGCTGACGGCCATGGACCTGGACTACACCCCCGGCATCGTCACCGCCCACGCCGGCGACGTGGACCTTAGCCCGCTGGCCGGCCTGCCGCTGGCGGCGCTGCCCTCGCCCGAAACGACCACCTTTGAGAACATCTATGCCGGCGGCAAGCGCACGCAATTTCTACGGGCGCGGGCCGTGCCGCTGACGGCCGACGCCGTGCCGACCAACTGGCTGCGCGCCCCGATCGTGCACCTGGGGCCGCTCGACCGCGAAGTGGATTACGACCTGGCAGCGGCCTTTAGCGGCTCATTCCTCGGGCTGACACCGCAGGGCTGGCTGCGCCAATGGGACTCCGACGGCCGCGTGCAGCCCGCAGTGGTAGACTGGCCGGAGGCCCCGCAGGTGTTGGGGCACGCCAGCGCCGTGGTGTTGAGCATTGACGACCTGGGCGGCGACTGGGCCATCGCCGAGCACTGGGCCAAGCTGGCGCGGGTGCTGGTCATCACCCAGGGGCCGGAAGGCTGCACGGTCTTCGTGCGCGGGCAGGGGGCGCGTATCTTCCGCGCTCCGCCGCAGGCGGAAGTGGACCCCACCGGGGCGGGCGACATCTTCGCCACCGCCTACTTTATCAACTATTATGAGACGGACGATCCGTGGGCCTCGGCCAAGTTCGCCAACCAGATGGCCGCGCTGTCGGTGACGCGGCCGGGGCTGGCCGGCGTGCCCACCCGCGAAGAAGCCGGCTATTGCCGCACCCGCGCTGCGCTGGGATAATACGGGTGCATCCGCAGTTATTGGCGCAGCCGTTTTGGGCCAGCTGCCAAATTTTTCATCCAGGGGGTGGGCTTGCCCACCCCCTGGATGAAAAATTTGGTTAGGGTCAGATAATCGCTTTCACAAGCCCAACCTGCGATGAGAACCCGTTTCGACGTTGACGGTCAAAAGCCGCATTTGGGAATGCACTCGATAATACGCGCCTAACGCCTATGGCTCTCATTTACACCCTGGTCAACCAAAAAGGCGGCGTGGGCAAGACCACCACCGCCATCAACCTGGCCGCCTTCCTGGCGCAGATGGGCCAGCGCGTGCTGCTGGTGGACCTCGACCCGCAGGCCAACGCCACCTCGTCTATCGGCATGGACAAGAACAAGGTGGCCGGCGGCGTCTATGACGCGCTGGTAGACGGCGTGTCGCCGCGCGAGCACGTGCTGCATAGCCCGCAGCTCAAGCTGGCCCTGCTGCCGGCCTCGCCCGCGCTGGCCGGGGCCGAGGTCGAGCTGGTGCCCATGCTGGCGCGCGAGAACCAACTGCGCCACGCCCTGTTAGATGTCGAATCCGGCTACGACTACATCCTGGTAGACTGCCCGCCCTCGCTCGGCTTGCTGACCATCAACGGGCTGGTGGCCGCGCGCGACGGCGTTATCATCCCGGTGCAGTGCGAATACCTGGCGCTGGAGGGGCTGGGGCAGCTCACCAACACCATCAAGCGCGTGCAGGCCGCCCTGTTCCCTGGCCTGGCGATCCGCGGGCTGGTGATGACCATGTACGATGGCCGCATCAGCCTGGCCCAGCAAGTGGTCACCGAGGTGCGCGCGCATTTCCCAGGACAGGTGTTTCGATCTATTATTCCGCGCAGCGTGCGGCTGGCCGAAGCGCCCTCGCACGGCGTGCCCATCTCCGTCTACGCGCCGAACTCACCCGGCGCGCTGGCCTACCAGGCGCTGGCCGAAGAACTGCTGGCCGGCGACCAATTAGCGACACAAGCGTAGCCCACATGCCAACGACACCCAAGCGTGGTCTCGGGCGCGGCCTGGATGCCCTCATTCCCGGTACGAATGAGCCGCCGCCGGCCGCCGCGCCTGCCGGCGTCACCCAGGTGCCGGTGACGGCCATCGGCCGCAACCCGCGCCAGCCGCGCGCCCGCCTCGACCCGACTGACCTGGAAGAACTCGCCAACTCCATCCGCGAGCACGGCGTGATTCAGCCGCTGATCGTGGCCCAGACCAGCTTTGCGGGCCAATATACGTTGATCGCGGGCGAGCGGCGGCTGGAGGCGTCCAAGCTGGCCGGGCTGGCGAGCGTGCCGGTGCTGGTGCGCGAGGCCACCGAGCAGCAGTTGCTGGAGGTGGCGCTGGTCGAGAACATCCAGCGTTCGGACCTCGGGCCGCTGGAGACGGCGCTGTCGTACAAGCACCTGGCCGATGACTTTGGCCTGTCGCACGAGGCCATCGCCGCTAAGGTGGGCAAGAAGCGCGTGACCGTGACCAACACCATGCGGCTGCTCAAGCTGCCGCAGCGCCTGCTGGAAGCCCTGGCGGCGGAGGAGATCACCGAGGGGCACGCCCGCGCGCTACTCACATTGCCCACGGCCCAGGGTCAACTGGCGGCCTTCGCCACCGTGGTGCGCGCCGGGCTGAATGTGCGCCAGACCGAGGAGTTGATCCGCCGGCTGCAAGGCGTGGCCGACCCGCGCCCGCCGCGCCCGCCCCGCAGCGCCGACACCGACGCGCTGACCGACCGGCTGCGCGAGCGGCTGGGCACCAAGGTCACGCTCAAGCGCGGGCGCAAGGGCGGCAGCCTGACCCTGTTCTTCCACAACGACGAAGACCTCAACTCGATTGCGGCCGCCATCCTGGGCGAGTAAGCGTTGCGGCGCACGCCGACAAGAACAGCGGCGGCTTTCCATGCGGAAAGCCGCCGCGTTTGTTGCGGATGGGTCGGCGGCCAGGCAGCCGCTAACGGGAATCGAGCGTGTAGGTTTCGGTGAGAACGGTGATCCTTTTGGAGCCAGGCGCCGGCCAGGTGTTCTTCTCGACGTTGTAGAGCTCAGCCGTCTCTTTAGCGGCCTCGGTATAGAACTTCGCTTGGTTCTTGTTGTAGGCGCGCAGATCGTGCGGGTTGGGATCGAACTTGTAGGTGACCTGAGATTTGGCTACCCCGTTCACCGACATGGTGAGGCCCCGGTTGGTTCCAAACGATTCCTCTTGAAACTTGAACGTCTTGCCGCCATAAGTAACGGTGCCTTTTACTGCTGTCATGCGTGCCTCCTTATATGGTATATGGTGGAAATGCGGTTACATGGCCTGGACTAGCCAGCCTGAGCGCAAGATATTACTCAGGGTGATCCCAAGTGTCAAATCAGCGGCCCACGGCTCGGAGAAACCGCTATAATCAGAGCATCATCTAAGAGTGAGGCGCATGGCATGAAGTTAGGACGAGTGTTTTCCGGCGCCCGCCCCACGGGCCGCCAACATTTGGGCAACTACCTGGGCGCGATCAAGAACTACGTCGCGCTGCAAGACGACTACGAGTGCGTCTACTGCATCGTAGACCTGCACGCCCTGACCACGCTGGACGAGTTTGAAAACCTGCGCCAGAACTCGGCCGAGATGGCGCTCGACTGGCTGGCGGCCGGCATCCGCCCCGCCGAAACGATCATGTTCGTCCAGAGCCAGGTGCCGCAAGTGACCGAGCTGCACACCATCCTCTCGATGTTCACGCCCCTGGGCAAGCTGACCGACCTGCCGACCTTCAAAGAGAAGATCGCCCAGCACCCGCACAACATCAACTACGGGCTGGTGGGCTACCCGGTGCTGATGACGGCCGACATCACGCTCTACCGGGCCGGCATCGTGCCGGTCGGCGTAGACCAGGCCTCGCACCTGGAGTTTGCGCGCGAGATCGTGCGCACCTTCAACCACCGCACCAAGAGCCAGGCGCTGCTCGAGCCGCAGATGAAGAACACCGAGTACCCCAAGGTCATCGGCACCGACGGCGTCGCCAAGATGAGCAAGAGCCTGAACAACGACATCGAGCTGGCGGCCACGCCGGAAGCGACGCAGAAGAAGGTCATGACGATGGTGACCGACCCGCAGCGCGCCCGCCGCACCGACCCCGGCCGGCCGGAGGTCTGCAACGTCTTTACGCTGCACAAGACCTTCTCGCCGGTCGAGACGCCCACCATCGAAATCGAGTGCCGCACCGCCGCCATCGGCTGCGTGGACTGCAAGAAGATTCTGGCGAAGAACATCAACCTCGACCTGGAGCCGTTCCGCGCCCGCCGCGCCGAGTTGGCGCAGAACCAGGACACGGTCTGGGACATTCTGCACGACGGCGCGCAGCGCGCTCGCAAGCTGGCCGACGTGACCCTGGCTGACGTGAAGGCCGCCGTCGGCCTGCCGCAGTAAGCGTTTGGGGAGGGTAGAGTAGTGCGGGGGTGGTAAGAGACAGGAGGCGATAGATGGAAATCTCCCTGGCCGACGAACGCGCATTCCAGATCACACCGCAAATTCTGATAGACACCGCCCGCGTGCGGGTGGACGACAAGCGCACCAGCCTGGTGGCCGGCAGCCTGGGCGCGCTGCTCTCGCGCCCCAAGTCGGAGGATATTCAGCTGCTCTCGACCGAGAGTCGGCTGGAACCGTTCTGGCTGGTGACCATCTCGGCCCGCACGCGCTATGACCGCAGCCGCAGCTACACGCTCCTGGTCAGCGGGCCGGAGGTGCAGCAGGTGACGGTGCTAGAGCATCAGGTGACGGTGGATGCCAAGGCCAAGGGCGGCCCGGCCATCGCCCTGACCGGCACCGAGCACTGCCTGGACGAGCGGCGCGTCTCGCGCACCTTTGACGGCCTGGCCGGCACGCCAGCCGACTTCACCAAGTATCTGACCTACCCCAGCCTGGAGATCACCAACCTGGAGAGCTTTGTGCCGGAGGGCGTGCTGGTGGTGCCGCCGCAGGCCCGCGCCACGGCCGTGGTGCGCCAGGTGATGACCGACGTGGTCAAGCCGGTGCAGGCCCAGATGATCCACGAGGAGCGCGTGGACGTGGAGGCGATTAACCTCTACTTCCGGCCGGTCTACGCCTTTGAGTACAACTGGACCGCCAAGAGCAAGAAGGTGATCGTGGAGTACGACGCGCTGACCGGCGAAACGCGCACCGGCGGGCGCAAGCTGCACGACCAGATCAAGGGCATGTTGACGCGCGACCTGTTGTTCGACGTGACGGCCGACGCCGTGGGCATCCTGGTGCCGGGCGGCAGCATCGCCGTCAAGCTCGTCAAGGCCATCGCGGACCGCAAGTAAAGGCGGTGAGTACACCGTGCGGCTAGTGGTCCAGCGCGTGACGCGCGGCAGCGTGGTAGTGGCCGGCGCGCGCGTGGCCGAGATTGGCGCGGGGCTGGTGATCTTGGTGGGGGTCGGCCCAAACGACGGCCCGGCCCAGGCCGACTGGCTGGCCGAGAAGACCGCGCATCTGCGCATCTTTGAAGACGAGGCCGGCAAGCTCAACCGCTCGGCGCTTGAGGCCGGCGGCAGCGCGCTGGTGGTCTCGCAGTTCACGCTCTACGCCGACGTGCAGAAGGGGCGGCGGCCGTCCTTCATCGGCGCGGCCCCGCCGGAGCGGGCCGAACCGTTGGTGGCGCACTTCGCGCAGGCCCTGGCCGCGCTGGGCGTGCCGGTGCAGACCGGCGTGTTCCGCACCCACATGCAGGTCGAGATTGTCAACGACGGGCCGGTGACGATTCTGCTAGAGCGCTAGGGCCGACGGGCCGGCGGCCGGTTCAACGGCGGCAACGATCTCGGCCAGCTTGTTCGGGTGCGTCCACAGCACCGCGTCGAGTTGCACCGCCACCGCGCCGGCCGCCAGCATGGCCCGGGCCTGGGCCGCGGTATAAATGCCCCCCGCGCCGACCAGCGGCAGTGCTAACCCCAGGGCCGCCACCGCCACCAGCGCCTCCAGCGCGGCGGCGAACGTGCTTGGCCCATACAGCCGGCCCGACACCGTGCGCTCGCCGCTGAGGGCCTCGGTCCGCGGCGGCGCGGCGATCACCAGCGCCTCGGCCCCGGCCTGGGCGGCCACCGGCGCAAGCTCAACCGCCCGCGCCTGCGGCAGCCGCACCAACAGTGGCTGTGCCCCCAGCGCGGCCCGCACCACCTGCGCCAACTCGGCCCCGCCGACGTCGTCCCGCACCCCCAACTCAATCGCGGCGACGCCGTTGGCCCGCTCCACAATTTCCAGGCTCCGGGCCGTTTCACTGGGGGTCGTGGCCGCCAGGTGGACGATGACGGGCAGCCCCATCCGCCGCCAGTCGCGGTCCCAGCGGCGCAGTGCGGCTGAGACGCCCGGGTTGGGCAGCCCGGTGTGCACCAGCACGCCCTCGGGCAGGGCCAGGGCGTTGGGGGCGTGGGCGGCGGTGCGGGCGCGGTAGGTGAGCGGGTTGGTCACGAAGCCGCCCAAGGATCGCAGCGCGACCAGGCTGCGGGCCTCCTGTGCGAAGCCCAGTGTCCCGGCGGCGTTGAGCACCGGGTTGTTGAGCGTCAGGCCGTGCTTGTGGTGCGGGGCCAGGTCAACGGTGGGCATAGGGCTTGACCCATTCCAAGAACGCGTCGGCGGCGGGGCTGACGGCATCGCCCAGCCAGTGGCGGCGGAAGGACTCTTCGGTGAGCAGCACTTCGTGCACGGCCATCGGCCGCCCGGCCGCCTCGGAGCGGCGGCGGACGAACAGGGCGTTTTGGGTGGCGTGGCACAGCGCGGCCGCGGCCTTGTGCTCCAGGAAGGCCGCGACTTTCACCACCACGTCGGCCGGGTCGCCGGCGTTGGCCAGGCGCGGGTAAGGGTGGGCGGCGTAGTGCGCGGCAAAGGAGTAGACCAGCGGCGCGGCGGCCCCCAGCGCGGCGGCGGCGATCAAGGTGCTGGTGTGTACCAACTGGTGGGCCGGGTGGCCGTACTCGCCGTCGCTGCCGTGCGTGACCACCACCTGAGCCTGGGTCTGCTTAATGCTGGCGACGATCTGGCCGCTGAGCATGGTGGGGTCGTGCGCGGGCGCGTAGACTTCGTTGTTGGCCCCGACCACCGGGTCTACATAGCCGAGGAACGACAGGCTGCGCCCGCCGAGCTTGCCCACGGCGCACACCAGTTCGGCCTCGCGCACGTCGCCGAGTTGCGCGCGGGTGCAGCGCGGCGGCTCGCCCAACTCGCCGCCTTCGCCGCGCGTCAGGCAGACCACGTGGACCTCGACGTGCTGGGCGGCCAGCAGGGCCAGCGTGCCGCCGCATAGGATAGTTTCATCATCGGGGTGGGCGACGACACAGAGGACAGATGGCTGGGTGGTCATAAGCAGGCAGAAAACCTTTGGCCACGAATTTCACTAATTTCACGAAGGGGGGAGGGGGAGCACACAGGCTGTGCCAGATACATGGTAGGAACCTAGAAGTAAAACACCGGCCCATCCACACAGGCGAGCTTGCGCTGGTGGGGCTGGGCCAGTTCGACCCAGCAGGCCTGGCACGCGCCGGTGCCGCACGGCAGGGGCGGCGTGACGAGCGCCTGGATGTATTCCGGCCCGCGCTGGGGCGCAAGGGCGCGAATGTGCTGGGCGCGGGCGCGCGGGTCGCTTACGTCAAGCGCCACCAGGTCGGCCCAGGTCGCCAGCTCGTCCGTCAGCGGCCCGCGCTGAATCTCCACGTCCGACGGCAGCAAGTCGGCGCTGCGCGGCGTGAGGGCGGTGACCGCCAGCCCGCCCTCCAGCGCGGCCTTGATCACGGGCAGCAGGCGTTCAAGCGCGGCGGCGACGACCAAGAGGTGTGAACCGCGCTTAGGCAGGCGAAAGCCCTGGCCCAGCGGCCCCAACAGGTCTAGGGCGTCGCCGGGGGCCAGGCGGGCGTAAGGGTGGCCGAGCGGCAAGAAAAATTGGGAGTCGGAGGTCGCGCCGCCCTGCATGAACAGCGGCACGCGCAGAAA
>Ga0163144_10007662_pt1 | contig 23595 bp, 21 predicted proteins | sample OliLak19BULKMAT1_FD_123175 | JGI IMG/M metagenome (GOLD analysis project Ga0163144, IMG submission 123175) | Freshwater microbial mat bacterial communities from Lake Vanda, McMurdo Dry Valleys, Antarctica - Oligotrophic Lake LV.19.BULKMAT1 | ecosystem: Environmental > Aquatic > Freshwater >...
TCGACATGGGCGCGCTGCTCGCCGGTACGCGTTATCGCGGTGACTTTGAGGAGCGCCTCAAGTCGGTGATGAAGGAACTCGAGCAGCAGGAAAAAGCGATCCTGTTCATCGACGAGATCCACACGATCATCGGCGCCGGCGCAACCTCGGGCGGCGCGATGGATGCGTCGAACCTGCTGAAGCCTGCGCTGCAGTCCGGCGGCCTGCGCTGCATGGGCTCGACGACGTTCAAGGAATACAAGCAGCACTTCGAGAAGGACCGCGCGCTGAGCCGCCGGTTCCGCAAGATCGACGTGGTGGAGCCGACCGTGCCCGATACGATCAAGATCCTCACGGGTCTGAAATCGAAGTTCGAGGATTTCCACGGCCTCAAATACACCAACGACGCGATCAAGGCGGCCGTGGAGCTGGCGGACCGTTACATCACGGACCGCAAGCTGCCGGACAAGGCGATCGACGTGATCGACGAAGCCGGCGCCGCGCAATGGCTGCTGCCCGCGCCGAAGCGCAAGAAGCAGGTCGGCATCCGCGATATCGAAGCGGTCGTCGCCAAGATCGCGCGCATTCCGCCCAAGCAGGTCACCTCCGATGATGCCGCTTCGCTGAAATCGCTCGAGAGCGACCTGAAGCGGGTGGTCTTCGGCCAGGACGAAGCCATCGTCGCGCTGTCGGCGACCATCAAGCTCGCCCGCGCCGGCCTGCGCGAGCCGAACAAGCCGATCGGTTCCTACCTGTTCACCGGCCCGACCGGCGTCGGCAAGACCGAAGTCGCCAAGCAACTCGCCTCCATCATGGGCGTCGAGATGCTGCGCTTCGACATGTCGGAATACATGGAACGCCACACGGTCAGCCGCCTGATCGGCGCGCCTCCGGGCTATGTCGGCTATGATGAAGGTGGTCTGCTCACGGACGGTGTGGACCAGCATCCGCACTGCGTGCTGCTGCTCGACGAAATCGAGAAGGCCCACCCGGACCTGTTCAACATCCTCCTGCAGGTGATGGACAACGGCGCGCTGACGGACGCCAACGGGCGCAAGGTCGACTTCCGGAACGTGATCCTGATCATGACCACCAACGCCGGTGCGTCGGACGCCGCGAAGAACTCCATCGGCTTCGGCCGCGGGAAGAAAGCCGAGGAATCCGACGACGCCCTGAAACGCCTGTTCACCCCGGAATTCCGCAACCGCCTCGATGCGACCATCACTTTCGGTGGCCTGACGCCGGAAATCATCGACCGCGTCGTCGAGAAGTTCATCCTGCAGCTGGAAGTCCAGCTGGAAGATCGCAACGTCTCGATCGAAGTGTCGAAGCCGGCTCGCGAATGGCTCGCCAAGCGCGGCTTCGATCCGGACATGGGCGCCCGCCCGCTGTCTCGGACGATCCAGGAATACGTCAAGAAGCCGATGGCCGAGGAGCTCTTGTTCGGCAAGCTCATGAAGGGCGGCCTCGTCAAGATCGGCCTCGACGAGAAGAAGGACGAACTCACCTTCAAGTATCTCGCGGAACCCGCGAAGAAAAAGAAGGCGACCAAGGACGCCACCGAAGAGCCCGCTGCGTAAGCCAGGGTTTCTCAAACAGACAGGAAAGGGCTGCCCGCAAGGCGGCCCTTTTTATTGCGTCGACAAATTAGATTATGGTCAACATTTATAATTGCCATTTGAATGATGATCGTCATATAAAAGGTCAGGCAGGAGAGAGCCGATGCGAGTCAGCCGGGAACAGGCGGAAAAGAACCGCGCAAGCGTGGTAGATGTGGCGAGCCGGTTGTTCCGGGGACGCGGTTTTGACGGCGTCGGGATTGCCGACATCATGAAGGCCGCCGGGCTGACCCATGGCGGCTTCTATGGACAGTTCGCCTCCAAGGCGCAGCTGGCCGCCGAGGCGAGCGGCGCAGCCCTCACCCGGACGCGCAAGCGCTGGCAGACGGCGCTGGCCGCCGAGCCCGCTGCGCCCATGCGGGCCGTCGCCACGTTTTATCTCACCGCCGCACACCGGGATCATCCGGAGTCAGGCTGCGCGTTTGCAGCGCTTGCGGCCGATGCATCACGGTCGGGGCCGGAGGTGAAGGCGGCATTCGAGGCGGGGCTGGAGGCCCAGGTCTTGCTTCTGCAAGACGCGCTGTTGGCGCACGGCGTTCCGGCGGATGAGGCGCGCGCGCAGACACTTGTGGCCGTTTCCACGCTTGTCGGGGCATTGGCGCTCTCGCGCGCGGTTAATGATCCGGCGCTGAGCACGGAGATTTTGACCAGCGCGGCTCGCAGCGTTGCGTCTGTGCCGGACGGGTAAGCCTCCTTCCAGGCGTTGCGCGTTTTCATCCAGATCATCAGCCTGCGGATCAAGCAGGATACGAGGGACATTGCATGTCAGCCACGGACAACAATCTCATCCAGGCGGCCGCGCCGCCGCGCGCGCTGACGGGCGGCACACTGGCGCTGCTTGCAGGCCTTGCTGCCATCGGCACGCTGTCCACCAGTATCATCTTGCCGTCCTTTCCCTCGCTCGCGTCGGAGTTCGGCGTCGATAGCCGGGCGCTGGGCGTCACGCTGACGAGCTTCTTCATCGCCTTTGCACTGGGACAGCTGGTGGTCGGCCCTCTGTCGGACCGATACGGACGGCGCCAACTCGTCTTGGGCGGGCTGGTCATCTTTGCGGCGGGGACGGTGATCGGCGGGCTCGCCACTTCGTTCGACATGCTGATCCTCGGCCGGGTCATCCAGGGTCTCGGTGTGTGCGCCGCGTCCGTCCTGTCGCGCGCCATTGCGCGGGACCTGTTTGACGGCGAAGCGCTCGCGAAAGCGCTATCCCTTACGATGGTCGCGATGGCGGCGGCGCCGGGATTTTCGCCGCTGATCGGCAGCGGGTTGGACTGTGCATTCGGGTGGCGCGCGACGTTTGCCTTCGTGGGAATCGCGGCGGCGGTACAGATCGCGGGATACCTGTTCGGCATGGGCGAGACGCACCCGGCGGAGCGGCGCGCTGCCCACACAGTTGGCTCGGTCGCGAAAGCCTACTCGGGGCTGCTTCTGGACGGGCGGTTCATCTTGCCTGCGCTGGCGGTGAGCCTGATCCTCGGTGGACTCTATGCGCTGTTCGGGGCGGCGCCGGCCATCCTCGTGGACGGCGTTGGCCTCGATGCGATGCAGCTCGGGATATATTTTGCGGCGACCGTGTTCGTCGTTTTCGGCGCCGGCTTTGCGGCGCCGAAACTGGCAAAACGCTTTGGTCCCGCGCGCGCGGCGCTGATCGGCGGGGTCATCGCCTTGGCGGGCGGCGCCGCGGTGCTCGCCATCGCGCCGGCGGCGAATGTCGTGAATTTCTCGGCCGCGACGGTGGTGTTCCTGTTCGGCATGGGCATCGCCAATCCGCTGGGAACCGCGTTGACCCTCCAGCCCTTTGGCGACCGGGCAGGGGTTGCCTCGGCGCTGCTCGGCTTCCTTCAGATGGCGAGCGCCGCGGTGGCCACAGCCCTGACAGCCGTTCTGGACACGCCGCCGGCCATGGCGCTGGCCTTGATCATGACAGGCGGGGCAGCCGTCGCCGTGCTGCTGCTCACCGGGCGGCTGGCCTTGCGGCCCGGATGACGCTTTTCCTCGCGTGACCACTCCCCAAGGCCGGGCAATACGCTAACGTTCCGCAAAACAAGCGGGAGGAAACCATGGCAGTTCACGGCAAGTGCGATCCGAAATTCGCGAAGGTGAAGGAAGAACTCGAGCGCAATCTCGCGACGCGCGGAGAAGTGGGCGCGAGCGTCTGCGTTTCGGTGAACGGCGAGACCGCCGTCGATCTCTGGGGCGGCATGGCGAACCCGGAGACGAATGATCCCTGGCAGGAGGACACGATCTCCATCGTCTTCTCGTGCACCAAGGCGGCCGTGGCGCTGTGCGCGCACATCCTGATCGACCGGGGAAAGCTGAACCCGGCGGCGCTGGTGAAGGAGTACTGGCCGGAGTTTGCGAAGAACGGGAAAGAGAAGACCACCGTCCAGATGATGCTGAACCACGAGAGCGCGCTGCCGACGCTGCGGGGTCCCGTGAAGCCCGGCGGCTATTCCGACTGGGACTACATGGTGGGCCGGATGGCGGACGAGGAAGCCTTCTGGGAAGTGGGCACGCGCAACGGCTATCACATGATCAATTTCGGCTGGACGGTCGGCGAGCTGGTGCGCCGGGTTTCCGGCAAATCGCTCGGCACCTTCTTCCGCGAGGAAGTGGCGGAGAAGACCGGCGCGAAATTCTGGATCGGCCTGCCGGAGAGCGAGAAGGTGCACATCGCGCCGATCCGGCAATACGCGCCGAAGCCGGGTGATCAGCCCTCGGAGTTTGCGATCAAGCTGATGACCGAACCGGATTCGATCCAGCACAAGAGTTTCATGAACAGTGGTGGTTGGGATTTCAATGACCGCAAGAGCCAGGCCGCCGAGATCGGCGGCGGCGGCGGGCTGTCGAACGCGCGCGGGCAGGTGGCGTGGTACACGGAGCTTGCGACCAATTCCGGCAAGCTGGTGTCGCCTGACCGGCTGGCCGCCATGACCATGGTGTCCACCGCGACGCAGCGCGACGCGACGCTGCTGATCCCGACGCGGTTTGCCTCGGGCTTCATGAAATCGATGGACAACCGGGCAGGCGGCTTCGGCCCGGGCACCAGCGCGGTCATCGGCGAAAAGGCGTTCGGCCATGTCGGCGCCGGCGGCTCGATCGGCTTTGCCGATCCTGAATGCGGCCTCGCGTTCAGCTACACCATGAACCAGATGGGCAATGGCCTCCTGGTCAACGATCGCGGGCAGAGCCTGATCGATGCGGCTTACACGGCGCTCGGCTACCGGACCAATGCGCCGGGGGCGTGGGTCCGCTAGGCAGCGTCACCCCTTGGCGAAACGGATTTCGCCGGGGGCGAGGCCTTCGAGGGTCCACTCGCCGACCTGGACGCGGATCAGGCGCAGCGTGGGGTGGCCCACGGCGGCGGTCATCCGGCGCACCTGCCGGTTGCGGCCTTCGGTGATCTGCAGTTCGACCCAGCTGTCCGGCACCGACTTGCGGAAGCGGATCGGTGGATCGCGCGGCCAGATATTGTCTGGCTCCGGCAGCGCGCGCACCTTGGCCGGGCGGGTCATCCCGTCCTTCAGCTCCACGCCGGTGGCGAGCGCGTTCAGGGCCGCTTCGTCCGGGATGCCTTCGACCTGCGCCCAATAGGTTTTTGCAAGGCTATGCTTGGGATCGCTGATGCGCGCCTGAAGCGGGCCGCTGTCGGTCAGCACGACGAGCCCTTCGGAATCATAGTCGAGCCGGCCGGCCGGATAGACGTCCGGGACGGGTACGAATTCCTTCAGCGTGCGCTTGCCGCTGCCTTCATCCGTGAACTGGGAGAGCACGTTGAAGGGCTTGTTGAGGAGGATGATTTTCAGTTGACCGCCTCGTGCAGGGCTTTGAGGGTTTTCAGCAATGCTTCGGCGCCGGACAGCGCAAGGCAGCTCGGCGCATCGCAGAGCGCAGCGTCCGGGTCGGTGTGGAATTCGAGGAAGACGCCGTCGGCGCCTGCGGCCACGGCCGACTTCGCGATGATCGCCACCCCGTCCCGGCGCCCGCCGGTGGAGGCCCCGCCGGTGCGCGGATCGGCGCCGGGCAGCTGGACAGCATGGGTCGCATCAATGGTGACCGGCACGCCGAGCTTCTTCATTTCGGGGATCGCCAGCATGTCGACGATCAGGTTGTTGTAGCCGAAACTGACGCCCCGCTCGCAAAGAATGACGCCGACATCGGGTGCGACTTCCGCAATCTTGGAAATGATGTTCTTCGCGTCCCAGGGCGCCATGAACTGCGCCTTCTTGGCCTGGATCAGTGCGCCATGTCTGGCGGCGGCTTCGGCGACGGCGATCACGAGGTCGGTCTGGCGCACGAGGAAGGCGGGCAGCTGCAGGATGTCGGCCACCTCGGCAACGGGTTCGGCCTGCGCCGCTTCGTGCAGGTCGGTGACAATCGGTACGCCCAGTTTCGACTTCACCTTCGCCAGAATCTTCAGGCCGTCCATGCCCGGACCGCGATAAGATTTGATAGAGGATCGATTCGCCTTGTCGAAACTGGCCTTAAAGACGAAGGACAAACCGAGACGGGAGCAGACACGTTTGAGCTCTGTTGCAACCTCAAAAGCGAGGCCTTCGTCCTCCAGTACGTTGAGGCCAGCCATCACGGCGAGCGGTTGGCCCGCGCCAATGGACCAGCCGGAGGCCTTGTGGGTGACAACGCTCATGGGGCCGCTCCTTCTTGCTGGGCCTGCCATAGCGGATAAACGGGCTAGCGCAAAAGCCCCCTGAACACCCTAGGGCCGTCGCATGGGATGGCCCAGCACGACAGGGGGTGAAAGTCCTGAAGGTTGCACAAGCCGCGCCCGGATTGGGTCCGGTACGAAGGCCATATGCCAATTGCCCCGCCTGAACACCGGGCCGGAATCAAAGAAGCCGCCCCGATCAAGGAGCGGCTTCCGTGAGCCCATGGGGCAATCAGGTCCGGGCGGCGTTGCAGCGGCCCTTCAAATCTCTAGGCGCTGGTCAGAGGCTGCTCCAGCCAGACACCGTAGGACACAGACCCAATGGCCTCACCTGGTTTCTCACTCGACATGGATCACCTCCTTTCACGCGTGCGGTATGCACGGCCTTTGCTCCGGACCATCCGGTGCAGGCCAGACCTAAGCATGATTTGCGCCAATGTGAAGTTAACATCATGGTGATGGCCCGGCGATTGTCACTCGAAGCCGGAAAAAATCAGAGACTGCGCCACAATCAGGCGGCGAAGGTGAACCGGTTGCCGACATAAGGCCGGATAACCCGGTTCGGCATCAGCCGCTCTGCCTCGGAAGTGAAGTCCTCGCCTGTGCAATGCATCGGTATCAGCCAAGCCGGTGCAAGCTCGGACATAAGGGCGGCTGTCTCAACTGCCTCGGCCGCCGTGCGGGGCCGGACGAGATGGAAGCCGCCCATCACAGCGTGAACCTTGGAGACCCCCGAAACTACCTGTGCCCGGCGTACCGAGTTCAGCACGCCGCGGTGGCCGCATGAAACGATGACGACTAGTCCCAGCCCGCGAACATTGTAACAGGCAGCCAACTCATGTTCGCCATCGTCGGGCAGCATCGGAAAGCCGCGCTTGGCTGGGGCGAGACCGGTCAGCTCACAGCCCGTTCCAGGTCGCATCTGGGTAGGAATCGCGGCGCGTTCCTGTGATTCGAGGGGGATGGTGCCTGTGGTGAAGCCGTGCCCCGCCAGCAGCGCGGGTTCGGGTCGTATCTGCACGTCAAATCCGGCCTGCAATAGCGCGTCGCGGTCCAGCGCGCCCATCAGCACGCCCTTTGGGCCTCCGAGCATCGCCATGCGTTCACAAAAGGCCTCTTCGCCCCCCGAAACGAGCGGCAAAAGGCTCCCATCCGCCCGAGCCGGGACGCCGGTGAAGCCTCCATAGTGATCGAGATGGCCATGGCTCAGCATCGAAGCGTCGATCCTCGAATCCGCCAGACCCAGAAGTTCAAGATTATTCGCCAAAGCATTCGAGGTGTAAGCAAAGTCCACGAGTACATTGCGGGTCGTGGCCGCGATCTGAGACTGCGCCCAGAGACAAAGCCCGAACTCCGCGATCAGGGATTTCCTGGACATGACCGGCGCGCCATTGCCCGGAACTCTGACCGTCCGCTCGAGTTTGAGCCCAGGCTCATCAATATCCGGCAGGAACGGCCCGAAGGTCGCGGCATCGACCACGACCTGCACGGAAAGTCTGTCAACGACCGGTACCTGCAGCAAAGGTTCGGTAGGTAAGGGCGCAGGCGTAGCCATGCAGGCGGCTGTGGTTGAAGCGAGGCCGGCCAAGACAGCACGCCGCGACATCCGGACGTCTCGAACATAACTGTTGATCATGCAGCACACCCGGTCTTGTGGAACAACATATCGCTTCTTAGCAAAAATTCCGTTTGATGTCGTGCTCTGACAAAAAAACACCCGGGCGCCTTTGCTGGGCAGCCCGGGCGGGAGTGAGCCTCAAAAGGGGTAGAAAGAGGCTTGTACGGTCAGTCCGAGGCGATGGCGCCGATCACGAGGCCAAGGATGGCGCCGGTCGCCACCGAGGCCAGGATGGCATCGCCCCGGTCATTGTCGCGAACCCAGTGATAGCCGCGCGGCGGCTCGTAGAGCCCGTAATTGCCATAGTCGTTGATGTAGACCGTGCGGCGCGGGCCGTAGCTGTAGTAATGGCCGACATCGTAGCGTGGCTGGTAGCCGGAATGGTAGTACGGGCCATAGGAGTTGCCGTAGGTTACGGTCACCGAGCTGCGCGGATAGTAGTTGTAGGCCGGGCGATAGACGACGACCGGTTTGTGGCGGCGGTAATCGTCACGGTAATGGTCCCGGCGGTAATCGCGCCGGTCGTCACGCCAGTCATGGCGCTCGTCCCGCCGGTAATCGCGGCGGTCATCTCCGCGGCGTCCGCGGTGATCATCGTCGCCGCGGCGCTCCCAGCCCCCACGGTCCCGGTCGCCCCGGCCGCCTCGGTCGCGGTCGGCCTGAGCGACAGGCGCCAGGATAAAGCTCGCAGCCGTGGCTGCAGCCATGAAGCGGGTAAATGTCTTGAGAAGGGTCATGGTATCACGTGCCTTTCGGGATCGACTGCACCCGGCGCGGGCACGCAAGCTGGACTAAGCGCGCAAACACCGGTTTCCTGAGGCGCAATGTGTGTCCCCGCGTCTGAACTTTGGCTGAACAGGTCCTTCAGGTTTCTCCGATGAGTGAGTTTGGCGATCTGCGTATTTCAGGCACCCTGACCCTCCCGGCCTGGGAGATCAGCGAGGCTTTCGTGCGCTCGTCGGGGCCGGGCGGGCAGAACGTGAACAAGGTTTCATCTGCGGTGCAGCTGACCTGGCAGGTGGGCGCCTCATCTCTCCCGGCCGCCATCAAGGAACGCTTCCACAAGCTCTATGCCAGCCGCATCACGGCGGACGGGCGGCTGATGCTTGAGGCCAGCGAACACCGTAGCCAGCTGCAGAACCGGCAAGCCGCCCGCGCCCGGCTCGCCGAGATGATCCTGAAGGCCTCCGTCGCCCCGAAACGCCGGATCAAGACCAAGCCCACCGCCGGCAGCGTGCGCCGCCGTATCACCTCAAAGAAAAAACGCGGCGAAGTCAAAGCCCTGCGCGGCGGCGTGGGGGATGAGGACTAGCGACTGCATTGGGTTGACCGGCGGCGTGTCGCCGCAATCCGGCAGGCCGATTTTGTTCTGGCGACTGCAACGGATTTTCGGTTTCCTCGCGTTCAACGCAAAACGTAACGAGTTGAGCATGTCTGGATCCTTGACCGCATCGATCGCGACGAACCGCTTCGGGCTGGGTGCCCGTCCCGGAGAGCTCGCCGCCGCGAGCAAAGATCCGAAAGCCTGGCTGGCGCAGCAACTGAAACACACGTCCAACTTTGCCATCAAGGCCAAGGGGCTGCCCACCACTCGCATGGCGGCAGAGGCCCTGAGCTCCTATCTCGACGACCTGAAGGCCAAGACCTCGCGCGCCGCCGGCAAGCTGGCCCCCGAGGCGCAAGAGGAAGCCATACTCAAGCCACTCAAGCAATTGCAGGATATACTGGTTGCCGAGGTCGAAGCGCGCACCCTGCGCGGGATGACGGCAGAGGCGAGTTTCGCTGAGCGTCTCGTATTGTTCTGGTCGAATCATTTCACCGTCTCTGCCAACAAGGCCGTGACCATCCCCTTTGCCGGCGTGTTCGAGCGCGAAGTGATCCGCGCTGGCATGACGGGCACATTTGCGGATCTGCTGGTCGCTTCTAAGCGGCATCCGGGCATGCTGCTGTACCTGGATCAGGCCCAGTCGATGGGGCCGAACTCGAAAGCTGGCCATCGGCGCGAGAAGGGACTCAACGAAAACCTCGCCCGCGAAATCCTCGAATTGCAGACACTCGGCGCTCAGGGCGGCTACACTCAGGCGGATGTCACGGAATTTGCCAAGGCGCTGACAGGCTGGTCGCTGGCGGGGCCGCGCACGAAGCGTCTTGCCCCCGGCGCGGACGCGGGTGACTTCATCTTCGTGGCCCGCTTCCATGAGCCGGGCGCGCGGACCTTGTTGGGCAAACGCTACAGCGAGGCCGCCGAAGCGCAGGGCGAAGCCATCCTGCGCGATCTCGCCAATCATCCGTCCACGGCGCAGCGGATTGCCACCAAGCTCGCCCGTCATTTCATCTCGGACGATCCGCCCGCCGCCGCCGTGGAAACGTTGGCGAAAAGTTTCCGCACGCGTGGCGGGCGCCTGCCAGCCCTGCATGAAACGCTGATCTCGCTGGAGGCAGCCTGGCAGCCGGAAGCCCGGAAGTTCAAGTCGCCGAACGAATTCTTCCTGTCGGCCTTGCGTCTCACCGGCCTGCCGAAAATCGAGCGCAAGGGCATGGTGGCGGCCTACGGCCTGCTAGGGCAGGCGCCCTATCAGGCGCCGTCGCCTGAAGGCTGGCCGGATGACGCGGCAAGCTGGGCGGGGCCGGACGCCGTGATCAAACGAGTGGAGTGGGCGCAGGCCTTGTCCGATCGGCTGGGCAGCAAGATACGTCCCGAAGACATGACACGCGCCGCGCTTGGCCCAGCTGTGTCGGCGCGCACGGTGCAAAGCATTGTCCGCGCCGAAAGCGCCTCTCAAGGCCTGACGCTCGCTCTGATGAGCCCCGAATTCCAGCGCCGGTAGGAGACTGAGATGACCCATCCTCTGATGACCCGGCGTGCGGCACTGATCGCGGGCGGTGCAGTTTTTCTTGCAGGTTCTGCCGGTGCGCTGACGGTCTCGAAACAGTCCGGCGAGCGCAAGTTCCTTCTGGTGATCCTGCGCGGGGCCATGGACGGTCTCGCGGCTGCCGCGCCCTATGGTGACGCGCATTACCGCGCCGCACGCGGCAAGCTTGCGCTTGCTCCGCCGGGCGAGGCCGGGGGTGTTCTTCCGCTCACGGAGGGTTTTGGACTACACCCCGATCTCGCCTTCCTGCATGAGCGTTGGAAGGGCGGAGAACTCGCCATCCTTCCGGCCTGCGCATCACCCTACCGCGAGCGCTCGCATTTTGACGGCCAGGACGTTCTGGAAACAGGCGCTGCGGAAGTCTTCGGCGCCAGCGATGGCTGGCTGGGCAGGGCGCTCGGTGCGCTGCCGCCGGGCGCCAAGCGCGACGCGGTTGCCATCTCCAGCGCCTTGCCGCTCGTACTGCGCGGGTCAGCCTCCGCGACAAGCTGGGCCCCCTCCTTTGCTCCATCAGCCAGCGAGGACACGCTCAACCGGCTGATGGACCTTTACGCCGGAGACACGCTTCTCGGCCCGGCCCTTGCTGCGGCCGTGGAGACCAATGCGATCGCCAGCGCCTCCGGCATGGACGGTATGGACAGCCGGCGCCGGCGTGCCGGACCGGGTGCCTACAAGGGCCTCGCCGAAGTTGCGGGCCGGTTACTCTCCGCCGAAGGCGGACCTGCCGCGGCCGTTCTATCCTTCGATGGCTGGGATACGCATGCCAACCAGGGCGCCGCCAATGGGCAGCTCGCGCTGCGCTTCGCCGGACTGGACGCTGCCCTGAGCGCGCTGAAGGCGGGGCTGGGTACCCACTGGACGAAGACGGTCGTGGCCGTTGTTACGGAATTTGGCCGCACGGTTGCAGAAAACGGAACGGGGGGCACGGATCATGGCACGGGCAGCACAGCCTTTGTCCTGGGCGGCGCGGTTTCGGGGCAAAAGTTCGCGGGCGACTGGCCGGGCCTTGCCCCGAAGGCCTTGTTCGAATGCCGCGACCTTGCGCCGGCGAACGACCTGCGTTCGATCTTCATGGCTGTTCTGCAAGACCATTGGGGCCTCGACCGCAGCCTTATAGGTCAAACTGTCTTCCCGGATGCTGCCGGGGTTCGGGCTGTGCCGGGTCTGGTGCGCGCTTGAAGTGATGGCGTTGCCTGGCAGCGGGCTTGGCCATGGCAATCAGGAAAGCCCGCCTTGGGTCAGAGCGCAGCCTGTAAGGCAGACTTCGCCTCAGCTCGCGAGTGCGTCCTTGATGGCGGCTTCGATGGCCGGCGAGTTGGCGCCTTCGATGTGCTGCTCGCCGATGAAGAAGCCGGGTGTACCAGTGACGGCGAGGGCTTCGCCGAGGGCCTTCATCTCTGCCAACTGTTTGGTCACGGCCGGCGATTTCATGTCGGCGCGCATTTTCGCGACATTGATGCCGGCCTCGGCAGCGAGCGCGTCGATGCTGGCTTCGGTCAGGTCGTCATTCGACTTGAGGTTCATCAGGGCGACATGCAGTTCGAGATACTTGCCCTGCTTGCCGGCCGCGAGCGCGGCAAGCGCGGCGGTTTCGCTGATGCCGCCGAAGATCGGCAATTCCTTGAAAACGACGCGGACTTCGCCGTCATATTCTTCGGGCAAGGCGCGAACCCAGTCGACCGAGCGTTTGCAATAGCCGCAGCGGTAATCGAAGAACTCGACCACGGTGACCTTGGCGTCGGCCGGCCCGATCGAATAGTCGCCAGCGTGCGCGTAGAGCTCGCCGGCATTGGCGGCGATGGCGGCCTGAGCTGCAGCCGCCTGCGCAACCTTCTCCTTCTCGGACAGCGCGATCAGAGCTTCCTCGATGATTTCCGGATTCTCGATGATGTACTCGCGGACGATCTTCTCGATCTCGGATTTGCTGGCACTGCCAGCGCCGGCCTGCGCGCAGGCTGGCAGCAGGGCGAGGGCTGCCACGGTAAGCATGAGAGAGGGTTTTCGGAGGAAGGGCGTCATGAGGCGTCGGTCCTGTAGGTTGGGTTGCCCGGACTATAGGCGAGCGCGCGCCTCAGTCCACCCATCCTCACACAGGCGTTACCGGCGATCTGCAGCCGAAAAATCCCCAAAAGGCATCGGGCGTTGCGAGGTTTCAAGCGACAGGCGAGAGCCGCGTCCATACCGCTCGTAGAACTGGCGGTTGTCCGGGTTGTTGGGGTCCGTGATCAGCATGATGTCGTCAGCGCGGCGATAGGTGATCGTGCTCTTGTCGAGCGTCTGGGCGGCCCGTTTGGCAAAGGCGTTGGCTCGGACGATGTCGCCAACCCAATAGGCGGCCTCGGCGGTGGCGAGTTGCGCTTCGGCGCGGCGATCCTGGTGCTCCAGCGTGATCGCCAGCTGGGCCCAGGCGAAGGCATTGTCCGGCTCGGCAACGAGGGCGTCGCGCAGCGCTGTCTCTGCGGCGGCCTTGTCGCCCTCGGCATCGCGGGCGTTCAGCGAGCGGGCATAGTTGATCAGGAACAGCGGCTGGCCCGGCATCAGCTCGAGCGAGCGCTTGTGCGGGGCAACGGATTCTTCCGCGCGTCCGCTCTCGAACAGGATCTGCCCCTTCAGTTCGTTGAAATACGGATTGTCCGGTTCCTCGGCGAGCAGGGAGTCGATTTCGGTCAGCGCAATCTGGATATCGGATGCACGGAAGCCGGAAATGGCGCGGGCATAGCGGGCAGGGGCGCTGGTGTCGCTAGCCGGATAATCGCGGCGCACCTTGAGCGGCGAGTCGAGAAAGCCGACGAGCTTGGCGCGCATCATGTCGTACTGGCGTTGTTCACGCTCCGTAGGCGGAGTGTCCATCAGACCCGTCGCTTCTGCAAGTTCGCGCGTGGTGCGGATCCGGTCCGAAGCCAGCGGGTGCGCCCTGAAGTAAGGATAGCGGCGGGCGTCCGACAACACTTCCTGATACCGGAAATTCTCGAAAAACTCGACAATCCCTGCCGGCGACTGGCCCAGTGCCGCGAGATACTTGACGGCGGCGGCGTCGGCGGCGGCTTCTTCGGAGCGGGTGTGGATGTAGAAGTTGAGGGCGGCGAACTGGCCCGAGCTGCCGATCAGGGCGGCGCCGGCACCGGGTTCACCGGCGGCGATGGCGAGGATGCCGAGGCCGATGGAGACGAGCGCCGGGCGCATGGCGACCGACATGGCGCGCGTGCGTGCGACGGTGTGGCCGCAGGCGATGTGGCAGGTTTCGTGACCGATCACGCCTTTGATCTGCGAGGCATTTTCCGCCTCGATGATCAACCCGGTATGCAGGTGAATGCGCTGACCGTTGGCCACAAACGCGTTTAGGGTGGGGTCGTTGATGATGTAGAGACCCACATCGCCGGGTACGAGGCCGGCAACTTCGAGGATGGGGTCTGTCCATTCGCGCAGAGTCTCTTCGATCTCGGCATCGCGGATCAGGCCTTGCGCCGACGCGCCGAGCGCGAGCATCGCCGAAACGGCGACAGCGGCAGCGGCCCGGAACAGTTTTGCAGCCATCCAGAAAGTCTCCATTCAAGGATGTGGACTCTAGAGCCTAAACCCGGCGAAAGCGAGGCTTCGGGCCCCCGGTTACTGAATTGTCAGGTTTCGTCTGACGCGAATGTGAACGTCAGCGCAGGGTCGAGGCTGACCCCGACTTCTGCGCCCTGCATCGGGGCCGATGACGGCGGCGCGAGGGCGTTGAGCTGCAGGCCGTGGCCATCCAGCGTTAACCGCACAAGGGGCCCCATCAACCGCCGGCTGCGAACCACAAAGCGGGTTTGCGAGGCGGGATCGAGCCGCACGCCTTCCGGGCGAAACCCGACAAACCCGCCCGGCTGCGGCGCCGCCGCCTGCCAGGACGCGGGCAAGCTGGCGCGCGGGAATACGTTCACGGCGCCGAGCGAGCGGGCCGCGGCGAGACTTGCGGGGCGCAGGTAAACGTTTTCCGCCGTGCCGGACTGGAGCAGGCGGCCGCCCGAGAGAATTGCAATCTGGTCAGCGCTTTCGAGCGCTTCCGCCGGGTCGTGCGTGACCATCAGCGCAGGAATGCCTGCCGCGCGGACGGCCGCGAGCGCCGCCTCGCGTACGCTGCCGCTGAGCGCGGGATCGAGACCGGAGAAGGGCTCGTCCATCAGGATCGCGGCGGGCTCCGGCGCGAGGGCGCGGGCGATCGCGACGCGCTGCTGCTCGCCGCCGGAGAGTTCGTGCGGGTAGGCGCCAGCGCGGCCGGCCAGGCCCAGCAGGCCGATCCAGCGATCCACCGTTGCGGCGGCCTGATCGCGCGGCAGGTGCTTCAGGCCGAAGGCTACATTGCGCGCCGCTGTAAGGTGGGGGAACAGCGCAAAGTCCTGGAAGATAAGACCGATGCGGCGCTGTTCCGGCGGGAGGGTTCGTCCGGGTGCTGACAGAATGCGGCTGCCGAGGCGCACTTCTCCGGCATCCACCGGCTCAAGGCCCGCCAGAAGCCGCAGCAAGGTGGACTTGCCTGCACCAGACCCGCCAAGCAGGGCGGTGATCTCACCCGGCGCCAGCGACAGCGTGACATTTTCCACAATGACCCGGGTCCCGTAACTGCGGGTGACCGAAATCGTCTCGAGGCGCCCGGTCATTCAGCGCCTCCGGGCCGGGCGCGGGAGATTTGCCAGGACAGGAGGATGACCGGCAGGAGACCGGCCAGCGTGATCAGCAACGCAGGCAGCGCAGCGGCTGCAAGCCGCTCATCGCTGGCATAGGCATAAGCGCGCACGGAGAGCGTGTCCCAGTTGAAGGGGCGGAGCATCAGGGTGGCCGGGAGTTCCTTCAGGGCCTCGACAAACAGGACGAGCGCGGCGGCCGCAGCGCCGGACATGGCCACCGGAAGGTCCACAGCGAAGGTACGCCGGAGGGGCGATGCGCCAAGGCTTTGCGCGGCCTGGCCGATGGAGACCGGCGCGCGGGCCAGGGCGGCGGCCATGGGTTCGGTTCCAGCGGCGGTGAACCGGACGGCGTAGACCCAGGCGAGGGCGGCGAGCGCCGTGATCCCGGACAGGGTAACGGGCAATGAGCCGATGACGGCCAGAGCGCCGAGGGCCAGCACAGCGCCGGGGATGGCGTAGCCAGAAGACGCAGCGATGCGGGCGAATGTGGCGAGCGGACCTCTGGCACGGATCGACAAGGCAATGATCAGGGCAAGGATGAAGGCGAGCGCCGCGCCGGCGCCGGCCAGAAGGATCGAGTTTCCGAGCGCATCCCAGATCCGCGTGCTGCGCGCGCCGGACTCGAGGCTGCGCCAGACGAGGCGGCCGACGGGTAAAGCAAACGCCGCGGCGAAGAGACTGGTGCAGAGCGCTGTTGCGCCAAGCGCGGCCGGGCCGGACAGGACCGCGCGCGGTATCTGGCGCCAGCGGATCGAACTTTGCTGGGTGCCGGCGCGTCCTCGGGACCAGCGCTCGACGATCACGAATGTGAGGATGAGAGCCAGCAAGACGAAGGCGAGGCGCGCGGCAGCGGCGGGATCCCCGAAACTTTTCCAGGCACGGACAATTCCAAACGTAAGGGTTGGGACGCCGAGGAACTCCGCCGCGCCATAGTCAGCGGCGGCCTCCATCAAGGCAAGCGCGAGCCCTGCCGCGATGGCAGGCCGGGCCGCAGGCAAAGCGACCGACCAGAAGGTCCGGCCCGCGCCGGCCCCCAAGCTTCTGGCCGCCTCCATCGTGCAGACGGACTGCGCGATGAACGCGGCGCGCGCGGTGAGGTACACGTACGGATACAATGAGCAGGCGAGCACGAAAGACAGGCCGGGCAGGGAGCTGATGTCCGGAAACCAGTACTCCCGCGCTGACCAGCCCGTGGCCGCCCGAAGCCCAGATTGCAGCGGACCGGCGACGCCGGCGAGGTCGCTCCAGGCATAGGCCAGAACATAGCCGGGGCCCGCCAATGGAAGCACCAGCAGCCATTCGAACACGCCGCGGCCCGGGAAGCGGAACATGGTGACCAGCCAGGCCGCGGGCACAGCCATCAGCAGGCAGAGGATCGCCGTCAATGCGAGGACGGCGAGCGTGCCTGACAGGTAGCGCGCCAGCAGCGTGTCACGGATGTGTGCCCACGCCGCGCCGCCGCCCTCGGCGAGACCGGTGACGAGGACGATGGCAACCGGCAGGGCGATGACCAGCCCGGCGATCAGGACCGGGATCTGGCGAAGGGCCGGCGCGTAGAGGGCTGGCGCCTTCAGTTCCATCCCGCGCGGTCGAAGATGGCCTGGGCTTCCGCCTGATTGGGCCCGAGTTCAGAGAGCGGGAAGTCGCTCTGCTTGAAGCCCGGCAGGATTTCGAGACCTTCCGGGTTCGGAGCTCCTGCGACGATCGGGAATTCCTTCGTCTCGGAGGTCAACATGGTCTGGCCTTCCGGCGTTGCCAGAAACTCGATGAACCGGATGGCGAGTTCGGGCGCGCGCGATGTCGACGAGACAGCGGCGCCGGTGATGTTGATGTGCGTGCCGTTTTCAGCCTGGTCCGGAAAGGAGACCGATGTCTTGGCCGCCGTCAGCCGCTCCTGCGTGGTGCCGGTCGCCAGGCGTACCCAGTAATAGTGATTGACGATCGCCGCGGCGCATTGGCCCGCCGCGACGGCTTCAATCTGCGCCGTGTCGCCGCCTTCCGGCGGCCGGGCGAAATTGCTGGCCACGCCCCTGGCCCAGGCCTCGGCGGACTCGCTGCCGTTGCGGCTGATGAATTCGCCGAGCAGGGACAGATTGTAGATGTTGGTGCTGGAGCGGACGCACAGCTCACCTGTCAACCGGTCCTCGGCGAGGTCGGCATAGGTGTCGACTTCTTCGGCGGGCAACAGCTGGGGATCGTAGACGATGATGCGGGCGCGCTTGGCGAGGCCGAACCAGTGGCCATCCTTCTCGCGCAGTTGTGCCGGAATGGCCGCTTCCAGAGCGTCCGAGCGCACGGCCTGCGTGAAACCTTCCGACTGAAACCGGTAGAGCGCACCGGCATCAGACACGATGATGACGTCGGCCGGGCTCGTATCGCCCTCCGCCTTCATGGTTTCCAGCAATTCCGGCGCGCCGGCTTCGCGCACGTTGACCTTGATGCCGGTATCGGCCTCGAACTTTGCGTAGAGCGCCTTGTCCGAATCATAGTGGCGGGCGGAGTAGATATTGAGAACCTGGCCTGTCGTCTCTTCAGCAGCGGCGGCGGTTTCCGCTGTCTCTGGGGCAGCGGCCTGCTGAACCGGTTGGCCGCAGGCGGCGAGCAGGGCCATTGAGGTTGCCGCAAGGGAAAGTCTGAACATACGAGGCTCCTTGTAAGCGTTGGATCATCCCAATCACAGTTACCTGCAAATAGGAACCAATCGCAGCTGCGACCGTTGTGACCACTCTTGCGGGAGAGTAGCGCGGAACTTGCACAAGGGGTTCGCCTGGCAATCGAACCGCCGTCGCAAAAATATGTTGCAGGTGCGAAATCGTTTCTGTTTGGCCTTATTGTCTGTTAACTTGTTGGTAACTGGTGGAGTGGCGCGATGACGGACTTCGTTCTGGATGTCGAACTGAGCAGCGAGGACGACGACGTCCGCCTGTCAGCAGCGATCGATTCCTTTGTCAGCATGCATGAATCCGGCTTTCGCGGCGATGCATTCGACCTCGACCTGATGGTGCGCACGGTTCTGGGCCCCGGCGGCGAGCGCCTGAAACAGATCGTGTTCCAGCAGCATGACCTCGCCCACGCGTTCAATTCATTCTGGGCTGCGTTCCGCGGACTGAACTGAGGCCGGCGCGCGCCGTTGAATGTCGCCCGCCGGGCCCTTAGACCCGGCCAGAGGCACATCCTTCATGGCACTTTTCTCCTCCCGTCCACGCATCGCCGTCATCGGCGCGGGCATCATCGGCTTGTCGGCCGCCTATGAGCTGGCTGTGGTGCGCGGCGCGCGGGTGACGATCTTTGACGTGCGGGCGCCCGGGCGGGGGGCGAGCTGGGCTGCGGCGGGCATGCTGGCGCCGGCGTTCGAAGCGGCGGTGGAACCCGGCGTGCATCCGCGTCTGTTCGAGCTATGCCTGGAGAGCGCGGCGCTCTGGCCGGCGTTTGCCGAAGAGCTTGGGGCGCGGTCTGGTATCGATGTGGGGTTTGACCGGACGCCGTCGCTGGCAGCGGCGCTGGATGCGGGTGATGCCGAGCGGCTCCGGCGGATCGCGGATGTTCTGGCGGCGGCGGGGGTCGCGTACACCGCGCTCGCGGCGGCGGACATCCTGCGGCTGGAGCCGGCGATCCATCCCGCTGTGCTCGGCGGGCTGGAGCTGCAGAGTGATTTGCGGGTGCACAATCGCCAGACGGTGACGGCTTTACTGGCAGCGCTGCGCGCGAGTTCGCGGGCGGTGTTCGTGAACGGGCCTGCGCCGCTCAGGTCGGCGGGGGGCAAGCTGGCGGTCGAGGGCCATGATGCGATCCTCGCGGCGGCGGGCTGGGAGACGGCGGTCATCAAGGTCGAGGAGCGCGGCGCGCCATACAGCCTCGTGAACTGGGAGACGGCGCTCGACGATATCGACTGTCATGGCGGGCAGATGCTGTCGGTGGTGGCGGGAGCGGGGGCGCCGAAGCGGGTGGTGCGGGCGGGGCATGTGTATCTGGTGCCGCGCGGCGGGCAGGTGGTGATCGGGGCGACGGTCGAGCCGGGCCGGGTGATCGATGCGCCGGAGGCGGCAAGTATCGAGGCGCTGCGGCGGGAGGGGGTGCGGCTGTGTCCCGGGCTGGCGGATGCGCCGGTTGCCGAAAGTTGGGCGGGGGTGCGGCCGGGAACGCCGGACCAGGCGCCATTCATCGGCGAGACCGTCACGCCCGGCCTGTTCGTGGCGGCGGGGCATTACCGCAACGGCATCCTGCTGGCGCCGGCGACAGCGCAGATGATTGCCAACCAGATTCTCGGCGAGGCGCCGGACAGACTTGCAGCCGCGTTCTCCCTGCGCCGGGCCTATGCCGCGACGGCCTGACGCTGGACGAGCGGGGAGGCCCGCCTTAAGTCTCGGCGCCAAAGGGAGTTACGGGCATGTATGTGATCCAGCCGATGACCGAGGACCAGGCCGCCATCCGCGATGCGGTGGCGAAAACGCTGGAGCCGTTCGATGACGCCTACTGGCTGAAGACCGACGAGACGGGAGACTGGCCGGAGGAGTTCTGCCAGGCGATGGCGAAGGGCGGCTGGCTCGGCATTGCGTTTCCGGAGGAGTATGGGGGCTCCGGCCTCGGACTGACCGAAGCGGCGCTGATGATGCAGACGGTGACGCGCACCGGTGCGGGTTATTCCGGCGCGTCGGCGATCCACCTCAACATCTTCGGGCCCAAGCCGCTGGAGAAGTTCGGGACCGAGGAACAGAAGCGCGAGAACCTGCCGAAGATCATCTCCGGACAGGAGAAGATGTGCTTCGCGGTGACCGAACCGAACTCGGGTCTCGACACGTCCAGCCTCGAGACGAAAGCGGAGCGCACCAACAACGGCTATATGATCCACGGCCGGAAAATCTGGACGACGGGTGCTCAGCGTGCGGACAAGATCCTGATCATCGCGCGCACGACGCCGAAGGACCAATGTGCCAAGCCGCACCTTGGCTTGTCGCTGTTCTATACCGATCTCAACCGCAACAAGATCGAAGCCAATCCGATCCCGAAAATGGGCCGCAAGGCGGTGGAGTGCAACACGCTGTTCATCGACGGGCTGGAAGTGCCAAAGGAACACCTGATCGGCGAGGAAGGCGCGGGCTTCAAATATCTGCTTCAGGGGCTGAACCCTGAGCGCGTGCTGTTTGCGGTCGAGAGCGTCGGGCTTGGATTCTCGGCGCTGGAGCGTGCGGCACGCTATGCGAACGAGCGTGTCGTGTTCGGCCGTCCAATTGGCCAGAACCAGGGCATCCAGCATCCGCTGGCCCGTTCGTGGGCGGAGCTTTCGGCAGCGGAACTGCTCGCCTATAAGGCCGCCGCGCTGTTTGACGCCGGCCAGGATTGCGGCGCCGAAGCGAACGCCGCGAAATATCTTGGCACGGAAGCCGGCTTCACCGCCTGCGAGACGGCGGTGCTGACGCATGGCGGCATGGGCTATGCGCGGGAATACCATGTCGAGCGGATGATGCGCGAAGCGATGCTGGCGCGGATCGCTCCGGTCAGCCGCGAAATGATCCTGAACTTCATCGCCGAGCGCGTACTGGGTCTGCCGAAGAGCTATTGATCCGGGGACGGATCAGATCTTGTCGGCGCCCTTCATCAGCTCGAAGAATTCTTCCTTGCTGTTGGTGCGTGGATAAGGCGTCGCCAGAACGGGCACGCCGAGGAAGGCGCAGAGCGGCTCCCAGCCGTCCTTGGCGGTGTGAACCAGAAGGCGGCCCGGTGGGATTTCAGCTTTGACGGCCGCTTCCTGTGCAAGGAAAGCGGCGATCACGCCCTCCTTGTCGGTGCGCCCGCCGAGGCTGCGGTCGATGACGACCTTGACGACCATGGAGAGCCAGGGAACGGCCGGGGGCGGCCAGTTTTCCTTCGCCAGCAGGCTTGCGAGAATGGTTTCGGAGAAGCTGCTGTACCAGCTTTCGGCGGAGCGGGTCGAGAGGATGACCTTGGCGTCCGGATTGGCGGCGGCGAGTTCGCGCCAGAAGGCAGCCGTGGGCCAGTCGACCGCGGAATTGTAGCCTTTGTAGATGGCAGCGAAGTCGGGCTGGCCATCTGCGGCGGCGTGCCAGAGCGGGACCTGAACCGGGCCGTTCTCCAGGACTTCCTTCATGTGGTGACATGGCCCGAAGCCGAGCTCTTCAAGCGCGAGCTTGAGAGACAGTGTGCCGGTACGGCCGAATCCGGCGCTGAAAACCTTGATGCCCATCCTGTCCCCCGCGAGCGCTGTCTGCGCGCTTCTTGGGGTTATCTTTTGCACGAAAGCGCGCGGCTGCCTACTTGTTCCCGAAGAAGCGGAAGGCAGCGAAGAGGCCCGCGAGGGCTGAGCCGAGGCCACCGAGCAGGACGAAAAGGGGATTTGCCTGATCCGCAAACGCGATGGCGCGGTTGAGGCCGGAGACCTTGACGGTGACCGTGTCCTGGAAGGTGCGCAGCGGGGTGACGGCGTCGGAGTCGATGGCGAAGACTTCGAACACGAGGTCATGATCGCCGGCCGTCAGCGGTGTCACCGACCAGCGCCAGGTATTCTCCGTCATCGGAGAAAGTGTCTGTACGGGCGGCGAGGCGGCAACGATGTTGAAGGCGGCGCCGGACACGCGAACCTCGACGCGTTCGGAGACTTTCGCCTCGCTTTCCTCGATCACGCCACGGCCGGGCAGGGCGTCGGCCGCGGTTGTGTCGCCGGTGGAGTCGATGGCGAAGGTGACATCGAAAGCACGTTTGTACTCCGCGGAGCGCGGCGTTTCGTGGGCCACGGGGACGGTTCTCAGCGTGTCCTCGAAGGAAGGCTTTGCAGGCGCCGGGGCGGACATGGCCGACACTTCCGGCACCGCGTCGCTGCTTTCTGCCGTTTCCGGAGCGGCAGAACGCGCCATTGGCGAAGGCTCCATTTCAGTCTGGAAGTTGAATTGCGATTCTTCTTCCGAAATGGCGGGCTCGCCTTCTGCGTCGGGCTCGGAGGGAGAGGCTTCCGGGACGCTTTTGGCGCTTGCTTCCGGCGGAGGCGCGATTTCGCTGGCCGGGGATTCAGCGGTGGCCACTTCGAAGGCCGGCTCTTCTGCTGGCGCCGATGCGGTGCTCGCCGCTTCGACCGGAGCAGTCGACGCCGCCAGCTCTTGCTGCGGCGCATAGCGTTCCAGAAGCGCCGCGCCGCCCAGTCCGGCGACGAGAAGACCCGCGATGACAATCAGGACGGACAGGATGCGCAGCATGGTTGGTCTCCCCGGTGACGGTGGTCAGTGTAGCAGAGGTTCAGTCGGCGGGAAAACTGCCGCGGCTCGCCTCATAGAAGGCAATTGCGGCAGCATTTGACACGTTGAGGCTTTCCATCGCCGCCGCGATAGGGATGCGCGCCAGTTCGGCGCAGGCGTTTGCAACGGCAGGGCGCAGGCCGGAACCTTCGGCGCCGAGGACGATGGCTACTTTCGGCGCGCCTTTCACTGCAAGGTCCAGGGACCTTTTGCTTTCGCCGGCCAGGCCGACGGTGTGGAAGCCCGCTTCGCCAAGCTGTTCCAGCGCGCGGGCGATGTTGACGGTGCGCACTTCGATGACGGTTTCGACCGCGCCGGCGGCGCTTTTCGCGACGACGCCCGAGATCGGCGGCGCGTGGCGGGTTTGCAGGACGAGGCCGGTAAATCCGAAGGCCGCCGCCGAGCGGAAGACCGCGCCAAGATTGTGCGGATCGGAGACCTGGTCGAGCACCGCGATGCGTGTGGCGCCTTCGGCGATCAGGTCTTCGAGGGCGAGGGCCTCGAGCGGTTCGGCCTTGATGGCGATGCCCTGGTGCACCGCGCCGGGGGGCAGGCGCTGGTCCAGTTCCTTGCCGGTGATGATCTGCGGGATCAGCGGCAGCTTCGGCAGGCGCTCGGCCGCGTTCTCGGTGGCGAGGAATTGCAGGAACTGGCGGTCGGGGTTGGCGAGCGCGGCCAGCACGGCATGCGTGCCCCACAACCAGACGGGTCCGCCCTCCTTTTCGCGTTCGGGGCGGGTGAAATTTGCGGGGCCGGGCCGTGCGCCCGGAGGGCCCGGAGGGCGGTTGCCGGGCCGTTTTGCATGGTTGCGCGCCATGAGGTTCATCCTTATAAGGCCGCTTCCGGCGTGGATCGGGGTTTGGAAAAGCCCTTTTGAAGCGCTGGCGCGGCGGCGTCAAACGGCGTTGGCGCGGGTCCCGTGGAGGGATGGGAGAGTGGTTAAA
>Ga0163144_10007663_pt1 | contig 23595 bp, 26 predicted proteins | sample OliLak19BULKMAT1_FD_123175 | JGI IMG/M metagenome (GOLD analysis project Ga0163144, IMG submission 123175) | Freshwater microbial mat bacterial communities from Lake Vanda, McMurdo Dry Valleys, Antarctica - Oligotrophic Lake LV.19.BULKMAT1 | ecosystem: Environmental > Aquatic > Freshwater >...
ATGGACCAGTGGACCACCCTCGGCCTGACCGCGCTCGGAGCCTCACCCGCGGCCTACCGACCGGTCTTGGAACGACCGCGATGAAATTCGGGAAAGGCAGCGGGGAGATGTGTCGAGGGTGGGATCTAAGTCCGACTTGTCGATCATTCCCAATCAGGTGACAACCCCAGCGGTGAAGCCGCCACCCGTTGCTGGGGTCGAAAAGGCGCGGATTCCCGCCGTCCCGTCACCGCGCTCGTCCCGCGCCCTCCAGGTGTTCGACTACGGCTGGTTCACCGTGGGTTACGACAACGAGCGCAAGGCAGGAGCCTGGGGTCGGTACGAGTTGGATGGTCCGATTGCTCACGTCGAATCCCAGCCCAAGCGCCCTGCATTCCGGACCGAGAAGAAATCTGTCGCAAGGGTCAGCACCAAAGACTACACGAACCCAGGTAACCTGTTTGAACGCGGCCACATCGTACCGAGCTACGCGATGTGGTCGCGCTTCGGCGACGAAGCCCGTGTCGCAACGTTCGTCATGACCAACGTGTTTCCGCAGGACGAGGACCTCAATGGGCGGATATGGGAAGACATCGAGGACGACATCGCGGGGCAGACCAAGGGCAGGGTGGTTGGCGAGCGCGGCTATGCGGATCGGTTGCGTCACATCACCGTCATCTCCGGACCGGTGAACGGAACGGCTTCGCGGAAGCTGCCGAACGGCATCCCAATCCCCGATGCCTGCTTCTCGATTATCTACGACTTCGACGAATCCGCCGGAATTTTCCGGGCGCGCGCATACCTCGTGCCGAACCAAAAGGATCTGCCCGGGCCGTCCAGCCGTTATGCTTCCAGGATTCGGGACATCGAAGTGGCGACCGGGCTGGACTTCATGCCGGATGGTGGAGTGGAGGTAGAAAGGTTAGAAATGGCAGCGCCAGTGATCGGTTCCTGGTAGTCGAAATGATTGCGAGCACACCGACATGATAGGCGTCCACACACATTCGGCGATAGGAATGCTGATCCTATTAAGGCGGGCTCTACGGGTGAAGACTTACAGCGTGTCGTACCGCATTCAGCAGCCGTTCACGTGCCCCCTTTCGGATCGTGAAATAAATCTGTTGACCAGATGCAGAAAAAAATCCAACCCGTCTCCGTGGACGACACATTCAGAACAGAACGAGCGTCAGGCACTTGAATTCACCGAGTCTCCTGCTGGCCCTGAACACGGTGCTTCTGTGGGTGTCCTGCCTGCCCAATAGGAGAAGATGGCGGCCCCCTCTGCGCATGAAATGACGTCCTGACGCACGAGATCGACAGCATAAGCTGTCTCGAGGTGGGTTCGACAACGCTACCAGTCATCGAGCTCTGGCCAGTAGATGTAAATGATTCCGTGTCGGGTGTGGCCTGCTACTCCCGTGAAGTCATTCTTGTTATTGCACCCAGCCAGAAACCGCTGCCAGCCATATGGGTAGTTCCGATCCTTCGGGAGTACCTTCAGTTCGACCAGAATGCGCTCATTTCCCATCAGCAGCGTGAAGTCCGGTCGGTCGGCTTCATTGCCGACTGATGATTGGTGCCTTCAATGGAGATCCCCGCCAGCCCCCTCACGACACCCAGAATTTCGATCCGAAACCATTCCTCCGCCGTGGTGTGAAGGCTCATCAGCATGTCGAGGGAGCTCACCCTCGATTGGAAATGTCCGAGGATCCTTGGCCCGGCGAGATCCGCAAACTTTCGCATGAGCATGCGAATGCGATCTAATTACGGCGTCGAGTTAATGGGATCAGCCGGAGGAGTCGGCTGCTTCTCCTCGATGGGCGCCGTTGGACCGCTAGGCTTCTCGGCGGGTTGACCTGCTCCACCCGCTGCCGGTGTTGGTGGGATTGCCGTCTCCGCATTCGGGGCCGGCTCCGGAGCGGAAATCGGTGGCACTGGCGTAGCGGTCACCGGTGGGACCAAGGCATCTGGCGCGCGGGCCCGCTCACTCTCTACCCACCCGCTGATGACCTTGAGGGACTCCTTCCCCCCCTCTGCGCGACCAACGATGAACCCAGACCAGGCCGTGATCCCGCCAACCACCACACAGAGGCCCATGGCGCCGAAGAAGGCGAATCGCTTACGGCTGTCTAGGCTGGTGATCACCTCGGCGCGCACTTCTGCACGTGCACGTGCGACACGATCTTCGGTCAGCTGACGCATGAGTTCGCACTCGCGATGATGGGACTCTTTCAGTGAGGCAACATCACGCACGTAGTTGTTCTGCATGAGTGCCAAGACCGCACCGTCGACGGGTGGATATTCGAGCGGCGGCGGGAAGGCATTGGGGTCTTCAGGCTCCGTCCGACTCTCGCGAGTCCCCCCTTCTCCCTCGGTGGCGTGTTTGGCGCCGGCGTTCGCTGTGCCTGCCGGGCTGCCCCCCTCCGACCCGCTGGTTCCGCTTCCCGATGGTGTTTCTCCACCAGGACTGTCATCCGTCTTCCCGTCACTCATGGCGCCAGCGCCGTTCGGGGAATCCTTTGATTCGTGGAACCGCTTGAACCACTTGGAAACGGTTTCGAGGGACCCGCGATTGCCGAGTTTTTTCCACACCTGCCGCTGGGTCAGTGATCCGAGCGTGTGGCCCTCGGCGATGAGCGCCTCCATGGCTGCCGCGACCTCTTTACCAGATAGGTGCGTGGAAGTGGTGGCAGTTACGTCGAGCATGGTCTTTTCTGGCATGTCCACATCTAGTAGACCAATTTAGGCCTATGTCAAAAGAAAAGGCATGTGTTTGCCTGGGCGATCGCATGAGTACATGCGGTCGCACCCCGTAAGACGGCCCTGTGTCCGCGCTTAGGGCAAGCGGGTGTGACCGCGTGTACTCATAGGGGGCATACAGGTGGGCGGGGCGATACACCCCCACGAACAAGGAGGCGGACATACCTTGAATTGATAACAAAGGGGCGTACAGGTACGTACATGAGTGCCGAACACCCCCTGTTTGCCGTACGCCTCGACCCAGAGACCTACGCTGCCATACGGGCGTATGCGGCCCGGCACGCCGATGAGATGACGCTGAAAGAGATCATGCAAGATATGATTCAGCAGTATCTTAAAGAGAGGGGGGAGGGGGTGGACATACCCCGTACACAGGCTCCCGTACGGCTGAAGGTTGGCCGTCGTCGTCGCACTCCCGAATTGACGGACGCCGTCGTGATCCTGGAAGACGATGAGGCGGTGGAATTCGTCGCATAAATAGCCCAATAAGTGGGGCGTAATGGACCCGTGATGGTAGCGAAATCAGCCCAACATCACGTTATGTAAAGTCAGTGTTCCTGAAATGTTAGAACACAGGAGGCGACACCTCTAGGCGCGATTACGACCCGCTTGCTGTGGGCGCAGCTCCCGCTCCAGTTCCTGAGCCAACTCTCTGGCCCGTACACCAAGGGCGTTCGGAGTGCTCAAGCAGGCGTCCAGGGCCTCACTGAGAGCTTCCTGAACGATTTTCTCGATTGGCTTGGTGGACGGTGACGAGGCCCGCCGGGCCGGGCTACTCCAGAGGGCGGCCTCGGCACGATCGACTTGAGATACTTTCCGGGCGGCTGGCTTGGTGGTCACGAACGCTAGGAGGGGGGCGATGCGCTCGGACATGGGGAGCGACTCATTGGCGAAAACCGTGAGGGCCGACTCTGCAGCTGACGAGGACTCACGCGAGACCAGGACGATGATCTCTTCCAGCGCTTGGCGGAGTTGGTCGGTCGGTAATTCATGGGCAGACGAGCGTGCCCGCTCACTGACTGACCGTCGTGGCCCAGATCGACCCCGACCACCGAGTACGCGTTTTACCACGCTGACAGAACAGCCTAGGCGCAAGGCGACCGCCCGAGTGAACGCGATGGCCCCGACCGGGGGCCGTGATCCGAAGTGAACTCGACTACCGCGGTAGACGCCAGCGGCACGGATTTCTTCGGCGCGCATGCGAATCACATCCGAGGTAACGCGAACTGGACGAGCCAAGAAATCCCCCCGGGCTAAGAAATTGTAGCGCAGAGCAAGCATTAGGAAAGTTACCGTAGTGAGAGAGGGGTGTCGGCTAAAATAAGGTCACATTTTGGTTGAGGACTTTTTCCCACTCACACCCGCGCGCGCTAAACCGACATCATGACCGCAACGCTCAGCCACACTGCCCACGACATCGTGAACCGCATTGATCTGCCGCGGTTCCTGACCGACCACCAGGTGCCCGTCGTGATGAAGGGATCACGTCCATGGGCAACGTGCTGGGTTCACCAAGACGCCAATCCCAGTGTCCAGCTCAATGACCCGTCACGATCCACCAAGGGCCGCTGGACGGTGTTCTGTCACGGCTGCAATAATTGCCGCGGCGACGCCCTGGATGTGGCTCGGCAATTGAAGGGACTTAGTACGCGGGACGCGGTCAGCTACCTGGAGAAATACCTGGGTCACCAGGGTTCGGCCCCCAGCCCACTGCCGACCATGGCCACGCATCAGGCTTCCCAGAAAGAAGGGATCTCCCGTGAGGATCAGGTGCGCGCGGGAGAGGCCTGGGGGGCGCTGATCGATCGAGTCGTACCGTTAGCGGCGGCAGAGGCCGAAGCGTACCTCACGCAGCGTGGAGCAAGCCATGCGTCGATTGCTGAAGTAGGAGGGGGGCGCCTGGTGCGTCGCCTGGATTGGTTCCGCGTAAACCACCACCTCAAGGCGACGCCCGACCTGGATCTGCTGCGGCATGCCAATTTCGTGGTGGAAGGGCGTAACGGCCAGCTCCGCAGCGCCTGGTTCGACGACGTGGTGTTGTGCGCGAGTCGTACGAGGGCCGGAGCCCCCAGCTACTTTTGGGGCCGCCGACTGGATCCGTCACGATTTGCCCCCGACATGAAGTACCAGAATCAACGCGGCGAAAACGGCGTCCGTCATATGGCATTTGGACTTGATGCGGTCCTACGTGCGGCGTCAACGAAATCGGTTGTGCGCGCAGTCGAGGGTCCAATCACGGCCCTTGGATCACGGAGCCTACGCGATGGCCAGGCGGTTCCGACCTTCGCCGTCCTGCACCGTCTAGGATGGACGAGATCGGATCCGCGCCAGGAAAGTGAGTGGTTCATGATCCTCGACCACTTGCGCGAGTGCTCGATGGTGGAGATCTGCCCGGACAATGACGAGAAGCCAGCAAAGCTCGAACAGGGCGTCATGCTGGGCGCGAATCTCGTGACATGGCTCCGGTGTCAGGGCGTAAAATCTCAATTGAGACTCTTCCAGCCCTACGCCGGACCAGTGGACCGTGCCCTCTTCGGCGAGCCGCTCGGCTACAGCGCGAAGGACTATGCGGACGTGTCCCGCGCCCAATCGTCACAATAATAACAAAGGGATGAATTTAACCTCAGTTTGCGGCTGACAGCCACCGCAGGCCCACTACCATCAAGGCCAGCCATGAGCATCAACTCCTCCTCCTCGGACAACGATCAAAACAAGCAGGCCATTCGCCCGAGCACGCGTGATCAGGTCTCCAAGGGGCCGGTTGTGCGTTCATGGGCACTGGCAGTCGACGCCGTACAAAAGCCTGAGATCGCAATGTCGGACGAGCAGTTGCAGAACCTCGCGAAACGGCTCGGCCGCGACATCGATGTCTGAACCCACGGTGATGTCGGCAGACGCCAGCAACCTCCACGTCGTCACCGCACTGCGAGGATGGCTCAATCTGAGGTGCGAGTTTACGGAAGAGACTCCTGTTGAGGCATTCGACCTGGTGATTGGCAAGTTATCCGAGGGATCGGAACTCGTCTGGAGCACGCTCAGTGAGCTTCTCTGGACCTATGATCTTGTCCGGTCGCTCAGACATCACCGCATAGGACTTTGGTCGAACATTCGCACGAGAAGTGGGAAAGAGTGGACGGCGATCCCAACCATTACGAGAGCCGTTCGTCAGCACCTGGTTCGCATGCCCGCTACGAACGACAATAGCTCAACCCCTGGGCAATTTCATGGACTTGGATGTGTGGCCCTGGAACCAGACGGTCTCTGGTTGGCTGATCATGTTCTGTACGCGACGAAGGATTGTTTAGAACCGTCGGATGATTACCGCTTCTATGGGTATGCGAAAGATCCGGATTTTAGTGATATGAAACCCATGACCCATGAATGGGGGTACGTGCAGTCGAAATGGTTCACCAAAGTTGGCGGCACGGGACTCAGGGCCGGGTGGATCAACTCGCCACGGTATGCATTCGCAGTGCGGGCGCATAAGATACCACGCGAGTCCCTTATGGCGAGCGCACCGGGAAAGGCCCTCTGGGCTACGGCGGCTGAAGTGAGTGCGCTGTGTCCAGCGACCGTAACCGACTCGCCCGAACCCTGGTGGCAAGACCGAACACTTTTCCCGTCGCGTGAGATGTTGTGGTCATGGGCCAGCAGCGCGCGGCGTCAAGGATATGGAATCCAATCGCAGGTGGCAATAAAACACCGCGACGTGGGTGATCCATGTGCCATCCCAGCTTTGTTGAACTCCATTGCGCCTGGACAGCCGCCACGCGAACAACTGTGGGAACTTTTTCTTTTGGTGCACAAATTAACCTGTGCGCTCAATGGGCCAACCAGAGAGGCGGATGGCCGAACCACCTGGGAGATGGACTTCTCGCCAGATGCAGCGCTATTGATTGAAAAGGGGCACAACTGGGCGGTCGCCTCCACCTCCGCTTTCGTCGCGCACCTCATGGAATTAACGCTCCTCCCAAAATATAGCGGCCACTCCCAGTCGGATCCGGTGCCACATAAATCGGTATTGAAAGGGGGGCTGTTGGAGATTCTCGCGCAAAATGCGATTCCAGTCCGACTCGCTACGCAGAATCTCGACCGGAGCCTCAATGGGCTGTCCTGGGCCTGGTCGACCTCAGGCGGACGGCCATTTGTACCACCGGGATTCATGCCGGTTGGACGTGAACAGGTTGAGGAAGCCCTCCGGGATCCAGTAGAGCCGGAACTTGGGAGTAACCTGGAAAGTTTTGTTTCTAAGAAACCCCTGCCGGTTTCCGCGGCTTGAGCGTCGCTTTGAAATCGTCGACCAAGGCCCGCCATTCTACCGAGTCCTCTTTGCGATCCCTGACATAGCAGACGAATCTCTCCATGGCGTCCTGCAGGGGGACGTTCGCGGGGGATACATTACGCGCATCGGCGGAAATTAGCTTGATGGGCATGCGCGGGATGCTAAAAAAATAATTCGTAGATCAAGTCAGGAAGGCTACCGGGTATGCTCAGGCCGCACAAACCATCCAAGAAGAAGCGTTCGCGTGTTTTCGGAGACAACACCTCTCCGGTCATCAAGGATGCCGCAACACGCCTAGCAAAGTCGTACGCCGGAAGGCGCGATGAGCTGGCCAAGGTGCTAAGTTGGTCATTGCCGCGTGTCGACAATCTCCTCGATCGGCAGACCACGAATCCCTGGACGTTCCTCGCATCCGCTCCCAAGCTCGCTTACGCCCTAGGTGATCGCCGAGCTGATTTTGTACAGCGAATCGTCAGCGAATTTGTGCCGGCAGGATACCCAGTCGCTCAGCAACTGGCAGCGGCCATGGGAAATAAGGGCGTTCTGGCAGAACCGCTGGCACTCTCTCTCGGTATGCGTCTGGAGACGTTACTGCGATTCCTGAATGGCGTTCTGGATGCGCCTCCTGAAAAACATGAAGCAGGTTTTGCCGATTTCCTGGGAATCACTCGAACCGAATTGAAGAATGCACTGCGGGAGTCGCGCACCAGGCGTCGATATCCTACCATTGAAGTTGGAAGCTCTGTTGGTGGGACCGCAGTCTGTGAGTTGATCTACGATCTCTGCCAGCATGAATGCTCTTCACCCACCGAGTTTGCCGCGGCTCACCATTTTACCCCCGGCAACATTCGGGACATGTTGGCCGGCGAGCAACCGCCGCACGTGTCTGCGGATCTGTTGGCCCGCTTGGCCCTTGCGCTGCAGGTCAACGAAAAGCAGGTGATCCACGGCATTAAGCTCAATTCTCCGATGCCGGTGGGCCCGCATCCGGCGGTCATCAAACGCATGCAAGAACGCATCGATAAAAGCACCGTGCCTAGTGTGGCAAAAGAGATCGGCATCAATCGCTCCACACTGACCAGGATCCTCCAAACACAGAATCTCTGCGTAGCCAGCGCAACCACGACCCATGCTGTTCGCAAGTGGTTGGGACTCGGGTGGACACAATTCGTCGAATTGGCACGTCAGAAGGATCGCAATCTAAAATCGATTGGACGACGGTCACTAACCTCTGCCGTCCCCGAAGAAGATGCCGAAGTCAGCCTCTTGCGCTACTGGCGAAAAGCCCCCGATGACCGGCGTGCGGCCGCGATGGACGTACTCATGGGAGTCAGCGTGTAATGATACTCCTAACCTGGAGATCTCGATTGCCTTCCCGCGCGACGGTCGGGTGGTTTTGCGTGGCTGCGATCGCGGCGTTGTTGCTTGGTCTGTTTGCCGCCGAAGGCCGGATCACGTTCATTGGCAGCTGCGTGTTGTCAGTGCTGATCGTCTGGGCCGGTGGACGACTGCTGGCACAGTGGGAGACGCGTACGCTGTGTCTGACCCTGCACGTCCTGGGTTCGATCGTTGGCATCGTAGGCCCCCTTGCCGGTGAGCTGCCCGTAGCGTTTTTGGTGGTAGGGGGTCTGCACCTCACCGCTGCGATGACCATGTGGGTGTGGGACGAAGGACGGGGAGCACTCTGGGCGCGCATAATCAGCGCGGTCGCAGCAGGTGCCGGACTCGGTATGCCGCTCGTGGCGTCCCACCTGGGGTATCTTTCACCATGGGTCCATGCGTGGTCCCCGATTGGTATGTTTGTGCTGTGGGCGTGGACCATGCGCTCCGCATCGATGTGGACCGGTGTTGACGCGAGAATCGGTGCGCTCGGACTGGCTGGTTGTGCCATGTTGTCGGTCTGGGTCGCGGTTACATCAGACCCATGGCGCTCACGTTCCAGCTCGGACCGGTTCATCATCAACTACCTGACCGAGCGTGTTGCGGCCGGCGACAAGTTTGATCAAGCCGCCTTTATGCAGGCATGGGATTTCGAGGACCACGAGCGTCCGATCGTCATCGGTACTGGCCTGACACAGATCCACCTCTTCTGCACGCCAACCGGACTACCCGAGAAGGTGGGTAGCTTGGAGACCATCGAAAAAGCGGTTAATTCCGGCAGAATACGCCTTTTCCTGCATCCCATCCCATCGGACGATTACAAGGCGTCCCTGGCTTGGACGGAGAGCCTGCTGGCCAAGCCTCAGGCCTGGCCGGACGCCGTACGTGGAAACATCAACCCGCCGGCGAACGACGCGTTTAGGACCCAGGCAGAGGCAACCCTGCGTGGGTCGGTCCGTGCCATGGCTCGACTCGGTGTGCATGCGGCACCGCAGATGGTCGGGCTTGCATACGGAAAGATTCCTTATCCCCTAGATCCGGTTACGCTCGAGGACGTGTCCGGATCTTCTATCACCGCTACCCAACCGGGTGGTCCCCTCGAAAGAAAGAACTAGCCATGAACAACATCACCCGTCTGACCTTCGCGATCGCATTGATCACAGTTGTCAGCCTCGTCGCTGCCAACCCCGCCTATGCCGATGCGCTTGAAACCGCGTCGCAGAAGGTGAGTGAGTCAAAAGAGAAGGTGAAGACGATCGTCACCGCCATCATCGCAATTGCGTCGATCATTGGCGTCGGCGGCGTGGTCTGGACCCTGCTCGTTCAACGCTCGACGGCCGCCATCATCACCGGCGCCGTGGGCCTGGGTGTTGCTGGTATCGCGATCGCGGTTCTGACCTCGCTCTAAAGCCATCCCATGCAGTTTCGATTCCTTGGTGCCCCCATGATCACCGAACCAATCGAGTTCGGCCACAAGGCCTTTCCCGTCTACACGACGATGAGGGACTTGGGGTATTCGTTCTTTGGGGCCCTGGTAGTCGGCGCTGGCGTCTATGCCGTGAATCGCTGGATCGGCCTGTTGGTGGTGTTCATTCTGTTGATCGCATTTTTGTTTCTCACCCAGCGACTGCGCAAGGCGTTCGGCAATGCGTGGCCGTGGGAACTTGTTCACCGTGGTCGCACCGTGAAAGACAAGCGAGGGTATCTCGGAGGGGGCCGTCGATGCCACTCGACGAGCTTAGTGCCGGGCCAACCGGCATTTTTGGTGGGCGACGACCAAGCTATTCAGGCAATCCGTCATCGGGATACGGTACTCAGCCCATATGGAAAGTATCGCGACCCCGCGAAGTCAAAGAGCAGCATCGTTCGGGACTCACCATCGTTTCAGGGGATCAAGCGTGTCTGAACGCCCACGGTATGATGTCACGCGCGAGATGGCGGATGCGGTCACCTACCGCGGCATGATCGTCTGGTTAGGCCTCTTATTGTTGTTGGCTGCGTTCACGGTCGGAATCACCGCCTTGATGATTGGTAATCGGCACCTCTACGTCCATCCGGACGTTGCGCATCCCGTCACGCTTCCTGTGCATTGGCGATGATCCATGAGCAATAGAATCGACGACCTCATGATTGGCTGGTCACATGCCCGCCACCACCCGAAATGGGTGATCCCATTTGTGGCGATGTGCGCTGCCGCCCTCGTCTTGGCCTCCATCATGGTTTTCTTGCGCGTAGGCAACTTCACCGTGCGCGTCATTCCCGACACGAGCGCATCGGATCGCACCAGCCATCAACTGCCGTCAGATCAGCGCCTCGTCGCGGCAGGCTGGGAGATCGTAGCTCTGATCGATCAGTGGCGTGCCGCAGATTTGGAGTCTAGATTCTCGAAGACCTCCCAGTTCCTCTCGCCGAAGATCCGCGGTGACATCAAAGAGTATTATACGGGGCTCAAGCCAACGACGACCGGACTGAGCGACGTTGCCATTGCCAGAACGGTGCTGCCGATCCGTGCCAAGGTGCTCAATCGATCGACCACCGAAGGACACGTAGTTTTTGCCTACCAGGCCATCGACCTGATCGACAACCCGGGCGCACCGGCCATTGCACGTGCAGAGATCCAGGTGCTGGAACTGAGTCTGAGTGCGGATGCCATCACCGATGAAAACCCCTATGGCGTCTTGGCAGAGCAGATCTACCGAGGTCGTGGCGCTGACTACGCCGATAAATTTTGGAAAGCGCCTTGAACCGCATCGCCCAACACTTGGACGTGCGTCCAGCAACACGTGCTGTGACAGCATTGTTCCTGATTGGTCTGATGCTGTCGCTTGGGCTCTTGGGAAGCGCGTGGTGGCTGACCAATGAATCGCCGCGCATCAGCATTCCTGGAACCAGGGAAGTTCGTGACATCTCCCCCGCCGAGTTCGGTCCACGGCACATCGAAGGGTTTGCCAGCAACTGGGTCCTGAGAATCAACAACTCACATGCGGTGAATTACCTGGCTCACGCCGCCACCGCCCTGCCTGACGCAGATCCAGCCATTCACGAAGACCTCAAGGCGTTCTTCCGGAAGCAGAACACGTTCTATAATGCGTTGGATCGTACCACGACCGCCGAGATCGATTACCTGAAGGCCACTGTCGAGGCCCGTGATCTTTGGCGCTGTGAGTACCGGGTGGTAATGCACACATGGTATGGCGCGATCGATACTGGGAGTTCAACCCAAGAGGGGAACATCTGGGTCCGGGTGCATTCGTCTGGCGAGACGCCCATTCAGATCGCCGCTTTTGAACCCGGCAAAGAAATCAGCACGGTCACGAATCCAACTGCTCAAGGTAAGTCCCCATGACTATCAGTATCCGACTCCTCGTGTGTGCCGTCCTGTGCGGCATGGCGCCTGCGTGGTCAGAGACCCAGGAATGGGCTCCAGGTTATACCATTGACTGCCCGACAAACGTCGTCGCGAGCGATCAGGAACGGACGCGCACCATCGTGCTGCCGTGCCAGTCGATCACGTCGTGGTCGATGTCGGCGAAATCCAAAGACCTCACCGTCAAACAGGGTGATCGTAACGCGCTGATTTTGCGCCTCACCAATCCAACCTACGAGACCAATCTCCAGGTCTGGGACGAAAATCAGAATCTCTACACCTTCTTGGTCCGCTCGCCAGCGGAAGGCGAGGCACCTGATGACACGTTGATCCTGAAACTCGCCCGCCAAGGGGGAGGGGCTGGTGGTGGTGCGGCGCAGACTGCTGAAACCGGCCCGCGCATCATCAATCAGGATACGGACGGCGCAGCAGTGCACCTCATGTCGCAAATGGCGTCAGGGGTAACGGACTCCAAAATTCGCTGGGCAAACGTCACCACGACCGAACGCGGCGGAAAAGTCCGCCCGGGACGAATGCTGCACAATAGCGACGACCTCACCATCACGCTGCTGCGGACATACCGCGCCCCGACGCTCTTTGGCTACGACTGCATGATGGAATGGCACGGCGATCAAACGGTCGCGTTCCAGCTGCAGCGCTGGTATCGGCCCGGCATGATCTGCTGCGCGACGTCAGACCAGGTGGTCTTGCATCCAGTGGATCCCTCCGTGCAAATCCCGGCTCATCGCACCATCCGCGTCTGGTACGTGACCGACGCTGGCGTGAATCCAAGCCTCAATGACCCGATTGCGCCGACGACAACACGAATCGCGCCAACCACGCAAGCTGCTCCGATCGCAACGCCATGAACGACCCTACCCAACCGCCATCGCGCGATCAATTTGCTTTGCCGGAAGCCGATCCCGCATCAGCCGCGCCGGCCATGCCCATGCCAATTCCGGCACGCAAAACAGACACCAAGACGATTAAGATCGTGTCGTTCATTGGTATCATGGGCTGCGTCTCGGCCACCGTTGTCTATTACGCCATCTTTCACGGAGAGGATGCCGCAGTTCCAGGAACGAAGCGAACACCCGGAACGACCATCGGTGGTGGAGTCGGACTACGCGAAGACCAGACGAAGGACTTCGAGCGTTTGATGACCGCACTCGCACAGGACCGCAAGCGCGCCAAGGAGGAGAACGACAAGATTTTGGTGAGCCTGAGTCGCATTGAAGCGACCGAATCAGCCTCCGACAAGCGCGTCAAGCGACTCGAGGAGATCTCGGCAGAACTCATCTCGCGCGGTTTGGTAAAGGAGAACTCCCAGAACGATGCCGCGAATCTTCCTGAGCACCTTCAGCCGCTCATGGGGCCATCGATCGCCTTCTGCCGGAAAGCACTCACGGAGAACGGCTGGTACGGATGGGCTGCACTGAAGTCACCATTCACGGAATGGGTCCTCACCCAGGCACCCAACGTTTCAGCTGAGGACATGAAGCGTCTCCATGACCTTGCTCAAGTTCCCCGCGAGCCGATCGCTGATTCGCACTATGACCTGATTCCGCCGTTGACCCGCAAGCGTTTGGCGATGCGCATTCAGCGCGAAGACCTCTCTGCGCTGGTCAACATGGTGTGGCAGGAGCGCGCCATTCTCCCCCCGACGACTCCGGGCCAGTACATCAGCCTCGCGATACTTGCAGGCCGCGCGGAAAACGCGAAATCCGGGTCGTCGACGGTTTCCACCGAGATCGGCGGATCCGGGCTACAAGAATACCAAGATCTCGTTGTCCCCCGAGACATGCGAGTTGGGTTCATGCCGTGCCGAAGCACCGACGTGGTTCAGATCGTTGCCCTCGCCATCCCGTACCTGACGGGCGGGAGCACGATCGCCGAGCAAGACCCCAGCGTCGTCATCTACGGCACCCTCCGGGCCAAGAACATCGCGACTACGTATCTCAAACGGCTCAGTGATCGTCCAGCGTCGTTGATCGCAGCGTTTGTCGAAGAAGTCCAGCGTCAGGAACGCATTCCTCGCCCCATCCTGACCATTAAGGGCGACCTCGACTCCAAGACGAAGGAATTCGCTGCCGCAGCAATTCGTGGCATGGTCATCGGTCGCGGAGTGCGCGAAGGAATCGTCGAAGCCAATCGGCTGAACGGGTGGGCTACGGAAATGGCCGACTCCATTTCACAGGAAACCTTAGCCGCGATCGATCTGTCACTGCCCCACCGTGCCTATGCAACGATCAGCTCGCGTGACCTGAATACCCCCATCGTTCCCCCAGTCGTAGCCGAGGCGTTTGACCGATCCTTCCGCGGCGCGGTCGAGAAACATGGCAAGGAGTTGCCAGCCGGCGACCGTCAACGATTCCTCGTCTTGGCGGCAATCCAGGGAGCCACCGCCGCCATCGTACATGCACGTGTCACGGATCAGACTTCCCCAGAATCGATGGGCGCTGTCATCACGCGCGCCGTCAAGGTCGCCGCGGCACAAGTGGAGGCGCAGGCGAGCGTCCGCCGGCAAATTGAAGAAGACCTCATCCCGGCTTACGCAGGCCTCTATGAAGGATCCACTCGTGACTGGGTGGGAGGAATCGCTGGCTTCGCCGATATTGGCAATGTCGCGATCGACACCTCCCTGGCTGCCCGCGCATTTGAAGATCCGGCACCGGATCTGGCAAGCAGGTTGGCGATCACCGGCCGTGTTGAAGTCGACTCCGCCATCGCACGTCTGGCTGCGGTTGATTCCATCAATCGGGATATCGACCGTTTCGCAGTCCAGGCTCCATTGACGCTCATCAAGTCAGCACGTGACCACGCGTTTGCTCGCGTCAATCAAGCGATCAATGCAACCGTGCCGAAGGACGTGCAGATCCGTCAAACCTACGCCATTGCACGGGAATCGATCGCGATTGCACAGGGCAAACGGCGCACTCGTTCCGTGGGAATAACGCCTCCGAGCGTTGCCCTGGCACCGACGGTTCCGGGTACACCTGGAGCTTCCTCGCCAGGAGTGCCCCTAGAGGCAGAGCCGGAACCAATCCAGGTCTTCCGTCCCGTCAGTTCAACGGCCCCAGTGGTCAAATACGTGACCATCCCGGCGGGTGCCTATGCGGAAGCACGCGTCATCGCTGGCGTGGTGTGTGAACTCGGCGAGACCAGGCCGGAGCCGATGTTGCTGAATCTTGATTACAGTTGGTCAGGGCCGGCCGGCTCAAACCTGATCATGAAGGACCTGCGACTGGTTGCTGATTGTACGGCAATGGGGGGCGCGCCACGCGTGCGTACCAAAATCAATACGATCAGCTTCACCCTTCCGGATAAAACCCAGGTCACGGTTCCCTGTGATGGCTGGTGCGTCGACAACGTCTCAGGCCAAGCAGGAATCATCGGCGTCTGGGATTGGAACCTCGATACCATAGTTCCGCTCGGAACGGCCACTGGCCTGCTCACGGCACTCTCGTCGCTCTTGGCACCGACTCAGCAAGTGACGAGCGTCAATACCTCGGTCACCATTGTCGATTCGCAGCAACAGTCTGCAGGTGAGAAACTCGGAAAAGGCGCGGCCGACGGGCTTAAAGACACCGTTGGAAACCACATCACCAAGACCCTGGATAACATCAAACCAGCGATCTTCGTGCAGAACAACCAGCCGTGTACCGTGGTTTTGAAGGCAGATGTCATCCTACCGATTCCTGCAGACCAATGGGCCCTCGCGGTCCAAGAGGCGAGCATCATCGGCAATAACGGCTTCGTACGGTAAGGCATTTATGCGCACAGCATCCCATTCGTTTGTCGTCGTCGCTCTGTTCGCGCTTTTGGCGGTCGGGTGCCACCCTCGCCCTGAAGATGCGGCAGATGCCGGTTCACCAGGGCCGGTTCGCCAAGTGGACCTTGGAGGTGCCGCGTCCTCATCCGCAAACGTGAATGGGAATGCTGCGCCGCGCGTAATCCCCATCCGTGACTGGGTGAAGCCTGCCGTCCCATTGATCGAACCACCGCAAGTTTTGTCGATCTGGTTCTACCCCCGCAAGTCGAATGACGGGCTTTCGTACCGGGAAGGATTCTGGTGCCACCGTGTTATTCGCGCTTTCACCTGGGGGCAGGACCGAGTCCTGACGGAACAGGGTGTCAATCTGGACAATGGTTTGATCGTTCCGGATAGAGTCTCGATCACTCCCGGTGAGCAGACCTCCATCGATCCACAACTGTGGTTTATCGATAGCATAGCGAACACAGGGACCGGAGTGCCGACCACGTTGCAGGTTGCTCCGACTCCAGGGCAGATCCGTACCATTCCGACTGCTCCAACTGGGGCAGGCCGATGACAACCGCCGCGCAACTGCACTCCAGCAGCGCAGAACGCGATAGCGTTTCGAACCTGCTCCCGATCGGTGATTATCGCCCGGATCTGGGCGGATTCACTCGCGTTGATGGGGCGCACACCATTCTCGCCGAAGTCATCCCCTTCGCGGGTTTCGATCGGCCCAATGATGTCCTGGAAGGAAATAGCGAAGCAATCGCGCAGGGATTGTCGTCGCTCATGCCGGGGACCACGTTCCATGCGACGTGGTGGCTCTCGCGGCGCATTGAAGACGCTATTGAGTCGTACCGGGCGATGGGTGGCGAAGACATCCCCATCCTCAAAACGATGGAGAACGCACGTGTAGATTTGATGCGTCAAGGTGCCGAGAAGCCGTTGTTGGAACTCGGTGCTGGCCGTGGTTTCTACACCCGTCGTTTGCGACTCGTCATTGGTATCACTATCCGCCCACAGGCGGACGAGTTACCAACCCTGCTGTCGGGACTGCATGCCGCCGTTGCGCCAGGAGCTCCCGCGCGCAAGCGTGCTGAAATTGCTCGCCAAGCGATTGCCAAGCGAGCGAAGGACCAATGGTCCATTCTTGCCAGCAAGCTGTCACTGGTTGGATGCCGAGTAACCACGCTCGACTCTGAGGCGAATATCCGCGCTGTGCGTGAGTTATTGTATCCCGTAAATGGCTATAAGGCGCCGATCGATACCGAGACGTGGCTCCCCGAGTACCTCCGTATTCCTTTGGGCGAGATGATTTCAGACCGTGCCAGGGGCACGATTGAGACCGATGGCGTGATCATGCGCTGCGCAACCCTCAAGGGTCATCCGCAGGAAGTGTTCCCAGGCATGATCTCTCTGCCCAATGGGAAGCTGGGAGGGGCGACCATCCTCGACTTCATGGAACAGGGCCACATTACGATCAACGCGACGGCGCGTGACAAGGGAGATACGCGGTTCCACCTGCAGCAGCTTCTGCTCGCCGGCGAAGGCGGCATGGGAATGCCCGGACGTCAGCAACAGGCCTACGACCAGGCCATGCGTGCGCTCGGATGGATCGAATCCGAAAACCGCCGCATGTTCGACGTCGAAATGGTCGCAGTCACCTACGACACGACCAATGAGAAGGCAGACGAGCGGATCACCCAGCTCGCGGAGCGCCTGACCGAAGTCTCAGCCCGCTTCCAGGTGGAAACACACGCCGCTCCCTCGTTTATTCTCCGCTCGCTGCCTGGTTGTTCCCAGTTACCCATCCCGGGCGCCGAACGATCGGTGATGCTGGTCGATCGTCAGATCGCTGACCATCTGCCAGTGGCCTACCGTCACCGTGGAACCAAAGAGGGCCTCACGCTGTTCCATGGCGTCAACGGAGAGCCGTTCCCGTTCTCGCTCTGGGGTGGCACCAGCCAAGGATTCATCATCTCAGGTCGTCCTGGGCAGGGAAAAACCTTCCTCGCGGAATGCCTCCTATGGGACGCGCTGCGTTACCCAGGATCACAAGCGATCATCATCGACAAGGGCAACTCGTATCTGGCCATGACCCTCTCCTTCAAGGAAACCGGGGTTTATCAGAATCTCGGCAAGGGACTTTGCCGCATCAATGTTCTTGGTGGTTCTTGGGATCTCGTCGGTCCATTCGCCCTCAACTTCCTTGGCAGCCTTCTGTCGCGCCGCGGATCGGTACCGCTCTCCGAAGGACAGTTGGGCGTCCTATCCACCAACCTGCGGAAGGTTTTCGAGGAGAACGCCACCACGCGACTGTTCCACACCATGGAGGAACTGGCGCAATCACTGACCAAGCGGACTCATTTGGCCAGCGCGATCAAACGCATGACGGCGGAATACGTCAATCCCGAGACCGAAAAACTCATCGCCACACTCGGCAAACAGGACACCACGATCAAGGTCTGGTACCGCTACGTCATTGTCAGCTTCCACCTCCCCGTCCCTGGGGACAAAGGCCAATTTGAGGAGCACCCAGTTAAGACCCAGCAGGACTTGGTCGACGAGGTGGGCAACGCCCTCAGGAACCTGGGATTTGTCCTGGAAACCCAGGATACGTCGAGCGGCACCGAATGTGTCGCGCTCCATCAAAACCCGGACCTCTCCGACATCCTACGTGAGAAGCTGATCCAGGCATCGGTAGATCTGACCGCCTGCATCGTCGATGTGTCCACCGAGGACGACGTCACCACGGCTGAGAAGGCCGGTATCACCTTCAAGATCCCTACCAACCTCATGGCCGAAGAAGCGCGCCGGATCCGCCAGGAAATTGTCACGGATGCCACAACGAAGAGCACCGATGAGCAGCTGATTGATCAGGTTATCACCCGTCGCCTAGGTGAGGTCGGTGGTCTTCAGGTCTACCGCGCGACGGCAGGCGTCGCGGTAATCCAAAATGAAGTGACCCTTGGCGATCTCGGCCGCCGCCTCGAAGACTTGGCAATGGATGGCAATAATTCGGATATGACGGAAATCCTTAACCGTCTGCGGCCCTACTATGGTGACGGCCCCTACGCGCGGTTCTTCGACGGCTCGACGACCCTCAACTTAGAAGGCGCGAAGATCGTCGACATCGAGTTGGCGGATCTGGCAACCAAGGTGGATGAGCACATCTTCTCCTCTATTTTCGCCGCCTTGGTGCAGTACCTGAATCTGTACATGCAGTCGCCGGCGAATCGTTCGCGTCGCAAGGTGATCATCATCGAGGAAGCCTGGCAGTTGATTCGTGATTCGCGCTCCCAACAGGGCGGTGCCACGGTCGTCGGGGACGCGATAGTGGAACTCCTGCGCACCGGCCGAAAACATGGTGTCGCCACCGGCATCGTGACGCAGAACATCACCGATCTGACCGCGACCGTATCTGGGCGCGAGATCATCGAGAACGCGCCTATCAAACTAACCTTCCGGCAGGCGGAGTCAGCCATGCCAGGGGCCGTCGCCGCCCTCATGCTGTCACCGGAGCAGGCTGCGATCATGTCGGGCGTTCGCAGTGAGCCTGGGTATTACTCGCAGATGGTGGTCATCGCACCCGAGCACACGCCGCCTGTTTTCGAATCGATCATCCTGATTCCGCATCCGATCCAGTACTGGCTCAACACCACCAAACCAGAAGACGTCACCTACCGCGAACGTGAAGTCGACAAGCTGGTCCTCGCTGGTGTCCCAGAAGACGAGGCGCGGTCACGCGTGATCCAGCACTGCGCCGCCCAATACCCGCACGGTTACCGTGTCTGAGAACATGACCACCTCGGCACGCTTTGACCCGATCCGCACGATTGGGCCGGCTTTCGCCATGCCTCCTCAGAATCACCCGGACAACCTTCACGGGATCTTTCTGGGTCCAGAACGCACGGGTCTGCGCGATCTCGCGTACGCCATGCGCATGCACGCGGGCCCGGTGCTGGTGCTCGCGGATGAGCGTCTTCTCCCGCCGCCAGGTACGCCAACCAACGGGCTGGACCTTTCCAGTCTGCGCATACCCAATCTGACGCGCTTCCCGGAGTACCGGAAACTCTGCGAAGCCGTGGCTGGCGATCAGGCGAGTTTGGTCCGCAAAGCCTGGGATCTCACCAATGAGCAAGATGTCCCGCCCGGTGCCTATCGGCGCATTGCCATGGCGAGCCAGCAGGGCGGGAGCACACATGGGCTAATCCGTTTGTGTGGGCATATCGGACTCCCTGACCCACAACTTAATGGTAATCGGATTTGCTGTTTGGTCCGGTCACTCGACGACCTGCGTCGGCTGGCGGTCTATCATTGGCTGCCGGCGGGCCACTCAGCAGAAGAGCTCTCGCAGGTGTACGCTGCTGCCGAATCCATTGTGGTGGTTGCGACAGAAATTTCCCTGGGACTAGCCTTGGAGAAAGTTGACCCCACTCAGGGTCCAACCACGAACCGGCAGGTTATGCAGGGGTTGTTTGGTGGGGTAAGTTGGACTCCATTCGCCGAACCGGTGCAAACACTCGTTACGCGCAGTGCTGACATCAGGCTCCCGGCGGTGCTCGAGATCGCTTTTTCCGCGAGCCAGGAGGCACACGCTTCAGGCGATGACCGCCTCAAGACGATCATCATCGATCACGAGTTATTCAACGATCAGACATCTGACATTGCCGAAATCATAGCGCGCACCGGTCGCAAGCACCACTGCTCGGCTCTCGTACTGGCGGACCAGCAACCGATTGGGATCTGGTCATCCGTTTCGGGCTTCACCGTGCGGGCCACGTCCGCTGGGTATGATCTCGCAATCGATCAGCATCATACGCAAGCATTCGACATCGCCGGGGTGTCCATCGTCAGCGAAGCGCACGCCCTCCTTCATCGCAGCAACGGGTAATCCATGAGAATGACACTTATTCTGACGGTGATCGCGCTGACGTTCTCCGGATGCGGAGGTAACCGGGTGAGCCAGGACATGTTCACCTACCAATCGCTGTCCGCAGAGGACCAAGCCTTCGTGAGCGAACAGCGCACCAGGAAGGCAACCGGCGGCGCTACGACGAGACGAAAGGCTCCGCGCTGGGTTTACATGGATGGTGTGTTGGTGGACACCAACAACGCCGAATGGATCTGGCAGGAAAGCTCACCGACGCCGAAAGCCGAGATCACGACTCCATGATTCGATTGGGCTACATCGCCTGTCTCGTTTCGACGGCGCTGCTGGCGTCGGCGGCGGAGGCGTACCCGCAATTCACCCCACTTCCGAATGAGGAGGCCACCCGCCGATCAAATCAGGTGTTTGGCACCTGGGCGAAGTCACCGGTGTTGGGCGATGACCGCGCATTTGATAAGCACGCCGCTTCACTGGAGACCCGAATTATTCGTCGCGACGTGATGTTGTTCGATGATCTGGGACTTCTCGGGACCAATGCGTTGGTATCCCTGGAACGGGAAATCTTGCACATTGGTCTAGAGGAGGATGAGGAGGCAGTTCCCGACCCAGCCGTCGTGAAGCCGAATCAGATGGCGACCCATCTGATCATGAGCTCGCGACCCTACTGTGCCGGTGCTGTCGGCGACGTGATGGATGATGATCCGCTGGTACGACAGCTAGCGCTGGCCCTGATGGGGGCTGGTGAGGCTGGTCTCGATCTTAATATCGCGGGCGCGTTGGCCACGGCGTTATCGACAACCACCGATGGTGGCATGACCATCATCGGTGATGAACTCAGGCAGCGATCAGCACACCTGCGCCAAGCGCTTGCGGGCGGCTACCGTAATCCGCGTCTGCCGGTGGTGCAGACTCCATTCGACCACAATATGGCCACCTGGTGCCTTTGGCCCCGACCGGTTGGCGAGGAAGATCTCTTCGTTCGTGCGAACGCTGCGTTTGAACGTCACCGTAGCGACCGCGGTACCGCCACGGCTGTGGAACAGGCCTGGCAGCAGGTGGTCTCTGCGTATCAAGATATCCATGGGACGCGTGGTGCCTCGGTCTTAGGCTGGAAGCAAGCCATGGCTGGCGTCGTCATGCCGGTACTCATCAGTGAGATGATTGCAGCGCTTGAAGAATTCGATGCGCCTACCGCGGCCGCCAATGTCGGTATCCCTTTACCTGGTTCCGAGGCAGGGAGCAAGTTTGCGACGCAATTCTCGGCGTGGATGCGAACCGGTGGCGCTTACTTGCACAGCCCTGCCGACTTATCCGAGAGTGCCGGCGGTGCGACTTTACCACGTATGCGATTGATTGGCGCCATGTGGCTCTTCGACCGTCTACTGGAGGAGATCCCAACAGACTCAGCCACCAACGCCCTTCTACTCCCGTTCGACATCGACGCTTTCTCCCAGCAACTCGAGCCGTTGCGACGACTCAGCTCGGTCATTGTCGGACAGGGACCGACGGATGAGCAGTTGAATGGTCTACGCCGCGCTCTGCCGACCGTCATCACCAAGCTGCAGGGCCATCAATCGCTGATGATGCAGCAGCTGGTGCTCTGGCACCCAAAGATCGATGCCGTGCCCTCCTTGGATGGATGGAACATTACGGCTCGGCGGACGGCAAAGTATTGCCATGCCATTGGGAAGTTGGGTAAGGCATTGGCCGACGAGGCGAAGAACGCAGCGACCCGAGATTTTTTGCGCTTACAACGGGACGTGGCGTCCATGCTGGCGCTCTACGATCAACAATATGCCGGCTACGGGCCGCCCATGCTGTATAGCCATGTGCGCGCGATTCGGTTGGGCGTGGCGACACTCGCAGCGCGCACCAGCAGGGGGTCCGATTACACGTATGGACCCGTGCCTGCCGCCAACACGCGGGTTTTGGTCCTGCCACTGCGAATTCCGTTTGAGACCGACGTCGACTACTGGAAGCGCGTTTGTATCGAAGTGATCTTTCCGAGTTTCCGAAAGAACGCGATCGAACGCGGGATCAAGGAAGTCGCACTGGTGTGGATTCGCTCGCGTGCGGGATCTACCCGGATGGCGTCGGTCGCCCTCGATCGGCTCATGATCGGAGCATGGTCAGTGCGAGCGCTTATCAAAGAGGGGGTAACGAAATGAACGACGGTTGCATAGTATCCATAACAGAACACAACCGCATGGAAGCGGGGAGACTCTCATGAATAAAAACATCATCATTGCCGGCGCTGCCGTTGCCGTGGTCATCCTGATCATGGTGATGGCATTCAGCGGTGGGTCTAACCCTGCGCCGGGTCAGTCGGAGATGCCGACGGGGGGACAGTCGATCGAAAGCGTTATGGGCCCGCCCATTCCGGACCGGTCCGACTTTGGGATTTATTTCGCGAAGTACCTCAAGGGGAATTGCCCAGACCCCACTCGGATCACGGCGACATTGAAGCAGAACCCGACGTGGGTGCAGGATGTGCTACCTGAGAACTTCAACACCTCCTACCCCGCCATGAAGGCCAGAACCTATACGATACTCTTCCCATACCTGTCGGTCGAAGACATCAAGCGAACCAGACTGCTGCAGGCGGTGGTTTTTGCTGAGAAGAAGCCACGTGATGTGATCACACTCTTGGAAAAGGGAGCCAACATCAACGAGCCTGGCGTGATCACAATGGCTACGTCAGCTGAAATGTTGGAATACCTCCTTGAACACGGCGCTGACCCGAATGTGCCAGATGAAAATGGTTCATACGCCCTAGATCTCAACAGGAGCGATATCATGAAGGTCCAGCGCCTCATTTTAGAAAAGCATGGCGCACGGGGAAAAGCACAGTGACCAATCAAGCGATGTTCGCGCTGGCGGCCCTCCCCATCGCACTGGCCGTGGGGGGCTGCGCAGAACGTTCAGTGTCCCAGGGGAGCGATGTGAGTCGTCCGGAGGCGTATGGCCTTGTTCAACCGGTAACACCGACGCGTCAGAAAGCCCCAGCCGTCATCACTGATCCCGACCAGCACCTCGAGTATCAACGTCGCACGGGTGACATCCCCGAAGCCGGACGGTGAGGAAGTTATGAGCACCGGGATCCTATTGGCGGAAGTCATCGCCATTTCCGGGGACCGAGTGGTGCTCCAGGTCACTACGGCACAAGGGCCGGTCCTAGG
>Ga0163144_10007664_pt1 | contig 23592 bp, 21 predicted proteins | sample OliLak19BULKMAT1_FD_123175 | JGI IMG/M metagenome (GOLD analysis project Ga0163144, IMG submission 123175) | Freshwater microbial mat bacterial communities from Lake Vanda, McMurdo Dry Valleys, Antarctica - Oligotrophic Lake LV.19.BULKMAT1 | ecosystem: Environmental > Aquatic > Freshwater >...
GCGCGTGACTTCCCAGACAACTTCTCCCGTTGCAACTTTGACCGCTCTCAGCCCCCACGGCATTCGCAGAATTGCCAGATTCTTCACCAGCAGCGGTGAGGCCGCCGGGATGACCGTGCTGTTCATTTGCCGGAGTCGGTCAGCAGCGGATTCAATCGGCAACCGGAAGTCGCTCAGGACAGGATTCAGCGCATCGGCAAACAAAACATCCTGCACGGAGAAAAGGTCCGACTCCCAGACCGGCGTGAGCCGCGCCGGTCCTCTGGCCTGTGTGCCGAACCGTCGATAACTTCCGCCTGGCTGAGTCCATTCGAATGTCGGTGGAGTGCTGTTTCCGAAGTTTCGCTGAATCCAGGAATCCAGGTCAGCGGCGGTCTGCGGCAACGACCGTGACTGGCCGTCGATCATGAGATTCGCGGCCTCAGGTCTCGCTGCGATATCGGCAAGAAGATCGGCTGCATCGGCCGAGAGGCCGGCTCGCGAGTAACAATACGCAGCCTGCAGATCAAGCGCGGAGTCCGGCTCAACTCTCAGGCGGCGCACGCGGCCCAGCAGCAATGCGGCTTCCAGAAAATCTCCTCGATCGGCCGCCAGTTTTGCCAGCGTCAAAATTCCTCGCCGCGCCGACGCACTAAAGGCATACCGAATCGACTTACGTCGCAGGTCGGGCAGATCACCTGCGGCAATTGCTTCTGCCATTCGCCGCTCCGCAAGCTGCGAAAACTGGCGACGAAACTCCTCATGGAATCCAGCCGATGCGTGGCGAAACACATTCTCGAGTCGTGCTTTGCCTCCGGCCAGACTCTCCGTCTTTCCCGCACCCAGCTGCCTCACATCCGCACCGCTGTTGACGAGCAGCGGGTCTTCGTTATCACTGGCCAGTTCCCAGGCGGCGTCAAATTTCTCCGTCGCCTGAAGCCAGCTGCCCGCCTGGATCGCGTCCTCCGTTTCGCGGATCAGCTGCTGCAGTCCCCGCTGCTCAACCTCCATTGGCGGCTGCCCGGCGCGAACGTCTGCATCCCGGCCCGCCTGAGCCGACAAAGAGATCAGCCCGATCATTCCGATGCGAGCCATCGCGGCACAGCGACCAGTGTTTGAAGTCAGCATGACGGTATCCAAGAACAACAGTCCGGGGCGCCGCAGCATGGCATTGCAGAGATCCGCGAAACGGCAAGGCAGTTTCTCAGATCGTCCGCCGTCCGTCTATTGGCTGTTCCTGCGCGAGATTTCTACATCGCGCACGGAGCAGTTCGACTCCAGCTGCGTGATCGTCGTTGTTCGCACTGCGAACACGCAGTGCGCGTGGCGTTCTGTTCGCAGAGCGAACAACGACGATGAACCGCGACTTCAAGTTTCGGGCATTTTCGGGACGCTGCTCGTCGCGTGTCGCTTCGGCAGAAATCCAATGCCGAGACAGACCAGCATCGAGATCCAGAAGATCCAGAATTCGGGCGTTCGGAAACTGTGGAAGTCGATGACGTGCGGATTGGCTTCGGAGTTGAACCCCCAGTCGACCAGCAACTTGATCCCGATGACGATGACCAGCAGGTAGGCCGACATTTCAAAGCGGGGGAACTTATCCAGCAGCCGGATGAACATGGAAGCCGCCACTCGCATCAGCATCAGCCCCAGCAGACCTCCGGTGATCACTAGCCAGAGTTTCGGATTCGGCGCATCGACGGGATGTCCGGCAGGAGGCGGTCCGACCAGAGCGATCGCAGCAAGAATCGAATCCACCGCAAAGGCGATATCGGTCAGTTCGATGACCGCGACCGCCATCCAGAAATTCCGGTCCGCGCGAACAGGTGTCGTAGCCGGATCGCTGATCTGCGGAGCCGTGTACGGATTGGGCGACGAATTCTTTGGTGTGGTCTCGTCGTCGGCGAAGGGAAACGGAACACGTTCCCGGATTTCGATCATCTCCTGTTCGTCAGTAAGTGGTTCACCAGTCAAGGCAATCCGCAGTTCGGGCTCACCTTCGTTGTTGATCGTGACAATTTCGTCCGCGCCTTCTCTCGACTCGAAGAAGAGATGTTTAACCGCAATGTAAACGAGATATCCCCCGCCGATCAGTTTTACAATTCGCCACTTCAGCAGATAGCTGGCCAGAGCGACGGCAATGATGCGGAACACAATTGCACCAACCAGACCGTAGGTCAGGGCTCGCTTCTGCAGCGGTTTTGGGACTCGTTTCGCCAGCAGGCCAAGTACCAGTGCGTTGTCGATCGACAGCACACCTTCGAGCAGGACCAAGAGCAGAATCAACACAATATCGCGATTGCTGAAAGTCTGTTGCCAGAACAGTGGAATGTCGTTCGCAAAGGTCAGCAACTGAAGCATTGAGAAATTTTCCAGAGATCGCGATGTTTAGGGTCCTCCCGAAGGATAGTGGCGATGACGAATTATGCCAATTGGCGGAGTTCACGGAATCGCCGCTTTCCGTAACTCGCGACAACTGCCGTCCTTGAGGCCGGATGCCGCCACGACGAACGCAGTCCTGCATGCCCTCCAAATGGCGTCAAGCTTCTCATGAATTTCAGGCAGGCTGCGGTGTACGAGTTCGTTCTGCAGCACAATCTCGCTCATCGGAATCTGACGTTCGCGGCAAATTTGCAGCAAATCAGGGGCGCTGGCGAACGGAAACGGGACCGTGACCCTTGCCGACGCGGGTGGCTCGCCGTTCTCTTCCATCACAAAACCGCCGCCGACGGAGTTGTATTGCTTCGACAACAGGACAGTCGTCCTTCAGGAATCATGACGAACCGGATTCGGAGGCGAAAGCGACATGCTCGGATCGAGCTCAAAAAAAAGTCTCTGCCGAGGCGCGAAGGCTCGGCAGAGACAGAAGCTTAGGTCCGTAAATGAGACGCCACACGCTGTGTGCCCGTGATCCTGCCCGAGTCAAATCTCCTCACTGATGAAATAGGCCACACCGTCGCCGCCCATGCCCATGACGAGACTGTCGATGTCCTGTTCATTCCCCGCCTGATCAAACGGATCATTCTCCCCGTCCAGAGCGTCATCACCGAGCACTGCAGAATAGAATTCTCCAATGTCTCCAAACGGATCTTCGGTCCAGACATTGAAACCGATCGTATCGACTGCCGCAGTCCTTTCCAGCGTCAGCTCGGAGCCGTAGACACCTCCTGGAATGGTGTTGCTATAGTAATACATGAACAAGTGGCCTGATTCATTGGGTGGCCCCAGACCGACATGCGAGACAGGACCATAGGCAATTGTGCCGTCTGAAGGATAGGTGATGGACCAATGATCCGGGAGATCCAAAACCATATGACTCGCCGCCGCATGTGGTCCGTTCGAACCGGCATACACCGCCAGCGTCATAATCACCGCCGACTGAAACAACAGGAACAAACACGCCTTCCGCATTTTTTTCTCCTCAAATGATCTATATGGAGCGACTGTGTGACAGCAGGCCGCAGACGACTCCAACTCCGCGCGACACGGTCGGTTGCGGCCTGCCATTAATTCGGAAACGTGTCGCGGTTATGATGGCGCGGATTGGAGCCAGACACCAATTATTTCTGCACCTCAGTTGAATAGTCAGTAACAACACAAATGGTCAGAACTGAGAGAACGGTTCAGCACCGTTCCTTGAGCCTGCAGCCTGCCAGACGGCATCATCTACGGAGGATGACACGAATTTCACGGAACCATCGCACATCGCGGTGTGTGCTCCTGCCTGGTGTTCGCTGGCGGCGTTCGGAATGAACAGGCATTCGCGTTCATTCGGCGGGAGCACGTGCTGATACTGATTCAGCTGCAGACCGCCTTGAATCCAGTCGCTCCCGCGGCGAATCGGCCCGTTGGAGGGAAGCGCTTTGTCAGCCATCCGGCAATGAGTCGCAAGCTCCTGGACGGCTCGACACCGCATTCCGTCACTGCTGAAACTGTAGACCATGCGTCGTCGGTCAGGACGTGGATAGCCGACAATCTCCGCATAACACGCAGTGTTCGACATGCCGTCGGTCACACCCGCTGGTCTTACAATCTGCGGCTGCATAGGTGTCAGGAAGATGCCGTCATATTCCCGGCCGACCGGGGTCTCTTTCTTTTTCTCAAACACACAGATTCCGACGTTTTCGCCGATGCTGGTGGCACGGCGGCGCGAAACGGCGACCGGATCTTCGGGGCACACAAACACCCCGGGCTGCGCAAATGCAGATCGCTTTCCGGTCCTGTTCGCCTCCACGATCGCCGAATACATCGATGCCTGGTCAAGCCACGGCAGGAGAGACACAAAAGAACTGCCGGTCGCCGAGCGGGTTTTCGGAAACTGACCGTGCGCCGCCACATACTGCTGAAGTCCAATCCCAACCTGCCGGAGATTATTCCGGCAGCTGACTTTTCTGGAGGCGCCGCGCGCCGACTGCACCGCCGGAATGATGATTGCTGACAGGACGGCCAGAATACTAATCGAGACAAGTAACTCCAGAATCGTGAAACCGGATCGATTGTGGAAACGGCATGTCCTGCGCATTGAGACAATCCTGTCTGGGCTGTGTGTAAACGATTGATTTGCGGGACCAAACATATCATCACAATATGCGAGTGTTCTCTATTTTCCCGTGCTGTTGAATACGAAGTATGTGGATTCTTTGCAGCAACACGGGATATCCCGCACATCCGGGCATCGGTGAACGGCTGATTCTGCCGAAGAATCCCGGGTCCTCGCCTGAACCTAAGGCACGTCGGTGGTTCCGGGGTGGTGTGTCGTGGCGACGGACGTTCGAGTCGTCATGTGTTTGCCATTGCCGCTGCGACGCCGTGACTGAAATGAAACACAGCCCGCCAATTTCGGACCAATCCGGATGTCGTTCTGCGGATCGCAGAAACTCACGTCATCGAAAAGCCGCAGAATTGAGATGGAATCGGAGATGCTCTTTCTGAAGGTCGGCTCGAGTTGCCACCTCGCGAGACCGGCGACGCCACCAGAACAACCCGCCCGGCTCTGAGATTTCCACTCGGAATCGACAATCAGGCGGCAACTGTGACAGCACGGATTCAATGATCGCCAACTGAAACCTGTCTTCCGGGTACAGAGGCGCATGAGTGGCGGCAAGCGACCAATGCTCAAGGCGGATCGGAGACCACTCGCTCAACGGAGCGGGCATTCCTGTGAAAGGCTGCAGGACCTCTGGCAGCTGCGATCGGTCGTCGGCGTGGATCAAGCAGGTCCAGTGTTCCGGCCGCGGCGAGTAGACCTGCCAGGCGGGCCAGTTATCAGCGATCCCGAACAGCCCGGAGAGTGGAATCATCCAGGTGACGATCACCGCCGCTTTCACCCACCGCTCTGACGTCTGTGGCCGGTCGTCTGACCTTCGCTTTGACTTTAAGTGTTTTCCGATGAACAGCAGCGGGACAAGGCACAACAGGTTTGCATTCCAGAGAAGCACCGCTGCACTGTGATTCAGACCGTATGGTCCGAGCGCCAGCAGCAGCAGCAGATGCAGCAGCAACGCCAGTACGGCACCTGCCGTTCGAGTCCTGCGGAACAACAGCAGAACTCCGATGAGAAACTCGGCGACGATCGCCAGGCAACAGAGGATTGCCAGCGCGTTCCTGTCCGTTGTCCACGCAGCGACGTGACTCATCTTCAGCAGCTGGGACACAATTAAACCGGTTATGCCGTTTTGCGGCGTCAAACTGATTCGGGAAAGAGCCGCGCAGACGTAGGTCGAGCTGAGTGTATGGCGCATGAGGTGCAGGGAATGCGGTGCGGCGAAGAGCAGGCACCACGTCTGACAAAGCAGGAACAGCCAATGCCACGGCTGTAGCCGATGCTGATTCAGGACAACCAGGAGCAGTCCTGACACCAGCGAGATCCATTGGAGCACACGAACACGTCGCGCTTCATATTGCCGGTACAGACCAGCGACCGCGATCAGGCTCACTGCGAAAACAAGCACTGCGGACAGGAAACTTCCGTTCGCGGGCGCGATCCCGGTTGCGATCAGCGGCACCTGCGGGAAATTCGACTGTCCCCACCACAGTGGCCATGTCACGGCCATCAGTGCGACTTGAAACGTCGCGAGCAGCCGCACCACGACCTCCAGCCGAGATTCCGGATTGGTTGCGAGTTCACGTACTCGCGTTAGATTGCGGAATTTCCACACTGCGGGACTCAGTCAGGACTTTCGGACTTTCGCGGCAGCGATCGTCTTCTTATCAGGTTACAGCATGAAGACAATTTTTGTCACTGGCACTGACACTGGAGTCGGAAAGACGTGGGTCTCCTGCCTGATCATTCGGCAGTTGCGGTCACTCGGTCTCCGCGTGGGAGCTTACAAGCCTGTCTGCAGCGGTGCGTCCGTCGATTCTCAGGGCAAACTGAGATGGGATGATGTGGAGTTACTGAGTCGCGCCTGCGACACTGATCCGCCGCTCGACCTTGTCTGCCCGCAGCGATTTGCTGCTGCTGTCGCTCCCAATGTGGCCGCGCGACTTCAGGGGACATCGGTCGATGACCGTGTGCTTTCAACCGGAATAGAACTCTGGCGATCCCGGGCGGACTGGCTGATCGTCGAAGGAGCCGGCGGCTTGTATTGCCCGCTGTCCGATGCGCGCAGTGTGTTGGATCTTGCGATGGAACTGAGTGGTCCGGTTGTCGTCGTTGCCGCAAACAGGCTTGGCGCGATCAGCCACAGTCGGCTGACCGTGGGCACATTGAAATCGTGCGGGCTGTCGGTAGCCGCCCTCGTTCTGAATGAAGTCCATGCCGCACAGGAAGCGGGTCCTGCGGACGTGTTCACGGTCGATCGTGTCAGGACGCGACTGAAAAGTGATCTGCACATCGGGAGGCAGGAGCAATCCGAACAGAAGCTTGCGGTCCAGGCTGGTGCCGCCGCGCGCACGAATGCGGATCAGTTGCGGCAATGGATTCCCGACGTGTCCTTATTGCATTGCGGCTGGCAGGCCGATGCACTGACGGTCATTGCGAAACCGCAGCACGAACTCACCGAGAATGAGTTCCTGTCACTGATCACAAACTCGCCGAACTCGGCTCACCATCCCGCGAGCGATTTTAAGTGAGACATTCTTTGCAGATCCGCAATCGCGAGAGAGTTTGCAATTCCATTCCGAAACGCCCCCGCTCTGACGAGCGTCGTTGTACCGCACGCAGGAGCGGGAGAGGCATAAGCCAATTGAGATTCTGCTCGCGGGTTGGAGGAGCCGAGCTCATGAATGCTCTCACAAGACAGGGATTTCCAGCTGATCGGATCAACGGGAGTTGACGCTGCCGGGACTCCGTCTGCGTCGGGTGCGACGTTCAGCGGCAGTGGTGGATCCGGCTCGAAAACCCTGGATTCTGCGGGCATCGGAACTGGATCATCACTCGGAGGAACGGGGACCTCGCCTGCTTCGACGGCTTTGTCGTTCGCATTGGAGTCGCACGTCGATGCGGAATTCGATGGAACCTTGTGTTCAATCGGTGTGGATGGCACCGACGTCTGCGGACTCGCTGGAGATGGAGCTTCGGACTGCGGTGCGTCATACTGCAAGGTCGTTTCCGCGCCACATCCACAGCTCGGCGAGACTTCGCTCGGCAACGGTACGGGAGTGGACATCCAATTGCTGTTCGTATCGCAGAAGGACTGGCAACCGCAACCCGACGGGCAGGTCAGAGAACCTCCGTCACACGATCCGTGGCTACCGCATGTCGAACCTCCGCAGCCGCATTGTCCAGCCTGACCATAGGTGTCACCTGGAAACAATGGAGCGGTGCGGCGTATGGCATGCTGCCGATTGCGAAACTCTGCACCGCAACTGCTGCTGCAAGGTCCGCAACCAGCTCCATACATGCCGGCTGGACGAAATGAGTGAGGCCGACAATGACTGCTCAGCTGACATCCCGTCAGACCTCCAAGCACCAGACTCAATACGAGCAGATTCTGCCGAATCATGAGCAACTTCCGTTTGCAGTTGAGGTCGTGACCGGGACTGACGATGAGAAATCATGCCTGTCCTCCGAGGTGCCTGGTTGCACCTCGAACCTGTCCGGGTCTTACGAAGCGATCAATGCAGCCATCACCGCTCATGCAATTGAGATGCCTCAACAGTTAAAGGGCTGCGTATCGTCCAGGATCGGACTTCTGCGTGGCAAACTTTAGCGATTGCGCAAAGTTTGACGATTTTGAGGATCTTGCCGCGGAATCACGGCGGGGCTGCACATGAAAAACACACTGAGACGATCAACGTTACGAGCGGTTCTTCCGCCGATCCCGCCCTTTGTTGATCGTGCGGCCGTCCGACTTTGTGGAAGGACGCTGCGTGGGTTTGGCAGTGGCGGGTTTGCCCGTGGCCGTTTTGCGATTGACCAGTTTGCGGCTGACTGGTTTCCTGATCGCTGGTTTGCGGTTTCCGTCATGTCCCGATGACGCCGCCCGTCCCGTGGCCGGAGCTTCCCGGATCGATTCCCGCTGGACTTCTGCCGAACCACGTCTCCGGCTGCCGCGAGTCTTGCCGGTCCTGTAGCCGAATCCTTTTCCGTCATCGGGGCGACGAACCGATGACTTTACGGGCGCCTCACCGTGCTCAATAAAATGCCGCAGTTCGTTCAGTTCATACGGTGCGAGTTCGCGATGCCGTCCCGGAGCAAGGCTTCCCAACGAGAGAGGCCCGAAAGCGACTCGTTCAAGCGACAGCACCTTGTGCCCGACGCGCGCCATCAGCCGGCGGATCTCGCGGTTCTTGCCTTCCTGAAGTTCCAGTTCCAGAACCGTACTCCGGCCCTGGCGGCTGAAAACCCGCACACTGCGGAACTTAAAAAAGCCCTCTGCAAAATACATCCCGTCGCGGAGTTGATTCAGGACGTCCGTTTCCGGGATGCCGGCGACATGGCAGCGATAGCGGCGGATCACCTCGAATCGAGGATGCGCGAGTCGTTGAGCCAGATCACCGTCGTTCGTGATCAGCAGCATCCCTTCGGTGTTTTCGTCAAGACGTCCGACGGTAAACAATCGCTGATTTGCCACCGGCACCAGGTCCACAGCGCGGGGGCGTCCCTGCGGATCGTTATTCGTGCAGAGCACTCCCTTGGGCTTGTTGACAAGAAAGTACCGGAAACGCGGCAGCCTGAGACGTTCGCCGTCGAGGCGAATGTCCTGTATCTTCGAACCGACCGACCTCGCCGGATCAGTCACGACTTCGTGATCGACCGTGACACGTCCCGTGCGAATGTACTCCTCGCAATTTCGCCGCGAATCGACGCCGGCCATCGCAAGGAATTTCTGCAGCCGCATCTGGGCCGAATCATCCTGTGGTTCGCCATCAGTTCCGACAACTTCCGGTAACCGAACACGGCTTCCGCGTGATTCCGGCACCTGATCGGGTCTCGGTCCCCGGTTTTGCGATCCCCGTGTACGAGGGCTCGCAGACCGACGAATCGCGGGGGTCGCTGGAGGATTCTCGCCGCGGCGTTCCGGCCGTTGTCGAGTGGCTGGCGGCCGGTCCTTGTTTGCATCAGGACGCTGTCGCCGGCCTTCCTGAAGTTGTCCAGACGTCCCCTTTGCTGCCTGCCGTGCGCGTGCAGTTCGAGGATTTTCAGGGTGCCGCTGGGCGGTTCTTGAAGGTTTCTTCTGAGACGACATGAACGAAGTTTCCGCAGGTCTGGCTGGTTCGATTGAAAAAGGGCAACCCTTGCGCTACGTGCGAGAAGTCCCGCAGAGCAGAATGACAACGAAGTTTGACGGCTGAATTGGCCCGAGACTCATCGGGGCCAGGCCGACGACTGTAGAGTCGCGTTGCTGAAGTCACTGCGCCCGAAGGGTGACAGGCTGCATTTTGCAGACGGCGCAGTATACCGGTCTGCCGAGAGAACGCAGGGGTGCAATCAGTTTCTCCGTCTCAGTTCGCCTGAATCCTGCCGGTTTTCTCGAATCGTGCTGAGTTGACCGACACGGAAACTGTGATCCGACGACCGTCAAAGACGTCAGAGTCACATGCTTCACTTTTCGGAACGTACCACCAGAGGCGGCTTGATTTGCAGTTTGCGCGGTCCGATTTCACGAATCCGTTGTTAGACTGCTGTCAGAATCTGTGCTGGATTCGATATACCTTGTGGCGAGTGCATCAAGTCCATCGGTCCTTGTCCGCTGGGGCGTTTCCTCAAGAAGAGCCAATCTCATGCCGCTTCGATTCACCTTGATTCCATGTGCTCTGGTGATTTCTGTCTGCCTGTGTCAAGTCGGACTGGCTCAAACGACCGGGACGACCGGGATGACCGGCGGTTTCGGGTCGGGTCTTACCGGCTCAGGAACGGCTGGACTGAGTTCAACAGGGTCGAGCGGAATTACGTCGGGCACAGGGACGTCCGGCACAGGCTCAACGGGAACCGGCTCAACGGGCGCCACGGGTACGACCGGGGCAAACGCCACGGGCTCAACCGCAGCACAAACTTTCGTTGGAGGCAATGCGACTCAGGCGTTTGTCGGCGGAGGTCTTCAGGGAACGCAGCCGAATTCCAACCGGCAGTTTCAGTCCATCCAGGACATGCAGTCGCAGACAGGCACCCAGGGTCAGACGACCGGAACGCCGCGAGAAATCCGGACAACGATGAGTATTGGGTTTTCATTCCCGACTGCGACGGCTGCTCAGACATCCGGCAGACTTTCGCGTGCCAATTCAGTATCGCTTATCCGGTTTACGGCTTCGCGCCCGGAGTTCTCGGGAATCTCCGTAGCGATGACCTCCCAGGGTGTCGCCGTCCTGACGGGCTCGACACTGTCGACTGAATCAAAGCGTTTGGCGGCCAATTTGATTCGGCTGCAGCCTGGAGTTCGCAAGGTCGACAACCAGGTGGCGGTGAATTAGTAGTCCGCGGGAACTCGGCAATCCCCGCATTTTCAGCGTCTGCGGTACGTCCCGACGTTGATCATCGACGGGGTTCACGATACCCTTTCGCGTTCCCCGCGGCGTGACAATACGAATTGCGGGGCTTTTCTCTGCACGCAGCCGCCCTTGCTGGCGGTGATGGCCTGTCGGATCTGAACTCGATGTTCAGACAGTGGTGACGGTCTCTTCGAGCGTATCGTTGAGATGGTGCAGAGCACGTTCGTCAAGCATGGGAGTTTTCGAAGGAAATGGGTCGTTACACAGGTCCGAAGGGACGCATTAACCGCCGTCCGGGCATGAATGTTTACGAGAACGCCGGGGCCATCAAGGCAACCGAGCGGAAAGAGTATCCGCCGGGGATGCACAAGCGCCGCAAAAAGCCCACCATCTACGGGGCTGCTCTGGCCGAGAAGCAAAAGATCAAATTCTACTACGGTCTGCGGGACCGACAGTTGTTTCGCTACTTTGACATTGCCAAGCGCATGTCAGGTAACACGGGGGCAACGCTGCTGATTCTGTGTGAGCGCCGCCTGGACAACGTGGTCCGTCGCGCAGGGTTCACGCTGACTCGTCCTCAGGCACGTCAGGGAATCGTGCATCGCCATTTCCAACTGAATGGCAAGACTGTCAATAAGCCGGGAATCATGGTCCGCCCTGGTGACGTGGTGACTCTCCGCAACCGTCCGAACATCCGCAAGATGTACAACACGGTCGGTGAATCCAGCTCCGGCACGACCGCCGAATGGATCTCATTCGACAAGGCGTCCATGAAAGCCATCGTGACGACACTCCCGACCATTGATGATGTGAATCTCAGGGTCGAAGTTGGTCAGGTCGTCGTGTTCATGTCACGCTGATCGACGAATGTCGAAACTGAAACGACGCAAGGGCCGGCGAGTCGATCGCCGGCCCTTTTTTTATTGTGCCCCTCGTCGACTCGTTACGAGGCTCCGCCTCGTAACGCGCTGCCCCGAGGCTCCGCCTCGCAACGCCCTGCCCCGAAATTCCGTCTCCTTTGCTGATCCGGCTCGCGCACTTCTGCCGGGGCTTCTGGCTTCGACATGGATACCCTGAAACCAGATTCCCTCATTCGCAATTCAGGTACAAAGCGATCCCCGCCGGCGGAGCGGCGGGACGACAGCAGTTTTTCGGCCCATCGCCGGAACTGTCAGACAATTCCGCGTTACACTCACCTCTGCTGATCCAGGTAGCGATCGGGCGAAGGTCTTGTGTTTTGAATAGCGATCGAGGCGGTGATGCTGCGGAATCCTCAGATTTCCTGGACGGCACTGGCCGCGTTCAGTCGTTCCATGGCCCGAATGCTCGAAGCGGGAGTGGAGATCCGCAAGTCGCTGCAGACGTCATCGAGGCAATCGGCGGACAACCGGCTGGCGGGAACCATCGAGAAAGTCATCCGCAGCATTGCCAGCGGGTCGACGTTTTCCGAATCGTTCGGCAAAGAAGGCGAACTGTTTCCCGCACTGTTTCGGGATCTGGTCAGTGTCGGAGAGCAGACAGGATCTGCGCCCGAAGTCTTTGCCGCGTTGGCGAAGTACTACGAATCGCGTGTCAAACAGGTCCGCGAATTTCGAGCCGCGATCACTTGGCCGGTGATTCAGCTGATCGCAGCAATCGGAATCGTCGGGCTTTTGATTTTCATTCTCGGTCTGCTTCCGCCGATGCCGGACGGAAAGCCATTCGACGTGATCGGCATTGGCCTTTACGGTGCCACGGGAGCGACAACCTGGTTTGTGGGCTGGGGCGTTGCTGCGGCTGCAGGTTTTGCGCTGTGGAAATTCATCAGCAACAACGTCGGCGGACAGATGATGCTGCATCCGATGCTGCTGGGAATTCCGGTACTCGGGCCGTGCATGCGATCCTTTGCCATTTCGCGGTTTTCGTGGTGTTTCGCACTGACTCAGCAGGCCGGCATGTCCATCCGCCCGTCGCTCGAATGCAGCCTGAAGGCCACAGCGAACGGAGCCTTTATCTCGGCCCAGCCGCTGATCTGGGACGAACTGTCAAAAGGCGAGACATTCACGGACGCATTGACCACTTCAAAACTCTTCCCGGTCGAGTATCTTCAGTTTGTCGACACGGCCGAGCAGACGGGTACTGTCCCCGAGCAACTGGACCGAATGAGCCATTTGTTTGAAGAGGACGCTCAACGGTCGATGAATCGACTGACGGCCTTCTTCAGCGCAGGGGTCTGGGTGAGCGTCGCGATGCTTGTGATCTTCTTCATCATGCGACTGGCACTGATGTACGTCGGCATGCTGAATGATGCCGTGAAGCAGGCAATGTAATCGGAAAGCTCCAATGACGAAGTCTCAATAACCAATGCGCTTCAGTTTCGCGACACGGTGTTTCCATTGGACATTGAGACTTGGACATTGGGTATTTGCCTCGGAGGGTTGACACCCTCCGCTCGCCGGAGCGTCGAGACTACTGCTTTCCAAGCAACTCTCTCAACACCTTCTCCATCGGTCTTGCCGCTCCGGTGCTGACCCAGCGCCAGTCGTGGTTGAATTTTTCGTCAAAGGCCTGCTGCGTCGGAATGTAACCTGGCCAGCATTCGCCGTAGCCGATACTCAGCGTCATCACGTCGCCGCTGAGGTGTTGAGCCAACAGCTGATAGCCGACGAATGATTCACCCGGCAGCAGTACGATCCGGGCGGCTCCGAAATCGACACATGCGACGTCAATTGGCTGGCCCCGTTCAACCCGGTCCAGACTGCTGAGACTCATCGCCGCGAGAATCCGTTCCCGTTCCGGCTGTTGAACATTGTTCAGGGTTTTCATCAGCACATCCCGCGCAAACTGCGGTTCATCGTTGAATGGCAATAACAGCGGCCGGCTGCGAAATTCGATGGATGAGTGTGCGACGGGTGACTTGATCGTCGTCTCCCATGCTTCTTTCATCGCCGTGTGAATTCTGTCGGCCAGCAAAGGCCGCATTGCCGGAGTGCCATCGTTGTACTTTCCGGCCGTGACATCACCACTGCATCCGGAAACGTAAATCTGAGCCACCTTTGAGTCATCGCCTTGACGCAGCCGTCGCGCCCGTCCCACGAAATCCGCGCTGACTGCCCCCTTGCCGTAGGAACTCATCGGATGAGTCGCGTAACTGTGCAGGGCCAGGATCGGCTGATCATCGTTCCAGAAGCTGATCGTCTTCAGCAGCGGATCAATGGCGCCTTCGTCCGTTGACATCAGAAACTGATCACCGCCCGCGCTGCTGTAGCGGTCGTACGAAATTCGACCATCGGGATAAACAACTCGGCGGGTTGATGCGACATGCAGCACCTTTGCCATGCCATGACCGAGATGCGTGACGGCAATCGGCTTCGCCAGCGAATCTTTCATCGCCGCGACGACTCGCCGGATACAGTCCGAGTGAAACTCCTGGTCATACAGCGCGCGTGGCAGTCCGACCCCGTTGAGATAATCCTGCGCGCCTTTGTCGGTGACGGGAGCATCGTGCTGATGCAGACTGCTGACGAGCACTCGTTCGCGAGTCGTGCCGGCGGCCTCAGCCAGCGTCTCGCGCCATTCGTCGTACGCTCCGTTGCGAACTTCGCACCAGTCCAGAGCCAGCAGCACGATCGGCAGTTCACCACCGTTCAGCACGAAGCCGTGAGCCTCAAGCGGATCGTCAACTGTGGCAGCGAGTGTCGGCAGAATTCCCATGCACCGATGACCGGGAGGGATGGTCACGTCGGCCGAGAACGGCGCGATCGTGACGTCCTGCCCCGAAGCCATCTGGATCGAGACGACGGCTGAGCCGGCAATCAGCAGGAAAGTTGCCAGCGATGATGGTGTGAGGATCGAGAGCATGGAATTGAGTGTCCTCCAGGTCGAGTGCCTTTGCAATGACCTCGTTCCCAAGCTCCGGCTTGGGAACGCACCTCCCCCCGAAGCTCTGCTTCGCTGGTGTGTCTTAAGAGCATCGGGAAGCGGAGCTTCCGGGAAGTGCCTTACCAGGCTGGAGCCTGGTAACCAGAAGACAGCGCAACAAAAAAGCCGGGGGGATGAACCCCGGCCTGGATTTTCAGATTGGAAGGCTCCTGAGAAGCCTTGCATACGGCTGGCCACAACAGGCCAACGTGACTGATCAGTTCATCGGAACCGCAACGCTGTTCGGATGCTCCGACTTGCTGCTGAAGTTGACCAACTCCTCTCGAACGATGTTCATCGTCTTAGGAGCCTCGATGCCGATGCGAACGGAGTTGGGTCCGATACGAACGATCGTGATCGCGATGTCATCACCAATCAGGATTCTTTCACTCGTCTTTCTGGACAGTACCAACATGATTCTCTCCCTGCGTTTCTTTCTCGGTCTTCCATGAACCGTCCGGGCCGACCACACGCGTGGTTACTCGCCCTTATCTGCCGCCCCCCACCCCGATCCGGCAGAATTCGCCTGACATCAGTTTGACTGCGACGTCAGAACGATAACGCTGGGCATATTCGCTGCCAACCTCAAATTGCACAAATACATCGCTGCTTAACAATCAGGCAGTTGCCGCTCTGCTTAAAAAATGCGCACTGCCTGTCTTGAGAGGACTGCCATGCTGGCAGGGATTCGCCCGTTCCCTTGTCTTTTGCTGTTACGGTGGTTGAAATCCGGTGCAACGGCCCAACGACGGTCGTGCGAACACAACAGGAAAATCCACATGGTCCGGATCGGAATCATCGGCATCGGCTTCATGGGCTACACCCATTTTGAGGGAGCGCGTGATCTGTCTGGCGGTCGAGTCACGGCGATTGCGACACGGGATGCAAAAAAACTGGCCGGTGACTGGACCTCGATCAAGGGCAACTTCGGACCTCCTGGCGGCCACGTCGACGTCTCCGGACTGACGTGCTATTCCGACTATCGCGAGTTGCTTGCTGATCCGGACATTGACCTTGTCGACGTCTGTCTGCCGACGGACCAGCATTTCAATGTTGTCATGGAGTCACTCAAAGCCGGCAAACCCACGCTGGTCGAAAAGCCGATCTCGGTGGAGCTGATTCAGGCACAACAGATGGTGGACGCCGGGCAGGTGGCGAAAGTGCCTCTGCTGGTTGCGCATGTGCTGCCGTTTTTTCCCGAATTCCGGTTTGCCGCGGAGTCCATTCAGGACGGCCGTTTCGGTCGGCTGAAGGCTGCTCATTTCAAGCGTGTCATCTGTCCGCCGGACTGGTCCAGCGGGATGTCCGATTTCCGCAAGTTGGGAGGTTGGGGCATCGACCTGCACATTCACGACAATCATTTCATCGCTCATGCGTGCGGACGTCCGTTCGGAGTCTTCTCCCGCGGCCTGTTGCAGGACGGTTTCGTCAATCATGTTCACACGTCGTACCTCTACAACGACGGCCCGGCGGTGAGTTGCGTCAGCGGAGGCATCGCTGCAAAAGGACTGCAGTTCGCTCATGGGTATGAGTTGTACTTTGAGAAGGCGACGGTCTTGTTCGACGCGGGAACTCTGGCCGGTGAATGGACCGTCAGCCGTCCGTTGAGCGTCATGACGAACGACGGAAAGCTGACTCATCCCGAACTCGGCGGCAGCGGCAAGTGGTGCGGAGCATTCACCGACGAGCTGCAACTGGCTGTGGAGACGATCAACGGAAAAATGTCGGCTGGCCCGCTGTCCGGAGACACGGCCCTTGCAGCGCTTCAGCTCTGCTGGGCCGAAGCCGCCAGCATTGAATCGGGAGCGGTGGTGAATTTGTAGTTTTCGGTTTTCGGTTTTCGGTAGGTGGTAGGTGGTAGGTGGTAGGTGGTAGGTGGTAGGTGGTAGGTGGTAGGTGGTAGGTTGTAGGTTGTAGGCAATGGACTCGGGGCGATTGAAGAGAATGTCCGATGCGCCACCGTTCATTGACGCAGCATTCAAGCGCCGCCTTCGGTCGGCCGCGTTGAAGTGGTATGACAGGAATGGACGGATTTTTCCGTGGCGGGATTCGGCAGACCCGTATCGAATCTGGCTGAGCGAGATTATGCTGCAGCAGACCACGGTCACTGCCGTTGTGCCGTACTTCGAGCGGTTCATCGCCAGATTTCCGCACGTGCAGTCTCTCGCGGCGGCGGATGTTGACGATGTACTTCGGCTGTGGGAAGGACTTGGTTACTACAGTCGCGCGAGGAATCTGCACAAGGCTGCCAGAGTCGTTGCGAGTGACTACGGCGGCGAGTTCCCGTCCGATGTCGCCGTGCTGCAGTTACTGCCGGGCATCGGCCGCTACACAGCAGGTGCGATCGCTTCGTTCGCTTTCAACCTGCCCGCGGCGATTGTCGAAGCGAATACGGAACGACTCTACGCGCGCATCATTGCGTTGCGGGACGACGTACGCTCCACGCCGAGTCGCCGCACGCTGTGGGAATTCGCCGAATCAATTGTCCCGAACAAGCGCTGCGGTGACTTCAATCAGTCGCTGATGGATATCGGTTCTCAGATCTGCCGACCGGTCCTACCAGACTGCTCGAAATGCCCGCTGATGTCTTGCTGTCGGGCGTTCGAACTCGGGCTTCAAAACGAGTTGCCGATCCGAAAGGCTCGGACGCCGATCACAACCGTCACGGAAGTCTGCATCGTGATACGTCGGGGCGACAAAGTTCTGCTGCGTCGCCGCACTGAAGATGAACGATGGGCGGGCATGTGGGATTTCGTCCGATTCGAAATCGATGACTCGGAATGCAGGTCCTTTCTGCCGGAAAGGACTTCCACGGAATGTAGGTCCTTTCTGCCGGAAAGGACTTCCGCCGCCGACGGACCTGCGCGGGATAGGAATATCGAGCAGAGCGAAGTCCTGCCCGGCAGGCAGGACCTACTAAAGCAGCTGCCCGGCAGGCAGGACCTACTAAAGCAGCTGCCCGGCAGGCAGGACGTCCGAACAGTATGTTTGCCATCGACGATCACGGATCGGATCAAGAAGCAAGCAGGATTGTTACCCGGGGCGATTGTCGATTCTACAGAGTTTGTTTACACAGTGACGCGCTACCGAGTCGTCTTGAAATGCTTCCTCTGCGGCACACATTCCAATACCGTGAAACTGAAAACCGGGCAACAATGGTTCGCACTTTCGGAACTCGCGAATTTACCATTGTCGAAGACCGGTCGTCGTGTCGCCGACTGGGTGAAGCAGCGGACTTCGGAGTCCTGACGGAACTTGTCCGATCTCTCGGTTAAACGCCCAGTGGGAGACGCCGGCGTTTCTCCGGTCGTGGAAATCCCAATATCGACGACTTCTACTGTGCGTGAAATGGTTGACGCCTTCGACATTGAATTCACCTTGAATCCCTAAAACTCCGTGAAGACCGTCCCGCCCGGGTGTTTTTTGCAGACAAAAAGCCGGACTCGTCGAATTACCGCACTGCCAGACACTTCTGCCAAGCCCTCTTTTGACCCATCCCGCCGGAAAGAAACCCATGTTGAATGCCTTTACCGCACAGTGTTTACGTCAAACCGCGAGATGGGTTGTTGTTCTCGCTGGCGTGGCACTAGCGTCACCGGCGCTGCAGGCACAGCTCACCGGAAAGATCGCCGACAAACCAATTGCGGTCGGCTACGCACGTGACATTGGACCGGTGCAGGTGATGGATTATGCCAAAAAGCTGACGGAACGGCTGGCAATCGGGAAGTCGATGCGGGAGGACATAGAATCCGAACGGTCGACGGCACAGATGGAAAACAGTTTCCCAAAAGTCGAGCATCCTCTTTACGGCGTGGCCTTCTATATGGTGACGGGCCTGATTCCGTCATTCGAAACGGTCTCGTTTCAGCAGGTCATCGACGAAGCGGACGCCCGGCGGCTGGTCAACGGCCGCAAACAGCAGTGGGGCGAACGCGGCTCAATGGAAGATCTGGGCAACGGATGTTTTAGAGTGATGTACAGAAGCACCAATTCGTATCCGCTTCCGGAAGGGGCCGACGAGGCTCAGTACACGTCGCAGAACAGTCTGAATCAGGGAAACGGCTGGAAGAACGAAACGAAGATCATTGAGAAAGAGGGCAAGAAGTTCGTGGAGCAGACCTATGGAATGACGCAGCTCATGCGGTTTCACGACAACATGCTCTATGAAGGCACGTTTGACGAACTGTTCACGATGGAGTTGCCGTCGGCGGACGCAATCACCAGCGGCGTCGACGGGTCCACGGATCTTGGATTCGATGCCTACCTCGACCGAATTCCGCAGGGCATCCGAATGCTCGGCTGGAACCTGCTGACCGCCGCTGTTGGTACTCAATTGCAGCAGCGGGACGAAGAACCGGAGACCAGTTATGCGATGCGTCGTTCTTCCGGCGATGCAGGGCTGGCGCTTGTCAAGGCGGTACTGTTCGACGTCGATCACTCCGAAGGCTGGCTGAAGTTTGCGTCGGAGAATGAACCGTCAATTCGGGGCGAACTGCGAGTTCGGGCTCGCAACAACAGTCAGCTTTCGAAGCAACTGCTGGAAGCCGGCGGAGTCAGCCGGTTCGCTCCGATCCTGAGCGACAAAGCAGCTGTGACGGCGCACCTGTGTGTGCGACTTCCCGAAGAAGCACCAGCCGCTCTGCTGGCAACCGGAACCTGGCTGCGGGAAACCGTCGGACTGGAATACAACCTTGATGCCGCAATGGTGACTGCTGCGGAAGCCCTGTCTGAGACTCTGGCCGGAATTGCCGAGCACCGGAATCTCGAACTGTTGCTGAAGGCCGGATGGACAGAAGAATCGGGAGGCGTTTTCTACGGAGGCCTGCAGTTGCATGACAATCCCCAATTGCTGTCGAGCATTCATCACTTTCTGATGCACATGCCGGGAAATCCGCCAGACGTTGATCAGCTCATCCGTCTCACAGACGAAGATGGTCTGCCAATGATCCGATTTCAGCTGCCCCCCGACGGAGTCGAATCGATCCGCAGGGACAGCGGAATGATGATCACCCACATCTGGCTGGCGCACCAGAACTCGTGTCTCTGGTTCGCGGCGGGAACGGAGAACTCAAAAGAAATCATCCGTCAGTCGTTGGCCCGCTGCACAGAAGGCAGCGTGGCAGCTCGAACACCACTGGTCAGTCTTCGCATTGACATGGAACGCTGGCTGTCGTATCCACAGGATGACCCGGCCGGCATCGCGCAGCTGCCGCACTATCTCGATGAAAACGCCTGGTGGTTTCCACCGAATCCGATGGGAGCCATGATGTTTGGCGGTTCAGGTGGTAATCCGGAAAAACCGACCCCAATCATGCTGCCTGTTTTCGATCTGGGCGGATCACAACAGTTCTGGCTCACTCTGGAAGCCGACGACAGTGGAATTCTGCTCCAGACCAGCGTTGGTCTGGCGTTGGCCAACCACATGTTTGCGCGGGGAATTGACGCTCAGGAGAACAGGATGGCAGCACAGCGAAAACAAATGGAAGAAGCGCAGGCCGCAGCGCAGAAGGCTCTTGAGGAGGCACAGAAGGCACTTCCGATTCCGGAGCCGCCAGCCGAATAATAGAGAACCGCCTGACTCATCGCAGAATTCACCCCGGTGGCTGGAGCACTTCTGCTCCGTCGATTGGCGGACGAATTTGGCAAGCTGGCAGCTTGCCCCGCGGGAGATTCCGAACATGCTGTTTGCCTGACGACTTTGGCAAGCTGGCAGCTTGCCCCACGGAAGATTCCGACTCAATTGACGATCATGTCTGAAAGGACGAATCATGGCGGAGTATTTGGCAGTATCACGATTGTTGATGGTTCTCATGACGGCGTTGGCTGCGTGCTCGCAGGTTTGCAGCGATGACTGGCCGCAGTTTCTTGGGGCGGCCCGCACAGGCGTGTCTCAGGAGACGGGGCTGATCAGTTCATGGCCGGCGGAAGGGCCAAAGATCGTCTGGAGAACTCCGCTGGGCGTCAGCATGTCAGGTATCGCAGTCAGCGGTGGCCGCGCATTCACGATGTTTCAGGACGACACCAATCAGTACGTTGTCGCGCTCAACGTCGCGGACGGCAAGGAAGTCTGGCGGACGCCCGTTGCCCCGATGTATGTGAACTCCATGGGCAACGGCCCGCGGGCGACGCCCACAGTCAGCGGAGACCATGTCTTTGCATTTACGGGCGAAGGAATTCTTGCTGCATTCAGAACTTTGGACGGCAAGCTGCTCTGGTCCGTCGATGTACCGAAAACGCTCGGCGGAGCAGCGGCGGAGTACGGTGTGTCTTGTTCTCCGGTCGTCGTTGAGAATCGAGTTGTCGTGCAGACCGGATCAAACGCTTTCGCAATCGCGGCTTTTGATGCATCGTCCGGCAAGGTCGTGTGGAAATCCGGAACGGGAAAATCCGGGTACTCTTCGCCGGTATTGATGAGTGTCGCAGGAAAGGAACATCTGGTCGCTTTCACGGCGGCTGGTGCCTCGGGCGTGGAGTCAGCTTCAGGCAAGTTGCTTTGGGAGTTTCCGTTCCCGACGGAGTACGACTGCAACATCGCCGTGCCCGTGCAGATTGATCCTGACAGCCTGCTGATTTCCGCCGGAGAGAATCATGGTTCCGTCATCCTGAGACTCTCCGCCGAGGGCGACAGCTTAAAGCCGGAGGAAATCTGGAGTTCGCCCGGCAGGACAAGTCAGCTGCGAGCCGAATGGCAGACGCCAGTGATTCACGACGGTCATCTTTACGGACTGGACAACGCTGGCAGCGCGGGGCCGATTACGAATCTCGTGTGCATCCGGCTCAGTGACCGCAAGACGATGTGGCAGAAAATCCGCTTCGGCAAGAGCAACCTGATCCTAGCCGAGGGAAAACTGTTTCTCACCACGATGAACGGCGAAGTGATCATCGTCGATGCATCGCCCGCTGGATTCAAAGAACTCGGCCGCGCGACAATTATGGAGACAACTCGTCAGGCCCCGGCGCTGGCGAATGGATTTCTGTTCGTCCGGGATGACAAGGAAGTGATTTGCATTGATGCACGGGCTGCCAACTGAGGACGTCCGCCAGTGATCAGCATCGGGCTTGAGCGCATTGTCACGGATCAGCGACATCTGCTGGACGGACGACGGTTTTCGCTCGTCATGAACCGCGCGTCCGTTGATCGGAACGTTCGCCTTGCCTGCGATGTACTGGCTGAGACGTTTCCGGGGCAGCTGCGGGCGCTGTTGTCGCCGCAGCACGGGTTGTGGGGAGAGCAGCAGGCGAACATGATCGAGACGCCTCATGGCCGACATGGACGGCTTGGGATTCCGGTCTTCAGCCTCTACAGCGAAACGCGCCGGCCGACAGAGGAGATGCTCAGCGGCATCGACTGTCTGGTCGTTGATCTGCAGGACGTCGGCACTCGCGTCTATACATTTATCTGGACGATGCTGTACTGCCTGCAGGAATGCGCGGTGCGCAAGATTCCCGTGATCGTGCTGGACCGCCCGAATCCGCTCGGAGGAGACGTTGCGGAAGGGCCACTGCTGGATCTTCGGTATCGCAGTTTTGTCGGTGAAGCAGCCATTCCGATGCGGCACGGTCTGACAATCGGCGAGCTGGCTCTGTTGTTTAATCGGACGCACGACATACATGCCGATCTGACGGTCGCGCCAATGCAGGGCTGGCGTCGGAATATGCAATTCGAGCAGACGCAGCGTCTCTGGATTCCTCCGTCGCCCAATATGCCGACAGTACAGACGGCATTCGTCTATCCGGGGCAAGTACTGCTCGAAGGGTCCAACCTCTCAGAAGGTCGAGGGACAGCTGTCCCGTTTGAAGTCGCTGGTGCTCCCTTTATTCAGCCCGATGGGTTTTGTGCAGAGCTGCAGTCGCTGTCGATCGAAGGCGTTCAGTTTCTGCCGCTCCGCTTCACGCCAGCGTTCGACAAATGGGCGGGTGAAAGCTGCGGCGGAGTTTCGATCCATGTCACAGATCGCAGCACGTTTCGTTCGTACCGGACGACGTTGGAACTGCTGCGATGCTGTCGGCAGTTGTATCCGGACTCATTCCGCTTCAACGCACCGCCGTATGAATACGAGGCCCGACTGCTGCCAGTCGACATTATCAGTGGAGGCAATCGTGTGCGAAGCTTCGTGATGGAGCCAACCAGCTCCGATTCCTCGGATGTGCTGGATGAACTCGCCTGGCGCAGCGAAATCCGCACGGACCTTCTCTATGGATGTACCTCGACGCAGGGACACAATTCGGTCGACTGAGGGCGAAATGGAGAGCGCGGGCCGCAGTAGTCCGCACAATGCCCTCGAAAGTGAACTGAATGCTTGAAGTCTGTCGACACCCGCGGGTACGATCCCCCGCAGGCGGAAGCCCAACCACCTTGATCCACCTGCATTCGACCCATTTCCGACGGTCGTTAATGTGAAAACACCGTCATCGTAGTTCGTTCCGGGTGTGTTTTGGCACTCCCCGGACGATCCCCGCACCGCTTCGACTATATCACGATCAAACGTCGACAGCAGCGTTAGTCCGCATGGTGCTTGATTTTAAGTGCTCTGCGACAAATGAAGTGCGCGGAGAAGGACTGGTGTTTAAACCGCGAATGGACGCGAATCCACACGAATAGCGGCAGTGATTCAGTGTGGGTTCAATTCGGATGACGCTATCAACCGGCGCGGGCTCTGAAGTCATGGCCAGAAAACAAGTCATTTTGCTGTTTGTCTGACTTCATTCGCGTCCATTCGCGGTTCAGATCTGTTTTCCATTGACGCTTCCAAAGTTGCTGACGCCCCGATCTGTCCTCAGTTCGCCTTCACCGAATAATTCCCTGGATTCTGTACTGCGCACTTCATTTCACGATGAACC
>Ga0163144_10007666_pt1 | contig 23591 bp, 25 predicted proteins | sample OliLak19BULKMAT1_FD_123175 | JGI IMG/M metagenome (GOLD analysis project Ga0163144, IMG submission 123175) | Freshwater microbial mat bacterial communities from Lake Vanda, McMurdo Dry Valleys, Antarctica - Oligotrophic Lake LV.19.BULKMAT1 | ecosystem: Environmental > Aquatic > Freshwater >...
CGTTGATATTTCCGGCCATCACTCGAAGCACATGGACGAGTTTTTGAAGCAACAGGTGGAGACGGTAATCACCGTTTGCGGCAACGCGGATCAGGCGTGCCCGATGTTCCCCGGCCAGTTGAACCGCCACCATTGGGGTTTTTACGACCCGGCGCACGCCACGGGCACAGACGAGGAAAAGCTCACTGTATTCCGCCGTGTGCGCGACGAAATCAAGATGGTGTTTGAAGCCTACGCCGCTGGCCGACGCGATCAGGCGAAAGCAAAACTATGAATCTGACCACCCAAACTCTCCAAATCTTCGATCCTGCCATGTGCTGCTCCACCGGCGTCTGCGGGCCGGAAGTTGATACCAAGCTGGTGCAATTTGCCGCTGATCTCGACTGGCACAAGAACGAGGGCGTGATTGTGCAGCGGCACAATCTGTCGCAGAACCCGGCGGCGTTCGTCGAAAACGCGCTGGTGAATAAGACGCTCGCCGACAAAGGCGAAAACGCGCTGCCGCTCCTGCTGGTGAACGGCAAGGTGGCGTTGGCCGGACGTTATCCCGACCGCAAGGAACTTGCGGCGCTGTTGAAAGTGGAATTTTCAGAGTCGGTCGCATCTGGGAAATCTGACTGTTGCGGCGGTGGGGGCACCTGCTGATGAACATCAGCGCTGAACAAACGCTTGCCCGCTTCCTGGAATCACCCACGCGGTTTCTCTTCTTCACCGGCAAAGGCGGCGTGGGCAAAACCTCGCTGGCGTGCGCTTCGGCGATTGCCCTGGCGGACCGTGGCCGGCGCGTGCTGCTGGTCAGCACCGATCCGGCGTCCAATCTGGATGAAGTGCTGGGCGTAAAACTTACGTCCGCGCCGACGAATGTTCCAGACGTGCCCCGGCTGGCGGCGTTGAACATTGATCCGGCGGCGGCAGCGGCGGCGTATCGCGAAAAACTGGTCGGGCCGTATCGCAACAAGCTGCCCGAAGCGATTGTGAGGAACATGGAGGAGCAACTTTCCGGCGCCTGCACGATGGAGATTGCAGCCTTCGATGAATTTTCCCGCCTGCTCGGGCAGCCGGAAGCGACCGTTGATTTCGACCACGTCATTTTCGACACCGCGCCAACCGGTCATACGTTGCGGCTGTTGTCGCTGCCCGGAGCGTGGACGGGATTTCTGGACAGCAACACGACGGGCAATTCGTGTCTCGGTCCCCTTTCAGGATTGGAAAAACAGCGCGTGGTTTATGAAAAAGCCGTTGCGGCGCTGGCGGATGGCGGAAGCACGACCTTGGTGCTGGTGAGCCGCGCCCAAAAGGCGGCACTGGTGGAGGCGGAGCGCACGAGCAACGAACTGGCGGCCATCGGCGTGCGCAATCAACGGCTGATTCTAAACGGACTCTTTCAAGCCGTGGCGGCTGATCCGGTCGCACTCGCATTGCAGCAACGCGGGCAAGATGCGCTGACGGCGGCACAGGATTTTCTGGCGCGAAGGCCAGTGTCAAAAGTGGAGCTTCGTTCTTACAATCTTGTCGGCATCCCGGCCTTACGCGCGCTGGTTCAAAACGATCTAGATAGTCTGAAAAGTCCCCTCACCCCGGCCTTCTCCCCATCGGATGGGGCGAGGGAGAAAATGGATTTATCGCCGACCGAATCATTGGCGCAACTGGTGGATGCACTCGCCCAAGCCGGGAATGGCGTGGTGATGACGATGGGCAAAGGCGGCGTGGGCAAGACCACGATCGCCGCCGCTATCGCAACGGAACTGGTTCGACGCGGGCATAGAGTCCATTTGAGCACCACCGACCCGGCGGCGCACATCGCGGTCGCGGCAGGAAAAATGGCTGGTTTGGAGGTCAGCCGGATTGACCCGCAAGCCGAGACGCGGGCCTATGTCGAGCAGGTGATGGCCACGGCGGGTAAGAATCTTGATGCGAACGGACGCGCTTTGTTGGAGGAAGATTTGCGTTCGCCTTGCACCGAAGAAATCGCGGTGTTCCGCGCCTTTGCCCGCACGGTGGCGCAAGGCAAGGACGCTTTCGTGGTGCTCGACACCGCCCCCACCGGCCACACGTTGCTGTTGCTCGATGCCACAGAGTCTTATCACCGGGAGATAGCGCGCAAGGCCAGTGACATGCCCGAAGAAGTGCGGAATCTTTTGCCTCACCTGCGGGATGGCAGTTTTACCCATGTGCTCGTCGTGACGTTGCCTGAAGCCACGCCCGTGCATGAAGCTGCCATGCTGCAAGAGGACTTGCGTCGCGCGCAAATTGAACCGTTTGCCTGGGTTATCAACCAGAGTTTTGCCGAAAGCGGCTCGCACGATCCGTTACTCGTGGCGCGTGGGCGCAACGAAACCCAGTTCATCCGCGAAGTCGTCGAAAAGCTTTCCAAGCGCACCGCACTTGTGCCATGGGTGACGGAAGAACCCGCCGGGCCGGAACGCCTGCAACAGCTTTTTCAAAACGCAACCGTGACTTGATCTATGTCCGACTCCATTGGCAAAAGAATGTCCTTCCTCGACCGTTATCTTACGGTCTGGATTTTCGCCGCGATGGGACTTGGCGTTGCTCTCGGCCATTTCGTGATCCGTAATCCAGAGGGATTCTTCGCGCCCATGACCGTCGGCACGACGAATCTGCCCATTGCCATCGGCCTGATTCTGATGATGTATCCGCCGCTGGCGAAGGTGAAGTATTCGCAGCTTCCCAAGGTGTTCGCCAATACCCGCATACTCACGCTCTCGCTGGTGCAGAACTGGATTGTCGGGCCAATACTCATGTTCCTGCTCGCCGTGCTGCTGCTGCGCGATCACCCGGATTACATGGTTGGCCTGATTCTGGTTGGCATCGCCCGGTGCATTGCGATGGTGCTGGTATGGAATGAACTCGCGAACGGCAGCCGCGAATACGCCGCCGGACTGGTCGCGCTCAACAGCATCGCGCAGATTCTTTTCTACAGTTTTTACGCATGGCTATTTATCACGGTGTTGCCGCCGCACTTCGGGCTGGCCGGTGCGGTTGTGCCGGTGAAGATGCTCGACATCTTTTGGAGCGTGATAATTTATCTCGGCATTCCCTTTGCCGCCGGCGTATTGAGCCGGGTGATTCTCGTGCCGCTCAAAGGCGAGGACTGGTATGAACGCGTTTTTATTCCACGCATCTCCCCGATAACTCTTACCGCACTGCTTTTCACCATCGTGGTGATGTTCACCTTCAAGGGCGACGCCATCGTAAAGCTCCCGCTCGATGTGTTGCGCATTGCGATACCGCTCGTGCTGTATTTTATGATTATGTTCTTCGTGAGCTTCTTGATGGCAAAGAAGCTCGGCGCGGATTATCCTCGCTCCACGTCGCTGGCGTTCACCTCGGCGGGCAATAATTTTGAACTCGCGATTGCCGTTGCGATTGCCGTTTTCGGCATCAAGTCTGACGTCGCCTTCGCCGCCGTCGTTGGGCCGCTGATCGAAGTTCCCGCCTTGATCGGCCTCGTCCACGTCGCCTTTTGGTTTAAGCGGCGCTTCTTCGCAACCGAATCCGCGAATCTGACGAACGACGCACGTTGCGGAGAGTGAGACTGCATTCAAACGGTGAAACAGGAACAGCATGAGCAAAAAACGCATAGTCATTATCGGTGGCGTCGCAGGTGGAGCCAGCGCGGCAGCGCGCGCGCGGCGACTTTGTGAGCAGTGCGAAATCACGGTGTTCGAGCGCGGGCCGCACGCTTCCTTTGCCAACTGCGGCCTGCCCTATTTTGTCGGCGGCGAAATCGTCGAACAGGCGGATCTGCTCGTGCAAACCCCAGAAAGTTTGCGCGCCCGCTTCAACCTTGATGTTTGGGTGAATAGCGAGGTCACGGGCATTGACCGCGCGGCGCGTCTCGTCAAAGTGCGCGATCGGAATTCTGGTCGAGAATATGAGCAGCCCTACGACGCGCTGATTCTTTCCACGGGTGCTACACCGCTCCTTCCGCCGATTCCCGGCATCGAACGCGAAGGCCATTTCACGGTGCGCAACATTCCCGATGTGGAGCGCATCAAAGCGTGGATCAAAGACTGTCGCGTCTGCCGCGCTGTGGTGGTGGGCGGCGGTTACATCGGTCTCGAAATGGCGGAGCAACTTGTCCGACATGGCGGACTTTCCGTCACCGTCGTTGAATCCCTGCCGCAGGTGATGGCCCCGCTTGACCCCGAAATGGCGGCGTGGCTGCACCTCGAACTGCGCAAGCATGGCGTTGAACTTTTCCTCGGCAATCCCGTCGCGGCATTCGATGCGCCAGGAAAAGGTGAGTCCGCCCGCGCGTCGGTGGTCGTGCTGAAAAGTGGCGAGCGTCTGCCTGCCGATACGGTGGTGCTTGGTCTCGGCGTGCGTCCAGAAGTGAGCCTCGCGAAGAACGCCGGTCTCGAAATCGGCGCGCGTGGCGGCATTCGCGTCAACGAGCATTTGCAGACCAATGACCCGCACATCTGGGCGGTCGGCGATGCCATTGAAGTTCGCGATGCCATCACCGGCGCGTGGAGTTTGGTCGCGCTGGCCGGCCCCGCCAATCGACAGGGACGCATCGCGGCGGACAACATCTTCGGTAGGCCCGCAATTTATCACGGCACTTGGGGCACGGCGATTTTGCGCCTGTTCGACCTCACGGCGGGATGCACGGGCGCGAACGAGAAGACGCTGCGAGCCGCCGGCATTCCGTATCAAGCGCTGCATCTGCATCCCGGTTCGCACGCAGGTTATTATCCGGGCGCGGAACCCATCGCGATCAAGATCATTTTCGCACCCGACACCGGCAAACTTCTCGGCGCACAAGCGGTGGGTCGCGACGGCGTGGACAAACGTCTTGATGTCTTCGCGACGGCGCTTAAGGGCGGCATGACCGTCCATGACCTGGCCGAGCTTGAACTGGCCTACGCGCCGCCGTATGGCTCGGCCAAAGACCCCGTGAACCTCGCGGGCATGGCTGCGCAGAATGTCCTCGACGGTGATGTGTCGCTCGCGCAGTGGTATGAAGTAGCCGCGCTCGATCGGGCGCAGACGCTCCTGCTCGACGTGCGCCGCGCCGATGAACGGGCCAAAGGTTTCATTCCCGGCTCAATTCATATTCCACTCGACGAACTGCGCGGGCGTCTCGGCGAACTGCCGCGTGATCGTGAAATCATCGTCTCCTGTCACACCGGCCAGCGTTCGTATTTCGCGTGCCGGTTGCTGGCGCAAAACGGATTCCGCGTGCGCAACTTGACTGGCGCGTGGCGCACCTGGAGCGCGGCCACCAAATCCTGACGACAATCACCCACAAAAATTATGAACACCTCCGGTTCGCGGGGAAGATTCCCGCAGCGAACCTGCGTCGGGTTTGGGCTGGTTCGTGCTGGTGGTCGCCGGTTTTGTGCTGGCGAAGAATTGGATGGCGGTCACTTCAATTATTTCCAGAAAACTATGATCTCAACTTCTCTCACCAGCCAAGCGCGCGGTGCCGGCTGGGTGGTCTTCCAATTTATGCTTATGTTCGCACTCCTCACGGCGGGGCCGCTTTGGCGTTCGCACTGGTCAGGGTGGTGGACATGGGTGCTGGGCGGAGCGCTGTTCGTGCTGGGCGCGTGGACCGGACTGCACGGTAAGCGCGACCTCGGGCAGCATCGCACGCCGTTCCCACGCCCGAAGGAGGAAGGGCAACTCATCTCCACCGGCATCTATGCGCGGGTGCGGCATCCGCTTTACCTCAGCGTCGTTGCGCTCGGCTTCGCGTGGGCGTTGCTCTGGCGCAGCTGGCCCGCTCTGTCGCTGGCGGTGTTGCAAGCGCCCTTCTTTGACGGCAAAGCACGGCGCGAGGAACGCTGGCTGCGCGAGCAATTTTCTCACTACGACGACTATGCCCGTCGCGTGAAACGATTTATCCCCGGTCTTTACTGATTTTCAAAACCAACACAATAGGAATCCCATGCACCTCAAACGTTACTTTTTCGAAGGTCTTGCCAACGCCTCGTATCTCATCGGCGCGGACTGTGAGCAGCAGCGTTGACCAAAACGCGACGTGGACGATCACCTCGCCGACGCCGCTGGCCGCTCGTATCTTAGCGGGCGGCTGCCATTCCAAATTATGGAAATCAAGCGTCTGATAAGTACAGATCACAATTCGTCTCATGAAATGGCTTTTTGAAATGTCGATCGCACAGCCGGTCGCCTGGGCCGTGCTGGTTCTGATGATTGTCGCCGTGGCGGGACTGGCGATTTCCACGATTAAAATCAAAGGCATCGGGATCGGCGTGGTCGGCGTATTGTTCGCTGGCATCATGGCAGGACATTTCGGCCTCCACATTGAACCTGGAACGCTGGAGTTTGTTCGCGAGTTCGGTTTGATCCTGTTCGTCTTCACCATCGGTTTGCAGCTTGGACCTGGATTCTTCGATTCGTTTCGGAAGCAGGGATTGAGATTGAACCTCATGGCGATGGCGGTGGTCCTGTTGGGAGCAGTTCTGACTGTCGCCGCAGTCTTCTTCGTCGATACAGCGGCAGCTCTCGGACTCTTTTCCGGCGCGACGACCAATACTCCGTCGCTCGGCGCGACCCAGCAAATGTTGAAAACGCTCGGCGGAAAGCTGGCCGACAAGACGGCCATGCCGGCCATCGCTTATGCCGTGGCTTATCCCGGCGGCGTTTTCGGCATCATCGCGGTTTTGTTGTTTTTGCGGAAGGCGTTCGGAATTGATGCGGAAAAGGAAGCCGAACAATTTCGCGTGGAACAAAAGGGCGACGTCGAGCCGTTGAGGCGGGTGAACCTGATGGTGGAGAATGAGCGGCTGGAGAACCGTCTCCTGGGCGAGGTGCTGGGGGAGGACGAAGGACTGGTGATTTCTAGAATCCGTCGCGCCGACACCGGGCTGGTGGAAACCGCCACCGAACAAACTGTTCTTCACCAAAAGGACGTCATTCTGGCGGTAGGCACAGCGCGGGCTCTGGAACGTGTTCAGGTGCTGGTTGGCTCAAGGACCGACATGGATCTGACCCAGGCTCCGGGCCGGGTGATTTCCGCCCGCATGATTGTGACGGAGAAAAAATCTTCGGTCGAACCATCGAATCCTTGAATCTGGGCGCGCTTTACGGGGCGGCGGTTGCGCGCGTGACGCGGGGAGATCTCGAAATCAGCGCTGCGCCCGAACTACGCCTGCGCTTCGGCGATATGCTCCAGGTGGTCGCGGATGAAGCCAGCATCACGAAAGTTGCGGCCGTTTTGGGAAATCGTTTCGGCGCGTTGTACGAGACAAATTTTCTTCCGATTTTCGCTGGTATTCTGCTCGGGGTTCTCGTCGGCGCGCTGCCGATTGCCATTCCCGGAATGCCCGTGCCGGTGCGAATGGGGATCGCGGGCGGCCCATTGATCATCGCGATTATTCTCAGTCGCATTGGAAGAATCGGCCCGCTGGTCTGGTATATGCCACTCAACGCCAATCTGGCCTTTCGCGAACTGGGCATCACGCTTTTCCTCGCGTGCGTGGGTTTGAAAGCCGGTGACAAATTTTTCAGCACCGCCTTCACGTCCGAGGGTTTGACCTGGATCGCCTGTGGTTTGGGAATCACCGTCCTTCCGCTCCTGATCATCGGCGTGATTGCGCGCGTGTTCTTCAAACTCAACTTTACTGCCATCAGCGGGCTGCTGGCAGGAAGCATGACTGATCCGCCGGCGCTGGCCTTCGCCCATGCGATCTGCAAATCCGATGCGCCGTCGGTGGCTTACGCAACCGTTTATCCGCTGACCATGCTCTTGCGTGTTTTAACCGTGCAGATTCTGGCGATCATCTTGTGGGGTTAACCCGACGGTGCGCTTTTCAATTTTCGGCATCGGCCACGAGTACCTTGGGTAGAACGCAGGCCGCCCAAATTGCGCAAGTGAGTTTCCTTATCAGGGATAGCTGCGAGAAATTTCAGCTAAAGTTTCGGTGGGACACATACAAAGGATGGTAGGCTCATAACACCCAATCCGCGACACCCGTGAGGATCGCGGCGCGCTTCAAATGAAAACAACGCAGGAATCACAAACATTTCCGCACGGACAATAATTATGAACCTATGAAAACAAATCTACTGATGGAAGGCAGCGCGACCGGCAGTTTTTCCGGTATGAGCGGAGTGACACGAAAGATGTTGCGTGAGCGCGCCGTGGAATTGGCGATCAGCAATGGACGCGACGCGCCGGACGTATGGAAATCCGATTGGGAACAGGCGAAACTGGAAATGACGAGTGAATCGGAGATTGATCCCTGAACAGCAGTTCTCGAATCCGGGCCGGACGGGCTGGGATCGGGTGTTCCTCGGCAGCACCACGGAGGAAGTGGTGCGCCCTGTCGCTTGTCCCGTGCTGGTTGTCCGCCAAAACCGCAAGGCCTTAACATGAAAAAAATCATCTCCATCACCGAAGTCGTGGACCGCTTTGCATCGGGTTCGCAGGAACTCGAACTTCGCGCCACCGCCGACGCGCATTACGATGAGGCAAAAGGAACATTAGTCGTGGAACTTTTGTCCCATGTGTCCTGGTATGGAATCGGACAAGCCGGGCGATTGTCCGAAATGCGGCATGGCGTTGGAGCGCAATCCTGCGTGGGTCGCGGCGGAAAAGACGATTTACACTTGTCCAATGCACCCGGAAATCCAGCAGGATCATCCGGGCGATTGCCCCCAGTGCGGCATGGCGCTCGAACCCAAGACTGCCAGTGCCAGCGCCGGAGAGGAGGACGACAACGCCGAACTTCGCGACATGACGCGGCGGCTCTGGATCGGCGGCGCGCTCGCACTGCCCGTTTTCGTCCTCGCGATGGCACACCTGATTCCCGCGCTGGGTCACGAAAGCTGGGTGATGAGCGATGCGTCGCGGTGGATTCAATTCGCTCTCTCTACACCTGTGGTGCTGTGGGCGGGTTGGCCGTTCTTTCGGCGCGGATGGCGTTCGCTCGTGACGTGGCACTTGAATATGTTCACGCTGATTGCCATCGGCGTCGGCACGGCGTTCGTTTACAGCGCGGTGGCGATGTTATCGCCGGGTATTTTCCCTCCAGCGATGCAGTCGCACGGCGGAGTGGGAATTCACTTTGAAGCAGCGGCGGTGATTGTCGTTCTCGTGCTATTGGGACAAGCCCTCGAACTGCGCGCCCGCAGTCGCACCGGCAGCGCGATCAAGACCTTGCTCAATCTCGCTCCACCTATCGCTCGACGCATTGCCAAAAGTGGCGATGAGGAGATTCCGCTCGAACAAGTTCATGCGGGCGATTTGCTGCGGGTTAGACCCGGCGACAAAGTTCCGGTGGATGGCGTCATCACTGAAGGCCGCTCCAGCGTCGAAGAATCCATGATCACCGGCGAATCGTTGCCCGTGGAGAAAAACGTGGGCGACAAAGTAACCGGCGGCACCGTCAATGGCACGGGTGGTTTCATCGTGCGTGCGGAAAAAGTCGGGCGCGACACCCTTCTCGCGCAAATCGTCAACATGGTGGCTGAAGCGCAATGCAGCCGCGCGCCCATTCAAGGCATGGCGGACAAAGTTGCTGGTTACTTCGTCCCAGCGGTGGTCGCCATGGCGATATTGACGTTTGCACTTTGGATGTGGTTTGGGCCTGAACCACGTCTCGTCTTCGCGATTGTGAATGCCGTCGCGGTCCTAATCATCGCTTGCCCCTGCGCGCTCGGTCTGGCGACGCCGATGTCCATCATGGTTGGCGTCGGTCGCGGCGCGCAAGAAGGTGTGCTCATGAAAAGCGCGGAAGCACTCGAACGTCTGGAGAAAATCACCACGTTGATCGTGGACAAAACCGGGACGCTGACCTAAGGCAAACCGCGTTTGCTGGATACGGTAACGGTTGAAGGCTTCGAGCAAAACGAACTTCTTCGCCTGGCCGCTTCGCTGGAACAAAGCAGTGAACATCCTTTGGCCGCTGCCATCGTGAACGGCGCTAAAACGAAAAACCTCAAGCTGGAAACGGTCGCCGATTTTCGTTCCGTCACGGGCGGCGGTGTCTTCGGTCGTGTTGCCCATAAAACTGTTTTCGTCGGCAAACCTGATTTTCTTCGCGCGGAAGGAGTGGGTGATCTCGGCAATTTGGAATCCAAAGCCGAACAACTTCAACAAACCGGACAAACCGTTGTCTTCTTTGCCGTGGACAAAAAAGCAGCCGGTCTGCTCGCGGTCGCTGACCCGATAAAATCCACGACCGCAGAAGCAATTCGTGATTTGCACGCGCTGGGATTGCAAATCGTCATGGTCACCGGTGACAACCGGCGCACCGCCGAAGCCGTGGCCAAGACGCTTGGGATTGACGCGGTGGAAGCCGAAGTCGAACCGCAGGCCAAGAGCGCTCGCGTCCAAAAATTCCAGCACGAAGGAAAAATCGTGGCGATGGCGGGCGACGGCAGCAACGACGCGCCGGCGTTGGCGGCAGCGGACGTTGGGATTGCGATGGGCACGGGCACTGACGTAGCAATGCAAAGCGCTGGAGTCACGCTCGTGAAAGGCGATCTCCGCGCCATTACCAGGGCGATTCACCTCAGCCGCGCCACGATGCGCAACATCCGACAAAACCTGTTCTTCGCGTTCGGCTACAACGCGCTGGGAATTCCGATCGCGGGGCGCTTGCTCTACCCATTCTTCGTCGTGCTGCTCAGTCCCATGATCGCGGGCGTCGCCATGAGTTTCAGATCGGTGTCTGTCATCACCAACGCCCTGCGGCTGCGGCGGGTGAAACTGTGATTTGTCTTCGGTAGGGTTTTACCCCATATCGTAGCCGCCTCTCCGGGCGCAAAATTAAGTGTGGTCATCTGCGTCAATCATGGGTCAACTGATTTCTCGAAGAATACCGGGTCGATGAATGGGTGGCCAGGCGGCGTTGCTAATGACATTGCTGCCCCGCTCACGGTGAGTGTGGCCATCAACGCGCGACTGCTGGATTGAGATGACACTGCGTCGAAGATTTTCGAATACCATGCCAACAAAATTCGCCACCAAAAACTTCCCCGTCGTTTGCGTGGGCGGTTCGGCCGGGGGGCTCGACGCCTATACCCGGTTGCTCCGGCATCTGCCGGTCGATATGGGAGTGGCGATCGTCATCGTCAATCATGTGAGAAACGTGGCCACTCAACTTCACGAGATACTCCCACGCTTCACCGCGATGCCAGTGGAGCTGATCACGGAAAGATTGGATATCCAGCCGAACCATGTGTTCATCATTCCTACGCAGCGCGATCTGCACGTCCTTGATGGGGAGTTCCGCCTGCAACCGATATCCAAGCCACGGGGATGGCCCGACGTGATCACGGTATTTCTGCGCTCCCTGACCGAGCACTGGGATGGTAAACTGATCGCGGTCATTGTCTCTGGCTATGATGGTGACGGGGCAGCGGCCCTGTGCGGCATCAAAGAAGCGGGCGGCACTACCATTGCCCAGAAGCTCGATACCGCCACGCAGCCCGACATGCCCGAGAGCGCGATCGCCAGCGGTTGTATTGATTTTATTCTCTCACCCGAAGATATTGCCGGAAAGATCGTGGAGCTTGCAGACGCGGCTGCAAGGAAGAAGGCACGATCACCACGCCCTTCGACATGACGGTGCTGAACGACCTCGACCGCTGCCACCTCGTGATGGACACCATTGATCGTCTGCCGCAGACCGGTAAAAAAGGCCGCGCCCTCAAGCAGCAACTCCAGGCCAGGCTGATCGAGCACAAGCAATACATTGATCAACACGGCCAGAACCTGCCGGAGATTCGGAATTGGAAATGGGACGCAATCAAGTGAGGAGCTCTGACCTGGACATTTCATAGCCCAAAAGTGTGGCGCAGATTTCCAATCTGCTGCGTCGCGGGTTTCAAACTCGCTTGGCGTCTTGACTGGTGCGGCATCAAACGGCTGTGGTGACCGGCTCGAAGGTGGCGCGGGCGTCTCGCCTGCCGCCTTTTCAACGCCAAAGCGTGAAGGCTGACCGAAGCTCCAAAGGAGCCGCAGATGATAACCCAAGGCAAGCGCGTAGAACGCGCGCCGACCTGGGTTCATCGTCAAGGAGATTTCAAGCCCTGGAACGACGGCAGAACTTTCAACCGCGAAACACACGAATGACACGAATGACACGAAAGCGTTTCAGCCGCAAATGAACGCAAAGGGCGCAAAGGCGTTTAACCACGGATGACACGGATGCGCACGGATTCAAAGGGCTGTAAGGGCGGCAGAATTCCAGCTCGCACCACCCGGCGTTGCATTGTCACGCGCAAGGTTTGATCGCAGCATTCACAACAGCGACGGCGACTGCTCAACAAACCGCTTGGCCGATTCCACGTGATAGGTCGCCTGGCAGTTCGGACAGATGAGGTGAAACTCGAAATAGTAAGCTCGACCCGGCTTCCGTTTCCCCTGTCGTTTGATAACCTGAGTTGAACATTTGCCGCACGACTCGCCTTCCTGCATGTCGGGGCGGACTCCGTCGGTTTCAGGTTTGTTCTCGTAACCGTCGTCTGCCGGAAGATTGGGTTGGCGCAACGCGGCCATGGCGAGTTGATCGCAACGCTCGTTTTCCAGATGGCCGGAGTGGCCTTTCACCCAGCGGAATTCCACCTGATGCTTCTGGCACAACGCAGCCAATCGCCGCCACAAATCCACATTCTCCGGGCGTTCGGTCTTGATGCGCCACCAGCTTTTCCGTTTCCACGTCGCCACCCAACCCGCCATCATGGCATCCACCACAAACTTCGAATCACTGTAAATCGTGACCTTTGCAGGGTTGCTTCAACATTTCGAGTCCCGCAATGGCGGCGAGGATTTCCATCCGATTGTTGGTGGTCAAACGAAAGCCGCCGCTGGCCTCGGCGCGTTTTTTGGGATGCAACAATACCACGCCATAGCCGCCCGCGCCGGGATTGGGTTCGCATCCGCCGTCCGTGTAAATCTCCACGGACGGCAGTGCGGCTGGTGTTGAATTCCCGTTCATGTCTGATGCCACAGTTCCATGCGCGCTGGGAAACTCACTCGTTGATCGAGTTGCGCAAGCGGATCCCATCTCAAAATAGCTGCCGCAACTGCGCCATGACCTGCGTGAGCGTGCCGACTGGCAAAGCGCCCACGCGCTTGATGACCAATTGTCGATGCAGTGCCACCAGCTTGCTCAATCTGAGAATAGATGGCTTGGGCAGTCCGCACGCGGCCAGTTCGCCCGCTGGAATGATGAATTCGTCCGCGGCGAGTTGCGCGGGAATCTGCGAAGTAATCGCCGCCACGAGCACATCTTCGCGTTTGGAATTGAAGGCGTCAGCCGAGACGACCAAGGCGGGCCGCTGCTTTGCGCTGCTCAAATCGGTGAAAGGAAAGGGAACAAAAACGACGTCACCCCGTTTATAACTTGTCGTAGATGGCATCTTCGGGATTGTTCCAGAATTCAAAGGCGGGTTCGGCCAACCGCGACCACGCGAGGTCATCCGGAGAAATCTTTAGGTGCTGCGGCAGAATTCGGAGCAGTTCCACCTGTTCCTTCACGTCCAGCTTCTCAATGGCATCGCTGATTTCGGCTACCGTGCTCATAGCGTGACTTTACCTTCCGCTGATGGGCCACGCAAGTTGCGATAATGCGCGCAGCCGGTGACCAAGCAGGGCTGCTTCAACATTTCGAGGCCCGCAATGGCGGCGAAGATTTCCATCCGATTGTTGGTAGTCTTCCGAAAGCCGCCGCTGGTCTCGGCGCGCTTCTTGGGATGCAACAGCACCGCGCCAAGTTCCTTCGCTCTCGGGAGCGGGAGAAGGTGGCCGTAGGCCGGATGAGGGTTGTCAGGGTGAAAACATTCCTCCGCCCGGCCCGGGATTGGGTTCGCATCTGCCGTCCGTGTAAATCTCTACGTGCGCCATTACAACGGAAGTTGTCGCGTTACCCTTTTCCATATCTCCAACGGATGCTACCGCACTGGCACTGAGTCCACTCTTTAGCTTCAGCGTCAGCGAATGCGATGCCTTTTCCACAAGCCGGACACTTAAAAAATCCCAAGGCCTGTTCGCACGCATCAATGAGCTTTGTTGCCTCGGGGCGGACTAAATCAAAGCTGTGAGATGCCCGATTTGCCCATGAAAGAATGAGTTGATCTGCGCGCTTGAACGATTCGATCGCTTCGTTGTGTATCTCGTAATCCTTTGCGTCCTTCTTCTCAAAACAAGTTTTCCCGTCCGCGATGAATCGCTCCAAAAAGTCGTGAGCCATTCTCCTGTCGTTTCGTTCGCCGCGCAGGTACGGCATCCTGATTTGAAGTCTGTCTGCAAATAAGGCCAGTTCGATGTCCATGATTTTCCTGACATCATTTCCAGCCGCGTCCGGGCGCTCTTTCAGTTGAGCACGGGCATCGTCGAAGGTCGAAGTCTTCGCAGACCAGCGTATGCCGAGGTTTGGCGTCTCGTATGGCATCAGTACTTTGAAAATCCAAGCGGCCGGGTCGAGTTGCTGCCGAAGTTCCGTGTACCATTCACGATCATGCGTGAAGATTATTATCTGCCGCTTGGCGAATTGTTTTTGAAGGAGTTCGGCAATCATCCCACGGTGATTCCGGTCCAGACTCACAACAACATCGTCAAGAAGAAGAGGATTGTCTTTGTCCGCCTCGCGTTTTGCCATCGCCAGAAAAATGCAAAGACCAAGGCTGTTCCTATTTCCTTCCGAGAGCGTCAGTCGGGGAGAGTCTTGTTTGATGTCATGAAACGTGAGACCAATGTCGATTGCCTTATCTGCGTCCTTGGGCACGTAGAGTTGGATGTCCCGGATTGCTTTGTTCGGATGCAGAACCTCCCACATTGCTTTGATGTCCTCTGAAATCTCATTGATGACGCTTTGACACCGGAGCTTGATCTCGTCGCGTATGCCCTGTTCCAAGGCGTTGAGAAATGAAATGAGCGTAACGGCGCGTTGCAGAACGTCCTTCTGACTTCTGGCTTTGATTACGTCCCTCGCCGTCTCTGCCACGTTTTTGTCAGTTGAAAGTTGTTGAACATCTGGCGGTGCGTCTTTGGAGGCCGCCACCGCCACCGCAACCAATGGCAGTAGCTTTTGCTGAAAGCTCGTCAGGTCATCGTTTGTGCAGGATGTCCGAAGGCCTTCTGCATTTGCGGCATCGAGACATTTCAGGTTTTCATCGTGATCGCCGTTTGCGAGGGCGTCACGCCATGATTTCACGTCCGGCTTCCCATAAGCGGACTTGAGCAACTTTACACTGTCAGACAGGACCCCAACTGCCGCTGTGCGAGAATTAAAGATTTCGAGAATATCGCGAAGGCGCTTTTTTTCTTCGCTCACATGTTCTCGGAACGCTTCACTTGAAATCAGTCTGCCACATGCTGGGCACTTCACGTCCTCTTGTTCGCCAAGCTTGTTTGCGAAAGCGGAGGCTGATTGAAGCGCCGTCAGCTTTTCTTGGATCATCGGCTCGACAGCTCCTGCCAATTTGGCGTTGGCTGCCTGAACAGATTCTATGTTCGCTTTGAGGTCAACCGCCGCCGCGCTCTGGATGACAAGGTGTCGTCTTTGCTCGGCGTTGAATCGCGCAATTCGGTTTTCAACTGCTGCGGTAATCTCTTCGCAGCGAGTCTGAGAATCCACCATTGCTGCTTTGTCAGGCGCGTGCTTCGCGTGGAGAGCATTTATTTTCGTCAAGATTGTGGCGTCATCATCGTCGTCGAATATCCGCTTTCTGTTTGCTTCAACCTGATTGAGTGAATCCCGGATTGTTGTGATTTCAAATTGCCGTTCGGTTTCCTTCGCCAACTGCCGAACATTTCGTGCTGCCAATTCCAAGGGGTGCAGGCCGAACAGAGGTAGGAGGGCTGAGTATTTGTCACCCTTTGTGCCATGAATAAAGGCCGCAACCTCATCTTGCCTGAGAACCATTCGTCCGTAATCCCAGTCCTTCAGCGCCTCCATTCCCGAGCAACCGTATTTGCCGTTTTGATCTATTTCAGCCTTCACTTCAGCACCATCGGCTAATGATACCGCTAGTTTTGCTTTCTCGGCTTTGGGTGTGTGCGTGTTGATGATCCCCCTCTCCTGACGCCTGCCGCTGTACTCGTGCGCGAGGTGGCGAATCTTGCCGTCGCTCATCAAAAACTCGACCGCATCAACGAAGGATGACTTGCCAGCGCCATTCTCACCGTAAGCACCGACTGACTTCGATGTCGTGTCGAGACTGGCAGAAACAGCCGCGCCCCTGAACCAAGCCATTTTGACAGATTCAATTCGCATTCCCACCTCCATCCGTCGGCATAACCGGCTTCACCATGTCCTGCATGAGTTGAGCAGCAGTTGCCAACAACTCTCCTTGCGTCAACGGGCGTTCATGCGCCTCGCCTTCGAGTAAGCCCTTAAGTCGCGCGACCGCAGCATCGCTGACGGATGTATGCGTCTTCACGCACTGTTGCAGCCGTTCGCCAATCCATGATTCGTCATTGGGCATTGTGGTTGTCCTCCTTTAGCGTTGTTGTCAGGCAGGCGGCCAAAGTTTTTCCACCCGCAACCGTTTGGCAATCACTTCCGACGAGACGCCGAACCTCGGTGCGATGCGCGTGGCGATGTAGTCGAGCGCGGCTTCATCGGCTGCCAGCCAGTCGGAATAGCCGGCGGCTTGCGCGGATTGGATGGCGGCTTGAAAGGCTTCGCGCAATGGTTCGGGCGGGACGAGCAGGCGTCCGGCAAATTCGTAGGCCTGCCATTCCACCCAGCCGTATTCGACCTCGGGTATGGCGGAGATGTAATCGAACCATTCGGCGGCGGTGGCGTGTTTCAGTCCGGCGTAGATGTCGCGGTGCAGGATGAGATGGCCGATTTCGTGGGCGACGGAGAAGCGCAGGCGGTATTCCATGCGCGGACTCATGACGGCGCGCTTGTCCACGAGGATGGATTTCAAATCGCCCATGAGCAGGGCGTCAATGTCCAGTTGCTCGCACAGGCCGTTCACGGGTACGAGATCGAGATGGAGATCGAATTCCGCGAGGTCGAGGACTTTGACGGGCAGTTCGCGTCCTGCCGGATGCGCGGCGCGCAACCGGTCGGCTTCCTGCCAGATACGCTCCTTCGGATTGTAGGGCGCTTTGAATTTGCGCGGGTCGTTCAAGGTCGGTTGGCGCTTTTGATGAGTTCGACCAGTTTTTCCAAATCTTCCCGCGAGGGTTTCTGGCCGGAAATGGTGCGGAAAAAGACAGGCAGTTGGGCCACGAGCTTTTCGTCCTGGAGGACGTAATCGGGGATGCGCCCGGAATCGACGGCAGCGTAGTCGAAGAATTTGAGCCAGTCATCCGAATCAGGCTTGAGGCCGAGTTGCTTGGCCCAGGTGCGGAGGGTTTCCTCGTCGCGCGGTGGGGGGAGCACCTCGCGCTCGATCTTGCTCCAGTTGCTGGGGTCGTAGCCGTTTTCCAGACAGAATTCGCGCAGGCCCAGACGCTGGCGTTCCCGGATTTGTTTTATGAATTCGCCGAACATAGTGTTGGTTTCCAGTTGTGGTTATATTTATACCACACACGGCAGCGACGCCAAGCGGTGAATTCGTTTGGGCAACCAACCCCGGGCTGATGGATTCGCTCACTTCAGCTTTTGCGCCTCCAGCCATTTCAGGGCCGCCGGATATTTGGCCCACGCCGCGCGCACGCCTTCCGCGAAACAGATTGCCTCCTCCTTGCTGCCCGGCGCGTAGGCTTCCGGCTGATAACGCGGCAAGGCCCGATGACCCTTCACGTAAACCTGCATGTGCGGATTTTGTTTCCGCGCCACCGCCAACGCCGCCATTACGCCAGCCAAATCATTGGCCAAAAACCGTTCCAGCACGCGACCCCACGCGAACGCCGCGTTGAAGGCGAACTCCCCGGGATAATTTTCAAACAGCTTTCGCGCCTCCTCCAGCCGGTGCAACGCCAGCAACGAACTCAGCAACGCGTAGCGCAGGCCCTGGTTGTCGCCCGGATTTAACACCAGCATGGCCTGCCATTCCGCGATGGCTTCCTCGACCCGCCCGGCGGCGCGCAACTGTTCGGCCAACATTGCCCGCACGCGCATGTAGGGCCGTGTCTTGTGGAAGCCCCAGAACGCGCCGGCAAATTCCTGGAACGCCTCCGGCCCAAGCCGGGTTTCCGCGAGTTTCACCAGCTTTTGCAGAAACTCGATGGCATCCGTCTGTGAAAGAGTTTCGTGACGAAACAACGCCAGCAGCACATCCACATTGCTGGAGTCAAGTTTCAAGGCCTTTTCCAGCAACGCCAATTCCGCCTCGTCGGTCGGCGCGTCCATGGCTTCGTAAAACAAATCCTGCGCGCGGGCGGACGGATCATTGGACTTGGACGCCAACGCTCGTTCGATGGATAACAGGAGCGAGCGCGGACTGGGAGGTTTGGGAGTGCGACCCGGATTTTCGTCAGATTGGCGAATCATGAAGGCAGTGAACCAAGTTTGGCGGTCGCGCGCAACTCGCCGACAGTCGTCACGGCAGCAGCGGGCGCGATTCGGCGCCCGCACCGGAGCGCGGCTGTGCTGAAAGCCAGCCGCAGGGGGCCCGTGTTTTGCGAGGCTATGGAAACGGGCGGACACGAACTCGTGGGGGTTGCTGCGGCTGGTCTGCGACCCAGCCGCGCCCCTGAAAATGGTGCGGGCGTCAAATTGCGCCCAGCCGCAGCGCGTCGAGCACCGCAGGGAGGGGTGCGGTTCAGCCAACCCAAAGGGACGGATCCGACAGCCCAGCGCATCGGTGGCGTTCCGCTTTTGTGTCTTTGCCCCTTTGTGTGGATTTGAATCGGTGTCCACCGGTGTTCATCCGTGGTTGAAATCCTTTTGCCTCCGCGTCTCCTCGTTGAAATGGGATGGGGTTAACACCCCATATCGCTGGGGGGTGATGCAGCGTAACTTTGGAAACAATGATGCCAACATCTGTCGCCACCCCACCGCCGAAAAGCTCACGACAGCGAAACGTGAAACATTTCAGGGACATCGAACGCCTCGCGATGGTCGGCAACCAGACATGGGAGAAATTGATGACGGGACCTGGCGGACCACTCACCACCGCAGAGGTCCGGTTCTTCGATCCCACACAGAATGCAGAAGGGCGTGTCTGGCTGGGAATTCCAGTCAATCCCTAAGAATATGAATATGAAAGCGACACCTCGCATCTCCATCCTCGCGCTGCTTCTGTTCGCGCTGGCCACAACCGCAGTCGTGGCCGAAGTGCCCTCGACCCAGACGCAACCCCTTGACGAAACGATCCGCCTCGCCGTCGAGAACCAGTTGCTCAGCTCCGATTCCGTCGAGGGGCACGCCATCGATGTCACGGTGGACAAAGGCATCGTCACGCTTTCCGGGCGTGTGCAAAACCTCATCGCCCGTCAGATCGCCTCCGCCCTGGCGCAGCGCGTGCGCGGCGTGCAATCGGTCATCAACCAGATGGAAATCAACGCTCCCTGGCGCGGCGACTCCGAGATCAAGAAGGACATCGAGGCCGCGCTCCGCGCTGACGCCGCCACCGCTTCGCTTGAGGTAAAGGCGCAAGTGAGCTCCGCCCGCGCCACGCTCACCGGCAGCGTGCCGTCGAACGGGCTCAAGACTCTCGCCGGCCGCGTCGCCAGCAGCGCCAAGGGCGTCATTGCCATCGACAACCAGCTCGCCACCGACGCCCAATCGCGGCCCAGCGATGCGGAGCTGCAGTCCGCCATCAAACAGTTGTTCGAGTTCTCCGCCATCCTCGATGATGCCGACCTCAAAGTATCGGTGAAGGACGGGTGGGTGGTGTTGAACGGCATTGTCGGCAGCAGCCTGCAAAAATCCTTCGCCGGCGACCGCGCGCGCGATGCCGGCGCGCAATCCGTGGACGACCGCGGCATCAAGGTGAGCTCGCGAGAGAGCAACCCGGCGCTGCGCAGCCGCCGTTATCGGGATGCGACCGACGAGCAAATCCAGGCCGCAGTCCTTCGCGACTTCAATGTGGACCCGCGCCTCTTGAGCTACACGCCGCAGGTGAAGGTCGAGAAAGGTGCCGTTACCCTGACCGGCGACGTGGGCAACCTCGCCGCCAAGGAAGCCGCCGAGCGCGACGCCCGCCACACCATCGGCGTGCGCAAGGTGGACAACCATCTGCGAGTCCGCCGGGCCGGCAAGCCGCCGACGGATGAGCAAATCGCGGAGTTTGTCCGTGCTGCGCTACGTCGCGATGCTTACGTCGAGCGTCATAACATCATCGTCGAATGCCGCAACGCGCACGTGGGCCTGTACGGTTTGGTGGACACGGAGTTCGAAAAGAAACACGCCGCGTGGACCACGAGCTGCCAGAATGGCGTGGTGCATGTCGCCGACTACCTCGCCGTGCGCAAGCAGTGGGTGCCCAAAAGTGACGCCTCCATCCACGCCGACCTCAAGGACAAACTCGCCTTCACCTTTGTGGAGCCGAACAATCAGGTCACCGCAACGGTTGAGGACGGGGTGGCCATCCTGCGCGGCACGGTGGACACGTGGCTGATGTGGCAGACGGCGATGGACCAGGCCTTGGAAGCCGGTGCCCGGCGACCGCACAATCTTGTCACCGTGCGCTACGGCGACCCGTCTGCTCCGCGCTTTTACGGGACGCATTATTACGTGCCGGAGTAGCTGGCGTGACGAGCCGACCCTCGCCCATGCCATGAAATCCACAGCCATTATACCGAGCACGTTAATACTTTGGTAAAATGTTAAGTGGTTTTTGCGCTGGGAAGCGACGGGGCATATTACCCGGGTATTAACGGAGTTGGTATTACTCATCCCGCGATTCGGCGCGTCTTTGCACTCGCTGCGTTGAGGCGAAGCAGTCTCGCGCACCGTAAAAGGGGGGGTGAACACCCCATAGGCCAATGCCCACACACGGCTTAGGTTATTGCGGGATGATACCATGAAATGTTTATGCGCATCGCGGAGTCGTTGTTCAACCGATGGCCTTCAGGCGATTTGCACTGATCACCGGCGGCGCTGGCGTAAAAATCGATGAACGAGACAAAACACGAGAACAAATCGCACGGCGATCCGAATGGCGGCCCGATTCATCAAGGTCATCCGCCTTACTGGCGGCGCGCGCATCGGGATTGGCGCATCTGGTTTATGGTGCTTTTGATGCTGGCAGCCATGGCCGTCTATTTGATGACGGGTGGTTTGAGAGGGTCGATTCAGGGCCAACCGCAGCAACCGATTTCCGTCCCGGGTGGCAATTAGCGATCCATTGCGGGGCAATACGCCAAGGAATTATCCACATGAACACGAAACTTCTGACAGACACTGCCAGACAGCTCGTCGCCGACGACAAGGGCCTGCTGGCGATGGATGAAAGTACGCCCACCTGCAACAAACGCTTCGCGAAGCTGCGAATCCCACAAACGGTGGAAGCCCGGCGCGCGTATCGGGAGTTGATCGTGACCACGCCCGGTCTCAGCGAGTCCATCAGTGGCGCGATCCTCTTCGACGAGACGATTCGCCAGCAGAAGAAGGATGGCACTCCGTTTCTCAAAGTCCTCACCGACGCTGGAATCATTCCCGGCATCAAAGTTGACACCGGCGCGAAGGACATGGCCGGTCATCCGGGAGAGAAAATCACAGAAGGCCTGGATGGATTGCGGGACCGACTGAAGGAGTATTTTCAAATGGGCGTGCGATTCGCCAAATGGCGCGCGGTGATTGCCGTGGGAGACAGCCTTCCCAGTCGCAGTGGCCTCGAAGCCAACGCGCACGCGCTGGCGCGCTATGCCGCGTTGTGCCAGGAAGCCGGACTCGTTCCCGTCGTCGAGCCGGAAGTGCTCATGGATGGTGAACATACGTTGGAGCGGTGTTTCAAAGTCACGGAGGAAGCGCTGCGGAATGTTTTCATTCAGTTGAATTGCCAGCGCGTGATGCTGGAAGGAATCATCTTGAAACCGAACATGGTGCTGCCCGGATTGACCTGCCCGCGGCAGGCCTCGGCGGACGAGGTGGCCGACGCCACGGTGCAATGTTTCTTGCGAACCGTCCCGGCCGCGGTTCCGGGGATTGCGTTCCTGTCCGGCGGCCAATCCGCTGAACTGGCGTCAGCTCGATTGAATGCCATGAATGTCCGCTTCGGGTCGTGCGCGCCCTGGGCGCTGGCGTTTTCATTTGCCCGCGCCATTCAGCAACCGGCTTTGGAGATTTGGCAGGGCAAAGAGGATAACGTAGCAGCGGCGCAGAAAGCTTTGTCCCATCGCGCCAATTGCAACCGGGCCGCACGCCGTGGGGAATATGCTGCCGCGATGGAACGGGCACGAACCGGATTACAGGCAATCTGCCATGCCTGATTCAGGGTGGGGTTAATACCCCATAGCGCAGCGGACTCCGCCAGTTCACATTTCATCGTTGGTTTGGCGCAAATCACGGCGCAAGCGCGTGATCACACACCCGTCGCGCCGGACGCCAACGGCGAACAGAAGTTAAACGCAGAGAATGAAAGGACCATCATGTTAAACAAAGCTAAAACACTAAAGGGTTACAAACTGGACAGCCTCGACGGAGAATTCGGGGAGGTCAAAGAATTCTACTTTGATGACCATCACTGGACCATCCGCTATCTGGTCGCCAATACGGGAAACTGGCTCACAGGCCGGCAGGTGCTGATTTCCCCGTATGCGCTGGTCGCGGCGATCAAGGCGGAGGAGCACATCGCTGTCAACCTGACCAAAAAGCAGATTGAGGGCAGTCCGTCCCTGAACAGCGACAAGCCCGTCTCACGGCAATTCGAGGAGTCCTATTACGGGTATTATGGCTGGCCGATGTATTGGGGCGGTCCCTTCATGTGGGGACCTTATCCCTACATCTCACGGGACCGTGAACAATGGAAAAAGTCCACCCAAGATGAAAAAGCGTGGGATTCCCATTTGCGCAGCACGGACTCGGTGCAGGGTCATAACATACAGGCGCTGGACGGCGAGATCGGCCATGTCGAGGATTTTATCATCGATGATGAGACGTGGGCGATTCGTTACCTGATCGTTGACACGCGAAACTGGTGGCCGGGCAAAAAGGTTCTGGTTTCACCGCGATGGATCGAGCGCGTGAGTTGGAGCGAATCGAAAGTGTTCGTCAATCTTTCCCGTGAAGCCATCAAACAGTCCCCCGAATACACGGAGGAATCTCTGCTGACGCGGGATTACGAGACGGGCCTTCATCAGCATTACCAGCGCGAAGGTTATTGGAACGACGAATACGCCGACAAATCACGCTAACCAAGTTTCTCCCGGGATAAGAAACAATCCCGATGAATGAACCGCACCTAAAAAAACAAAATGAAAAAAAAGACAAAATGAAAACAATCCGTCTCTATTATATTATGGCCGTGACAACGGTCGGATTTCTCTGTTTGAGCGCCGGTATGATTGGCTGCAAACAGGAAAAGGAAACCGTCGCGCGAACCGGCACCGAACAGCAGGTCGATGACGCCTTGACCGAACAAGTGAAGACCGCCTTCAAGAACTCGCTCGCATTCAAGTTTCCTGATGTCCAGGTGGTCGTGTTCAAAGGAAAAGTTCAACTGAACGGTTTCGTTTCGAGCGAGGACCAAAAGAGTTCGGCGGAATCCATTGCCAAAGGCATTCCCGGCGTGGTCGAAGTGGAAAA
>Ga0163144_10007667_pt1 | contig 23587 bp, 9 predicted proteins | sample OliLak19BULKMAT1_FD_123175 | JGI IMG/M metagenome (GOLD analysis project Ga0163144, IMG submission 123175) | Freshwater microbial mat bacterial communities from Lake Vanda, McMurdo Dry Valleys, Antarctica - Oligotrophic Lake LV.19.BULKMAT1 | ecosystem: Environmental > Aquatic > Freshwater > Lake...
CAGTCCCTCCAGATATGGGTTGGCATCCGTCGGCCCACCGTACACATCCAGCCGCACATCCAAACCCGCGCTCCTGGCCGCGAGCACTCCCTCCACCGCGAGGTGATGCCCCTTGCTTTCATCCATACGCCCCGCGATGACACACCGAAACGGGTCTGGCGGAAGCGTGTTAGGCAATTCGAACCTGGGCTCCGCCGAGTTGCGGATCACCCGGACCTCAACGCCGCACTCCGTCCAGTTCCGCGCGATGTAGTCCGATGCCGGGAGCAGCATGTCGGCGCCCCACGATGCGAACCGCTTGTTGAGCGCAGGCCCCAACCCCCACAGCCGTTCGGCATTGGTGTTGTTGTTGATCTGCCACACCACCTTGTACCCACGCCGCCGCAGCAACCCCGCCACGATCTGTTGTGGAAGCCAGTGCGTGTGAACGATCGAGATCCCCTCAGCCCGCAGAACCGGATCAAGCCGGGCCGCGGTAGCCCTCGCCTCGCTCCAGCCCCGGCTCAATCGCCCAATGGCCCGGACGGAGTTGCGGTCCATGGTGAGAACCGAGAGCCCGGGCACGAACACCCGGCGATGCCCCTTCTCACCGAGCCACTCCCACAGTGCGCCTTGCTCGTGGCACACGAACAAGATGCCCGGAGCACCCGATGCGTACAACCGCTGGATCGTCCCGATCCCATAGATCTCGGTCCCCTGACAGAGCATCGCGACGCTTGAAAATGGTGTGGTCGGGCGTTGATCCATCAGCCCGCCTGCGCTTTCGCCCGCTCGCCCCGCCGCGATCGAAGGACGCGGGCCAACCGGACCGGCATCCGGCTCCCGAGACGGTCCAGAAGTTCGTTCCAATCGGCCGGCGCGAACGCACGAACCAGAACGGGGTAGATGACGCCGGTGATCGCCGTCACCAGCCCGAGCACCAGCCAATCACGCCACGGAGCATCCGGAAGCACCCGCTCCGGCCACCAGCGACCCAGCACAAACGCCGCTCCCACCGTAACCCCCGCGAGCAGCAATGGGAGCGCATAAATCGTCGTCACTTGCTTAACGCCCCCTCCCATCGGCCGAATCGCGATGAGCGTTTCAATCGGCACGGTAACCGAATACAAGATCGCCACCGCCCAAGCCGTCCCGATCAATCCCCAGTACCACGCCCCGAACCCCGCACCGATGGCGAACACGACCGCGTAGATCGTGATCGTCAGCATCGCCGTCTTGAATCGCCCCTGGGCCTGCAGAAACGACCGCACGACGGGCCACAGCATCGCGAACACCATGGAGACACTCACGATCTCCATCACCGGGATCGCGGGAGCCCACTCCGGCCGATCGATCAACGCATCAACAAACGGGCGCGCCAACGCCGTTTGAAGCAGACACGCCGGAGCCCCCAAGAACATCAGCACGCGGCACGAACGGAGAAACCCTTTTAACTGGCGCGGCTTGTCCCCCTGCAATCGGCTCAGCACCGGCAACAAAACGCCCGAGAGGCTCACGCCAAACAAAATGACCGCCTGGATCGCGAAGTTGAACGCCAACCCGTAGGCCGCCACGGCGTCATCGTCAGAGAACACCCCGAGCAGGAGCACCCCGGACTGCGCCATCAATGTCTGCAAGAACGAGCCCGCGAGCACCAGCGTGCTGGCTCCCAGAAACCCCTTCCACCTCGCCAATCCCGGGCTCATGCTCAGCCGGGGCGGGGCGAGTTTCCAAAGGCAGATCACCCGAAGCGCCGCCATGATCGGAATCGGAAGCACGATCCCATACACACCCGCGCCTGCCCACACCAGCGCGACGCTCAAAAGAACCACCAGCACACCCCGCACGCCCTCCAACACCGCGAGCGCCCGAAATCGCAGATTCCGCGCCAGCGAAACCTCGCTGGTGAGCGCGAGGCCTTGAAGCAGTGGGGCAATCGCCAGTATCGCCATCAACTCCGCGACCTTGGGAGAATCGAACACCAGCGATGCGGGTATGGCCGCAGCCAGCATGAGCAACGACGACAGCAACCCCTGCGCGGCAGCCAGCCAGACAGCCGCGAACTCGTCCTTCAACTCTCGCCCGCCGCGTTGGATCAACACCTCGCGCAGCCCACCCTGCTGCAACAGAAGTGCAAACGCGTACAAGCCCAGAGTCTGAGTAGCCGGACCTTGCACCGCCGGCAGCATCAATTTCGCCAGCGCAATCGTCCCCGCCACCGTAAAAAACTTGATCCCGACCGCGTTAAGAAGCATCCACCCCAGCCCGCGGGCCGCCTGACCGCCCATAGCCCCTTGGAAAGCCTCTCCATCCGGCGGTCCGTCGTCCGTTGATTGTGCCGTCGAAGTGGAAATACCGTCTCCCGTTCTAAAAAACCCGTGCGCACCCCGAGTCCCCACCGTTCTGCAACGAAGAACGAGAGGTTAGGTTCACCGGTCCCCCACTCAATTGCGCCGCCGAACCCAGTCCGTTGTGCCACGTACCCGGAGTATCCGAGTCCGCCCTCTGATCTCTACCATCGGCGACCGCTGGCCCAAAGTTCGAACACCACCCCACCCATGAAGCGTTTTCTAAAAATTCTCGCCGCCGCTTCGGGCGTGTTTGGGGCCGTCGCCTTCGCGGCGTGGCTCATCGGCCGCCTCCTTACGGATCGAACACTGCCGACCCAGTTCATATGGTGGGTCCCAGCCTGGGTGTTTGTCGCCGCCCTCGCCGCGGCCCTGGGCCTCCGCACCATCTGCCAGCGGATCCTCGTCCGAACCGAAAATCGCTCACCCAAGGTGTCGTGCCTCCTCGCCGCGTCGCTCATCGCCGTCACCGTCCATGCAGCCTTCTTTGAATACCGCCTCGCCAGCACCACCGCCCGCACCAAAGAACCCGGGCCGCCCGCCCTCCGGCTCCTCGTCTGGAACCCCGCGGGTCAGCCCACACTCGCCGAACCCTTGATCCGCGGCAACCCCGACCTCATCGCCGTGGTGAACTCCGGCTACGCGGCCGAATGGCCCGCCGTAATGGAGGCCCTCGGCGATCGTGCCTCCGCCGTACGGTCCGGACGAATGGTCATCGCCTCCCGCTTCCACATTCTTGAATGGGGGGCCGGCCCGCTGCAAGTGACGGGCGCAAAAGAGCGTACCTTCACCTGGCACGGCGGTCAGAAAGTGCACATCGATGAGGGATACGCCGCATACTGCATCATGGAATGCCCACAAGCCCCCAGCGGCAGATTGACGCTGTGGTTCCTCGACCTTCCCTCCGACCCCGACATCCATCGCGCCCGAATGATGACCGAGGCCGGCGCGGCCATCGAAGCCTTCCGCGGCCCCCGGTACGCACGTTCCGAAGCGGGCGACCGCGATGAAGTGATCCCCGCAGGCTCGGTCCCCCAAGGCTTTCCACCCGCCGATCTCATCGTCGGCGACTTCAACACCCCCCGGGGCAGCCACTCGCTTCAGACAGTCTGCCCCGAGTTCACCCACGCCTATCGCCAAGCCGGTAAGGGATTTATGCCAACTTGGCCTCGCAACCGGCCGCTCATCGCCATCGATCACGTGTTTCTATCACCCCAGTGGCAAGCCACCAAGTACGCAACGCTCGACTTGGCAGTGGGTGAACATCTTGCCCAGTGGTGTGAGTTCCGGACCGTCAAAGGCCAATAGTCCGAAACCTAAATCGGCCGCAGGCCAGCCTGCGGTACGGGCCGCGGCTCGTTGCGGGCACTCTCCCTCACCGATTCGCGTTTGACGCCCGACATCTGAATCTTGACGCCGATGAGTGTGACCACCCCCCACGCCGCGAGTATGACCCAAGCCGGTTGCTCCAACCAGCGCGCTGCGGGCAGGTTCTGGCTTTGCACGAGCCACCCAAGGGCCCCCATCCAAAGAGCCCCCCCGGCCATCGACGTGATGAACGAGGCCGTCCGCACCGGCGTGATGGCACCCAGCAAGAGCCCGATCAGACCCGCCACCAGCCCCGCTGAGAGCACCGTCGCGCGGTCCCGCTCATTCAGGCCTTCCCAAGTTTCCGTCGCGGCAGCAGAGCGGTTCGCCGCCCCCTCCCGCAATCCCTGAAGCAAACCCATGATCTCCGGCAGCGCATCGCCGCCAATCTTGATTTCGTCGTTCGACAATGCCGCGGCAATCTTCTCGCGCAGGTGCGGCGGGAGGTGCTCCGTCAGTTCGCCAACGTTGATCGAACCCGCGGGTGGTTCATCCGAGGAGCCATCGAGCGCAACCCGCGTGCTGCCCTGAGCGGTCGGAAGCGATGTCGGCAGCGCAACGCCCAGCCCAACCAAAGTAATGAGCATCGCCACTCCGCCAAAGGTTCCCGCCCCCAAACCCGCCATCACCACTCGAAAGAACGCGATGGCCGCGACCACACCAAGTACCCCACCGACAATCAGACCAAGCGTGTGGTGCGAAAGGCCTCCCAAATTACCACTGGGCAACAACGGGACCAAACGGCCGGCGACAAAAACGCCCAGAATGCCACCCATGACGCAGGTCGCGGCCCGCAAGGTTTTCCGACCCACACACCAGAGCGAAAGCCCCACGATGGCCAACGTGATGGCGGAGATAGCCGGGGCCATCGCCTGAAGTGAGCCGAGATGCTGGGTGAGGTCATTCATGGGCAAACCGCACTAAGGAAACCCGATCGCGGCCGACTGTGGTTATTTCGGCTTTTTTGTTTCCGGGTTTCCGCCACTTTGACCCCTTTGTGGTTTAATCCGGTTCGGCATCGGCCGATCATCGCCCCAGCATGGCGACCCGCAAGAAAATTACCTCCAAGCCCGATGCGACCCCGGCCCCTTCCAAGCCCTTGGCCGCCACGAAGCGTTCCAAGCCCCTCACCCTTGAAATCCTTCGAGACCAGATCAACAGCCTTGATCGCTCCCTCGTGAAGTTGCTCAACGACCGCGCCACGTTGGTCGTTGAAGTCGGTAAACTCAAGCGGGCAGCGGGTTTACCCGTCTATACCCCCCACCGCGAAGCCGAGGTCTTGGAACGCGCCATCAAGTTGAGCACAGGGCCCTTGCCCGAACGAACTCTCGAAGCCATTTACCGAGAGTTGATGTCGGGCAGTTTCACGCTCCAACAGCCGATGCGGATCGGATACCTCGGGCCCCCGGGCTCCCATTCCCACGTCGCGGCAGTCCGCCAATTCGGGTCATCGGTCCAGTTTGAGAACCTCCACGACATTGCCGGGGTTTTCACAGAGGTCCAGCGGGGACACGTTCATAATGGGTTGGTCCCGATCGAGAACTCCACGGGCGGCGGCATCGCGGAGACTTTGGATGCCTTTCGCGATGCCCACCACCTCGGGCATTCCGGCCTCACCATTTGTGCCGAGGTGCAGTTAAACGTCCACCACGCCTTGCTGGCAAACAGCGAACCCGCGAAGATCCGTCGCATCTTCTCAAAACCGGAAGTTTTTGCGCAGTGCAAGGTCTGGCTCGCGAGGCAGTACCCAGCCGCGGAACTGATCCCCACGCCCAGCAGCAGCAAGGCGGCGGAGTTGGTGGCGAGCGAGTCGGCCAAGGCCATCAAGGCCAAGAGAATCCCCGACTCGGCGGCCATCGGGTCAGAACTGGCGGGGCAGATCTACGGGCTCAACACCCTGTTTGCCCGGATCGAGGACAACCCCGAGAACATCACACGTTTCTTTGTGATTTCTGGGCAAGCGGCCCAAAGGTCGGGAGACGACAAGACCTCGGTGATGTTTTCCACGGCCGACAAGCCCGGCGCACTCGTCCATGTGCTGCAGGCGTTCGAGCGGCACTCGATCAACCTTTCCCACATCGAGAAGCGGCCGAGCGGAAAGCGTAACTGGACGTACACCTTCTTTGTCGATGCGATCGGGCATCGCGACGACCCGGCCATGGCGGCGGGCTTGGCTGATGTGCGGACCCACTGCCGCGAAGTTTCGGTGCTGGGGAGTTACCCCCGCTCGAAGCGCATCCTCTGACGTCTTGACACGTGGAAATAGGTGCCTTGACGCGTTCGCCGCGTGCAGTCCGCGGCGAGGGTGGCTGCGCCCCCGGACCGGTCGGAACTTGGCTGAACGACCTGCGTAACGAACGAACGGTCCGTGAACGGAGTTTGGACGCCCCGCGCGGCTTCGCAACCTGTTCACGATGGACGGGGTCGGCCTATGGAGTGGGCCTGCAATCGACCCCGCCGGCCCGCTCGGAGAAGCGCGGCCCCCGTGCGACGCCTTTCTTGTAGATGCCTGAATGCCGGCGGGAAAGCGGTCGTGGAGTCTGGATCGATCGGGAACATACAGGAAACCGCCGTGGCTTGCCTTTTGAAGATTTCCCCGCTGAAAACCCTTAAGATGGTGGAGCCGCCGGTTGAGGATTGCGGGGTAGTTCGTTAGGCTAGCGATTCGGTTCAGATGATGTCGACCAGACCGGAAGGGTTAGGCTTTCGAACAAGGGTTTCGGCGACGGGCCTAGTGGGTGTCTTTGCGGGTGGGCGAATTCAGGCGGTCAGTTCCTTAGTAAGGATGGACGGCCAACAATCGACCCCCCTTCAGTGGTTTGGCGGATGGGGACGGTTTCGCAATGAGGTCGGTTGGGCGGCACTTTGTCGCTCCGCCAGCGGTGTGAAGGCTTGCAGCGTTCAGGAGTTGATATGGGTCGCGTGAACACGATGAATGGCCTGTCGGACGTGCGCTCGAACATTTCCCGTTCCGGTTCGTCCGGACTGGGGTCTGTCCGGTCAGCGATGGGGGCCTTGGCCCGATCGATGGCACGGTCGGTGACGGGCCGGCTGGCTTCGATCGCCGGGCTGACCGACGCGATGCCTGCGGGTGGGGTCGAGCCGCTGGAAGATCGGCGGCTCATGTTCGCCCTCACGGTTACGGCAGACGATGTGAATCCGCAGACCGGTATCGGCAGCGTTCAAGCCTTCTTTGGGTATGTAATCCCGCTGCTCCGGAGCCAGGCGGAACTCGGCGACGCCGATCCGGACGTGACGCTGGAGAACTTCAACGACATAACCCCCGGCGGCCCCGTCGGAAGCGGCGGCGTTCTCGCCGACTCCGGCATTCAGATCCGCCACAACCTGTCTCCAGCGAACGCCATCCAGATTTTCCCGGTCGGGGCTGACAACATCAACGACCGCGACCTGCGGGTCGACTTCAACTCGGCGAACCAGTTCTTTAGTTTCACGTTCTTTGAAGACCCCGATAACCCGACCAACCGAGTCCTTGCCAGTCAGGCAAGTTTCGTGGTCGAGGCCGGACAGCCGGGTGATCCGCGCGGCATCGTCACCGACAACACGGTGGTGGAGTTGCGGATCGAAAATCAGGTCGTCGTTTCGTTTACCGGCGCTGCGCTCCGCGCCCTCATTACCGACGGCAACGCCGGTTTGGGTGTGGGCACCTTCAACTTCGCGGTCGCCGCAGACCAACCCGGGTTCGACGAGATCCGGGTCCGTTCGACCAACGGAAGCAATCCGGTGTTTTTGGTTGACGACGTGACGTTCACGGTTCCGGCCGCGAACGGCGCGGCGGGCGTTGAGCCCCGAATCTTTGGTTCGGTGGCGACGCTCACAGGTCCGGTGGGGGCTTCGGCGGTGTTCGCCGACCTCTACGGGCGCGCCATGCGCAACACGTTGGCCTTGGATCCACTGTCGGGAAGCCAGTTCCCGCTCGTGGGCGGCGGCGCCAACGGCATTCCTCTTTTCAACGACGGCATTGGTTCGATCCGGATCTCCGGCGTTGATTCGCGGTCTTCATTCACTCTGCTCGGGGGCGACATTGAGGTAAACGATGAGCCGCCAGATGACCTGAGCGATGCGACCGAGGAGTTCTTGGGGAGTTTCTTCACCTTCACCGTCGCCGACAGCCTCAACGGCATTTACGATGACTTCGAAACTTCCGGGTTCGGATACGCCGTTTCGAACGATACCGACAATCCCGAAGTGGTCGGTCTTCCGCCTGGCCCCGGATCGGTGATTGTGGGTGCGCCGACGCAATTGGTCCGTCCGTTGGCCGACTACAACCCGTTTGACCTTCCGCCGGGCGTTGGCCTGAACACCCCCATCACAGAGGGCTTCAACGATCCGACGCAGGGCATTTTCATCGACGGCGATGAGAACATCGGCCGCGTCTACATCCACGGCATCCTTCACGGTTCCTCGCGTTTCAGCGGGTTCGTTGATTCCTTGGTGGTCGGGTACATGGTGGGTTCGGTTTCCGTCGAGGGCGATCTCGGCAGCGCAGTGTTCGGCACGGACGCCGGCGAATGGTCTCCCGATCCCGGTTTTGATGCGGGCTTCCAGATCGACACGGTCTTCAAGACCGATGGGCAGTTGGTTGTCGGACGCACGCTGGGCGAACTTTCCATCGCCGGCCGAAGCCTCTTGGATGTGACGGTTGTGGGTGATGTGACCGATCCGATCGGGCGGCCCGCCCGTGACGTTTACACCTACTACGAGAAGGAGTGGATCGGCGGGTTCGATCCCGATCGCGACGAGATCGAGATGGTGCGCGACATTTATCGCAACAACGACTTCATCGATCGGCAGCCCAGCGATCCGTTCCGCGGCTTCGATCAGTCCTTGGTGTTCGGCGTCGGCACGTTCCGCAACGACTCGCTCTTGGCCAGCGAGTTCATCGGATCCATCTCGACGGGCGTGCGGGTGAAGGGCGAACTCTCCGGACGCGACACCATCAACGGTGAAGACACGGCCGATGTGTACGCGTTTCCGGTGATCGGTGGTCGTCAGATCGTGATCCAAGTGACGGGTGACGGCGGACGGGCATCGGCCCCTTACTTGAGAATTGTCGATGAGCGCGGCCAGACCGTGGCGGCTCCGCAAGGGCTCGATCGCGAAGGCCGCTTCCAGAACGTGGAAGTCCGGTGGACGCCGGATACCACGGGCGTTTACTTTGTGGTTCTCGCAGACCGGAACAGCACCGACACAGGTAACGGAAACACCTCCTACACCTTGAACGTCACCGGCATGGGTTCGACCACACTCGGTCTTCTGCGCACCGGCGCGGGCTCGGGAACAACCGATCTGGGCGACGGCCTCGGCAACTCGGTCACGGTCTTCTCGGGCGACGTCGGCTCAATCCGCATCGGGTCTGGCTACCTTGACGGCGGCGGGGCCGATACAGACGTCCGCGGCATCTTCAATTCCGACGCCACGCTTGACGACTCGATGGACTTCCAAGGCGGCACCTATTCGCTCCCGGGGAATGTCTACAACATCTCGACCGGTTCGGATGTCGGCAACACAGCCACGAGTTTCGGCGCGTATGTCAACATCAACATCGGCGGCGACCTCGGCCAGTTCTTCTCCGGGCTCTCTCCGCTGGTTGCACAGTCGCCGACAGAGGGCGATGTCAACTTCATCAATCTCAACGTGGGTGGCCGCATCGGCGACATCCAGGTCTCCGGTGGCATCGGCAACGACCACGACCGCAACGACGACGGAGCGACCGGAGATCCCTACGCGGCGGTGGGTGTCGATTCATTCAACCTTCGCACAGGCGTGCGAGGCGGCAACGGCGATATCGGCCGCATCCGCACCGGCTTCCACGTGGTGGGTGATGCGTTTAACGTGCGGACGTCGCCGGGCTCCATCATCGGGCAGTTGCTGGTGAGCCAGGACGTGTATTACACGGACCGACCTGGCGACGGCCGTTTCGGCATCTATCGCGGCGATGAGGGAATCGATATCCGCACCGGTCTGGGATCGGACGTGCGGTTTGTCGATACGCCGCGGATCGACCTGGTCGTTTCGCTTGACGTCTTCTTCCCGATCACCGTCGGTCAAGACCTCACGTTCATCGACGACGGCGGTTCAGAGATCACGATCTCCATCACCGGCGTGACGGCGTTGCCGGGCGTCGAGATCGGCCGCGTGCGAGTTATCCCGATCGAGGGTTCGCAGGGCGTGGCCATCGCGGCGATCGAAGCCGACCTCGGTAACGGCGACGATGCGTTGGGCGGCACGCTCAACATCACGTCGATCTCCAGCAATCCGAACAGCGTTTCGAGCATCGGCCGCATCATCATCACCGATGCGAACGCGACGTCCAATATCCTGATCTCCGGCACCGGTCAGATCGACGTGTTCCGCATCGACCAGACGGGCGGCGCCGGCATCGGGACCCTCAGCAACACGACGCCCAACGGCGACATCGTGGTGGCCGACCTCGTCGGGCTGAATGTCCTTGAAGTTCGCGGCGATGTGGGCCGGACGCAGGTCCCCGCCTTCGGACCGCAGTTGATCGGGCCATTCCTGGGCGTGGCGATCGGTACAGGCGACGGCGGTCTGGGCGGTCCGTTGTCTTTGCCCGGTGGAATCTTCCTCGACGATGACTCCAACGGATTGGTCACGCGTCCCATCAACAGCGATAACTTCGAGAACGGTCAGGCCTTCCTTGAGGACATCGGCGGGCCCTTCGACGGATACCTCAACGGCATCGTGGTCCGCACGGGCAGCGTGCAACAGGCCAATGTCGATGGGCGGGTGGGCGACTTCATCCTGCAAGCCCTTGACGGCGGCGGCGTGCTTTCGTCTCTCAGCGTGAACAGCGACGGAATCACGGGGCCATCCGGCTTTGACGGCATCGTGGGGACGATCTTCGCGAAAGATATCGGCTCGCTCGATGTCGGCGACGGCATCCTCAAGTCGGTCGGCCCGCTGTCAACCACCGGCGTCTTCGCGGTCGACGACATCGGTGCGGTGACGAGCAACCGCCTCACCGGCCTGGTGATCGAGAGTTCGATCGTGGCGTCGAATCTGACGGGCCGGCTTGTTGAAGAAGCAACACCACAGGACCCGTTGCTGATCCCGCAGGTCATCGGCGAGGGCATCAATTCGATCGCCTTCACCGGGGCCGTGGTTCGTGATTCGTTCATCGGCGCATCCACGCTCGACGGGTTCTGGATCGGATTCGACTACTTCGAGGATTATGTCGGGCTGGGCGACATCGACTCGATCGTCCTCACCAACTCGACCTTCTTCCGGTCGATCGCCGACGCCATCGACTTCGGAACGTTCACCATCACGGGTGGCTTCTTCGATGCCTCCGCGATCCTGGCCCGGGGCAACATCGACACCTTGCGGGCCACCGGCTTCCGCAATACCACGCTTGAGGGCGAAGAAGCCGAGCGGTTCACCGCCCGGATTTTCGGCGGCGGCAACGTGGAGAGCATCATCGCCGACACCGACATCTCCGACCTTGTGGTCGATGTGGTCGGCAACATCCGCGGCAGCATCACCGCGAACAACATCATCCGATCCACGATCGACGTGGATAACCGCCTGTTCGGCCTTAACGTCCCTGGCGACATCCGGGCCAGCCGCTTCACGCTCGGCCAGGTGCGCACGTTGGCGGTCGGGTCCGACATCCAGAGTTCCGAGTTCTTCATCTCGGGCGCGGTCACCTCCATCACCGCGGGCGACCGCATCGTGAACACCGAGATCCAGGTCACCGGCCCGGACGCCGCCCTGGGCACGGTCAGCGCTCCCAACCTCATCAGCGGCAGCATCTCCGTCTCCGGTCCCATCACATCGGTGACGGTCTCCAACGGCGACCTGATCGCGAACATCCTGACGACCACGGCTCGCGGCACCGTGACGACACTCTCGGCCTCGCGCGACTTGGCAATCACCACCGACGTTTCGGGCACCATCACAAACCTGGTCGCCGGTCGCCACATCGGGTCGGCACAGACACGCGGCGTCATCGCAACTCGTGGCGACATCGCAGCCGTCACCATCCCCAACGGTCAGTTGTACGCGGACCTCCGCACGGGCGGGGCCTTCACCGGCACCGTCGCCATCGGCGGGGCCAACAACAAGCCGGGCGACGTTCAAGTCGGACGTGGTTCGCTCATCTCGTTCGGTCGGATCGGGACGGTGAACATCACCGGCGACTTCGGCGGCGACATCATCTCCTTTTCCGGCGGCATCACCGCCGTCAACCTCACCAATGGTTCCTTCCTCCCCGGGCGCACACTCGCCGCATACTCCGGTTCCATCGGCGCGGTGACCATCACCAACGGCAATCTCTACGGCAACGTTCATGCCGATGTGAACATCACCAGCCTCCGCGTGGTGGCCGGCGTCGACGGTGTATTCGGTGATGTGGGCGTCAACGAGACGCTCTCGCAGGGAACGCCCTACGACGCCCGCCGCAACGCGTTGCCCCCGGATGTGTTCGCCGCGTTCGCGGCTCAAGGCCCGCGGATCACGGCCGGTCAGAACATCACCAACTTCACCGTCACCGGTGGGTCGGTGTTCGAAACGTTCATCTACGCGGGCCGCTCGATCACCGCGCTCGCGATCACGGGCGACGTCCTCAAGGATGGGGCCACGGCTGGCTCCCCGACCTTCATCGGCGCGGGAGATTCGATCGATCTGCTCACCGTGAGCGGATCCATCAGCAACGCGGTCATCTCGGCCGGCATCACCGCCTTCGGCTCCAACAACCTGGCGGGCGGCACCGGCGTGAATGCCGACACCGTGAAGTCCGGAGAGATCCGTTTGGTCACCATCGGCGGGAGCGCGACCAACGTTGCGTTCATCGCCGGCATCAACGCGGGCATCGATGGCACCTACGTAACCGCCGACGATCGCCAGATCCTCGGAGTTTCGTCGGTCAATTCAGTCAGCGTCGGCGGCGCGGTGACCAACGTCACCGCATGGGCCGACGCGGTCGGGGTGGTAGACGGCCGGATCGTTCGTGGCGGGGCCGATTTGGCAAGCACGAATCCCGATCTTGACCTCAACTCCGGAACGCCCGGCACAGCCTTCAGCGGCACCGGTTCATTCACCGTCGGGGCCGACACCGTCACCATCACCGTCGTCGGGCCCGGCTCGGCGTTCTTTGATTCGGCCCTCAACAAACTCACCATCCGTAACGGAACGGCCGCAACGGCTGTCACCGTCGGCACCACCGGCGCTTCTCTCAACAACTTCGACCTCGTTACCAACGACAACGGCTCGTTGGGTGTGGTTACGTTCAACGCCGATCTCACGGGTGACAGCGACATCGCCATCGACGGCACCGCAACCACGCTGGCCTTCCGGCGTGTCACCAGCACCGGCACGCTGGCCGTGGGCGGCGCGGTGACGAACGTCACCTCCACCGGGTTCGCGGGCGGGTTCTTCTCGGCCCGCAGCGTCACCACGTTCGCCATCACGGGCGACTTCGGTGCCGCCAACCAGATCGTGACGGGCGAGGCCTCGATCACGCTGCTGACGGGCGGCGCGATCACCATCACCGGGACGTCTCGCGGCCTCATCAACGTCGCCCAGAACCTGACGTCCATCACCGCGACGGGCGGCTCCAGCCGCGCCAACTACCGTGTGGGCGGTAACCTCGCCACCTTTGTCACCGGCCCCATGAGCGGTTCGGTGCTCTCGGTCGCCGACGCCTTGGGCACGGCCACCGTCAACGGCGACATGTTTGACTCCGCCATCGTGGCGGGTGCCGACCTGGGCTCCGACGGCGCCTTCGGGGGCGTGTTCGCAGCGGCCGACGCAATCGGCAACGGCAGCATCACGACGGTCAACATCAACGGCTCTTTCCGCGAGTCGGACATCGCCGCGGGTGTCCTCCGCGGCACCGACGGCTACTTCGGCACGGCCGACGACAGCGTCGCCTCGGGCCGCTCCTCCATCGGCGCGATCAACATCACGGGCACCGCTACGGGCTCGAATCGTTCGAGCGAAAACTACCGCATCGTCAGCAACGGCACGCTGGGGGCCGTGACGGTCGGCGGGGCCGCCTTCACCGCGAACGGCAACCTCCGGGTGCAGCGTCCCGATGCGCAGCCGATCTCGATCGAGGTTCAGGGAATCACCGTCCGAACCGTCGGCCGGCAGTTTGTCGCGACCATCGTCTTCAACCAGCCCCTCGACCCCGCCACCGTCGCCGCCGCGCTTTCGATCTCGGAAGTGCGGGGTAGCGGCGATGTGCTCATCCGCCTGATCAACGGCATCGACTACTCGTTCACCTACGAATCGTCCAGCAACAGCGTGGTCGTGACCTTCAACCGCAACGTCACAAACCGCAATCTGCCAGTAAGCCCGGGTCAGCCCGGCCCCGGAATCTACCGCTTTGAACTCGAGCAGGCTGTTCTGAAGGGCCAACTCGCGGGCGCACTCATCGACGGCAACGGCGACGGCTTCACCCCCACCAACGACGACTTCTCGGAGGATGTGGTCATCGGCGATGCAGGTGACAAGTTTGTCGCCGAAAGAGTCGCGGCGGGCACAGGCCCGACGGCGATCACCGTGGACTTCTACGGCCCCACTAACCTCGATATCCTGCTGGATAACAACGTCACGCCCAACGGCTTGCCGGACATCAACCGCACGTTCACGATCTCGGGCTCCATCGGCGACCATCCCGACAACGACACCAACTTCTTCCGATTCGCTGGCGATACCGACCTCTACAGCATTACCCTCACAGCCGGTCAGATCATCCGCTTAGGCGCCATGCAGGGCTCGGCCCAACTCGCCCAGCAACTGCTCATAAGCCCGACGGGTGTGGTCGTCAACCGCTTCACCGAAGACGGCTCTGCGATCCCACTGCCCGCTCCCGCGGGAGAGGCGCTTGACGCCACCTTCGCCGTCGAGTACCTCATCAAGCAGACCGGAACCTTCTTCATCTCGATCACCAACGACCCTGCTGGCGTGGCAGCCCCGGGTGCTCTGCCCCCCTCGGCACCCGTCCCGGGCGGTGTGGGGGATTACAACTTCACGCTTGAAGTCTTCGACGATGGAGATTCGGGCTTCACGTCCGACACCGATTCCGGCGACGGTCAGAACGTCGTCGATGCGCCCCCGGCGACGCAGTTCGCGGGCAACGACGGGATCTTCGGGACCGCCGACGATCTTTCATCCATCCCCATCGGTCGCTTCACCTTTACGCTCAACCGCGGGGCGGACGGCCAGCCCAACACGGCCGACGACGTGGTTTCAGGCACCAACGGATCCAACATCACGGTCATCCGGTCCGCCGACGGCCGCATCACGCGGAGCATCAATTCCTCCATCGGCCCGGCGGGGCACTCGGGTGTCCCGGGTGATTTCACGGCCGATGTTGATATCTTCCACCTCAACAACCGGCAGCCCATCGCCGCAGGCACGCGAATGACCATCACGGTCAAACTCTCCCAAACCGGATCCGACCTGGGTTCGGCCTCGCCCGTCACGCTCACCGATGAGCGCGGCAGTGTTCAGTTCGGGCTCTTCGATACCACCAATTCCGTGAGCGTGGACGACGGCCTCATGGTCTTCAGCCCCACCGACTTCAAGCCCAACGCGGGCACGCCCAACACCCTCATCGCCGATAACGGCCAGACCCGCTACGGCTTCGATCAGAACGGCGACTTCTTCATCACCTTCCTCGTCCCATCCCGCATCGAGGGCACGGGCAACGGCACCTTCGCGGTCTATCTCCAAGGTGTTTACAACGCCGACTACACCATCGAGGTCGTGACCGACGGCTCCGCAGTCGCCGTTAAGTCCACCCAGTATGTCCTGATCGAAACCGAGGGCGGTTCGGTCGATTGGCTCCAGGCCGGCGGGTTTGCCACCTCGCTCCTCCCCTACACCGCCAGCGTTCTGGGCTTCAACGGCTCGTTGCCCAATGGTCAGACGGCCGATGCCTACGTCTCGTCGCAACTCGTGTCCGCCCTCAACACGCTCTACGCGAACGCGGGCATCGACATCGTCTTCTCCGTTAATCCCGGCGACTTTGAGTTCCAGGAGTTCTCGACCGTTTTCCTGACTTCCGGCGTCGATCCGCTGGTCCCCCTGTTCGATGCCTTCGCGTCCTTCGGCTTCGACTTCTTCTCGAACAACTTCTTCTCCACCCAGCCCTACGGCTTCAGCGAGCACTCCGACCCCTTCAACGCCGACCTCGGCGACGAGGCGGTCGTCTTCCTCCCGTCCTTCGGTCTGCTCGGCCTGTCGCCCGGCCAGACGGATGTCGACCTCTTTGTCCAGTCCCTCACCGGCGCCGTGGCCCGCCGCGTTGGCGAACTCGTGGGGCTCCGCATCACAAACCCCACCGCCGCTGGCGCCATCTCCGATCCGCAGGCCGCGAACTCGGTCGCTGCCCAGCCCGGTCCCGGCGGGGCCTACGCCCTCCCCAACATCGCACGCGACCTCTCCGACCCCTACGACTCCATCGAACGCACCAACTTCTTCCTGGGTCGCCAGAACGCTGTCAGCCTGCTCGACCGCTACTTCAACTAACCGATTGACCTCACATCCTCGCTCCACCCGCGGCCCGGTTCACCAACCGGGCCGCTTTGTTTCTTCCCGCCGCCCACTGTGATAACCTGACCCCTCGTGGCCCCGCTCATACTCGAACCCATCACCGCCGAGGCCGGATCGGCCGTCACGATCGACCCGTCAGAGTCGCCCAGGGTGTTGGGTCGGAGTTCGCAATGCGACATCGTCCTTCCTGACCCAGCCGGCGTCGTGTCGCGCCGGCACTGCGAGGTAAGGTCGGTCGTTGATCGCTGGGAAATCCGGGATCTTGCCAGCCGACATGGGACGCTCCTGAGCGGGATCCCGTTGGTCAAAGATGAGTGGACGCGACTGGCGGATGGGGCGAACCTCAAGATCGGGGCTTCGGTGTTTCGGGTACGGATCGGCCTTTCGGCGTTCGCGACGCTCGTGCGGACGATGGACGATCGGGGCTCGGCTTCGTTCACGATCAAGAAAGTCGTGTCGCCCCCCGCCCCAGACTCGGCCCGTCGCCTGGAGTTGCTGATGATGGCCGCGGCCAGCATCGGGGCCGCCGCTTCGGACGAAGAGATCGGTGAACTTGCGGCCCGGGCGTTGCTCGATGGCACGGCGTATGGCCGGGTATCGGTGCTCCGGCGGGCGGCCGCTTTGGGTGCGAATGTTGAAGTGCTGGCCACGCGGACGCGCCCGGGCAGCGCACCGCCGGGCGGCTTCAGCCGCAGTCTGCTGGAGGCCGCGTCGGAAGGTCAGACGGTGGCCTTGGGCGGTGGTGATGCGGCCAAGTTTGGCGTCAGCGTCATGACCTTGGGCATCGGGTTTGCGATTTGCTCACCCATTACCATCGATGGCGTGGTGGATTCGTTCGTGTACGCCGATACCCGGACCGACCCCGGTGGGCTGGATGGAGCAGGTGGGGGCGGAGTGGGCGATGCAGCGACGCCTGAAGTGGTCTCGCTGTGCGAAACGCTGGCGACCCTGTGCGGCCTGGCCTTCGCAGATCGGCACCGCAGGAGTTTGCACGCGGAACGCAAACGGCGCGACGATGAACTGAACGCAGCGCGCGAGATGCAGGCCATCATCATGCCACCGGAATCCGGCGGGATCGCAGGGCTTTCCTACGCCATGCGGTGTGTACCCGGCCGCTTCGTGGCCGGGGACATGTTCGATTTTGTAGTTATTGATGACCATCGGGCAGCGCTCTATCTGGGCGATGTTGTGGGCAAGGGAATCGCCGCCGGGCTTGTTATGGCGAACGTCCAGGGTCACCTCTCCCGACTGTTGCGCATGGGGACCGACGTGAGCAACGTGGTGACCGAAGTCTCAATTCTGGTGAACAGATATTCTGAGCGGTTCGTGGAGGAGCGCAACGGAACAGCAATCTTCTTGTCGCTATTCGCGGCGGTGTTTGACGTACGGGCGCGAAGCATCCGGTTCACGGACGCCGGGCACGGATTGTGGGTCGTCCGGCGCAGCGATGGAACAAGCGACCAGCCCGCCGCTGCGGGCGGCGTTCCGGTGGGGCTGATCGCCGGTACCACGTATGTCACGGAGGAACTGACTCTCGCGGCGGGTGAGCGGTTCGTCGTGTTCAGCGATGGCGTTCGGGAACAACGTTCGGTCGAGAACACCGAGTTTGGGGCCACGCGCACGGCGGAAGCGTTGTCCACGAGTTCCTCGCCCGGGCACGATGCGGCTGCCATCATCAACGCCCTCGCGCGGTTTGTCGGGACACCGGTCCTGGCCCGCGGGGAAAGCCCGTTCGCCGACGACGTGACGGTGGCCTCGGTGGAGTTCTCGTAACGCCAGTTCTCGGAGCGCTGCGCCGAGGCCCCCGGGATCGCCTGGCACGGGCTTGACGTGGTTCGTATGCTGGTGACCATGCGACAGATGAATGTTCTTGTGTTCACATCCGCTGCCCTGCTTGTCGGGTGTGTTTCTGACCGCCCGACCAAGAGCGTGGACGTTGACCCGGGTATGACGCTGGCTTCGGGCAACCCTTTTGCGCCCACGACGCTGCGGGTGCACCCGCTGACTCAGTTGGAGTTGAGCGCTCGAAAGCCCGATGGCACACCCGACCCGATGCCGCGGATTGTGCTGCATGTTGAGATGAAGGACGCGTATGGCGACACGGTGAAGGCGCTGGGGACTCTGCGGGCCGAGTTGTACGCCCCGGGCACGGGCGGCAGCGGCGTGGGCTCGACGGGCATGGAGGTGCGTATTGCGGATTGGGAGCAGCCGGCCCTGCGCGACGCGGCGCAGAACGCTCGAAGGTTTGACCAAGCGACCCGGACCTACCGCATCCAGTTGGGCGGCACCGCCAAACTGGCGGAGTGGTCGAAATCGGCGACGGACGGGCCCGCGGGTTGGCTGAAGTTGAAGGTGATGTTCGCAACGCTCGGTGCGAGTGGGGAACCCGTCACGCTGGTGGATGAGTTCGTGTTGCAGCGCTGATCCCGCATCCATCAACCCAGCACTCCCGCACCACAAAAGGAAACCATCAAATGACCCCCACGACTCCTGTCCCGATGAACGACCCCATCCGCGATGTGATCCGTAACGCGTACGCCGAGATCGCGAAGTCCGGCGAATGGCTCGGCCGCGAAGGTCAGACCACCTTGCAAGCCGCAACCGGCTCTGTTCAGCCCGGGTGTTGCGCCCCCTCGAGCACCGGCGGCGGCTGCTGCGGACCCACGACACTCACTCCCGCGGCTATCGCATCCGCAATCGGATACTCCGAGGCCGATCTCAAGACGGTGCCCCAAGGGGCGAACATGGGGCTTTCGTGCGGCAACCCAATGGCAATCGCAAAACTCACGCCCGGCAATGTCGTGGTAGATCTCGGATCCGGTGGCGGCTTTGACTGCTTCGTGGCGGGCCCTCGTGTGGGTGCGTCCGGCCGCGCAATCGGCGTCGATATGACGGCGGCGATGCTCTCGAAGGCCCGCGCAAACCTGTCGGCATATCGGGCGGCGAGCGGGCTCGACAACGTCGAGTTCCGCCTCGGTGAGATCGAGAACCTGCCCGTGGCGGACGGCGTGGCCGATGTCGTGATCTCCAACTGCGTCATCAACCTCTCTCCGGAGAAGCCGCGCGTGTATCGCGAGATCATGCGGATTCTCAAGCCCGGCGGCACAATGGCCGTCTCCGACCTTGTGCTGCTCCGCCCGCTCCCCGAAGCGACAAAGGCCGACTTTGAGGCCCTCGTCGGCTGCATCGCTGGCGCTTCACTCGTCTCCGAACTGAAGGCCGACCTTTTGGCTGCGGGCTTCATCGATGTGGTCCTCACGCCCAAGCCGGGATACGTTGATGCGATGGTCTCGTCCGACGACCCGCTCTACCGCCGCATGCTCGGCACGCTCCCGAGCGGAACCACCGTCGCCGACTTTGTCACCAGCCTCGACATCGTGGCCGCAAAGCCCGCCAAGCCGCAACGCTGTTGCGGCTGATCCATCGCTCCCCAATACGCCAATGAAAAACGCCCCGGTCGCGATTTCGCGGCCGGGGCGTTGTGTTGTTGCAGTTCAACGTTCCCCCTATAGGGAAACGTTCCGAAGCCGGGGCTTAGCAGCCCGCTTCGAAGCGACCGAAGAAGAGGGTGACGTCGTCAGAGTCGACGTCGCCGTCGCCGTCCTGCTCGGCATCCTGGCTGCCGCTCTCGAAGCCAGCGAAGAAGATGACGATGTCGTCGGAGTCGACGTCGCCGTCGCAATCCAGATCACCGCCGCAGACGCCGGTGGAACCGAAGAGGAGGTCAACGTCCTCGACATCGAGAGCGCCGTCGCCGTTGAGATCGCCGGAGGCGAAGCCGCCCGCGGTGTTGGTGCCGATCCCGCTCAGGATGGTGCCGCGCTCGGTGCACGAGACGGTGCCGTCGAGGTTGAGATCGCCGTAGAACGTGCCGAGGATGCCTGTCACGAACTCGGTGACGTCGGCCTGATTGACGACGAGGTTGCCGGTGATGTCGCCGGAAAGGTCGAAGCCCGACGCTTCGGCCAGGTTGCTCCAGTTGGCTTGGCCGTCGTTGACCTTGTCGTTGTTACGGAACTGGGCGAAGATGTAGTTGAGGTCGGCGGAGTCGATGCGGTTGTCGTCGGCATCAGCGGCGCCGTTGTTGCGGTCCGCTCCGATGGGCGCGAAGCCGGGGGTCACTTGGCCGCCGGAGTTGGAGATGTCGCCGCGGCTGTCGCCCGCGTTATAGGTGGTGCCGGTGCTCTTGGTGGTGCCGAAGAAGTTGAGCACGCCGGTGACGGTGTTCGAAGCGTTGTCGACGGCGATGAAGCCCTGCTTGCGGTCGAGGTTGCCGGAGACGAGGGCCAAGCCGTCGGCCCAGTAGCGGATGTCGGCCTTGTTGAAGTTGCCGTTGCTGTCGAAATCACCCAGGAGTTCGATGACCGCTGTGTTTCCGGCCGGGGCCGCCCACACGGGGCCGCCGTTACGGCTGTGCCAGCCGCGGAGCATGTTGGTGGCGTCGCCGAGGGTTCGCGACCCGTTGCCGTCAAAGTCACCGACGATCTTGTTGGCGAGGGTGATGTCGCCGCCGTAGGTGACGTTGGCGCCAGCCTGGTTGATGTAGTTGTTGCCGTTGGCGACGCCGTCGGTGTAGACAACGCCGGTGGTGCGGGTAGGGACCCGGCCGAGGCGAGTGGTGTTCTGCGTCGCGAACACAGCGTTGAAGTGCACGTTCGTGCCGGTGGAGAGGATGTAGGACTTCACGCGGGCGTTGAAGACCGGGTTGGCCTGAAGTTGCGTGTAGTCGGCTTCGAGGTGATCGAACTCGAGAGCGGCCAGCGACAGGAACTGGCTGGCGGCATACTCGCCGGGCATGAAGGTGTTCTCGGGAGAGGCCGGGACGCTCACGAACGCCGCGAGCGAGCGGCTGATGTTGTTGAGGTATCCCGCGCCGAAGGAATTGGCCATGGCGGTGTTGGTGGTCGTCAGACCGGCCTCGGCGTTGGTGGCGTTATAGACGCCGTTGTTGTTGAGATCGGTGTAGGTTTCGCCGGAGTCATAGACGCCGTTGTTGTTGGCGTCGGCGAACGGATCGAACGCGCCCGCCCATCCGAGGCCGCCGAGTGCGGCGGCGTTGGCGCGGGGGTCGCCGAGGGTGGCCAGCACGGCCTCGCCGCCGATGACCCAGCCCGAGGCGTTGTTGTTCAGGAGATTCTGGATGGTCGGGCGGACGAACGTGGTTCCGCCGTAGAGGTCGTTCTTGGTATCGAGGATGTCCAGGGCGCTGTTGCCAGCGCCGTTCTGGACGAGCCAAGAACCCGAGCCCGATCCGGTGACGCCGCGCTCGGTGCCGATGTAGCCAACACCCAGGCGGGTGTTGCGCAGCGTGGCTTCCATGTTGCCGTTGGAGCCCTTGTTGGTGGGGATGAAGTTGGCGCCGACGAGGTTCTGGCCGGAAGAGTTGGAGAGGGCGCCGATGTTCTCACCGTTGCCGAAAGAAGGATCAACACCCGTGCCGTTGTTGAAGGCGTTGCGGGTGCCCGAACCCACGTCCCGGGTGATGGCCATGAGGTTCTCGCCGCTGGCGGCGCGGCCGGTGACGAACAGGTGCTGGAGACCCGTCATCGTGACTTCCGTCCAGCCCGTTCCATAGTTGGTGACGGGGGCGATCGGCGCGAAAAGGAGAGCGGTGTCGAAGATCGTGTTTACGTTGGGCGTATCGCGGCCGCCGTCTTGATCAGAGTCCACGAAAGCCTCGCCCACGTCGTACGAGCCGTTGTTGTTGGAGTCGGTATAGGACTCGAACAGGTTGCGGTCGAGCAGGTCGAGGAGGCGGTTGTCGAGGTTCGCGCCCGAGATGGTGCCCTGCTTGTTGACGCTGCGGCGGGGGTTGAACCCGTAGCCAGCCTCGGCAGGTGCGCGATCAAAGGCCGGAGTACCTACCTTGCGAGCGGCGAGGAAGGTCGCGACGTCGAGCGGCGAAACATCGATGCGGATTCCGCCGGTGGACGCGGTGTCCGGAGAGGAATAGGTCGCGAGAAGGCTGGCGGTATCCGCACGGTTGGGTGCGCCGCCCGGGTTGCCTTGGTTGTAGAAGCCGGTGCGGACGCCCGAGGTGGTGCCGCCGGTGCCGTTGCCGATGTAAAGAACACGGTTGTGATAGGCGGCCGAAGCCAGACCCGGATTGGGGTCACCGACGAACTGCCCGGCGCCCGGGATGCCAGTGGGGAAGGTGACCGCGGCGGTGCTGGTGACGAAGGAAGGCCCACCGAAGAACAGGAGTTCGTTGAAACCGTTCACCGACCCGGTGACGCGGTACTGAATCACGAGTTCCTGATCCCCAAGGGTGCCGGCACCGTCAAAGCCGGTGGGGCCGCCGATGGCGAGGTCGTCCGGAAGTCCCGAGAGGCTGGTACCGAGCCAGCCCGCAATGCCGTCGCCGTCGACGTCGATAAAGTCGTTGGTGGAAGCCTGCGAACGAACGTAGTTTTCCAGCAGCGTTGCGCCGCTGATGTTCACCACGCCGCCCACCTGAGCATTCACCGCGGTTGCGCATGTCCCGGCAATCGCCAAGAGCACCAAAGCGTTCATCGTCTTCATAGTGATCACACCTCTCCCAAGGGTTACAGTCCAAGAGTCTTCAAGAATCCTTAACAAGATCTTGACAACACGGCTTGATCCCACTGAACATCACCGACAGACTTACAGCATCCGACCCTTTGCGTTGTGGTCAGGAACGAATCACGATCATGGATGCCGGAAGTCCGGTGCGGCCTGCACAGGAAAATCACCGAAAGCCAACGCGCCCGCCGGTGGGCGGGTGCGTGGTGAATAAGGCTCAGTAGGTAGTGGTCATGTTCACGGCGTCGGGGCCGCTGATAGACCAGAAGCGGTCGCCCCACCGCTTCTTCTCGATCGTCTCATCGAGCGTGGTGTTCTCTACGTGGCCATCGGCGTAGCCGAAGTTGGTCGTGCCGCCCTTGCCGTTGCCGTCCTTCTTCGCGCCCCAGATGCGACCGACCGCATTGAGTGTGCTGTTGGTGGACTCATCGATCGCGCCCTCGGGAATGTCCGAGAGCGGAAGGATGTCGGGGCGACGGGGATAGAAGAAGCGGGGACCAGAGCCACCGATGGGCTCAGAGAAGACCTGCACACCCGATGACCCGCCGCGGAACGGCGTGACAGGGCGGTGAGACTTGTAAAGGGCTCCCACTCGCATCGCCTCGTAGTTCCGGCTGGGGTTGAGTTCCGTGAGCAGGATCACGTTGGAGGGCTGTCCAACGTCGGAGTCCTTCACGAGTTCGTTGCGGCGATCGCCACCCGACGAGAAGAACTTGTTACGCGCGAAAATCGCGGCGTTACCCACGAACGCGACCCGCTTGACCTGACGGTCCTTCGGCGACGGCGCACCGACCGTGTTGCCCTGA
>Ga0163144_10007668_pt1 | contig 23587 bp, 22 predicted proteins | sample OliLak19BULKMAT1_FD_123175 | JGI IMG/M metagenome (GOLD analysis project Ga0163144, IMG submission 123175) | Freshwater microbial mat bacterial communities from Lake Vanda, McMurdo Dry Valleys, Antarctica - Oligotrophic Lake LV.19.BULKMAT1 | ecosystem: Environmental > Aquatic > Freshwater >...
CTTTACCGAAGACACACCCTATAACCCCTCAAGCCCATACTCATCTACTAAGGCTAGCTCTGACTTGCTTGTACGTGCTTGGGTGCGTAGCTTTGGTCTACAAGCCACTATTAGTAATTGCAGTAATAACTACGGCCCCTACCAACACATCGAGAAGTTTATACCTCGCCAAATAACCAACCTACTCTCGGGTGATATCGCCAAACTCTACGGCAGTGGTGAGCAAGTGCGCGACTGGATCCACGTAGATGATCATAACTCTGCAGTGACTTTAATATTAGAGAAGGGCACAATTGGTGAGACCTACCTTATTGGTGCTGATGGCGAGAAAAACAACAAAGAAGTTATAGAAGCTATTTTGCGCCTCATGGGTAAATCTACTAGCGATTACAAGCATGTCAAAGACCGCCCAGGCCATGATATGCGCTATGCTATAGATTCTAGTAAGCTGCGCCGTGAGTTGGGCTGGAAACCCCAATACACTAAGTTTGAAGCAGGCCTTACACAAACTATTCAGTGGTACACAGACAATCAAGCTTGGTGGCAGCCACTCAAAGATGAAGTTGAGGCCAAATACACAGCCCAGGGCCAATAGACTTGAGTCTCTTGCAATAAAATACACATTCACTATACTATATCTGTTGCACCTTTCTATAAAAGGAGAAGACTATGGAAGTCGAAGACCTTGGGCTAAATGGCGCATTGTTAGTAAAGCCAGATATATTTGGTGACGACAGAGGATATTTCTTAGAAACTTATCGACGCGAAACGTATCAAAGAATGGGCGTTGAAATCGATGAAGTTCAAATGAACCGTTCTCGATCAAATCACGGTGTTTTACGAGCTATTCACTTTCAGTTAGACCCCGGTCAACCAAAATTGGTTAGTTGTGCATATGGTGAGATATATAATGTAGCAGTCGACCTCAGGCTTAACTCACCAACTTTTGGTATGTATGCAGGTGTCGCATTAACTGAAAAAAATGGCCACCAACTCTATTTACCGATTGGTTTTGGAAATGGTTTTGTAGTGCTTTCTGATTCAGCAGTCTACACATATATTGTTGGGAGTTTGTATACAGCAGAGACTGAGGCCGAAATTGCCTATAATGACCCTGATATCGATATTGATTGGCCTATTTTTGAGCCAATTATTTCTGAGCGTGACAAGAATGCACCATTTCTCACAGACTTTGATTGGGGTAACTGCACATGGCAAAAGTAATTGTGTTTGGCGCTGGTGGCCAGCTTGGCAAGGCATTACAAAAATTATTACCTCATGTAAGTTTTTACACTAGAGAAGATTGTGATGTTACAAGTGTAATTGAAGTTGCCGAAATATTTACACAGAATTTAGATGTTGAGTTTGTTATTAATGCCTCTGGCTATACCAAAGTAGACCAAGCAGAGGTTGAGCCAGACCAAGCCTACTTAGTAAACACTACTGCAGTAGAAATTATTGCTCAAATTGCACAAGAAGCCTACACTCACCAAGCCATTCTTATTCATATCAGTACTGACTATGTATTTGATGGCACAGCTACTGAGCCATACAAGCCAGATGCACCCACTAACCCAACAAGTGTGTATGGTAAGTCAAAACTATACGGAGAAATTGCAGTAAGAGATAACTCGGAGCATTACATTGTACGTACCTCGTGGCTATATGGCAACGGGCCAAACTTTGTACGTACTATGTTTTTACTTGGTACAAGTAGAGATGAAGTAAGGGTAGTCAATGACCAGTTTGGGCTACCTACCAATGCGCTAGATTTGGCAGAATTTTGTTGTTACTTAATGAAGTACAAACCGCAATTTGGCACCTATCACTTTTGTAATGGTGGTGACCCTATTAGTTGGGCGTATCTTGCAGAAACTATTTTCTCTCTCATGAGTATTAAATGTACGGTTGTACCAGTCAGTACAGAAGAATACCTACTAGCTAATCCGCACATTATCGCACCGCGCCCACAGTACTCGGCGCTCGATTATTCTGGTAGTGTAATTATTGATGATAAGTCAAATAAGAAAAGCTTTTACGTTCGTGGATGGTATGCTGCCTTGAGTGATTATTTAGACAAACAAGCCTCTACCTAGTGTAGGGGCTTTTTCTATCTGGTATAATCAAATAGTTAAAAAGGAGATAGATAGCATGAAAGGAATAATTCTAGCTGGCGGGAGTGGCACGCGCCTATACCCAATCACTAAAGGTATTAGTAAGCAACTAATGCCTATTTATGATAAGCCAATGATCTACTACCCTCTCAGTACTCTCATGATGGCTGGTATCAAAGACATACTTATTATTACCACTCCTCAAGATCAAGACCAGTTTAAGCGCCTGCTTGGCGATGGTAGTGATATTGGCATCAGTCTTACATACAAGGCCCAACCCAAGCCAGAAGGTCTTGCTCAGGCCTTTATTATTGGCGAAGAATTTATTGGTGATGATTCTGTGGCCCTTGTGCTGGGTGATAATATCTTTCACGGCCATCAGTTTGGTCAGAGTCTGAAACAATGTACTGACCCAAATGGAGGAGTAGTGTTTGCCTACCAAGTATCAGACCCAGAGCGCTACGGTGTAGTTGAGTTTGATGACGCCCAAAAAGCTGTTTCTATAGAAGAAAAACCTCAAGAGCCTAAGAGTAACTATGCAGTTGTTGGGTTATACTTCTATGATAATAGTGTGGTTAAGATTGCCAAGAGCATCAAGCCGAGCGAGCGGGGAGAGCTAGAGATTACTACTGTTAATGAGGAGTATTTGCGCCAAGGTAAACTCAAAGTACAGATTATGGATCGCGGCTCAGCCTGGCTAGATACCGGCACCTTTGCCTCTATGATGGATGCCGCTGAGTATATACATGTTATAGAAAAACGCACGGGCTTAAAGATAGGCTGTATTGAAGAAGTAGCCTACCGTGAAGGCTTTATAGACTCTCAGCAGCTCAAAGAAATTGCAAAAGATTTGGTTAAGTCAGGATATGGGAAGTATCTTATCCAGATCTTAAATAGTTCGAACATACAAAATAATTGCTAGAGAGAAAGTTTAACGAGATGACTTTTCAACCAACCTTAAATTACCTGTAACTGGTTTGTAATCAAGGATCATATAAGGCTCATCTCGATTTATTTTCTGAGGGTTTAGAACGGTTTTTAAACTTTCATCGTTAAAAATTAAATTATTAATTCCACCGTGCGCAATAACTAATGAAGAATAGTTATCAGTAAAACCTTCAATGTATATCACCGACCCTTTAGAAGGAGGTGTTATATTAGTCAAGTCAGTAGCTGTTGTTAGATTGTTTTGACCAATTAACAACCTAAAGTTTCGTGCTTGTTGTACAGCACTTGTATGTGTTAATAAATACAAACTAAATAAAATTCCAATCATAAAAACAAACTGCGACAACGAAGATTTTAAGAATCTAAAAGATAAATAGGTTAAAACCATTCCTAGAAGCAAAGAGATAAAGATCGAAGGAATGTATAAATACAAGACGTTCTGTATGTTTTTCAATGGCAGTACAGGCAAGAGAGATAAAAAAATCATCAAGAATAGAAACGGGATAAAGTAACTCTTCTTAATTGCTAATACGATAGAGCTTACACAAAGTGTAGCAAGAATTATAATTGAGATTAAAGTAAAAACTGGATCAAAACTAATAAAGGTGTCTTGTACTCCCTGAATAACACTAAAATCAAAATACATATACCAGTAAATGAAATAATTTTTTAAAATAATAACCGGATTGTATGAAAAATAATATTGCCCAGTAGGGTTAACTGTAAATTCTAGTGAGGTACGAAAAGTGAGAGATAGATAATAAGAGACAGATGTGAGTAAGAGTAAAATAACTATGTTTGTTGCCCGAAATTTCTTTAAGCTTTTTATAGAAAAGTTATTTTGGAAGAGATGTAGAAACAATTCATAACACAAGATAATGAAAGATAATTGCGACCTCCTTTGTTCGGAGAGCAAGAAAAAACAACCCTAATATCAATCCACTCCAAACCCACCTGTAATCTTTATATGGTTGGTGCAAGTAAAATAACATGACTAACAATAAAATGGTTGCTCCAAATAAATCAAAGACAGCAGCAATCCATGAGACCGCATGCAAGCTTTTTGGCCATACCCCAAAAATAGCAACCGTTAAAAGTGGAAGATACTTAAACTTCTGTTCTTTGAATACCACAAGTATTTTTTTAACTAATAGGTAGATTAAAAAACAATTGAGAAAATGAATTAATAAGAAAACAGTATGGTAATACTGAGACCTCAACCCCCAAAAGTTAAAGAGTATTTGTATAATAATCTGACCAACTGGCCTGTCATTATATCTTCGAACGGGTAAGAAATGAATAATTTGAAGGATTGGAGTAAACTTGGATGCAACCAAATAATTATAATCATCAGCCAAGAAGTAATTCTTGTCGATTGTAACCCAAATGTTTGTTATTATTATTAAAACAATAACAAGAATTCCAAACAAATAAATGCTTAAAGGCGATTGCCATAACTTTTGATAGAGTTTTTTTATTTCTATAATACCTCTAATAATAACAGACTTTTTTAAGCTGGATGCAAAGTATATATTCGTAACGACGGGTAAATATAATTACAATTTCATGTATCTTTCCTGTACAATACTTAACATTAGAAAGTAAGGAGAAAAGATTTGGCCGCTAAGACAACAAAAAATATTATTATAATAATACCGTGCTATAACGAGCATGAGTCTTTCCCCTATACTCTTAAAGCACTAAAAGAAATTAGAAAATCACTTATACCAGATTATAAAATTGATGTATTGTTTGTAAACGACGGTAGCTTTGATAACACACAGGAATTGATTGAAAAATCAACAATGAAAGACCCCGGTATTTATTATCGGGAATTTGCTAAGAATGCTGGGCATCAATCTGCACTCCGAGCTGGTCTTAATGCGTCGGTAAGTTACGATGCGGTAATTATGATGGATGCCGATATGCAACATCCACCAAAACTAATCCCAAAGATGATTAAAGAATGGGAGTCCGGATTTAAAATTGTCCAAATGATTCGTGATGATAATTCTAGAGAACTTGGAACCGTGAGATTTGCTGTACGTAGACTATATTATTATCTTATTAATAGCATTAGTGACTTAAAACTTGAATATGGGGCCTCAGACTTTAGAATTATTGATAAGTCAGTGACCAAAACCGTTGCATCTAGTCCGGAGCGCGACCTTTTCCTGAGAGGGTATTTTTCTTGGTTACCAGTTAGTCGTACGGCGATTATATATAAACCTAGTAAACGAATTGCTGGAACTAGCAAATATACCCTTAAAAAACTGTACAAACTTACTTATAACAGTATTTTACAGTTCAGTGAAAAACCTCTCCGTATAGCTGTTGTATTAGGTATATTAATGGCCTTAGCGGCTATTTTGTACGGTATTGTTTTGGCTGTATTGTATTTATTTGGCAAACATAATGTTAGTGGTTGGTCTTCATTAATGATTATGATGCTATTTTGTTTTGGTATTAACTTTGTATTACTCGGTATCATTGGCCATTACTTGGCTCATTCAATTAGTTTGCAAAAGCAACGCCCTGAATTTGTAGTAGCTAAAGAAAAATTGCCAAATTTAGAGTAGACTTGAAGAATGGCAAAATTTAAAAAAATATTAATCGTCGGGGCAGGTAAAGCAGGAAAGAGTCTTGCGAGCAGTCTTAAGAAGAATAACCAGCCATTTATTGGGTATCTTGATGATAAATCACAAGAAAAAGCCGTACTAGGTAAGTTATCTGATGTTAATTCAGTACTCAAAGAATATAAAATCTCCGATATTTATTTTGCAATCCCTTCGATTTCAGCCAAAGTTGTCAGAGATTTTGTTGGTAAAATTGACGATGATAAAGTAAGAATTTCAATTATTCCACGATCCTTTAGTATTATTTCAAAAAGCACAGTAAATATTAATGATTTAACAGATATTGATATTCTGACCATGATTGGACGAGAGCCAGTAAAACACGACTTATTGGAGTGTAAAGAACTCATTACTGGCAAAACTATAGTTGTAACCGGTGCTGCTGGGTCAATAGGCTCAAAACTTGTAAAACTACTAGTTAAGCTCAAACCAAAACAGATCATTTGTATTGATTGGTGGGAAAATGGCACTTTTTATCTCCAGCAAGACTTAAAAGACGTTAAATGCTTGGTTTATAGAATTGCTGATATCAAAAATACTAAAGCAATAGATAAGATTTTTAACCAATACAAGCCGGACATAGTTTTTCATGCTGCTGCGTACAAGCATGTGCCTCTCATGCAAGACAATGCTATTGAAGCATTTAATAATAATGTATGGGGATCACTTAACTTGATGCGTGAGTCAATCAAACATAAAGTAAAAAGCTTCGTATATGTTTCAACCGACAAAGCAGTAAATCCAGTAAATGTTATGGGCTCGTGTAAGCGGCTAGGCGAAATGGTTATGGAAACACTATCAAATTCTCAAACAACCACCAAGTTTAATGCTGTAAGATTTGGAAACGTAATACAGAGCAACGGAAGTGTTATGGAGATATTTAAGAAACAAGTTGATAAAGACTTGCCACTTACTGTTACCCATACCGATGTCACCCGGTACTTTATGACCATTGAAGAGGCAGCTCAGTTGATTATTCAATCAACTGTAATTGGCAAGAATGGCGAGATATTTGTTCTTGACATGGGCGAACCTATAAAGGTATTAGATCTAGCCAATAGTTTAATAAGGCTACTTAACAAACCAATCAAGATAAAGATCACCGGTTTACGCCCAGGCGAAAAAATGTATGAAGAACTTAGCTATAGTAAGGACAAAGTTGATACGACACGAAATGAAAAGATATTTATTGTTAAGGACGAAAAGCCATTTGATCAGATCAATTTTATGGAAATGCTAGAGGTATTCATTGCTGACACACTGGCATACAATATGTCTTCGAGTGAAACTATTACAAAACTAAAATCTCTCGGTTTTAAAATTAAGGAGTAAAAGATGAAAATCCTTATCACAGGTGCATCCGGTAAGATTGGCAAGAGAATTGTTGAAGCCCTAAAAATAAATAATGACCTAGTATTGCTTACTAGGCACACGGATGATTTTCAAGAACCACTCAAAACCTACAATGTTGATATTTCAGACCTAAAAGCGCTAACCAAAATAGTCAATAAAGAAAAACCAAATATTATTATTCATCTAGCAGCAGTCATTGGAGGTAATTGTGACACCGATCCAGTACTGACCCAAAAAGTAAATGTAGATACTACAAAATATCTCGGCCAACTCGCACAGAAAAATGGTGTAGAAAAGTTTATTTTTAGTTCAACTGCTGCAGTCTATAACCAAATCAAACTAGAAGCTACTACGGAGGAGGAGAATCTTCAACCAAAATCAACGTATGGCAAATCTAAGCTGGCTGCAGAAAATGAGTTGAAGAAAGTCTCTAGATTAGCAAAAACTCAGTTTATTGCTTTACGAATTTTCAATGTCTATGGTCCCGAATTTACTGACTCAATTATTGAAAAACTTTTAAGCTCAACCAAACAATCACCTGCGACTATTCTAGGGCCAGACAACTACTACAGGGACTATATTTCTATACGAGATGTAATAAAGGCATTTAGTAGTGTAATATCTACTGATTTCGTTACTCGGTTTACTATTTTGAATATTGCGAGTGGAGTTGCGACGAATAACACTAGTCTTTTGAATATACTAAAAGAACACGGAGTACATCCACAATTCTTAGTTAATGAGTGCGACCTAAATATCAGTTGGGCAAATACAAAAAAAGCAAAACAAGAGGTAGGGTTTATAGCAAAAAAACTATCAAACTTTCTTGAAAATTAGTAGTCGAAAGACTGTGTAATTCCATAGAGCAACAATCCCAATAATTAGAAGCTTTGCTATAGCCGCAGGCAACAGTAATTTTTTATTCAGTAGATAGATCAAGCTGTTAGAAATAAAAAAATTGATTATTGCAAGCACCAAATACATTGTTATCTGATAGTGAGTACGAAATCTGTACCCGTCATAATTTTGAAAAGTCCAGTTTCTATTAATCACAAAACCAATAACAAATGCAAATACGAAGCTTAGAGAGTTGCTTATTAAAAGAGGTACATGAAGTATATAGTAGAAAAGCAAAAAACTAAAGTAATCAATAAAAAATGAGCTCAAACCACTCATGACATATCTAGCAAGTCTGTATTTATTTAGAAAATTTGTAATCATGATTTTAAAACCTCTTATTAATAGTATTAGTATTGAACAGAATTTACAATTTAATCAAATAATACTCACAAGAGGTATAAAGATGTATAATGTTAACTGGCATGAAAAAACCAACTATTTACATAGTTACTACCCTTTTTCTTATAGGTCTAGTGATAGGCGGGGTTGTCTATTATTCAAAATACAATGAAAAAAAACCAACCGCAGCCGTAGAAATACCCAGCCAAAGTAGCACTCAGATTGATACGACCGATCAAACCACTAACACACCGCTACCAGTTACTAATCAAAAAACAACTTCAAACACTCCACCACCACCACTTACCCCTACTTTAACAAAAAGTAGTGGTAACAACGGGCCAGTACCAGCCGGATCAAATATGAACTTTATATGTTCTGCAGAACCCAATATTGATTGTAGTGTGATCTTGATTTATAGTGGTAAGCAAATAGTGCTTGGGCCTTCAAAAGTAACCGACAATGGCAGGGGTCAGTATTTCGCTTCTTTCTACTGGGCATCTGTAAAAGGCAGTTATACTGTTACTGCACAAGCAAAAAATTCTCAAGGTGGTGTAAGCAGTTCCATTAGTCAGAAATTAGATGTACAATAGACGCATGAAGAAAGCATTACTATTTTGTATTTCTCTACTTGTTGTTGCAAGCTTTTTTGTCGTAACTGCACCAAGCGCAAAAGCTTATACTAATAATAATCTTATTGATGATGCAGTCTTTGATAACACTAATACCTTAGACACAGCTGGTATTCAGAACTTTCTCAATCAATTTCCTAATAGTTGTCTAAAGAATTACTCTGCAGTATACCCAAATAGCTATTTTAGTTATGGTGGAGCAGTGAGTGCAGCAACAGTAATTAGAAGAGTTGCAGATTTATGGGGGATTAATCCCCAAGTAATACTTACTAAGCTCGAACAAGAAGAGTCGCTGGTGCGTGGTAATGCGGGTTGCCCAGAGTGGCGTTACAATAGCGCAATGGGAATGGGTTGCCCAGATGGTGGTGCTTGCCCCGCCCCTGGATATGAAGGCTTTAGTAAACAGGTGACAAAAGGTGCTTGGCAACTAAAGTGGAGTAAAGAAGCTGCAGTGGGTAATGTCAACTGGCAAGGTAATGGCGACTTGACCTATGGTGGCAAAATGACACAAGGTAACCGCCAGAGATGTAATACTTGCCAGACCGTGTATTATGATGGTTATTACACTATGGATGGAGTATTAACTCATATGGATAATGGCGCAACAGCCTCGCTTTATACATATACACCACATGTACCTTCAAGCTTTCCAGTATTATTTGAAACATTCTTTGGTTCTGGTTCTACTAGCGCTTATACTCCCGGCGCTGTCTACAGGGCATATAGAGCTTCAAACAATGAACACCTCTACTCAGCAAGTCCAGGGGAGATCGAGGCAGCAAAGAAACTAGGGTTTACCTATGAAGGCCCAGCTTGGCCAAACTCATCTGCTCCTGGTGCTGCACCGGTTTATCGGCTATATAGCCCCAGAAGCAACCGTCACTTCTATACTAATTCTGTTGCCGAGCGTGACTATATTGCTGCGAACCTAGGTTATATAAATGAAGGACCATCATGGGCAGCACTTACCACACCAACTCTAGGCGCTGTAACTGTGTACCGCGCCTACAGGAGAAGTGATGATAAGCATTTATTCACTGCCAGTTGGCAAGAACTCAATAATTCAGGCTCTCTTGGTTTTGTATATGAAGGTATTGCTTGGTATAGTAAATAAATAATTACTAAAGATCAGGGGAAATTTTGAAGAATACATTAAAAATTAAGTTTGAAGAATTTGATAAGCGTAAATTACCAGAATTTGATACTCAACAGCTTGGTATCGAGAATAAAACCTTATTACTAAAAAAGAGACTAAATGGATATTGTAATCTCTGTGATCAAAAAACTGTTTTTTCTATCAACTCAGAGAATCTACGTGAGGACTTGCGCTGTAAACATTGCAGTTCGGTAAATCGACAAAGACAATTGGTTTGTACGATATCACAAGCTGTTCTTAGACATCCAGACGGGTCACTAAAAGAAATTGCTAAAGATATAAATGCGAGAAAATTGAATATCTACACAGCCGAGGCAAACTCAGCGCTTTATCAACAGATGGTAAAGTACATTAACCCCAGTCTTCTAACGGCCTCAGAATTTTTTAGTGAAAAAAATGCTTCTGGTGAGAAAGTGAATGGTACCTTACATGAAGATCTCCAACAGACCTCATTTAAAAATAGTCAGTTTGATATTATAGTTACAACAGAAGTTTTTGAACATATTCCAGATGCTCCAAAGGCCGAAAGAGAAGTTATAAGGATACTAAAAAAAGGTGGTTATTATTGCTTCACTGTACCTATTTATCTTCATAAAGATAAGGATACGATATTAGCTAAAATGACACGGTGGGGTAGAATTTTATATCTCAAAACTCCTCAATATCATGGTGATCCAGTTAGACCGGAGGACGGGATATTGGTATTTAGGATATTTTCACCAACCCAGCTAAAGGAACGGTTTGAGAAAATTGCCAGTAGCTACAAGACAATTGTTATACACTCAAAAAGGCTTGGAATAGTAGGCGGCCTGTACACTGTTATGCTGGTAAAAAAATGAAAAGAATTGTTTCTTTAACTATACAGAGATTTTCAGAGCTTCCACGCTGGTTAAGACTAAGTGCATTTATTATACTCTTATCTATTCCAGTAATAGTCTGGGTTTCACCATTTGTGTTTACTGGTGGCAAGATCAGTTACATGGACAACGATTATTACTTCCAGCTATATGAAGCACTGCGGATTTCAATCGTTAAATATCATCAGTTTCCATGGTTAAACCCCTGGATTGTAGGCGGAGTACCGCTATTCGGAAACGTTCAACTTGGATTTCCAGCTATTCAGGTGCCTTTTGTACTGATTTTTGGGACAATAACTGGAATAAAAATATCCTGGTTACTTTACTATTTACTTGGTTTTTGGGGTTGTTTCTTACTCTTCAACCAAACACTTAAAGCAGATAAACTTAAATCGGCATTGCTTGCATACTTATTTGTTTTCTGTGGGTATTTTGCGTTGCACATTCCTGGTGGTCATTATACCTTTGCGCTATATTTCCTCTCACCTTGGCTTATTTGGCTATACTTTACAAGAATAGATAAAAGATATGGCTGGCTTTGGTTTGCTGGACTTATAAGCCTTTTGGTACTTAGTTCTCCACACTATGCAGCTATACAATCACTTATAGTGGTTGCTGTAGTTATTTGTGCAGATGTTATAATTAATCTTAGAGTAGATCGACTCAAGAAGTTAGCATTGGCTGGTATTGTTGTCCTAGGTCTAACCTTTTATAGGATGTATTTTGTATATCAGTATATAAAAGAGTTCCCACGTGCCCAAGAGCTATTGGTCGAGTCACCAATACCTGTAAGAGTACTAATGAAAGCATTAATTTTACCAATCAGTCACTTTAAGATTAATTATCCAGTAACGCATTGGGGTTGGGGAGAGACCGGCGCATATATTGGTATTATTACACTGAGCTTATTTGTTGTCCTAGTAGTATCGATTTTCTTGTATATGTTCAAGAAAAAGAAACTACTCTTATTACCAATCTGTATTTTGATCGGGATAATCTTAACTGTAGTAATTGCCAAAGGAGATTTTGGTATCCTAAGTCCGTTTGGCATAATGAAACACCTACCTATTCTTTCAGGTATGCGGATTCCAGCTCGATGGCTCATATGGTCAGTTCTTGGCATCCTCTCATTTATTGCTTGTGTTAATTTCTATCAAGGCAATAGAAATATAAGAATATGTGTCAACGCTATTCTTTTCGTAGCACTACTTGAAGTTGGTCTACTCAATTTTGGATTTGCTACGGCCCCATTATCAATTACTCCACTACAGGTAAGGTCTACACAAGCTCCTTTTGAGCAGTACAGTCATTTTATTACGAGCGATAATTATGACAAAAAAGCGTTCATATTCGCTGAGTTTCTGTACGAAGGTACAATAAATAACTATGGTCAAGTAATAGCTGCCGAATCTCTAGTTGATACACGTACACTACCTACTATTCGCTGTGGTATCAATGAGGGTTGTCCGTTTGTGATGTCTCAAAATGCGAATGTTGATTATTGGTCTCCTAATAGAATTGTACTTACTCGAACGAGAGATGGTGTTATAGAACTCAATATGAATCCATCTAAATATTGGTTAGTAAATGGCCAAAGAATATTTGCTAAAGATAGGGTTGCAGAACCTTCTGAGAAATTTATTATTACTGACAGTTCTAAGCAAATTACTCTTGAGGTGGTACCAAAATATTCTATCGAGTACTGGCTAAGAAAGTTCTAGTGCTACCCAGCAAAACTATCTCTTAACCGCAATAACTTCCATAATATCAAAAGTATTTACTTTTAAATCTATATTATTAAGCCGCGTGAGTTTACTTAGTGAATAAGCAGTGTTGATAAAGGCAGGTGATTTTTTAGTAGTCTTCTTATTTAGAATTAATTGATTAAAAACAGAATCAATATTTCTATATACTCCAGGGTGAGTAACACTTACTACTTTAAGACCATGCTTATTAAGAATTTTTCTAATAGAATCTTCAGAAAAGTAAAATAAGTGTGTAGGAGGGTGAATCATACGCCATCTGTCACCACGTTTTTTGGCCATATAAGAGCCAATATCTCCAGTTGTTAGTATGAGTCGACCATTTTTTTTAAGTGTTTTTGAGATTTTCGCAACGTATTGGTCTGGGTTGCGCAGATGTTCAATTACGTCCCACATAAAAATCGTATCGATGTTCTTGAAGTTAGTATTAATAAAGTCTTTATTAGATGCTTTAACTTTCAAGATACTCCTAGCATATTTAATAGCATCTTCAGAGACATCAAAGCCAGAAATAGAGTTTACCCTACCTTTCATCAAATGTAAGAAATATCCGTAAGCACAGCCAATTTCAAGGCAATCAGATTTTTTAGAAAAATACTTATCTAATACATCAATTCGTTTTTGAAAATTACGCTCAATAGCTTTTCTATCTTGAATATAATCAAAATACTCTTTGCCGAAATAGTAATCTTGCGAATAGTGCTTATTAAGTTCAGCTTGGGTTGGATTCACCTGAGCCCTAATTAGACCACAAACCTGGCATTCAATAAGAGTTTTATATTTATTTTGCCAGCTGGATTGCCCACAAATATCACAGTAAATAGGTTTTTTCATATATTAACGTTAAGTAAAGGAGGTTTCTTAATTGCTTGGTAATGCTACATATTATATACTATCAAGATATGAATACTAAACCAAACCTAGTAAAAATGCAAGAATACAACTCTGCTCTTAAAGAATTGAACATCCTAAATCCAATTGCTGAAAACGTTAATTTCAAGCAGATATTTTCTAATAATAGTATGGCTACTATTCAATTGCCAAATGACGCACAGATATATCTCAAGTTGCGAGGTAAGCTAGCTCACTACAGCCCAAAGGTGTTAAAAAGAGTGGTTAAAAAATCAGCCAGAGTTGCTAAAAATATTCTGCCAAAGAAAACCACCGCTTTTTTAGAAGAATCAAAACAACTCAGTGAAGTTGAAATTGATGAAGCACTAAAGCTACGAGCAAAAGAACCTATCGTGACAATCGTAATTCCGGTATATAACAACCTAGACTATACAAAGAAGTGCATATTATCATTGGTAGACCATAATTCAAGATATAAATTCGAAATACTTATTGCAGATGATCAGTCTACCGATGAGACCGAGCAATACTTTGGTCAAATAAAATCAATACGGTATGTAAGAAATAAAACTAATCTTGGATTCTTACTTTCATGTAATAATGCCGTAAAACAAGTAACGACAAAATATACCATACTACTCAACAATGATACGAGAGTATTAGAAGGATGGCTTAATGGCTTAATTCAGCCGCTAGAAAATGACAAGAACATTGGGCTTGTTGGTTCAAAATTAATCTATCCCGATGGAACACTACAAGAAGCGGGGGGAATAATCTTTAGTGACGGCAACGCCTACAACTACGGCAAGAATGCTGCCCCAAGTGATTATGAATACAATTATGTACGCGAAGTAGACTATGTAAGCGGTGCAAGTATTGCATTCGCAACTAAGGTATTCAAAAGCTTTGGTGGTTTTGATAAAGAATTTACTCCGGCTTACTATGAAGATACAGACCTCGCCATGCAAATGCGAAAAAATAATCTAAAAGTTATATATAACCCTTTTTCTTCACTAATTCACTATGAAGGTAAATCAATGGGTACAGATACAGAATCGGGCCTCAAAACATATCAAAAAATTAACAAAGAAAAGTTTTATAAAAAATGGAAGTCTATACTTCAAGCTAAACACTATAAGGGCCCTGAAGATATTTTACTTGCAAGCGAAAGAGGTGTAACAAAACATATATTAGTATGTGATATACATGTGCCTTTTCCAGATAGAGATGCCGGGTCTGTGCGTATGCACGCAATCTTAACTTGTTTGCGTGAGCTAGGATATCATGTAACTCTTTGGTCAGATACTCACTGTTTAATTGATAAATACACTCAAGATTTGCAAGCAAATGGTATAGAAGTGGTATATGGCACGATACCATTTGAAGATTTTATTGCTCAAAGATCATCATATTTTGACACTGCAATACTATCACGCCCAATTGTTGCTCCAAGGTACTTACCTCTAATACGTTACTATAGCCCTCAAACCAAGATTATTTTTGATACAGTTGATTTACATTATATTCGGCTAGGCAGGCAGGCGAAGCTTGAGAATGACTCTCAGGCAGCTATTCAGGCTGATAAATGGAAGATAATAGAAACTGGGCTTATGTTGCAGTCTGATATTTCACTTGTGGTCAGTAGTTTTGAGGCTACTGAATTGAAAAGAGAATTACCAAATGCTCATGTAGAAATAGTTTCACTTATTCATACTCTCAAAAACTGCAAAAAATCTTTTGATAAACGTAAAGACCTACTATTTATTGGTAGCTACAATCATGCGCCCAATAAAGATGGTCTAAGATGGTTTGTAGATGAGGTATGGCCAATTTTTATTAAAAAACAACCTAAGGCTCGTCTGAGAATAATTGGTAGTGATATGCCTAGTGACTTACTAGGTAAAGAAGTAAAAAATATTGAGGTTTTAGGGTTTGTTGAAGATCCGACTCTGTATTTTGAATCATCACGAGTGTTTATTGCCCCACTACGCTTTGGCGCAGGAGTAAAAGGTAAGATACTACAGGCAATTGAGTATGCTATGCCCGTAGTAACAACGTCTGTAGGGGCAGAGGGGATGCACTTAAAAGATAAGGTAAGTGCACTAGTTGCCGATAGCCCACAAGATTTTGCTGATAATATGAATGAGTTGTATACAAACAAAAAACTCTGGAATGATGTATCTAAAAATTCTCAAAAAGTGCTAGAAGATCACTTTTCTAGAGAGGTAGCAAAGAAAGAATTAAAAAGCTTTATCTAGCAACATTTATATATATACCTTAATCTGTTAAAATAGTTTAATGAAACTATTAAATGCAGGTAGGTATACTTACGGCCATGAAGGTATAATCATAAAACATTGGGGAGAAAATGCGGCTGTTACGATTGGTAGTTTCTGTTCAATTGCTGAGAATGTTACGATTTTTTTAGGCGGGAATCATCGAACTGATTGGGTCACTACCTTTCCGTTTCCAGCTTTTGAAAAAGAATGGAGGCTAGAAGAAAGTATTGTTGGCCACCCTTCAACAAAAGGAGATGTTGTGATAGGTAATGATGTTTGGATTGGTGCCAATGCATCGATTATGTCAGGGTTAACTGTTGGTGATGGAGCAGTAATTGGAGCATTTAGCGTTGTCACAAAAGATATAATGCCTTATGAAATTGTTGCTGGTAACCCCGCTGTTTCTATTAGATTTAGGTTTAAGCAAGAAATAATAAATAGTTTGCTTGCTATAAGTTGGTGGGACTGGTGTGATGAAAAAATTACCAGAAATATTCCATTGCTTTGCAGTAATGATATTGATCTATTCATTTTAGAAGCAAAATGATAATATGAAAAAAATAAATAATATCACTGCAAATAATTTCTGGGGTCTCGTAAGAGAGCTCGCTATTACTGACTTTAAAATAAAATACCAAGGTTCATTAATCGGCTACGCCTGGTCACTTGTAAAGCCACTAGCTATGTTTGGTGTACTTTACTTGGTATTTACTGTGTTTGTACGTATTGGCTCTTCTTTACAACACTATGCACTTTATTTACTACTTGGTATTGTTTTGTGGACATATTTTGCAGATGCTACTAATAGCTCAATGCGGGCGGTTGCAGACAAGGGTGATATGATGCGAAAGGTGTATTTTCCACGTATAGCAATTATTGTTGCAGCTAGTATAAGCTCGGCAATTACACTATTGCTAAATCTTATAATAGTGTTTGTTTTTATTGTTATTGCACGTGTTGTACCTGGCTGGAATGCAGTATTATTTGTACCGTTGCTCTTAGAGTTATTTGTGCTATGTATTGGTATCGCATTTATTACTTCTGCTATGTATGTAAAATACCGAGATATTGGGCACATATGGGAGGTACTACTTCAACTATTGTTTTACGCTAGCGCAATTATTTATCCATTAAGTATTGTGCCGGTAAAATACCAAACATTTATTCTATTAAACCCCATTACGCAGATCATTCAAGACTCACGTTATATCTTAGTTACAAAAGAAACTATTACTGCTAGCACACGACTACCCATTCCATTATTGTTTGTGCCATATCTAATACCGTTTGTGCTTGTGGTAGTTGGCTATTTTTATTTTAAAAAGTCAGCTAAGAACTTTGCGGAGGAAGCGTAAGATGGACAATTCAATTGCTATTAAAGTGAGTCATATTAGTAAATCATTTAGAATGCCACATGAAAAACAAAATAGCCTGAAAGATAAAGCTGTGCATATCTTTGGCCCAAGAAACTTTACCAAATTTAAAGCCTTAGAAGATATCGACTTTGAGATAAAAAAAGGTGAGTTTTTTGGTATCGTAGGTAAGAACGGGAGTGGCAAGAGTACACTACTGAAGATTCTGGCCAATATTTACCAGCCCACAAAAGGAAAAGTTGAGGTTAATGGTACGCTTGCTCCGTTTATTGAATTAGGGGTTGGTTTTAATCCTGAGCTCACCGGTAGAGAGAATGTGTTCTTAAGTGGTGCAATATTAGGGTTGAGTAGAAGTAAGATTGAATCATTATATGACAAGATAGTGTCTTTTGCAGAACTAGAAGAGTTTATGGATCAAAAACTTAAGAATTATTCTAGTGGTATGCAGGTAAGATTAGCATTCTCAATTGCAATTCGGGCAGAATCAGACATACTTTTGATTGATGAAGTATTGGCAGTAGGAGATACGGCTTTCCAGTCTAAATGTTTCGATGAGTTTGATAACTTTAGAGAAAGAAATAAAACAATAGTACTTGTAACCCATGATATGGACTCTGTTCAGCGTTTTTGTGATAGAGCCGCACTCATTAATGATAGCCATATTGTAGAGATAGGTAGCCCAGAAAGAATTACAAAGCATTATAATAGACTCAATAATCAGTCAATCTCAAATGACCTAAATGTACAAGATAAAGATTCGAAAATAAAGAATCATGAATACCTTTCTAATATTTCATTGCTAAATAAAGATAATATTACAACAAGAAGTTTTGATAGCGGCAACGATATAACTGTTGAACTTGATATTAAACCAAACTCAAAGCTAAAGAATATTGGTATAGCTATAAATCGCATCGATGGAATATATTGTTTTGGAACAAATATGGTACTTGATAAGTTTAGTTATAAAGGTCAAAAGAAGGTTGCACTAACACTAAAAGACACACCTTTTTTACCTGGTACATATACTATAAGGGTTGGTTTCTTTGGAGAGAGAGATATTAATGTTTTAGAGGTTATTGAGGTAGCAGAAAAGTTTAAGATTATTAGTGAAGAAAATGCTGGATATCATGGTGTGGTAGCAATAAAACATAATTGGAAATAAGGATGTCAGAGTATACAAATAACATAATAGATTTAAATAATAAGAATCAAACATGGACTATTTTGTATGAATATATTCAACCAAAGAGCACAGTATTAGATATTGGCTGTAGTAGTGGTTATTTTGCCAAAGAACTAATTGATTGCAAAGAGTGTATTGTTGATGGCATAGAGATTAATGCTAATGATGCAAGGCTAGCAAGAAAAATATGTAGAGAAGTGAAAGTTGCCAACATTGAAGAATATTGCCTACAAACTAAGCTAAGTGCTAAGTATGATTATATTATTTTTGCTGACGTACTCGAGCACCTGGTAGATCCTGTGATAGTTTTAAGGAATGTAAAAAAGTTACTGAAAGAAAATGGTAGAATACTTTTCTCTATTCCAAATATGGCCCACATCAGTGTAAGGCTAGAACTTATAAATGGCTCATTTGAATATGGCCCAAATGGTTTACTCGACAGAACTCATTTGCATTTTTATACAAAAGAAACAATTTTGGAAGTTATAGAAAAATCTGGCCTGTATATTAATGACCTTAAGTCATCTATATACGATATACCAAAAAGTATCATCGACGAAGGCCTAAAAAGAGCTGGGCTCAAGGCTGATGAGAAATTTTATACAAATATACAAAAAGAAGATGCTATTGTTTTTCAGTATGTTGGTATGATTGGCACCAAAAAGAGTAGTATCAGTACCACTGCGAGTGTTCGGCCATTCAAGGCTATAGAGTCAAATAATGATGATAGAAAAAAAATGATGAATCATATAGTAAATCTAGAGAAACTAAATAAAGCTCTCAGTAAAGAATTAGCTGACTTGCATGAAAAATCTAGACCCTTGAATAATAGCTTTAGTAAAGTGCTAAAAAAGATGCATGGTAAGAAAAAATAATGGTTCAAGTAAAACTCAGCTACGTGGTGGTAGGGTGGAACAATAAAAAGTTTCTGAAAAGTTGCTTAGATTCAATACTAGATCAAGTAAATGTTAAAAAAAGTATTTACTATATAGATAACAATTCAAGCGATGATAGTGTAATGTATGTTGAACAGCACTATCCAATGGTGAAAATAATACAAAATAGTGATAATCTTGGTTTTGCCAAAGCAAATAATATTGGTATAAAACAAGCCCTGAAAGATAATGCTGAGTATATTGTACTTTTGAACACAGATGCAGAGTTAACGCCTAATTGGTCATATACTATTGTTAATTTTGCTGAGAAGAATCCAAAAGGTGCTTGTTTTCAAGGTACTACACTCCGTAAAAATGAAAAAGGCCTGATTGACTCAACAGGAATATTTCTAGATAAAAAATTGGTAGCTACCCAAATAAATTATTTAAAAGAATACACACCACCATATGGTAACTGTGAAGTATTTGGGGTTAATGCCGCCGCCGCACTCTATACAAAAAATTTTTTAGAAAAACAGCCATTCAAGGATGAATATTTTGATGAAGATTTTTTTATGTATTTAGAAGATGTAGATCTGTGCTTAAGAGCAATTGAACTTGGGTGGAAGAATTATTTTGTGAGTAATGCCAAGGCATTTCATGTTGGTTCGGCCAGTAGCAAGAGTCAAAGCTTTGGTTTCAAACTTTCCTATAGAAATCATAGCGCGATGCTTTTTAAAAACTTTTCTATTGGCTTTATTATTAAAAAAACACCCCGGCTCATTGCTAGTGATATTGAAAGAATCATTGGTTTTTATCGAAATAAACAAAAAGATGTTTCATTAGCGATTATTACTGGCAGACTTCAGGGAATTTGGTTAATACATAAAATGTTTAAGAAGCGCCGATACCTAGTAAAGCAGAATAAAAAGAATTTACAGTATATTATTAGCTTTATGCCCAAAGGTTATATTACACTAGGTAAGTAATGGCAAAAATTCTTATTAACTGCTTAGACTATATTAATGAATCAATGGCGGGCCCTGCTATACGTAGCTGGGAATTTGCTAGTGCTTTAGCAAAGCATCATGATGTAGTGGTACTCTCACCAAACAAAACTAATCTAAAGTCTAAGAGTTTTACACTCAAAGAGTATTCAACAAAGACTTTTACAGAAGAAGTTCAGTCTGCAGATTTTTTGATTGCTCAGACGGTGCGCCCAAAAGTAGCTAAGCTGGCAAAAAAATATAATACAAGAATAATTCTTGATGCTTACGACCCCATAACCATTGAGGCTCTTGAGTCTAATAGTGAAGAAGAATATGGCCTGCGTGTTGCTCTTAATAAGATTTTACTTTTAGAGCAAAGCTCATCATTTTGTTTTGCAGATAGCGTAATATGTGCCAGTGAAAAACAGAGAGATCTGTGGTTTGGTGTATTGTCTGCAATGAACAGAATTACTCCGGCAATGTATGATCAAGACAATTCACTGCGTAACTTAATTGATGTTGTACCCTTTGGTCTTTCAAGTACTGCTCCGGTAAAAACTAAATCAAATATACTGAATAAAAAATTTGGTATCAAAGAAACAGACTTTGTGCTGCTGTGGGGTGGTGGCATATGGAACTGGTTTGACCCTTTAACTCTTATTGAAGCAGTAGCTGCTGTGCAAGATAAATTACCAATCAAACTAGTATTTATGGGTATTGATCATCCAAACAAAAATATTCCCCGTATGCCTATGGTAAAAAAAGCAGTTGATAGAGCCAAAGAGCTTGGGGTATTAGATGATTCAGTATTCTTTAATGAGGGATGGGTGCCTTATAAGCAAAGACAAGAGTTCTTAAAGAGTGCAGATGTTGGTGTATCAATGCATTTTGATCATCTAGAGACACGTTTTTCATTTAGAACCAGAATACTAGATTATATTTGGGCAGAACTACCAATAATCGCTACACAAGGAGATTCGTTTGCAGAAGTTATTGAAGAACAACAGCTAGGGGAAATTGTTAAGTATACAGACAAAAAGTCTATAGTTGAGGCCATCCTCAAGCTTGCATTAGATAAGAAGTATTACAGTGAGACTAAAAAGAATTTGCACTCTTTTCAAGAAAAGTTCTACTGGGAAGAATGTGTTAAGCCAATTGAGAATATGATTGAGTACTGGTCAAACCACGATCCAGAAAAAAAAGTTGGGGTTAATACGGTATCAGCAAACCTTACTAATCTATATAGAGCACAAAAGATTGTTTCAAAGAAACTCGTCAAAAAGCTTTTAAAGATCAAGCGCTAGTTTCATAAGGTCCCTGACAAGTATTTAAGGTATAATATGCTAGTGAAAACTACGAGTATATCTACCAAAAACCTACCAACTATTAATGTCGTCATACCCAACTGGAACGGGGGCCGATGTAATTGGCGACTGCTTGCGCTCACTTGAGCACTAAACAGTGCAGCCTACTCAAACTATCGTGGTAGAAAACGGTAGTGCTATAAATAAGTAAATAAGGATCATCCTTTTTAAACTTTTTTAATACTTTCCTCTATATATTTATCCGTGAACAAACTTATTAAGCTTGCATAAGGATGATCCTTATTGGTAGTATCTCAGGTATGCCAAGCCAGAACACTATAAAACAATATGTAGATGAGGGCATTTATCATGCTTACAATCGTGGAGTAGAAAAACGCAATATATTTATCGACACCCAGGACTATAAGCAATTTTTACGTATTATAAATGACATTTTGGTTGACCCACAATATCGGATAATTAAAAAAGGGGAGATACCAAGAAAAAACTATTTCAATTGCATAGAGCTCTATTCGTACTGTCTTATGCCTAATCATTTCCACCTCTTGCTAAAACAGCAGAACGCTCAAGACATGCAGGCATTTATGCGCAGCCTGCTAACCTCTTACTCGATGTATTTCAATATTAAGTACAAACGTGTGGGCAGGCTATTCCAGGGTATCTATAAAGCGGCGATGGTGAGTACAGACGATCAATTGATACATACCTCTAGGTACATTCATCTCAATCCGGTCGAGCTAAAAATGCTATTTGAATACTATCCATACAGCAGTTATCAGTGCTATGCCAATCAAACATCAAGTAATTTTGTTAACACCTCCAAAATTCTCACCTATTTTTCAAACAGTCTTGAATATGTAGAATTTGTAAAAACTTTTAATATTCCGTCCAAAGACGTTATTGGCTACATTGCAATAGATTAACTCCTGAGCATTCTCGTCATAAGGATGATCCTTTTGAGCTAAATTTAATCTATCAGGATCATATTTTTGTCTAAATAAGGATCATCCTTATAAGGCTTTTGGGTTCCTTTTTGGGTACATATGTATAGCAGAAATTTATCAGGTATAATAGTACTATGAATAACCCCACGGTCAGTGTAGTAGTACCCAATTGGAATGGAATGGATGTAATTGGTGACTGCTTAAAATCACTCCAAAAGCAAAGCTATAAACTAGCACAGATAATTGTAGTAGAAAACGGTAGTATAGATGGCTCAATAGAATATATTGAAAAGCATTTTCCTGATGTAATACTACTCAAACAGCCTAAGAACCTCGGCTTTGCTGGCGGTGTAAACGTAGGTATAAAGGCAGCACAAAAGAACAAATCAGACTATGTATGGTTACTCAATAACGATGCTACGGCGGGTATTGACTGTCTCGGTAGTCTTGTACAGACTGCCACACAACAATCTGCAGACATCGTCGCCTCAGTAATACTTACCGCCAATGATACATTAATAGACTCTGATGGAGATAACTACAGTATATACGGGCTTCCTTTTCCACGTCATCGAAGTATGCCAGTAAAGATGGTACCTAAAGCCGATGAGCCTATATTCTCAGCCAGCGGGGGAGCTAGTCTATACAAAACTAGTCTTTTTGGTGAGATAGGCTACTTTGATGAAATGTTCTTTGCCTACTATGAAGATGTAGATCTAAGTATGCGGGCTCAACTGCGCGGTAAAAAGATCTGGCTCAGTCACAAAGCTATAGTGCACCACCGCATGAATCACACTGCAGACCGTATTCCGGGTTTTGGCCAAGAAATGACTATCAAGAACAGCATCTACATATTCTGGAAGGATCTGCCGTACCCACTTAATGTAAAGGTGTTCCCGCGCTTCTTATATGCCAACTGGCGCATTACCGCTATTACTGCGCTCAGAGGTCACCCGTGGCGTGCTGTGCGTACTCACTTCATCGCAGCGTGGCACACACCGCAACTCATGCGTGCTCGCAAGCAAATACAAGGCTCGCGCAAGCTTACCTCGCAAGAGTTTGAGGC
>Ga0163144_10007669_pt1 | contig 23584 bp, 23 predicted proteins | sample OliLak19BULKMAT1_FD_123175 | JGI IMG/M metagenome (GOLD analysis project Ga0163144, IMG submission 123175) | Freshwater microbial mat bacterial communities from Lake Vanda, McMurdo Dry Valleys, Antarctica - Oligotrophic Lake LV.19.BULKMAT1 | ecosystem: Environmental > Aquatic > Freshwater >...
AAACATGGTGCCAGTAGCAAACCAAAAGAAAGGATAAAACCACCAGGCATCGAGGCTGATTGCTAAAGCATAAAGTCCGCCCACGATTAAGAGATCGGCAAAAAAATAGGCTAGGGATCTAGCCAAAGAAGGGACAAAATATTCAGTGGGAATAGCAGATTTTAGTTGAGCGAGAGTAAAAGGTAGTTCCCCAAGCCGACTAGATTTGGGATCATCAAGCGGATTAAGTAGATCGAGGACAGGTGATTGCACTTATAGTTAAATGTTAAGAAATATTTACATCTACCATTCTACAGGATTAAATTTAGCGCTTCCAAATAAATATCTATCTATTTATATAGCTAGTTTTATATCTATTGAGGCATTGGTACGGACATCCACCCCTACCGATGTGGAACAACTTTATAGTAGATTGGCACTCAGTGGTAAAGAGTGCTAAAAACTCAAGCTTTACCTATTTAATCAGTATTTAGGAGGTAAACAAACTGTGGCTTCGTTGACTTTACATGGAATAACGCTCAAACCCCTGGGCGATCGCATCTTGATCAAAGTTGCTGCCAAGGACGAAAAAACTGCGGGTGGCATCTTCCTTCCCGAGACTGCTACGGAAAAATCTCAAATAGGAGAAGTAGCCGCGATTGGCTCTGGTGCACGCAACGATAAAGGCGATCGCGTAGTTCCAGAAGTGGTAGTGGGCGACAAAGTGATGTATTCCAAATATGCTGGTTCTGAAATCAAGCTTGACAATCTGGAATATTTGCTACTCACCGAAAAAGATATTTTAGCGATCGTGGCCTAGTTCTCTAGGTGCAAATTTTTTCAACCTGTTCACCCAAAAATTACAAGTAAAAATTTAGGTACAAAAATATGGCTAAGAAAGTAGTATTCAATGAAGAAGCAAGACGCGCCCTAGAACGTGGTGTAAATGCCCTTGCCGATGCAGTGCGGGTTACGCTCGGACCAAAAGGTCGGAACGTAGTGCTAGAAAAGAAATATGGTGCGCCTCAAATCATCAATGACGGTGTGACGATCGCTAAAGAAATCGATCTTGAAGATCCACTAGAAAATACTGGCGCACAGCTAATCCGCGAAGTTGCCTCCAAAACTAACGATGTGGCAGGCGATGGTACTACTAGCGCAACTGTTCTGGCTCAAGCAATGATCCGTGAAGGTTTACGCAATGTTGCCGCAGGTTCTAATCCGATTGGTCTGCGTCGCGGGATGGAAAAAGTAGTTGCTCATCTAGTAACTGTAATTGCTGCCCATGCCAAGCCTGTAGAAGGTGAAGCGATCGCCCAAGTAGCAACTATCTCTTCGGGTAACGATGCAATTGTGGGCGAAATGATTGCTAATGCGATGTCCAAGGTGGGCAAAGATGGCGTAATCACGGTGGAAGAATCCAAATCCCTCGATACCGAAATGGAAATCGTGGAAGGAATGCAGTTTGATCGTGGCTACACTTCTCCTTACTTCGTTACCGACAACGAGCGCATGGTTACCGAGTTTGAGAATGCCAAGATCTTGATTACCGATAAGAAGATCAACTTGATCCAAGACCTCGTACCTGTATTAGAGAAAGTTGCTCGTGCTGGTCAGCCGCTCTTGATCATTGCCGAAGATGTGGAAGGCGAAGCCCTTGCTACCCTAGTTGTGAATAAATTGCGTGGTGCCTTGAATGTAGCAGCAGTTAAAGCGCCTGGTTTTGGCGATCGCCGTAAAGCAATGCTGCAAGATATTGCCGTGCTCACCGATGGTCAGGTAATTTCTGAAGATATGGGCTTGAGCTTAGATGCGGTCACGCTCGAAATGTTAGGAACTGCTCGCAAGATCGTGATTCTCAAGGACAAAACCACAATTGTGGCTGGAACTGAGAGCAAAGTGAATGTAGACAAGCGCGTGGCTCAGATTCGCAAAGAATTAGAAGCAACCGATTCTGACTATGACAAAGAGAAGCTACAAGAGCGTTTAGCTAAGCTTTCTGGTGGCGTAGCCGTAATCAAAGTTGGAGCAGCAACCGAAACCGAACTGAAGGATCGCAAACTGCGCATCGAAGACGCTTTGAATGCTACCCGTGCAGCAGTAGAAGAAGGAATCGTACCTGGTGGTGGTTCTACCCTAGCTCACTTGATCAAAGAAGCTATGACTTTTAAAGCTACTTTGATTGCTGAAGAAGCCACTGGAGCCGAAATCATTGCTCAAGCATTAGAAGCGCCTTTGCGTCAAATCAGCGACAATGCTGGCTTAGAAGGCAGCGTAATTGTTGAGAAAGTGAAAGATCTTGAATTCAACATGGGCTTTGATGCCCTCAATTCTGAATTCGTAGACATGATTGCTAAGGGCATTATTGACCCCGCTAAGGTTGTGCGTTCTGCCTTGCAAAATGCGGCTTCGATCGCTGGTATGGTCTTGACTACCGAATGTTTAGTAGTAGATAAGCCAGAGAAGAAAGGAGCAGCCGCACCTGACATGGGTGGAATGGGCGGTATGGGTGGAATGGGCGGCATGATGTAATCCTCTACCTTAATTTCACTTAACCCTAATTGACTTTTGCCTATTTAACTAGGTCTAGTCAGTTAGGGTTTTTGGTATGTAGTTTTACACTAAGACTTGATATTTACCCAAAGATTAATCAAAATAGATTTCCAACAGATAGAAAGTCGCAAACAAATTTTAGAACTCGCTCGTATTGTCTGATTGAAGCCAAACTACGATACAAAAATATCAGAAACCTGGATTTTCAGCCCAGAGAATTCAATCGAATCGGCTAGATCTAAGATTTGAACGGTGCGATAGCCACTTAAACTTGGCTGAGTAAACTTAGTTAAGATACTTTTATTTACATCCACTAGCCAGGCTTCCGAGATACCAAATTCTGCGTACAGTGGAATCTTCACTTCGCGATCATAATTAATCGAGCTATCTGCCACTTCGATAATTAAGAGAATATCTGCTGCTGTCGGCAGTCGCTCGTCATAAAAATCAGCACGGCATCTCAAAAGCGCTAAGTCAGGCTGAGGCTCAGAACCATCGTCTAATTTAATCGAACTCTGTCCCCAAATAATAAATCTATCAACAAAACCCCTGACCATTAGTTGATTCAGCTTTGCGAGGCAGGCACAATGCTTTCTGCCAATTGGTGACATTTGAATGATTTCTCCGTTAATTAGTTCTATCCGAGGGGCTTGAATATGCTCAAAAATCCCCACTTCTGCCATCTGATGATATTGCTGAGAGTCAAACTTAAACTTTGTGATGGTCATAATTAATCTCTAAAGTAATTAAGTTGGAATTAGCTCGCCTGGTCGCAGATTTGCCCACTTGCCCTGTTCTTCTTTAAAGCTTAGGCAACCTACTACATCCCATTCCATTTGAATTTGCTGATCGGTAGTGCGAATATTTACATTGATTGTGGGCGAATTAGCCTCAAAGTTAGGGCGATCGCTTAAGTGTGGTTGTTGATGTTGTCCTTCGACCGCATGGTAAGTTTGGCAGCGATCAACGTAATGGCAATTAATACAGATACACATTACACCTTCCTCCATGTACTACTTTTGCTATATCCTAACCTAACGGTATTCACCCATACTCTCGGACTAATTCAGCCAAAATCAGCTAGCAAAATATGAGCGCCCAAATTATCGATGGAAAATCAATCGCCCAAGCTATGCAGGCAAAAATGAGTCAGCAAATTGGTGGCTGGCAACAGACCTATGGACGTGCACCAGGACTTGCGGTGTTGATGGTAGGAGACAATCCTGCTAGTGCGGCTTATGTGGCGAACAAAGAACGTGCCTGTAGCCGAGTGGGAATTCAATCTTTTGGTGAGCATTATCCCGCCGATGTAAGTGAGACTGAAGTAAGTGCAGCGATCGCCAGACTGAATCAAGATCCGCTAATAGATGGAATTTTAGTACAGTTACCCTTACCGATTACTCTAAATGCAGCTAGTTTAATCAATCAAATCGATCCACTCAAAGACGCTGACGGTCTGCATCCGCAAAATATGGGAAAGTTACTGCGCGGTGAACCAGGTTTACGCAGTTGTACGCCTGCGGGGGTGATCGCTTTACTGTCCGAAATTAATTATGATATTTCTGGCAAAACAGCAGTAGTAGTAGGGCGCAGTATTTTAGTCGGTAAGCCGATCGCTTTAATGCTGCTTGAACAAGATGCCACAATTGCGATCGCTCATTCCCGCACACCTGATCTTGCTAGTCTCTGTCAAACTGCGGATATACTGATTGCCGCTGTAGGTAAGCCCAACCTGATCACCGCCGCAATGATTAAGCCTGGGGCGGTGGTAATAGACGTGGGCATCAATCGCATAAATGACAAATTGGTAGGCGATGTGGATTTTGAGAGCGTTAAAGAAGTTGCTGGTTGGATTACGCCCGTACCTGGTGGAGTTGGACCGATGACCGTTACTATGCTTTTACAAAACACAATTTTGAGCTATTGCCAAAAATATATCAAGTAAATATGAAATTTAGTCAACTGCTGGAAACATTACAAATCGATTTAAGCGCCGCCGATCTAAGTGCAGGCGATCCAGAAATTCTAAATATAGCAAGCCTCAAAGATGCCAAATTGGGGGATTTAGGCTTTTTGGAAAACAGTCGTTTTTTTGCCCAAATTAAAGCAACTAATGCCAGCGCCTTACTTATAGCCGAAGATAAGCAAATCCAGGCAACCTTGCAGGAGCGGGGTATTCCCTATGCGGTAGTACCTCAACCAAGATTACATTTTGCCAGGGCGATCGCTATTTTCCATCCAGAAGTTGTGCCTAGCCCTGGTATTCATCCTTCGGCAATTATTGCTCCAGACGTGCAGCTAGGTCAGGATGTCTACATTGCGCCCCATGTGGTGATTGAATCAGGCTGTATAATTGGCGACCAGGTTACGATCCACGCAAATGTGACCATATATCCAGAAGTTGAGATTGGCGATCGCACCTTGCTCCATGCCAACTGTGTAATTCATCCTCGCTCGGTGATTGGCAAAGACTGCATAATTCACAGTGGTGCGATCATCGGCTCCGAGGGTTTTGGCTTTGTGCCCAATAGCGATCGCTCCTGGCAGAAGATGCCCCAGGTAGGACGCACGGTTTTAGGCGATCGGGTGGAAGTAGGCTGCAACAGTGCGATTGATCGTGGCTCTTTAGGTGATACCTGGATTGGCAATGGCGTAAAAATTGACAACTTGGTACAGATTGGGCATGGCTGCATTATCGGTGACCATTCACTAATGGCGGGACAAGTAGGGATTGCAGGCGGCGCAGAACTAGGTAAAAATGTAATCCTGGGTGGTCAGGTGGGCGTAAGTAACCATATCAAAATTGGCGATCGCGCAGTAGCAGGTGCACAAACAGGAATAGCCCAAGATGTAGAAGCAGATGAGCAGGTGATCGGACATCCAGCCATTCCCGCCAAAACCTTCTTAAAAGCTTCCAGTATCTTTAAAAAATTGCCTGAGATCTATCGTCAAGTGCAAAAATTGACTAAAGCCAATACTGGGGATAATGCTGGAAAAGATAACTAGAAACTGAATATCGATGCGCGATCGCTGCCACATAATCAGGCTGAGGCACAAAGTTAATCATAGAAGCAGAGAAAGTTGATTTTGGCTGAAAAATTCCTGTTCCGTTTAGTTTGATCTCCGCTTCTTTCCTGGTCCAATATTCATAAAATACTTTTAATTGTTGTTCAGCCGATAGGTTCTTAAATGCTTGATATGCGGATGCGCTCATCATTCTTTTTGCTAATCCCACAAAATTGCGAGGCCCCAGATATTCCAAATCAATCCCAACCTCACTATCCAAACTAAAAGCATAGAGCGCAAGCTCATGGGAATGGGAAAGATTGAAGTAAATAGAATTTGAGGAAAAAGGTTTGCCGTTAGCTCCGGCTTTAATTTCTACTGCTTTCGGATTGATTGCCAAGTATTCGGCTAAAAGAATTCGTAGAATTGCCCTAGTAAAAATAAATTTTTGAGCGCGATCGCTTGATTGAGAAGCTTTGGCTCGTTGAATTTCTGCGGGTGAGAGAATACTTGATATTTGCGCAAAATTATCGCTTGACTGATTTCTCGAAATAATTACCTCAAGGTTCACTAGCCAAATCTGAATCTGCTTAGATTTGATTGATTGCGAATGGATGAAAGATAAATTAGACAAGTTGATCTAAATATTTTGGATTGAGCCTTAAAACCCCTACAAGATTAGCCTTGAAGGGGCGGATTAGAGCAGATAGAACTAATTTAACCTTTATTTAGCTTTGCCATTATTTGATACAGAGTGGGGCTGAATCACCCCATAGCCGCCGTGATTACGCTCATATACCACATTGATATCATTAGTTTGGGCGTTGCGAAATACAAAGAAATCATGATCCACCATTTCTAGCTGTTCTACCGCCTCATCCACGCTCATAGGTGGCATCGCAAAGTACTTGTTGCGGATTACCTCGGCTGGCAACTCAGGCACGCGATCGCTATTGGGTAAAGGCATAGGAACTTGATCGGTAACGGCGATCCCAGTCTTTATCATTGATTTATTATTTTTGCGCTCTTTATATTTGCGAAGTTTGCGCGCGATTTTATCCGCCACAAGATCAATACTGGCAAAAAGGTTTTCACTCTTCTCTTCGGCGCGAATCACTGTGCCATTGGCATAAACCGTCACTTCGGCGGACTGGTTGGAAGCAATGCGAGGATTACGGGCGACTGACAGATGCACATCTACCCCTGTGGTCAATGTCTGAAAGTGGCTCACAGCTTTGTCGATTTTCTGCTCCACATATTCGCGGATCGCGTCGGTTAATTCGATATTTTTGCCTTGGATCACTAATTTCATTTTTTACCTCCCTTTTGTTGGTTTCACCCATTCGCCAATTGGCGGGTCTCCGACAATCCTTAAGTTTTAAGGCTGACTCTTCGCTATGCGTCAATTGGTCTGTAGGATCACCTTAGCATTTTGCTTTGACTAACTAGGAAATACTAAGGGCTTCTTAACATTAGGTTAAGGTTTGGTAATAATTTCACTCGGTGATCTCCTGGGACTAGGTTGAAAGTAAGGGTAGGTAAAATCAAATAAGAGGTCAAAACCCTATGGATAAAGCGCAGATCGATTCAACAAAGACAACGTGGCAACGTTATCAAGAATGGCTTTATTACCACAGCGAACTTGGGTTTTATGTGGATATTAGTCGGATGCGGTTTGATGATCAATTTGTGGCTGCGATTGAGCCTAGATTTGAGCAAGTTTTTGCCCAGATGCAGGAATTAGAGGCAGGAGCGATCGCTAATCCTGATGAACAGCGCATGGTAGGACATTATTGGTTGCGCGCGCCAGAACTTGCCCCATCGGGTGAATTGCGAACCGACATTATCGATACGCTGAGCCAAATTGAAACTTTCTCTGCCCAAATCCATAGCGGCGCAATTAAGCCGCCAAATCATGCCCAGTTTAGCCAGATTATCTCGGTCGGCATTGGTGGATCAGCCCTGGGTCCTCAGTTTGTCTCCCAAGCGCTGGCAAGTGCAAATCCGCGCTTGGGCATTAGCTTTATTGACAATACTGATCCCGATGGGATTGACCTAGTATTAGCCCAGTTGGGTAGCGACCGCTTTGCTCAAACCTTAGTGATCATTACTTCCAAATCTGGCAGTACGCCCGAAGCCGCCAATGGGATGAAAGAGGTAAAATTTGCCTATGAGCAAGCAGGCTTAGACTTTAGCAAATATGCCGTAGCCGTAACTGGGAGAGGCAGTAGCTTAGAAAAATTAGCTCAAGCTGAGGGCTGGTTAGCGGTATTCCCGATGCGGGATTGGGTAGGTGGGCGTACCTCTGAACTTTCGGCAGTCGGGTTATTGCCTGCTGCGCTCCAAGGAATTGATATTCGAGCAATGTTGATCGGGGCAAAGATCATGGATAGTGCCACCAGAGTGCCTAGCTTGCGCCAAAATCCTGCTGCTTTACTAACTATGGCTTGGTATTTTTCTGGCAACGGAAGGGGCGAAAAAGATATGGTGATTTTGCCCTACAAGGATCGGTTGATGTTATTTAGTCGCTACTTACAGCAACTGGTGATGGAGTCCCTAGGAAAAGAGCGCGATCTGGCTGGCAACGTAGTGCATCAGGGCATAGCAGTATATGGCAACAAGGGTTCTACCGACCAACACGCCTATGTCCAACAGCTACGCGAGGGTGTACCTAACTTTTTTGCTACTTTTATTGAAGTATTACAGGATACCCAAACACCGACCTTACATCCTGAGCTTGAGCCTGGCATTTTTGCTGGCGATTATCTGTCTGGGCTATGGCAAGGTACCCGTCAAGCGCTTTATGATAATGGTCGAGACTCAATCACCGTCACATTACCCAAAGTAACAGGGCAAGAGATTGGTGCTTTAATTGCGCTTTATGAGCGGGCAGTAGGTTTTTATGGCTTTTTAGTAAATGTCAATGCTTACCATCAACCAGGCGTAGAAGCGGGTAAAAAGGCGGCAACTCAAGTTTTGAATTTACAGTCTAAACTGATCCAAGTAATAGCGATGGGGCAAACTTTGCGCTTAGATCAGTTGGCTGAGCAAGTAGGAGAAGCGAACCAAGAAACGGTTTACCACATTTTGCGGCACCTCCATGCCAATCAGCGCGTCAAATTAGAAGGTAATTTAGCCAAGCCCTCTAGTTTGCTAGTTTCGCTGGCTAGTTTATAGATCTCTCTTCTTACGCCAAGAATATAGTTGTTCTTATTGGGGTTAAGGGGTGAAACCCCTTAGTGGGGGTAAAGCCCCAACACCCCCGAAATTACTAATCTTTTACTAGGAAGGGAGTAGGATTGAAGTAGTTTTTTCAGGATATATCAATGTTTAAATCCAAACTTTTATCAGCAATAGTCCTAGGATCGTTGGCTTCATCTGCTGGGCTTTGCTCTAAGGCGATCGCTCAGATTGCCAAGCCTACAACTGAATCACAACAAGCCTTACAGGAGTTGCGCCAAGACAATAAGGGCGATTTGTTTAATGGCAATAGTGGTTCTACTGGGTTGATGCAGCTAATCCACAACGCTAATTTGTTCAATAGTAAATCTTCCGACCAGGTTAGAGCCGAGCAGTCAGAATCTCTAGACCAGTCAGTAAAACAATTTCGCGATCGCCAGCGTCAACAACTGGGCACCACCGAACCAGCAGGATCTAAGACAAAGTAACGATTCGGCTCAATTACTAGATCATGAATCGGTTGACCACTAAGGCAGCGCCAATGGCACTCAAACAAGTTAGGTTGCTGAATTCCTACTGAAGCGATCGCAGGCAAGTCAGGGAATGGAATTAAGCGATCAAACAAAACTTGGGGCTTTATTTCAGTCTCAAAGCTAAGGCTAAATTGAACTAAATAGACCCCTGGGCTGGCACAGATCCAATTCAGCAGGTTTTGCCCAAGCTGATAAATTGGCTGCCGTAAGGCATCGGCGATATTTAAGGGCTGTACATACAATTTAGACAAATTAGAAACGCTCACCAAAACTTCAGCTCCAATATTTTTAGTTGAAGCCTGAGTAGGAACCTGAGCAATAATTTCGCCATAGAGTAAACCCCTACCAGTCAGTACCAAAGGCAGCCAGAGATTTCCGCGAGAATTTTCTCTAGTAATCTCATAGTCATGGGCTTCAGGATCGGGCTGAGCTTGGGGCAGAAATTGGTCTATCGGCAATATTCCTAATCTTTGTTGAACAAGATTGCGTAAGCCTAAAATATCAGTGCAATCGAGTCCAGGCATTGATCCAGACCTAGACTTAGACATTGGTTAGAACAGGCAAACTGGGAGATAAAGGCTGTACACGGGGCAGTTCTAGTCTTTGCGGACGACTGCGGGTAGCCAAACGGTAGCTGAGACTTTGCAGTTCGGCATGGAGTTGACGGTTTTCTTTTTGCAACATTTCCACCTTTGCTTTAATTTGCAACATCCTTTCCGCAAACTTGGCACGGTAAACATTCGGTAAATCTTCCACAATTTGCTCTAACTCTTTTTGGCGATCGCTGATCGTGGCATTTTCTTGGCACAAGTCTGCTGCTTCTTGTTGATGAGCATGGAGAAGCATTTGGGTATGGCTCAATTCTTCTTGGGTTGCCGCCAATTTTTGCGAAAGCTGACTGACGATTTGCTCTTGCTCAAGCGCTTGATGCTTAACGATTTCAGGGTTTGCCGTCATGCCTGCATTGTCTCTGACTAGACGAAAAAGCTCCTCAGATAATTGCTGTACCAATAGATCTTTTTGTTGAAGTTCCTGGCGCAATTGCTGTATTTCCGAGTCTGAATTTTGCACTGAATTTAGATTTGGCGTAAGGCTGCGATCGCTGGTAGTAAGCATAATTATTAGGGGGTAGCTTTTTGCCGTTTAATGGGATTTTTTGCCTTGGATTATACTGGTAAAACCCTAGAAAGCCTAAATTTTTTTCGCTTGTAAAATTCCATCTTCGAGATAGGCGATCCGATCAGCTAAGTCAGTAATCCGAGGATCATGGGTGACAATCAAAACCGTAGTTTGCCTTTCCTTTGCCAATTGACGCAAAAGCTCCATCACCAAGTAGCCACTATGGGAGTCTAGCGAAGCGGTGGGTTCATCTGCCAAAATCAACTGTGGACTACCAACCAATGCGCGGGCGATCGCTACCCTTTGTTTTTCGCCGCCAGAAAGCTGTTTCGGCAATTGATGCAATTTATCGCCCAAGCCCACTTTTGCTAGAAGTTCAGATGCTTCTTCTTTAGTAGATTTTTGATTTAATTCTTTCAATTCAAAAGTAACTAGAATATTCTCTAGAGCAGAGAGAGCAGGAAAAAGATTAAAATCCTGAAAGACAAAACCCAGATGATCTCGTCGAAATTTCGCCAGTGGAGCCTTAGAAAGCCCAGTAATCTCAGTGCCCAATAAACTCACTTTGCCACTAGTGGGCGTGAGTAATCCTGCTAACACTGAAAGTAATGTAGTCTTGCCTGAACCAGATCTTCCCATCAACAACTGAATATCTCCAGCCTCGATTTGCCAAGTAATTGGTTTGAGAATCTGTAATCGATTATTGCCAACTTTGACTGAAACTTCTACTTGATTCGCCGCGATCGCAATCATTGATTAACCCACAATTAACGGAAAGTTCAACTCTTCTCTTTGGGCAAGATAAAGTTTTGCTACCTGACGCGCAAGGTTACGAATGCGGGCAATATAACGCACTCTCTCTGTGACCGAAATCACGCCTCTAGCATCGAGTAGATTAAAACTATGAGAACATTTTAGGACATAATCAAAAGCTGGTAATACCAATTCAGATGTGAGTAAATTACTAGCTTCTGCTTCGTATTGAGAAAATAAGCGAAAGAGTAAATCTGAATTTTGGACTTTTTCACCCTTCAGATCCCCCTTTGATTTGCCAAAGTTGCCAAAATTGTAGCGACTATGTTCTACTTCACCTTGATGATGCACCTGTCCATATTTTACCTGCCCCAGTTGTGGGTGAGACTGCCAGACAATATCAAAAACTGAATTTACTCCCTGCAAATACATCACCAGCCGCTCTAACCCATAGGTAATTTCGACCGAGACAGGGCGACAGTCAATTCCACCTGCCTGTTGAAAATAAGTAAACTGGGTTACTTCCATCCCATCCAGCCAGACTTCCCAACCTACACCCCAAGCTCCCAGAGTTGGCGATTCCCAATCGTCTTCGACAAAGCGCACATCATGGTCAGCAGGATCGATGCCCAAAAACTTCAGACTACTCAAATACTGCTCCAAAACATCATCGGGAGAAGGTTTGAGCAATACCTGAAATTGGTAATAATGCTGCAAACGATTAGGATTTTCGCCATATCTGCCATCAGTAGGACGGCGGCAGGGTTCCACATAGGCTACTCGCCAAGGTTCTTGTCCAATCGCCCGCAAGAAGGTATGGGGACTCATCGTGCCAGCACCCTTTTCAATATCATAAGGTTGGGCAATCAAACAGCCGCGATCGCTCCAATATTTTTGCAAGTTGAGGATGACGTTTTGAAAATCCATATAAGTTTGGCGAGATTTTGACTGGTAAATTTGGCTGATATAGCTAGATAGGAATTATGCCATGTCTAGAGAGCGATCGCCTTCCGAAACTAAAACTTAAACCTGACAAAGCTCAAAGTTGGGGTAAATTAGCTCAAGGTTCGGCATTGCACGATAGAAGGATGAATAAACCAAAAGTAGGGATTGCTTTGTATTGGAGGTAATGAATTAATAACCTCAAAGAATGCCACAGCATTTCCTCAGATTTTGAATAGCACAATGTTTTTCGATGCAATCTGGCGAGGTAATGTCTCAGTCTTGTATTCTCGCCCTCTACTCTGGTGATGTAAGTTTTGCTAACAATATGGTCTTCAGAGTCGATATACATTTTGGAGATGCTGTAGCCATCTGATACCCAGAAATAGGACTTCCAGCCCTTGATTGATTCCCACAGAATATTAAAGGTTTTGCTACTTCTGTCACCTAATACCCAAGCTAGTACATCCATCCTAAAATGATTTACCGCTGTCTAAAGCCAAATTGTTTTTTACCGCGATATCCATTCTTATAGATATTGGTTGATTCGCAATCTGGGCATTTAATCATAGAGATTAGATTACAACATTAACCCAATCATCTCACTATCATGCAACGCCCAATTTCCTAAAGAAGAGCGAAGATCACGGAAATAGTGATTCGTAAACTAGATTTGTTTGAGTTAGCATTTTTTCTAAGATAAATAATTTCTGATAGCGATCGCTACCGTTTTGGCCAAATTTAGTAATTAGTTCGGGTTGATCAATCAAAACCGACAATTTTGCGGCTAAAGCAGACACATCTTGGGGCGGCACAATAAATCCTGTTTCTCCATCCAATACCTGTTCACAAATTCCACCTACATTGGTGCCAATTACTGCTTTCTTTTGTGCCATCGCTTCTGCACAAGCTAGACTACAAGCCTCCTGTAATGAAGCCAAAACAAAAATAGTAAACAATTCCATCAAATCAGGAAGATGCTCGATATATCCTGTAAAAATCACTTTTTCTGAGATTTCCAAATCTTCGCAAAGTTGTTTTAATTCTACTTCTAATTCCCCCGTGCCAGCAATTACCAAGCGTAGTTCTAAGTTTTCCCCTAATTGAGCAAATGCCTGGATTAGGTAAGTTAAGCCTTTGGCAGGATCAAGACGGGCGGCAGTGCCGATAATGGTTTGGGTTTTGGGATCTAGCTGAAATTGGGTGGCTAATTCCTGCGATCGCTCACTATTCACTTCTTTCTTTTCTACGCCGTTATAGATTAAATGCAGTTTTTGAGATTCTATTCCCTTCTCAACTAAGATCTTGCGTTCCGCGGTACATACACAAATTGCAGCCTGGGCAAATCGATTCACAAACCAACAAGCTGCCCGATAACTAAATTCTGTCCCTTGTCCGTGATAGCCATGTACGGTAAATAGGATAGGAATAGAGCTAAATCTCAATCCTAATTTTGCTAAAAAAATTAACTCATGGGCACCATGTATATGGACTAAATCAATCGGATGCGATCGCTGAATCTGCCTAATTTTTGTGAAAAACTCAGAGAATCCCCGCAAAAAATCAAAATCTAAGCGAGTAAATCTGATGTAGCTATTACCTAAATGTTGAAATAAATTACTGCCCATCCCCTCTGGTGCAAGCAAAGTAATCCGATAGCTATTGCTCAGACCATCAATCAAGCTCAAAACATGGCGCTCAGTCCCTCCCCGTTCTAGGTAAGGCAAAATATAGAGAATGTGACGGTGATCGGATTTCAAATTAAAATTCAGGTTAGATTGAGATCGTGAGGTTAAAGTAGAAGCAAGCTTAGCTAAATTAGGTAAGCCTAATTAAACTTAAGACGGCTCCAGGCTAGATTAAAATTTTAGCCCGCTGCGTATTACATTTAATTGCCTTTAGCTACTTAGTAGCTTAACTTAGGATAGAACATACAGAACCACAAGTGTAGCATTATCTAAGAGATGCTCTATTTATTAAAGAATTAGAAATCAGGGCAAACGCACACGTTCCTTAACAAACAAGAAATGACCAAGACAAAGCAGGATAATCGATATTAAGTAGGTAAGCCTAATTAGGGTTTACTGAAAAAGTAGTTAAGCGGCAAATATAAAATGAGGAGGAAGAGAAGACTGCTTGGTAGTCAAGATAGGAACTTGCCAAGAGAGCTGAAAAGGTAAAGAACGCCTTTCCAAATAGAAGAAAAAAGCGATGTCTACAAAATATTAGCCAAGAAAAAAAGAAAAAAGTAAGGAGCCTAATCAGCGCTTCCAAATTTATCACCAAGAAGGTAATAGCGATTGTAGTTTCAGAAGTGTTTGCCAACTTGGTCATGATGCGGTCTAAACTAAACTGTCGCTTCGCCTGCCCAAACTTACCTTCAACTTGATTGCGAATCTTGGCATCTTCAAGCGTTTGTTTGCGAACAGCCGCCAAAACCTCCTGCCCAGGTCTACCCAAAGGTGGAGCCGTAATCCGAATACCCAGGTTTTGACAATAGGCGCGATTGCGGCGAGTGCGATAAATCTGGTCAACATTAACTGCTTCAGGATAATAGCCAAAGCGAGATTTGAACAATTCTACTTGATTCTGTAAATCGCCCGATTCATTAAAGTTATCCCAATTGAGATGGTTAAGAAAGGCTTTGCCATCCACACAACTGACCGAGAGCTTAGCACCAAACTCCACAGGTGTACCTGACCTACCTCTGACAATCGGATGCACCTGAGGTTGATTAATACTGACGATGCGGTCGTCTATGCAATCACAACTTTGCTCATACATCGATTGTTGTTGCCAATATATTTCACTGACTACCAATAAATTCCGATTGAGATTTTCTGTCTACCTATGTACTCGCCACAGCTAAATCTGATTGAGATTTTATGGCGTTTTATGAAGTACGAATGGATTGATCGAAGTGCCTATGAGTCTTGGCAATCTCTAGTAGATTTTGTCGAAAAAATGCTCAAAGAATTTGGGTAAAACTATGAAATTAATCTTGTCTAACTACTTAGCTTAGCGCATCCTCCAAATGCAGGAAGAATCAACATTTATTGACAGGTTTTTTCTTTATTGAAAGTGACCCAGTCATTAGAGAGAGATTTAGATAGTTTTAGACTAGAGGAGAATAGCTGATCTACTGCCGATGGTAGTTTGGATCAGCTTCAAACCGATCTATATTGGCAGGATTGGACACCATTCGATTATTCAAGAATTGAACCAAGACATCAATCTACCTGTGCTGATCGTTGCCAGAATAATTCAAGCTATGAGCTTCTTTAGATCGGAAATTGCTGTCAGCCTAGAAACAGAGATTCAACCAAATAAGAAAATATTAGGTATGTAAATTGGAAAATGAGTAAAATTTTTAGTTTGAATTCCAGGATTAAATTCTTCTCCCTAGGCAAAAATCTTTTAGAGAAATCCTTCTGTCTTTTGGTTTTTAGTTTCTCTCCGTTTTCTGCCAGCCCAACTAAAGCCGCAGAAAATATTTCGATCACTTACGGCGTTTTTGAAGCTTCGCTCAAAGTTAAATCCCTCGAGGTTTTTGCGAAAGAAGGTAAAATCAACAAAGATCTAGAAATGTTCTTGGGTAATGCTAGTGCTGAGCAACAGCTAGGGTTTCGGGAAGCTTTAATTAAGCCAATTAAACTTAATCCTGTGCATTTATCTCGCTTCTTTTACACTGATATGGGCGAAGATATTTTGACTAGGATTGGAAATATCGTTAATATCGATCCTGGCTTGAATGGAAAACTGGGCATTCGTGCTGCTTTAGTCCAAGCTGCCTTTGAACCCCAAGGATTGACCTTACTTAATGTATTTCAGAAGTTTCCGACGGACATTCGACTACGTGGCGAGTTGGTGGTGGCTTTCGCCCAAGCTATAGATCGGATTATCACGGAAACCCGCGTATTCTCAGAAGAGCTTCAAAAACTATCTACCCAAGAAAGTAAACAAGAGAGCAAACAAGTTAGTAAATCTTCGGGTTCGATAGATTTTGATAAATTACCAGATCTGCGAAAACCTGGAATTTATGGGGTGCAACCGAAACAAACTTGGCAACTTTTAGATTCTTCCCGAAATCGCAAGTTTTATGTGGATGTATATCGTCCGATGCGATCGCCTGTAAAATCTATTTCAGTTTTGATTTTCTCCCATGGATTAGCCTCTCGTCCCGAAGATTTTGCTGAACGGGCTAAACATTGGGCTTCCTATGGATATGTGGTGGCTCTACCCCAACATCCAGGCAGTGACTTATTCCAAGCTCAGGCTCTCTTAAAAGGCTATTCTGACCAGGTGTTTGAATTAAATGAGTTTGTTGATCGTCCCAAGGATATTAGCTTTGTGCTCGATGAATTAGCCAGAAGGAATCAAACTGAATTCCAAGGCAAACTGAATTTAACAGCTGTCGGCATGGAAGGTCATTCTTTTGGCGGCTATACCGCTTTTGCTTTGGCTGGGGCAGAGATTGACTTTACTAATTTACAAACAGAATGCGATCGCCCCTTGGGCGGACTAAATCTTTCCCTATTAATCCAGTGTCGGGCTTTGAGCTTACCAAGACAGGATTACAAATTTCGCGATCGCCGCATAGTCGCAATTTTGGCAGCGAATCCGATCGGTAGTGCAGTGTTTGGGCAAAAGGGACTCGACAAAGTCCAAATTCCAGTAATGACAAAAGCAGGTAGTTACGATCCAGCTGCTCCTGCGGTATTTGAAGAGATTCGCGCTTTCCCTTGGTTGACTACTACCGATAAATATTTAGCCATGACTGAAGGGCAGACACACGTTAATTTTGCCCAGTTAGATGCGGGTATCCAAGTCGCAATTGAATCTCTGACTAGTTTAACCCTACCTAGCGAAACTTTGGTTGATAACTATGCGAATGGCATGTCTTTAGCATTTTTCGGCAAGTATATTCAAAAAGAGCAAAATCACGCAAAATATCTCCAATCTTCCTACGCCGAGTACTTGAGTCAAGCACAGAAATTTAAGCTCAGCCTGATCTCTACCGCCTCATCTCAGAAATTAGAACAAGCGATCGCCGCTTTTAGGCAAAAATAAACTAAAAATTTAAGTAAAACTAAACATAACCTTAACCAAATGATTAACTTACTTTAACTTATCTAGGTTCCAGAAAGAAGTAAGATGCAAGCCGAAGCAAAAATACCAGTAAAAATTGCAGCTAGTAAGGCAAAAGCCAGTTTATTCTTAGGAGCCTAGAAATGTTTGAGCAAATGAATCGAGTTAAGCAACAAGTGGAGAATCAAAAAGTACGGTCGAGTGTCAATCGCAGATCTTTTTTGGTAATTTTTGCACCAATATTAGCTGGTACAGTAGTAGCTAGTAATATTTTTTTAGGAGTCCCTGCTAGGCAAATTCTGGCTTCTCCTACCGATGCAATTACCGTATACACTGCCCTAGAGAATGACCAAATTGCTGAGTATTTGCCGCTCTTCAAGAAGAAATATCCTAACGTAACGGTGAATATCGTGCGAGATTCCACTGGCGTAGTTACAGCAAAACTATTGGCAGAAAAAGATAACCCTAGGGCTGATTTGGTCTGGGGTTTAGCAGTAAGTAGCCTGCTGGTAGCGGAAACCCAAGGAATGCTGCAACCCTATGCTCCCATTGGTTATGTGCGGGTGCGTCCCAACTTCCGTGATGCAGATAATCCTCCATCCTGGGTGGGAATTGATGCTTGGATGTCAGCTTTTTGTGTAAATACGGTGGAATTGAAAAAGCGCAATCTGCCAATGCCAACATCCTGGGCTGATTTGGCTAAGCCTGCCTACAAAGGTCAAATCGTGATGTCCAATCCTGCCTCTTCAGGTACTGGCTTTCTCTCAGTTTCCTATATCTTACAATCTATGGGCGAAACTAAGGGCTGGCAATATTTGGATAAGTTGCACGCTAACATGGCTCAATATGTTCACTCTGGCTCAAAACCATGCAGACAGGCAAGTGCAGGTGAATACACGATTGGCATTTCCTTTGATTATCGGGCGATTTCAGAGAAAGAAAAGGGCGCACCAATTGAAGCGATTTTCCCTAAAGAAGGTTCAGGTTGGGATATTGAAGCGAATGCGCTAGTGAAGAAGCCTGCTATTAAGCCAGCTGCCAAGTTATTCCTAGATTGGGCAATTTCCGAACCAATTATGATTGAATATGCTAAAAACTTCCCTGTAACTGCAGTGAAAACCAACGTAGCCATTCCTGCGGGTTATCCAACTGATCCTATGAAACAATTGGGTAAAAATGATTTCAAATGGGCTGCAGCTAATCGCGATCGCATTCTCAAAGAATGGACAGCCAAGTATGACACCAAATCTGAACCTAGAAAGAAGTAAATGACTTACCTCCAAATTAGCGAAATCACTCTGAACTTGTAAAGAAGTAGATGACTTATCTCCAAATTAGCGAAATCACTAAGACCTTCGGCAAATTTACCGCTCTGCAAGATATTTCTTTAGATGTAGCCCAAAGCGAATTTATTTGTTTGTTAGGTCCTAGTGGTTGTGGCAAAACTACCCTGCTGCGCGTGATTGCTGGCTTAGAAACCCAAGATCGTGGTCGTATTTACCAAAATGGCAAGGATATTACCCGATTGCCAGCTTCTAAAAGGGACTTTGGCATTGTGTTTCAGTCCTATGCACTTTTCCCTAATCTCACCGCCGCCCAGAATATTGCCTTCGGCTTACAAAATACTGGTTTGCAGCGAGCAAAAGTACGCGATCGCGTGCAGGAGTTACTAGAACTGGTAGGTTTGAGCGGCATGGGACAGAAGTTTCCATCTCAACTTTCAGGTGGTCAACAACAACGGGTATCTTTGGCCAGAGCGATCGCCCTTTCGCCAGGATTATTGTTATTAGATGAACCACTTTCTGCCTTAGATGCGCAGGTACGAGCAAGCTTGCGTCAAGAGATTCGCTCTCTCCAAAAGCGAGTGGGAATTACGACGGTAATGGTCACCCATGATCAAGTAGAGGCGCTAACTATGGCTGATCGGATTGTGGTAATGAATAAAGGAGAGATTGAACAGGTGGGAACGCCGATCCAAATCTATTGCGAACCAGAGACTCCCTTTGTGGCAAATTTTATCGGCTCAATGAATTTCTTACCCGCTTCAGTTACGGCAAATCCCCATAAATTTAGTTGTTTTGAGCAGATTTTCGAGCTCCTAAACAGTGAAACCAAAAGTGGATCTACCGCAGGTACTCAAGTGAGTTTGGCGATTCGTCCTGAAGATGTGCAGATTCTTAATCCTGCCCTAAGCCCAGCAGATTCTACTAATATTCTAGAAACTCAATTGGCAAACATTGAGTATATGGGTTCAGTGCATCGATTGAGCTTAAATATTGCGGGTGAGCCTAAATTAATTGCCGATCTGTCTGCCGATGTAGCCCGAAATCTAGAACTATCGGAAGGAATGTCGATTAAGGCTCATCTTCCACCTGATTCTATTCGTCTGTTTAATCACTCCTAGTCGGGCTAAAGCAAGTGAATCCAGCTAAATCTCAAGTCATTCCCATTAAGCAAATTCTGACCGCAGAAGATTGGATCAAGCGATCGCTGCTAGTCTGTGCTTTTTTTTGGCTAGTAACCGTAATTATTCTGCCACTGTATCAACTAATTGCTAAGAGCTTTCTCAATCAACAGGGAGCCTGGAATGGATTCGCCAATTATGTGCAATATTTTAATACTCCTGCTCTCTCCGCTTCAATTTACAATAGTTTCCAAATTGCGATTATCAGCACTATTTTAGCGGTGAGTTTGGGCTTTCTGTTCGCCTATGCGATCACTCGCACTGCAATTTTTGGCAAAGGCATATTCAGCACAATTGCTACTCTACCTATTTATATTCCATCTGTCGCTCAAGCGATCGGCTTAATCTACCTCTTCGGTAATCAGGGCATAATTACTAAGGGATTTTTCGGACTTCTACCAGGTTTCGACATCAATCTTTATGGCTTGAATGGCATAGTAATTGGCGAAACTCTCTACTGTTTCCCGCTCTCAGTGGTGATTCTCAGTACCGCTTTACGCATTACCGATGCTCGTCTCTACGAAGCCGCAATTAGTTTACGCACTCCTAGTTGGCGCACCTTCCTCACTGTTACAATTCCAGGCGTAAAGTATGGATTAGTAAGTGCAATTTTCGTCTCTTTCATGCAGGCCTTTACCGATTTTGGCGTACCCCAGGTGATTGGTGGTAACTTCAACGTTTTGGCAACAGATGTTTACAAGCAAGTAATCGGTCAGCAAAACTTTGAGATGGGCGCCACAATTAGCGTGTTATTGATTTTACCTACGCTGCTAGCATTTGGGCTTAATCTCTGGATTGCAGGTCGTCAATCTGCGCTAATTAGTGCCAAAGCTGTGCCATTACAGCCAAAACCGAATTTGCTGATTGATAGCATTTTTTATCTTTTCTGTGGTGCAATTACTTTCCTTATTCTTTCCGTGTTTGGCACAATAATTTTTGCTTCCTTAGTCAAAGTCTGGCCCTATAATCTCAGTTTCAGTTTGAACAATTACAATTTTGAAGCAGCAGGGGGAGGCGGTATGACAGCATACTGGAACACTCTACAGATGGCAGCTTATTCAGCTTTCTTTGGCATCTTTGTCATATTTATTAGTGCCTATCTAGTCGAAAAAACTAAAGGTTTAAACTGGTTGCGAAGTTTAATTTCTTTCCTATCGACTCTGCCCAATGCCCTTCCTGGCATGGTTTTAGGGCTTTCCTACATCTTCTTTTTTAATCAACAACAACTGACTTTGCCAGGTACAAATATAATTTTTGATAATCCCTTGCGGGGAATTTACGGCACGATCGCGATCCTAGTAATTGCTAATATTATTCACTACTACACGGTCAGTTTTATTACTGCAAGTACAGCGCTTAAGCAATTAGATCCTGAATTTGAATCAGTGGCAGCATCAATGAAGATTCCCTTCTATCGCACTTTCTGGGCAGTTACTCTCCCGCTCTGCTTACCTGCGGTATTGGAAATTGGCATCTATTTATTTGTAAATGCCATGCGAACTGTGTCAGCCTTGGTTTATCTATACCCGCCTGATTTTCCAATTTCTTCAGTAGCGATCGTGAATATGGAAGATGCGGGAGAAGTTGCACCTGCGGCAGCGATGTCTGCGCTAATTGTGCTAACCAGTTTGGTAGTAAAATCGGTATATTCTTTAGCAACTATTAGCCTGCGTCGTAGAACTCAAGCCTGGTTAGAGCGATAATAATCAGAATATAAGCTGAAAGTTTGGCACTACAATATATTAGAGATTAGAAGCTTGACCGATCCCCAAATATGTCTAGAATTAATTTGCTCGATACTCGTACAACAAGTTTTGGTGATCTAATTGGTAATGGGAAAATATACCGAGTTCCGCATTTCCAGCGTGATTACTCTTGGAATGAGGAGAATTGGGAGGATCTTTGGGGAGATATTCTGGGGCTGCACTCCAATAATGATTCCAGCCACTATATGGGTGCAATTGTTTTACAGAGTTCTAGCATTTCAGACAAAGAATTTACCATTATTGATGGACAACAACGTTTAGTTACTCTGAGTATAATTGCGATTGCAGTCATTGATAAGATCCAGAAATTAGTGGAAAAAGAGGAACAAAAGGAGTCTAATCAAGAACGACAAGAGATTTTGAAACGCACCTATCTTAGTGATAAAGATCCGCGATCACTTCGTTATTCGAGTAAAATTATTTTAAATGAGAACAATAATGATTTCTATCAGAGTAACTTAATTAACCTTAGAAAACCACTTAATGTTCGCTCACTTTCAAAATCAGATCAGCTACTCTGGCAAGCTTTTCAGTATTTCTCTAATAATTTGGAAGGGATGGAAGGTATTGTTCAAAGTGGTGAAGGGCTGGCTAAATTTCTAACAGATACCATTGCCCAGCAACTACTATTCATCCAAATCAATGTTGAGGATGAACTAAACGCATATACGGTTTTTGAAACCTTGAATGCTAGATTTGTTGAGTTAAGTTCAACAGACTTGTTAAAGAACTATCTATTTTCACTTTTTCAGGGGCCAGACGACTTGCGAGAAGCACAAAGGCAGTGGAAAAGACTTATTAATACTGTCCAAATGGAGAAATTTCCCGAGTTTTTACGATTTTACCTTAGCATTAAACAATCAAGAGTAAGACGTGAAAGATTATTCAAATCAGTTCGTCAATCAGTAAAGATCGGTCAACAGGCTTTTGAATTACTGGATCAGCTGGAAAACTATAGTAGTCTATTTATTGCCCTGAGTAATCCATTTGATGAATTCTGGCGGGATGCTCCAGAGAATCGGACATATATACGTGAGCTAGAATTATTTCGGGTTAAGCAAGCTTATCCAGCTTTGTTTGCAGCATATGAGAAATTTACAGGAGAGGATTTTACTCGATTATTAAAACTTGTCTGTATAATTTCTTTTCGTTATACCATTGTTAGTAGTCTAAATCCAAACGAGCTAGAATCACTTTATAGTAAGTTGGCAATTTCAATTTCTAATGGACAAGTAACAAGTCCTAGGCAAGTTTTTGACCATCTGCGATCAGTATATGTTTCAGATCAAAAGTTCTTACAGGATTTTTCCTTACTCTCAATTTCTACAAGAGGGCAAAAGAAGAAATTAGCCCGTTACATCCTTTGGAAGCTTGAAGGTGATTCGCCGTTAGTAGACGAAGATAGCTTTTCTATAGAACATATTTTGCCCGAATCACCTAGTATTCACTGGCTACAAAACTTTAATGAAGCCCAAATAGAAGAAATGACCTATCGCATTGGTAACTTAACAACCCTAGAACCTGCTCTTAACCGCAAGATTGGAAATGAATTTTATCCAATTAAGCGAGAGACTTATCAGAAGAGTATATACAAGCTAACACAAGGTATATTATCTGAGGAGTGGACACCAAATACTCTAAATATAAGGCAAAGGAATTTGGCTCGGCAAGCTGTTAATATTTGGAAATCTGATTTTGCTGTATAAAAATGACTAAAGTTAATCCTCTAATAAATAGACTTCAAGAGTATCAAGATTATTAAAGTATGCTAGTGCCAAGAATAACCAATGAATAACTCAAAAATAGAATTAATCGTTTTCGATATGGCAGGTACCACGGTTAGAGATAATCAAGAAGTAGAGAAATGCTTTCTGCTAGCGGCTGAAAATACAGGGCTAAAGGCAGAACCTGAGCGAGTAGTCTCAATGATGGGAATCACCAAAATTCGAGTATTTGAGACTCTTTGGGCAGAACAGATTAGCTTAGACCATCCTGAATTCGCTGCTCAAGTAGAGACTTCTTTCCTTAGATTCAAACAGATTTTAGAAGATCACTACCGCACTCAGCCAGTATTACCCACTGAAGGATGTTTAGAATTATTTGATTGGTTGCGATCGCGTAAAATCAAAATAGCCCTTACCACTGGATTTTATCGTTCAGTCACAAATCTAATTTTGCAACGATTAGGCTGGGATCAAGGC
>Ga0163144_10007670_pt1 | contig 23584 bp, 17 predicted proteins | sample OliLak19BULKMAT1_FD_123175 | JGI IMG/M metagenome (GOLD analysis project Ga0163144, IMG submission 123175) | Freshwater microbial mat bacterial communities from Lake Vanda, McMurdo Dry Valleys, Antarctica - Oligotrophic Lake LV.19.BULKMAT1 | ecosystem: Environmental > Aquatic > Freshwater >...
ACAAGAACACCAAGTATTTCATCAACCCAACCGGACGCTTCGTGGTTGGCGGGCCGTGCGGTGACGCGGGCCTTACCGGCCGCAAGATCATCGTGGATACCTACGGTGGTATGGGTCGGCACGGCGGCGGCGCGTTCAGCGGCAAGGATCCATCGAAGGTGGATCGCTCGGCCTGCTACTACGCGCGCTATGTCGCGAAAAACATCGTCGCGGCTGGGCTGGCCAAGCGCTGCGAGGTTCAGGTCGCGTACGCCATCGGCGTAGCCAAACCGATGGGCGTCTATGTACACACCTTCGGCACCGGCAAGCTGGACGATGAAAAGCTGGCCGACTACGTCGCAAACGCCTTCGACTTCCGTCCGCGCGCGCTGATCGAGGAGCTGGACCTGCTGCGCCCCGTTTACCTCCCCACCTCCGCCTACGGTCATTTCGGCCGCGCGGAGTTCACCTGGGAGAAGACCCACCGCGCCAAGCAGCTCGCCGCGGATTTGAGCGGCTCGCCCGTCAAGTCCACCAGCGACGGCAACGGCAGCTCGAACGGCAAGGGCAAGGCCGAGAAAGCGGCGCCGAAGAAAGGCAAGAAGGGCGCAAGGAAGGACAAGCGCAAAGGCCAGGAAGCCTCGAGCTGAGTCCGCAGGTCCCGCGAGGTGACGGCTGAGATCCTCAGCCGTTGAGAGGGCGCACGCAATTGCGGCCGGCGCCCTTGGCTACGTACAGCTGCGCATCCGCTCGATCGAAGAGACTGTCGGCCTCTTCGTCGGGCGCATGCTGAGCGACTCCGGCGCTCACGGTAACGGGCAGTCTTTTCTCCTCGAAAGCGAAGGGCTCACGGGCGAGCGCTCGCCGAATCGATTCTGCGCGTTCGACCGCGCAGGCTAGATCCGCGTCTTGGCAAAGCACCGCGAACTCTTCGCCGCCGACTCGGCCAAAGACTTCAGTCGGCGAGAGGATGGCTTGCACTGCGGCCGTAGCGCCACAGAGCACGGCGTCCCCCGCCATATGGCCGTGGGTGTCGTTGACTTTCTTGAAGTGGTCGAGGTCGAACACGATGAGCGATAGCTGCTTGCCGGGGCCGGCCGCCGTGAACAAGCTCAGCCGCAGGCTTTCGTCGAAGTGACGCTTGTTGAAGATGTTCGTCAGCGGATCGAAGCGCATGAGCCGCTGCACCTCTTCGTGGTACGCGCCTTCGATGTTGCCGCCGGCGATGTACTTGAGCAGAGCCTTGCCGATTCCGATGCGGTCGCCGTCCTTTAGGATCTGCTCTTTGACGCGCACGCCGTTGACGTACGTGCCGTTGGTGGAGCCGCAGTCGAGGATCTTGTGCCCGCCGCCAAAGCGCTCGATGCGGGCGTGCTTGCGACTGACCGAGTCAGTCTCCAAGATCAGCCCGGCGGTGGACCCGCGCCCGACGTCGATGGCAGCATCCCCCAGGATCAAGCGATGCCCGAGCCGGGGGCCCGACAACACCAACACCAACGCGGACTGCTCCGAAGCAACGCGGATGATCGTGCCCATGTCGCGCGAGATCGTCACCTCGAGCGTTGATTCGTAAAGATCCTTCGGGTCCGGCAAGGCAAAGGTTCACGGCTCTGACGCCGCGCTACCTCTCTCAGCATACCAAAGGCTGGTTTCGTTCCAACTCGCGCGATGCATCGCTAAACAAACAACCGTGCGTCAGCTGCGTCAGCTCGGAGCTTCTGGGAGCGGGGCGTAAGTAGTTCCGCGGACGACATGTAAGCGGGAGCCCTACATACCGTTACACATCGTAGTACAAAAAGTATTCGAAAGGCGTTGGCCGAAGACGCGAGGCCTGCACCTCATGTTCGCGTTTGTAGTCGAGCCACATCTCGATCACGTCCCTCGTGAACACGTCCCCCTTTAGTAGAAATTCGTGGTCCTCCTCGAGCGCGTCGAGCGATTCCTCGAGCGACGCGGGCAGGTGCGGCACGTCTTTCAGCTCTTCGGCGGAGAGTGAGTAGATGTCCTTGTCGAGTGGTTGCCCCGGATCGATCTTGTTCTGAATTCCGTCTAAGCCAGCCATCAGCATGGCGCTGAATGCCAGGTACGGGTTGGTCGATGGGTCGGGAAAACGTAGCTCCAGACGACGCGACTTGGGCGAGGGGGAGTACGTCGAGATGCGAATGGCCGCAGAACGGTTGCGACTAGAATACGCCAAATTCACCGGCGCCTCGTAGCCGGGAACGAGCCTGCGGTAGCTGTTCGTCGTGGGGTTGGTGATAGCCGCAAGCGCGTGAGCGTGCTTGAGGATGCCGCCAATGTAGTAGAGGGCAAGCTCGCTGAGCCCGGCATAGCCGTCGCCTGCGAAGAGCGGCTTGCCGTCCTTCCACAAGGATTGATGGCAGTGCATGCCGTTGCCGTTGTCGCCGAACATTGGCTTGGGCATGAACGTGGCGGTCTTACCGTTGCGGTAGGCCACGTTCTTGACGATGCTCTTGAACCACATCAGCTTGTCGGCGCAGCGCAGCAGGCTGTCGTAGCGCATGTCGATTTCGCCTTGGCCGGCCGTGGCTACTTCGTGATGCGAAACCTCCACTTCTATGCCCACCTTCTCCATCTCCAGACAAATCTCCGTCCGAAGATCCATTTGGGTGTCCTGCGGTGGAACCGGGAAGTAGCCTTCCTTGCTGCGGATCTTGTGGGCGAGGTTGGGGCCTTCGTCGCGCCCGCTGTTCCAATGGGCTTCAACCGAGTCAATGGCGTAGAAGGCCGCGTGACCTTTGACGTCGAAGCGTACGTCATCGAAGATGAAAAACTCGGCCGCCGGTCCAAAGTAGGCCGTGTCCGCGTAACCCGTGCTCTTCAAGTAGGCTTCGGCCTTGCGCGCGACCAAGCGCGGATCGCGCGAATAGTTCTGGCGGGTGATCGTGTCCTGAATCGTGCAGAGCAGCGACAGCGTCGGGTGTCGGGTGAACGGATCCATGACCGCGGTGGTCGGGTCCGGGATCAGCAGCATGTCGCTCTGATTGATCGGCTGAAACCCGCGAATAGAGGAACCGTCGAAGCCGAAGCCCTCCTCGAAGGCTTCGACATTGAGCCGGTGAAAAGGCACGGACGTATGCTGCCACTTGCCGATCAAGTCGATGAACTTGAGGTCGACCATCACGGCAGAATGCTTCTTGCCTAACTCGATTGCTTGCTTTGGGTCCATTCGCCTTCCTCCAACACGACCCAATAGCCTAAATCGCGCCCGCGCCCCTTTAGATGGCTTCTTCGGCTCGCTCACCCGTGCGGATGCGGACAGCCTCGTCCACAGGCATCACGAAAATCTTGCCGTCTCCAATGCGCCCCGTCTTCGCGCTCTTTTCAATGGCGTCGATGACTTGATGCACCATCTGGTCAGGAACGACGATCTCCAGCTTTACCTTCGGAACGAAATCAACGACATAGGCCGAGCCGCGGTAGACTTCTTTCTTGCCACCCGTCCGGCCGAAGCCCTTCACCTCGGTCACGGTCATCCCTTGGATACCGACCTCGGACAAAGCGTCTTTCACTTCGTCCAGCTTGAACGGCTTGATGATTGCTTCGACCTTCTTCATCTCGCACTCCATCAGGTTTAGGGGGCTAGTTCCCCCGATTGCTGCGTTGCCCCCGAAACTCGCGGTGAGCTCAGGGAAAATAACTTGCGACTCGAACGAGCCCGGTTGAAGGGAGTAACGGGTCGCGTGTTTCTGCAATGTTTCGCGTAGAAGTCTCGCGTTCCGCGTCGCAACTTTGGCGAAAATTCTTAGCCTGAGCCGCGGCAGCCGCCGGCGTTCTTGTCGCAGGATCGGCCACCAGGCCGAGCGATCCAAAGTCCCGAAATTCAGGCAGCAGTAGTATTACGCTCCAGTCTCGGCTCTCCCTCGCGTCGCTTTCGAAGTTTCCAAGCGAACGCCGGACGCTTGCCCGTTGTTGGGTTCTCGCCCCCTCCCCGCCCTCGTTCCCAAGTCTGTAGTCGTCCCCGCTCATGGTCACACAGAACCAGTCCACGGTCATGGCGGGAACCCTACTCGAGGGGAAGTTTCGGGTTACCCGCGAGATCGGGCGCGGCGGGATGGCGGCGGTCTACGAAGCCGAGAACGTAGACATCGGCAAGCGCGTGGCCGTGAAGATCCTGGCGGCAGAGCTCATCACCTCGCGCATCGTCCGCGAACGGTTCCTGCGCGAGGCGCGTGCCGCAGCGGCCGTCCGCAGCCCGTACATCTGCGATGTGTACGACTCGGGCATGTACGAGGAGAGACCGTTCCTCGTCATGGAGCTGCTCGAGGGTGAGAGCCTGTACGACCTCTTGACTCGGGCTCGGCAGCTCGATTTCGAGAACACCTTGCGAATTGCCACGCATTCGGCGCGGGGACTCGGCAAGGCGCACGAGTCCAATATCGTGCATCGCGACCTCAAGCCGGAGAACATCTTTCTCACCAAGGACGAGGAAGGGCTGCTGCTCGCGAAGTTGGTCGACTTTGGGCTCGCCAAATTCTACGAACCGACTACGGGTGCTGACCAAGTCAGTGTACGCCTGACGCGGGAAGGGGCGTTGTTCGGCACGCCCGCGTACATGAGTCCGGAGCAAGCCAAGGGCAAAGGCGAGGTCGATCATCGCGCCGATTTGTGGGCGTTGGGCTGCATCGTCTACGAGTGCTTGACCGGTCAAACCGTATGGAGCGTGGACCAGGGGGTCGCCATGATCCTCGCGCAGATCGCCAGCGCTCCTCTACCCAAGCCGAGCAAGCTGCGGCCAGACCTGCCGGCCCACTTCGAACATTGGTTTCACAAGGCGCTCGATCGCGATCCGGACAAGCGCTATCAAACGGCACGCGAGCTGGCGGACGCGCTCACCGTTGCGTTGTCTCCGTCAGCACCGCAGGCCCGCTCGCTTTCGCTGTCCAGTGACCACGAAGGCTTGGTCGTCGACGAGCTCATGGCCTCGAGTGACCGCGCTCCGAAGACCGCGGAGGCTACGTCGAGGCGCGCAGACGCCGAGGCGTCAACGGTGAGGGCGCTGCCCTACGCTCAGGGTCTCAAGGGAGGAGAGACGGGCTCCGGATCGCAAGCGGCGGCCAGCGAAGCATCTTCTGGCAAGGCCATCTCGATCTTGATGCTCCTGGCTTTGGTCTGCCTCGGCGGCTACGCGGCCTGGTTGTACGTGCTGCATCCGCCTGGGAGCTCGAAGCCCGCGGACGCTCGAAAGCTCAAGGGCGAGGCCAACGCACCGCTCAACAAGAGCGGCAAGAATCCAGCCAAATCCACTACGCTGCCGGAGTCGGAGACGTACGCCAAGCTGCTGTTCGAAGCGCAGGATCTGCTCGCGAACGGCTCGGCCAAAGAAGCACTGGAGCGCTTCAAGCAAGCGTTCCAAGCCGGAAGCCAGCCCCCCGCGCGGTCACTTCTTTCGCAAGCGACGGTGGTGGTGGAGGAAGGCGGCGGAAAATGTCGCGTGAACGCGCTAGCGCGGCCGCGGCCGTTCAGCATAGGCGAGCCCGCGTCCCGCCCGACCTTGGTCAAGACCGATCGCGGGGTGCTTTTTGCGTGGATCGATACCCACGTGGACCCGAAAAAGCGCCAAGCGCACGCGGTGCTACTCGACTCAGCTATGCGGCGCGTCTCCGAGCCGATAGCCATCACGCCCGAGTCCTCTTCGGTGCGGCAGATTCAGCTCGCTCCGACTCCGGAGGGCGCTGCGCTCAGCTACTGGGAAGACACGGGGGACGGCGCGGGCGTATACGTGCGTCGCTTGGGCGGTGACGGCAAGATCGCTGGCCCCGCCCGACGCCTGTCGGAGGCCAAACGCGGAGAGCTCTATCCAACCTTGGCCAAGGCGGAGGGCGGCGGGTTCTGGAGCATTTGGGAAGAAGACGCACCGCGCGCCCGCGTCGAGGTGATGGCCCGCAAGCTCGACCCAACACTGGAACCGGCAGGCCCCGTGGTTCGGCTGGCGCAGGTAGCAAGCGCGCCGCGCAAGCCGACCACGGCCTCCGCTCCGGATGCGGTTTCTGCGCAAGGCTCGCTCCAGATCGTATTTTCCGTCGATCGTGGCGCGGATCGTCACCAGATCATGCTGCTGCGCGTGCCGCTGAGCGACGCGGGTCTGACAACCGGCATCGTGCTCGACAAGAAGAAGAAGCCGTCAGCTGACGTTCATCTGGGCACGCTCGTCCCACTCAGTCGCACTTCCGGTAAGAACACTACGCCTCGCATCGCCTGCCTCAAGCAAGCTTGCGTGGTGGTGTGGGACGACGACAACGCCGGGGCGTCTGCCGCTTACATCGAGCGCGACAAGGTTGACCCCTTGTGGCATCGAGAGTTTTCGGCGAAGGGGATCCGACCCACACTGGCAGCGCTCGACGATACCGCGCTGATCGCCTGGTACGAAGACTCGCGCCTGAAGCTCGCGAGCGTGGGGCGCGACGGTGTGGGAACGCCCAGCGTACTGAGCCGCGCGAATGGCTTTCAGCCGGAGCCCGAAATCGCGAGGGGCGAAAAGCCCGGCCAATGGCTGATCGCTTGGCGCGACTACGAATCCGCTCGTTTCGAGGCGTTTGGGCTACGCACGGAGTGCCAATGAGTCGCGCCGAGCAAGACGAAACTCACACGATTCCGCATTTGCTTTCCATCCCCGCGCGGGCGCAGGTCCGGCGTGCGCCGGTCGAAACACCACGCTTGCTGCTAGTGCCGATAGAGATTTCCGACGGCGACGAGCTGTGGGGCGCCGTCGAGGGCTCGCGCTGGCACCTGGAGCGCTGGCTACCGTGGGTGCCGTTCAACAATGCGCGCGAGGCCAGCGCACGCTACGCCGAGGCGTGCGTGGCGGACTGGGATGGTGGGCGAGCCGTCCGCTTCGCGCTTCGCGATCGAAGCACGCGTGAGCTGCTCGGCGTGGTCGGTTTGGACTCCTGCGTACACTTGCACCGCTCTTGTGAGCTTGGCTACTGGCTGCGGCGCGACGCCACGGGCAAAGGACTAATGACTGAAGCAGCCAGCGCAGCGGTAGATTTTGCGTTCCAGCGCATGGCTATGCATCGTATTCGTTGCGCCGCCGCCACCGATAACTTCCCCAGCCTGCGCGTCATTCAGCGGTTGAGCTTTCGGTTCGAGGGCATTGCCCGACAAGCGGAGCTGGTTCAGGCCCGTTGGCTCGACCATGCGGTGTTCGCCAAGCTATCGCAGGACGAATGACTGAGCTCCCCGCCCGGCGGAGGCAGGTGCCGTTCCTGGTGCTCGCACCCAGCCTGGTGGTGGTGGTGGGGGTGCTTTCGGCAATTCTGATGGCGGCTCTCGGGACCTACGAGCTCGGTCGGCAAAGCGACCGTGCAGCGAGCCTGCGCGCGCGACTGCTTTCGCTGACGGTAGCGGAGCGACTGCGAGCCACCCCTGAAGAGGATAGGGCGGCGTTGGTCGAGAGAGCGGCGCGGCGCTCGGGGGCCGAGCTTTTGCTCGTCGCTCAGAACGGAGGCGTGCTGGTTGACGGCACACAAGGCGTTCAAAGCATGGCCCAGATTGTCCATCTGTTGGTCGACGGCGAAGGCGAGACGACGACCAAGCTCGGTCGTTCGCGCTTTTTCGCCGCTGCAGTGGACGCTCCCAACGAACCGCTCTCCGTGCTGGCGTTCGTGGTCGCCCCGGAGGTGCCGTTCGCAGGCGGCGCGCTCGTGGTGTCGGTGGCGCTGCTGGCCGCATTGCTGGTGGGGGCCGCCGCCTTGGTGGCGCTAACCCTGGCGCGACATGTGCACTCCGACGTGATGTTCGTCGAAAGCCGTATCGTCGAGATGGCGCAGGAAGGAGCCGCCGCCGCTGGAAAACGCGTGCCGGTGCGCTCGGTAGATCAGGTGGGGCTCTTGACCAGCTCGTTCAACGTGCTGGTCGATCGCTTTTCGGCCGCCGAGGAAGCGTACCGACAAGATCTGACGGGCGCACAGATTTACGATCGCGAGCGAAGCGCTTTTTTGGCGGCCCTCAGCCATGAGCTGCGTACACCCCTGAACGCGATCTTGGGCTTCGCCGACGTGCTGCTTGCCGAAGTGGACGGACCGCTAACGGCGGACGCAAGAGAGAGCCTTTCGGTCATTCGCGGCAGCGGCGAGCACCTGCGCGCGCTAATTGACGACATTTTGGACCTTTCAGCGCTGGAGTCCGGCGAGCTTCGGCTCAGCTCGCGCCCGGTGGACGTCTTACCGATTGCCCAAGAAGTAGTGCGCGAGGCCGGCATCGCGGCCGCTGCCAAAGGCCTCACGTTGGACCTAGTGGGCGCCCCTGCCATGGCCTATGCCGACGCGCGGCGCGTACGCCAAATCATTGGCAACGTCGTGGGCAATGCGGTGAAGTTCACGAGCCGAGGCAGCGTGACGGTGCGGGTGGGTCCGCGCGACGGCGGCGTCTCTATCATGATCAGTGACACCGGTCCGGGCATTGCGCCCAAAGATCACGAGGCGATTTTTCGAGAGTACTTTCAGACCGGCGACGTGCGCCGCCAGCGTGTCGGCACCGGTCTGGGGCTAGCGATAAGCCGCAGGCTAGTGCAAATGCATCGAGGCTTCATCGATCTACGTAGCCAACTCGGCCGCGGTTCGACCTTTACCATCGTGCTTCCGGCGCAACCGCCTCCCGAGCCAAGACCCGCTCCCCTTCCGGAAGCGCCATTGAAGTCGCGCCCGCGTCTGGAGCCGAGCACATGAACCCCGCCGCAGCGCGCTTGATCGCCCGCGTGCTCGGCTGGCAGGTAGCCTTCACGTTGGGCTCGGTGCTGCTGCTAGCCGCCTTGGCCCCACACTTCCTACTGCTGAGCGGCCCGGTTGCGAGCGAGGGCATACAAACCCTGAGCGCCGGCATCCTGGTCGGCGGAGGAATCAGCCTCTTCCGTAGCGGTTGGCGCTTGCGACGCCTCCGGTTTGCGCTGCGGGCGCTGGCTGTCGGCTCGAGCGCCGTAGAGGCGCACGAGCTCTTGGAGATGAGCGAAGAGCCTCAACAAGTGCTGGGCGGGTGGTTCGTGCCATCGGTCTTGTGCTCGCTGCTGTCGACCACCTTGTTTCGTCCCAAGCTGGTGGACCTGACGACAGGCGTGACTTTGTGCCTGCTCGGAGCGGTGATCGTCTCGGCAGCTTCGCTGCCGTTGTTTGGCCTGTTGCGCTCGGCCTTCTCGGGAGCGTTGGAGCTCGCCCCTCCGGACAAGATGCGGGACGTCGTCGAGGACGCGGAGCGGCGCGGTCTGATCGTGGAACGCGTCTCGCGTAGGATGATCGCCGCGGTCACCACGCCGGTGGCCTTTCTGACGATCGGCGCAGCACTGATCGTGGGAGCGCATTTGCGCCGAGCGGACGAGGGCCAGCGTGAGGAGTCCGCGCGGGTGCTGGCGCGCGCTGCGCTGGAGGCGAGGCCTGGTCCCGTGGCGGGCGCCGGGCTCAAGGCTGCTATCGACCAGGGCGCGCTGCTGGGATTTCATGCGCAAGTGCTGCCCTACCATCGAGGCTACGCCGTGACGCGCGGGGAGGATGGCATGGTGACGGTCCTTGCCCCGCTCGACGACGGCAGCGCCGAGGTACGTTTCCTGGGGACGACCGAAGGTGTGCTCGGCCTGCCATTCTTGGCCATGGCGCTGCTGGTGACGGGACTGGCAGGCGCCCTGGGCACGGCCCTGGGCACGGCCCTGGGTCGGGATCTTCGCGCCGCTACTCGTGACGTACGCGAGCTGGGGACCGAGGCCGTGCTCAGCGGCGGGACCCGAGTCGTGCGAGCAGCTCGCTTTAGAATGGTGGCGCGCCTGGGGCAGGCCATCGAACAGCTCGCCGCGCGCTTCCGGATTTTTGCCAAGGCGCAGGAACGCTCCATCGAAGCCAGACAAGCAGCGGCGCGCATGCGGGGCCTCTTTTTCGCCAGCGTAAGTCACGACCTGAAGAGCCCCCTCAACGCCATTTTGGGCTTTGCAGAGCTGGTTCGCAAGACCGAGCTCTCCTCCGGTCAGTTGGAGAGCCTCAACCTGATCGATCGCCGCGGTCGCGAGCTCCTGGCGCTTATCGAGACCATCCTCGACGCCGCGCGCGTGGAAGCAGGGCAGCTGAGCCTGCTCTTGGATGCAGCTGAGGTGCCGGCGCTGCTGGAAGAAGCCAGCATCAAGGCCAAAGATCTGGCTAGCAGCGCAGAAACGGAGGTAGTGCCTTCGTGGGACGCGAACTTGCCGCTGGTGCGCGTGGACCCAGTGCGAATACCGCGTGCGCTGGCGACGTTCATGGCGCACGCGCTGCGCAGCACCACGGGCGGGGAGCTGCACGTGCATGGCAGTGCCGTACCGGGCGGCGTACGCATCGACGTCGAGTTGCCGCGTCGTGATCCGGATCTGGAATCGCTATTGCAGCCGAACCTGCGGCGCGGTGAAACGCAGCACCGGGGCCTCGCGTTGGGCTTACGACTCGCCCGTTCCGTAGTGGAATTGCACGGGGGAACGGTGGAGATCGGCGAACGCGGCGGCGTACCGGCAGTGTCGGTCTTGCTACCGGAAATGGGTCACGAGTACGGCGAGCCGCTACTGCGGCAGTAGGTCGAAGCGATCCGCGAAGGCTTCGTACGCCCCGACCGAAGCACTACCCAAGTCGAAGCTGAAGCTCAATGTTCGCCCGCTGTCAGGCGAAAGCTCCCCGGGCACGCGAAAGCTGCTCTCGGCTGTCACCTCGGGCGGCAACCCCACTGGCTCAGCATGGGACACCTCGTCTTTAAGTGCTCGCACGCGCAGGCCGAGGTCCTTCTTCGCCTCGACGCTGGCGTTGAATAGGCAAGCGCTTCCGGCGTGACGGCCCTGTTCGAGCCGCAGATTACAAACCCGCACCGGTGACTGAGCCTGGAGCAGGCGGTTGAGATAAGGCGCTTCGTCCTCGCGCAATGCTTCCCTCAGCGTGAGCACAGCGTCGCGCGCGCGCGGATCGCCGAGGAACGAGAGCAGCAAGGCGGCGTGCAGCCGCACCGGACGGTGATTGGCGCTGAGCAGCTCGGCGAATAGGTTAGACGGTGCAGCGTCGTCGCCGAACGGTCCGACGTCGCCCGGAACTGGGTTGTGCGCTTCGAACTCGATGCCCTGTGCCTCGACGCTCCACTTGATAGCCTGCGCCGGACGCAGCGGGCCTGCGTAGAACAAGGGTCTCGTAGACACCGAGTAGCGCTTGGAGGAGGGAGGTGGATCCCGCTCGAAAAACTCCACCAGAAGGGCCACTTCCGGGATATCGGTCTTGCCGTTGTTGACGACGGCCAGCTCGACCTCCAGGTACTTTTTGCGCTGGTTCTCGTCCTCCCCACGGCCCTTGCGGACCCTTTGGGAGAGCACCAGCAGGCTGAGCTTGGGAATGGGCGTGGTCCAAAGCGGTGAGTCCGACCGCTTACAATGACAACTCTCACCGAGCATCACGGAGTCGCCCGCTGCCAGCGGCGGCTGTGACGGCGGTGGCTGGGAGGGGCGGGCCAGGCTGGCAATCGGCGTGGCAGCGACAGCGTGATCGGGTCCAGGCGCAGGCTCGCGGAGTTTGGGGGCCTTTTGGCGGGAGTTTCCTGGGTCGGGTCTACGCGTCATACCTTCGTCGAGCACGATGACACGCGTGGTGAGTAGCGCCCCGAGCAGCGCGGCCGAAAGGGTGATGACGATGGCCGCGGTGGTGCGCGGTAAGAAACGCTCGAATTGCCAGAGCAACGGCGCGCGAGGCTTGGGCAACGGCGCTGGCCCGCGAACCAACGCTGGAACGTAGCGAGAAAGCTCGGCCAGAAAAACCTCGCGAGCGGAGTCTCCCTGAAGCCGCGGCGAGGGCATGCCGATTAGGCGATCCGCCCAGAAGCCGACCCCCAGTACCGAGAGCGCGGTGAGCACGGCTGCCGACACGGCAAGCGAGACCGACGGTCCGGCTCCCGCCCCGCGTGCGCTCGCGAATGCAGCCAACGCCGCCGACAACGCCAGGCCAGCGCTTGCCAGCCGTACTATCAGCTGGCGCCGCCTGGTCTCCTGAAGCGGAAGCTGCTGTTCGCCGGAGGAGAACGCAGCCAGGCACAGCCGATTGAGAGGCGTTACCCGGGAGTCGACCTCGAGGTAAAGCTGGTCTCCCTCGAGCAAGGTCGAGAGCACGGCAGGCCACGGTACGTCCACGCTTGAACCCCTCGCCAGCGCGCCGGGAGCGTAACCTTCGTGCAGAGCGAAGACTCCGTGATAGGAAATGCAGAGCCCCGCCGGAGAGCATTCGAGCTCCACGGCACCGGCCGCGTTGCTACGCTCGCTGTTCACGGCGGTTGCACGAAACCTCATTGCTGCTCTTGCCCGAGCCTACCTAGCTCGGTAGGCCAAGCCTAGCTCGCGGCGCCCCAAGAACCTCGACGAATTGCGACTTCATAGACCGGTTCTGAGCCGGACATTCAGGCAATCTCTCAGCTGGCCCACCCGTTCGGGGTAGCTGCATGATAGACGGAAACGAGATGCCCGTTTTCGTCGAGCGTGTCGTCGAGCTATCGAGCGAACGGAGCCAGGTTTGGTGCGCCATAGGGGACACCGAGCGCATGAATCGCGCGGTGGGGCTCGGCCCCCTGCGCGTGAGCCCGAACGAGGACGCCTCCGCAGCTCGCTACTTGGTGCGCACTGTATCGGGCGGCTTCCCGCTCGAGTACGAAGAGCGGCCGTTCGAATGGGTCGAGAACGAGCGCTTCCGCGTTCACCGCGTGCTGAGGCACGGCTTACTTCGCTGGATGACCAACGAGTTCACGCTGGCGGTCTCGGCCAGTGGCGGAACAAGCGTGAAGTTCACGCTTGCGGTCGAGCCGCGCTACGCCTTGTTCGGTCCGGTCGCGAAGATTCAACTCGGGCGCTTCGCGGACCGTATAGTACGCGAGCTGTCGCAGGTGGATGCTGACGTGCGCGACGGAAAAACCGCGTGCTTTCGTACGGCGCGTTCTCCGGTGGACGAGCTATCTTTGGAGCGCACGGCCAAGACGCTGGAGCAACTGCTGTCGCCAGAGCGGCTGGAGCTCGGCCGCAAGGTCGCCCGGCATGTGCGCGACGCATCCGACTCGGAGGCTTCACGGATACGCCCGTTCGAGTTGGCGGATCTGCTTGCCGAGGACGAACGCGAGACCTTAGCAGTCTGCCTGTACGCCGTGAAGGCAGGCTTGCTGGATCTCTCTTGGGAGCTAGTCTGCCCAAGCTGCCGCACCGGGACGGACAGCGCGTCCGCGCTTTCGGATCTGCCCGCCGCGGGTCATTGCCAGCTCTGCGACCTGTCGTTCGAGCTTTCGCTAGACCGCGCCGTCGAAGCAACCTTCAGACCCTCCCCCTCACTGCGTACGCTGGACGCTGGGCCCTACTGCATCGGCGGACCACGCCGTACGCCGCACGTCGTCAGCCAAGCCATTTTGGAACCGCAAGGAAGCGTGGAGCTCTTGGCACCGACGGAACCAGGCCGGTACCGCCTTTTTCTGAGGGGTGGCGTGACGGCAGCGCTGGAGGTCGAAAACGGCGCCGCTGAGTCCCAAAGCTTCCGGGCGGACGAGTCGGCGCTGGCCCCCAGCGTCGCCACGGTAGCGCCGCACGCCACGCTCACGATTGCGCAGACCGGCGAGAAGGAGACACACGTCAAGCTGGAGCGACTAGTGTATGCGTCGCGCGCAGCGACCGCCCACGTAGTGAGCACGCTACCCGAGTTCCGACGCGAGTTCTCCGGCGATTTGCTGCGTCCGGGCACCACGTTACGTGTGGCGCGTGTCGCGCTCTTGTTCACGGACCTCACGGATTCTACCGCGCTCTACTCGCGTGTCGGCGACGCCAAGGCGTTCAAGGTGGTCCACGAGCACTTCGATCTATTGATGGGCATCATCGCTGCCCACCGCGGGACCTTGGTCAAGACGATTGGCGACGCCGTGATGGCAGCCTTCATCGAAGAGCGCGACGCTGTCCTCGCCGCCGTAGAGATGCTCGAGCGCTTTCCCTCGTTCCGCGGCGGCTTGCCCGAAGCCGACCGCACCTTCCTCAAGGTGGGTGTTTACGCGGGTCCGTGTTACGTCGTCACGGCCAACGGTATTCTCGATTACTTCGGCCAAAGCGTCAATTTGGCGGCCCGTTTGCAAGGCGCTGCCGGCGCCGGTGAGGTAGTGCTCACCGAGGCACTAGCTGAAGAGGCCCGCGGAAATGGCTGGCTTGGCGAGCGCCCTCTCGGCGAACGCTTCGACGCCGTCTTGAAAGGGCTCGCCGCGCCGGTTCGCGTGACGCGCGTGCCGGTCGATGTTCCCTGAAGCTGCGTTCTCAAGTGCTGTTCGCGACCCTTTGGGCGAAGGCCGCAATCCGCTCCTCCAGGAGCGGCAAATCGTTGTCCAAAGTGGCGACGTGGTAGGAGTTTTCGAGCTCCAGCAGCGTGACGTCCTGGCTCCCTACGAGCGCCGGGATGGCCTTTGAGTTGGCTGGCGGCACGCTGTGGTCGTCCCGCGAGTAGGCAACCAGGAGCGGGCAGCGCAGCTCCGGCAAACGCCCGCGGAGCTTTGAAAGCTGGCGCACGAAGGAATTGCCGGCCGCAGCAGCCACCCAAGCATAGGCGTCTTCGTCCCCGCCCTTCTTGATGTCGTTCTTGACCAAGCCGGCGGCGACGGCCGGCGCTATCGGTACGACCTTCTCGAGCAAGGGCGCGAGCTTCACGACGACGCCACCCCGGTCCAAGATCTGCGCGTTGATGGTGACGCAGCCAGCCACTTTCTCTGCGCTTGCCAAGTCGAGCACGATACTGCCGCCCATGGACAGACCGACCAACACGACGCTTTTCGTCTGGGTCTGCAGCTGCTGGAGAACGGCCAGTGCCTCAGCGCGCCAGTCGGCGTAACGGAACGGCAACAGGTCACGCGGGTGCGTTCCGTGCCCAGGCAAGCGAGGCAGCTCGATCGCGAAACCTCTGGTCGACAGCCGCTCGGCCAAAGGTCGCAGCGAGCGAGGGTTGCCGGTGAACCCATGGACCAACAAGATGCCGATGTCGGCCAATGCGCCGCTGCCGGCCCGCGAGGTCGCCTCAGCCCCAGGACGTACTGGGTGCCTCAAAATAGGCTCCCTTGATCGCTCGGTGGCTTTTGCGGCAGGGGGGCACCGAGGTGCGCATAAGCCTTTTTGGTCGCAACCCGCCCGCGCGGCGTGCGACCGAGGAAGCCCTGTTGCAAAAGATACGGCTCATACACGTCTTCTATCGTATCGCGAGGCTCGGCTAGCGCTGCGGCGATCGTCTCTACGCCCACGGGCCCGCCGTCGTAGTGATCAATCAAGATGAAAAGCAGTCGCCTGTCCATCTCGTCGAGGCCACCGCTATCGATGCCCAGCCGATCGCAAGACAGATCCACGATCTTTCGGTCGATGACGCCGGTGCCCTCCACCTGCGCGAAGTCTCGCACGCGGCGCACGAGCCGGTTGGCGATGCGGGGAGTGCCGCGTGAGCGCTCGGCCAGCGCGCGCGCTCCATCGCGATCGCATTCGATCTCGAGCAAGCTCGCGCTCCTAGCCACGATGCGTTCCAAATCTGCTACCGGGTAGAAGTCGAGCCGAAGCGTGACACCGAAGCGCTCCTGTAGTGGTTTGGTGAGCAGACCGGTGCGGGTGGTGGCTCCCACCAAGGTGAAAGGCTTGATGTCGAGCTGAATGCTCTCCGCGTAGGCGCCGTCGCCCATCATCACGTCAATTCGAAAGTCTTCCAGCGCCGGGTAGAGCGCCTCCTCTACCGTAGCGCTCAGCCGGTGTATCTCGTCGATGAACAAGATGTCCGCACGCGCCACGCGCGTAAGTAGACCGGTGAGCACGCCCTTGTGCTCCACGGCAGGGCCGCTCGTAACGAACAGCTCCACGCCCATTTCTTTGGCGAGAATATGGGCCAGCGTGGTCTTACCCAGCCCCGGCGGGCCACAGAGCAAGATGTGGTCGAGCGGCTCCTGGCGGCGGCGCGCTGCCTCCACGTAGACGCGCAGGTTGTCCTTGTGCTTGTCCTGGCCGACGAACTCTTCGAGGGTGCTTGGCCGGAAGATACGGTCGAAGCGCTCTTCTTCTCCGAACACGGCCCCGGAGGCCAGCCGCGACGCCATCTCGTCGTCCGCTACGCCCCCGGAGGCGGAGCCTGCCGAAGCGCGTGGAGCGACGTTCTGCGGTGCCTTCTTGGCGGCCATGGGCGAACTACCTCATGCCATGGTGCCCGCGTCCACCTTGATGTTTGCAGCCTGGAAGGCCGCGAGCATCCCTGACTTGTCGTTGGCCTTGGCCAGTGCTTCCTCCGGAGCCACGACGCCATCCTTGACTAGCTTGAACAAGCTGTCGTTCATCAGGCACATGCCGAGCCTGCGACCGGTCTGCATGATGCTGGGAATTTGAAAGACCTTGGATTCGCGGATGAGGTTCGCAATCGAAGGAACACCGAACATTACTTCCAGCGCAGCCACCCGGCCGCCGCCGATCTTCTTGCAGAGCATCTGCGCAATCACACCCTTCAAGCTGTTGGCTAGCATGACTCGAATCTGATTCTGCTGCTCGGGCGGGTACTGATCGATGATGCGGTCGATGGTGCTCGGCGCCGACGAAGTGTGGAGCGTGCCGAAGACCAAGTGCCCCGTCTCCGCCGTCTCCAGAGCGATGGCGATGGTCTCTAGATCGCGCATTTCTCCCAGCAGCACGATGTCCGGGTCCTCACGCAAGGCGGCCCGCAGAGCCTTCTTGAAAGAGTCGGTGTGCTCGCCCACCTGTCGCTGGTTGACCAAGCACTTCTTGTTGGGGTGCACGAACTCGATCGGGTCTTCGATGGTAATGATGTGGTCGGAGCGGTTGCGGTTGATGTAGTCGACCAGCGCGGCTAGCGTCGTGGACTTACCCGAGCCCGTGGGTCCAGTGACGAGCACTAGGCCCTTGGGCAAGTGGCACAGGGAAAGCAGCTCCTTGGGTAGGTTCAAGTCCTCGACCGTGAGGATTTTGCTAGGGATGACGCGCATCACGGCGCCCATCCCGCGCAAGTCGACGAAAAGGTTGGCGCGAAAGCGCGCCTTGCCGGGCAGCTCGTAGGCGAAGTCCGAATCGTGCGTACGCTCGAACTCTTCGCGGTTTCGCGGCGGGACGATCGGGAGGAGAAGTCGCTGCACCTGCTCAGCCGACAGCAGCTCGCTGCCCGGCACGGACCGCATTTCACCGTCAACGCGGATCATCGGCACGGCGCCGGTGGCAATGTGAAGGTCGGAGCCCTTGAGCTCGAGCAGCTTGTTTAGGAGGCGATCGATGTTGGCCGTCGAACCGTCGGAGAGCGCCGAATCGTAAACCAATTTCTCTGGTGCTAGCGGCGGCTGCGTGGGCAGCGCAGCCGCAGGCGGAATCAGTAGCTCCTCCGGCTCTATCTGCTCCACGCGGTCGACACGCGGAGGAGCCGGGCGGGCGGCAGCTCGCTCCAGCGGCTTGCTGGAGCTATCGCAGCGGTCTAAAAACAACGAAGCGTGGAGCATTCCCAGCTTGAGCTCGACGCACGCTCGCACAGGGCCCTTGCTTTCGAGCTGGAAGTCCCACTCCGCGAAGCCGTTCGCCAAGTGCTTTTTGGCTTCGTCATTCAGCACGGGGGCAAGCAAGCTCTGGATTTTTTCCGTCGTTTGCGGGTCGCCCTTCACCTCGCTTTCCCCATGAGCCAAAACGACGATGGTTCGCCGGCCCGGCATGAGCCGAACCTCCGACGCACCCACCAGGAGCGCGCGCTTCAATAAATCCACTATTGGGTAGGTCATCCTGAAAACTCTCTCACAGGTCGACCGATGATTATGGCACGCCCGCCATCAAGGGTGGATGTAGACTACCGTCCCGCGCTCTTTGTTGAGCACGCCGTGCCACTCGGTCGGCACCGAAGGGTCTGTCCATTCGAACAACCAGGCCGCGTCCTTGGGCGCGAGGTTTACGCAGCCGTGGCTCCGAACCTTGCCGAAGTCATCGTGCCAATAGGTACCGTGAAGCGCATAGCCCTTGTGAAAGTACTGAACGAATGGAACGTCGCGCAGGTTGTAGGAGTCGCCCTTGTCCTCATCGCCGTCCATGGTCGAAGTGAGCTCCTTCTGGTAAATCATGAAGGTGCCTCGCGGGGTGGACTCGGTCTTCTCCGGGTCCCCCAGGCCAGCACGGCCGCTGCTAATCAGCGTCGCGTACACTGGCTTACGGCCCACGTAGGCCACCAGGGACTGGCGCTTGATCGAGATGTCTAGCCACTTGCGGTCGCCGGTCGCGAAGCTCGGGTAGGAGTCGCGCGGGGGAAGGGTTCGCATCGAAACCTCGGGCACCCAGCTGTTGTCGCGGGTCTCCAGAAAGCCGCTAGGCAGGTTCTGCCCAGTCAGCTTGACGCCCTCCCGATCGCGCAGGGCAGGGCCTGCCTTGAAGGTGCCGTCGGGCTCGCGCACGTACCGCTGCGAGTAGCGCTGCTTGCTAAAAGCGACCGGCAGCTCTTCACCCTCGGCTAGCTCCACTCCGTAGAACTCGCTCTGTCGAACGAGCTTGGTTCGATCGAGGGCGAGAAGGTCAAGCTCCGTGCTGAGACCGAAGAGACGCTTTTCCCATTCGAAGCTGCGGGCGATGGCAAAACCGCTGTCCGCCGCAGCAAGCCCCGCGTGGGAGACGTAGCGCAGCGATTGCTTCACTCCGTAGGGTTTGGGCAGCTTGGCCCCTGCATTCAGAAAATCCGGGGGGCCTGCTGCCTCGCCGAGTGTCTGCAGCAAGCCTGATTGCCGGATGCGCTCGCGAAAGGTTGCTGCTCGCGCCGAGATATCTCCCCCTTCCGACTCCTGCATCTGCTCTTCCGACGGCAACCGAAAGTACAGTAGTGGCGGCGTTTCCCCTGCCAGCGCATAAGTGTAGGGCAGCCCCTGACCTCGCATGGGACGCACCTGTGAGGCGACCACCACGGGGTGCGAGAGCGTTAGGCTCGCGCCCATGCCCAGACAGACGAAGCCTCGCGGGTTGACTCGGTACCACCCGCCATCGCAGCCGTCGTTGATGAGCTTCGGTCCGCGGGCTTTCACGATGGCGCCTGCGCGCAAGTAGCCGTAGCGGGTGCGGTCCCGCCCTGTGTCGGTGTAGATCCAGGTGCGCCAGGCAATGCTCGCCAGCTGCTCGGTCGCCTCGTCATTCAGATCGAAGGGCAGATTGTCGTCCAAGCTGCCGAGGCTCTGGGCCGCGGTGGCGCCGGCACGGGGAGCAGCAGAGGCCGAGCTCTCGGCACCGCTGCCCACGCTGCGACCGACCCCGCCGCCAGAATTGGTCCCGACCGCTGCGCCCGGGGGCTCCTCGCGCGTGGCGCAGCTTGCGAGCAGCAGCAGCCAAGTGCCGAGCCAGTGCCCATTGGCCTGGATGGGCGGGGCGGAGCAGTCTGAAAAACCCATGAAATGCGCTGTAGCCGGCGGTTCCGACGGCGGATCCGTTACCACAGCTCCGGCGGAACCGGGCATGCTCCCGGCGTGAGAATTCCGAGCGGTCTCTTCAAAATCGCCAAAGAGGTAGCCCGACACCTCTTGCGACGCCCGGTGGCAGGCATCGTCGCTGCGGCCCGAACCGCCGATGGCCGTTGGCTACTGGTTCGGCGCGGCGACACGGGGAAATGGGCTCTACCCGGCGGGACACTGGAGTGGGGGGAAACGTTCCGCAGCGCCATTGCGCGCGAGCTCGAAGAAGAGACTGGGGCCAAGCTCCTCTCCCTGGGGGCGCTACTCGGCGTGTATTCGGCGCCGGAGCGCGATCCGCGCTTTCACGCCATCACGATCGTGGTGGGCGCGACGGTCACGCAGCCCATGGCTGAAGTCATGAACCCGATGGAGATCACGGAAGTGCGGCTGTTCGAGGAAGCAGCGCTGCCATCGCCAGAAGACATCACCCAAGGCATGGCGGATGTCCTAGAAAACGCGCGCTCGAAAACTCACGTCTGGGAATGATAGGCTGCCGTGCCATGCGTCTCACGCCCTCGCTCATCGTCTGTTCTTGGTGCGCCGGCTGCGCGCTCTTTCAGCAACTAGAGGTACAGGCGATTGCCACGTCGTTTCAGAAACCCAGCAACGTGGCTGCCTATGTCGCGGTGAGGGACGAAGACCAGCCGCTGACCGAGCTTACATCCAGCAATTTTCGAGTGTACGAGAACGAGCAGCTCGTGCCCAGCGAGCAGACACAACTCACCTTGCTGGAGCGTGGCGTTGGGGCGGCACATCACGTGCTCTTGCTGGTGGACATGAGCGGCGCCCGAACCAAGGAGGACAGAGCATTGACCGCCAAGGCAGCGCTTGCCTTCGTCGAGAAAGTGAGCCCCGAACAAGACGTATCGGTGTACGCCTTCGACGGCGGGGCGGGCCTCACACCAATCGCGGACGTTAGCCGCGGTTCCCGCCTCTCGGGCCTGCCCGCGCTGGAGAGCTTTTCTACCAAAGACGCCTCGCGGAATCTCAACGGAGCAGTGGTGGCGGCGCTCGGCAAGCTCGACGCCCAGCTCCTGCGTGCCGGTAAGGTGGTCAAACTGGGAACGCTGGTGGTCTTCAGCAGCGGCCCGGATGTCGCCGGCAGAGTGGACGACGGCAAGCTCAACGATGCGCTCAGCGAAAGCCCCCACGAGCTTCTCGCCATTGGCATCGCAGAGCAGGCTGACGCGCTAGGCGACCTGGGACGGCGGGGCATCGTTCGCTCACAGAGCGCCGCCACGCTGCCAGTAGCGTTCGAGGAGGCTGGAGAAAAAGCCCTGAGTGAGCTCGGGAAATACTACCTGGTGGCGTACTGCTCACCCGCCCGGGCGGGTACGCGGCGGCTGCGCTTGGAGGTCAGCTACACGACCAAGCAGGGTGAAGAGCATACAGGCGACTTCGAAACGGACTTCGATGCCAACGGCTTCGGTCCAGGCTGCGACTCGGCTACGGCGCCTCGCTTCGTGGCACAAGCCAAACCCAAGCCAGAGGGCGCGCGCAAGCAAGAAGCGGTCAAGGGCCCCTCTCAGCCGTCAGCGTCCAAACCGGCAGATCCGGCGCCGGGCGACGACGCTCCCGTCGCTCCTCCCGATCAGTCGGGCTACGCGAAGTAGTGCCGGTGGCGCCCTCAGCAGGAGCGGCCGAGGTCGTGGTCGAGCTGACCGAGGGTGAGTACATTGCAGCGCGCGGTAAGCGCGAGGTCACCTGGCTCGTTCGCTTTAATGACGGCTGGGTTCACGTGTCGGCTTGGCCGCAAGCCGAAGTCGAACGCTGCCAGGCAAGAAGCGGAACCGTGTGGGAGAACCGCACTCGGCTACGGGTAGTGCCCGGAACCCGCCTCATTCGTGTCGAGTCACGCCCAGCCGTTTACCAAAAGCGGGACGCTTTGACCTACCTGGAGCGCGGTGAGGGCAAAAGTAGCAGGGTCGTTCGCGGGGAGTTTCGCGTGGGGCGCCGCGGCGAGCTGCTCCGTCAGAAGTAAACAAATACCCAAGAAGCGGCGGGCTCCCCGGCGCTTTGCTCAATTGTTTCAATGGGATGTATTTTTGCCCTTTAGCGTCGCAATAATCCGCCGTTTGCAGGGGTCATGGTCGCTCCAGCCCAGACAGGCTCGCACGCGGGCAAGGTGGACAACGCCGAGAGTTCGCCTCCAAGCGAGAGACGTCGCCCCCAAGCCGTGCAATCCCCCCCCTCAGAAAAAGAACGCACGGGAGACGGCACCAAGGCGTGGGTGCTCTTGGTTGATGACGAACCGGAGCTGCTGCGGGGCGTTTGCCGCGGCTTGAAGCAGCAGGGGTACAACGTGACGGAGGCGCGCAACGGAGAAGAGGCGGTGGGGCATCTAAGCCGTCGCTCTTTCGACGTCGTCGTGAGCGACATCGTGATGCCGGGAATGGACGGGATCCAGCTGCTCCGACAAATTCGTCAGCACGATCTGCACGTGCCTGTGGTGCTAATGACGGGTGCGCCTGCCGTAAGCACCGCCGTACAGGCGCTCGAGTACGGTGCATTTCACTACCTCACCAAACCCGTGGACTTCGAGGCGCTGTACCAGGTCGTTGGCAAAGCAGTGCGGCTGCACCGCATGGCGCGAGTCAAAGAGCAAGCCGCCGAGCTACTGGGGAATGCGGGCGCTCTGGGAGCCGACAAGGCGGGCCTGGAAGCCAGCTTCGACCGAGCCATGCAGACGATGTGGATGGCGTACCACCCGATTGTGGACGTGCGTACCCAGAAGATTTTCGGCTACGAAGCGTTGCTTCGCAGCACGGAGCCCAGTTTACCGCATCCGGGAGCGGTAATTGACGCGGCCATGCGGCTGGGGCGCATCGAGTCGCTAGGCCGCGCCATCCGCGCGCGCGCCGCCGAGCCCATTGCCGAGACCCAAGACTTCAGCCTGTTCGTAAACCTGCACGTCACGGACCTTAAGGACCCCGACTTGAGCGACCCGGACTCGCCCTTGTCGAAAATTGCAAGCCGAGTGGTCCTGGAAATTACCGAGCGTTCCTCGCTGGACGAAGTCAAAGACGCTCGCCGACGCGTCGCCGCCCTTCGGGAAATTGGTTTTCGCATCGCCATCGATGATCTGGGCGCGGGCTATGCCGGCTTGTCGAGCTTCACCCTGCTCGAGCCCGAGATCGTCAAGCTCGACATGTCGCTGATACGCGACATCCACATCACTTCCACGAAGCAGAAGGTCGTCCGCTCGATGACCGCGCTGTCCAAGGACATGGGCATGACGGTCGTGGCAGAAGGCGTCGAGACGCGCGAGGAGCGCGATTGCCTGGTGGACCTGGGCTGTGACCTGCTGCAAGGGTTCTTGTTCGCCAAACCGGGGCGAGCTTTTCCCGAGGTTACCTGGTGAGCACCGACGTTTCGGAGCGCCCGCTCAGCTCGACATCGAGCGGGCGCGACGGAACGGGTCGAGACGGCGTGCATTTACCGGAAGAACGCTCCAGCCGAAGCTCCGGACGCCCGTCCATGTCGAGCGATTCCGGCTTCTTGCCCGAGGCTCACACAATGGAAGTCTCGGTCCGCAGCACAGACATGGGCGGACCGCCCACCGTTCCGTCGCTGGTGGACCGTGCGGTCATGTTGCGCATGGACGGGGTTCAGGCCGGCCAAATCATCGGTCTCGAGGCGTTTCCGTTCACCGTGGGTCGGCACCCCACCAACCTGCTTCGCATCGACGAAGAGAGCATCAGTCGCTTTCACGCGCGGGTCGTGCGCGTCGGCGAAGACTTCATCGTCGAAGATCTCGGCTCGCGCAACGGGACCTTCGTGGCAGGCAAGCGCGCGACGCGCGGCAAGCTCGAACAGGATAGCTGGCTTCAGTTCGGTCCCCGCGTCAGCTTTCGATTTTCTCTCACCGACGCTCGCGAGGAGAACCTACTACGCAAGCTCTATGAATCAAGTACGCGGGACTCCCTGACCGGCGCGTACAACCGACTCCATTTCGAGGAGCGGCTCCGGGCCGAGGTCGCTTATGCGACCCGGCACCGTACGGAGACGTCACTCTTGATCATCGACCTGGACCATTTCAAACGCGTGAATGACACCTACGGTCACCCTACCGGTGACTCGGTGCTGAAGCACGTCACCCAGGTCTGCACGCGCGCCCTGCGAACGGAGGACGTTTTCGCTCGCTACGGTGGGGAGGAGTTCGCGA
>Ga0163144_10007671_pt1 | contig 23584 bp, 25 predicted proteins | sample OliLak19BULKMAT1_FD_123175 | JGI IMG/M metagenome (GOLD analysis project Ga0163144, IMG submission 123175) | Freshwater microbial mat bacterial communities from Lake Vanda, McMurdo Dry Valleys, Antarctica - Oligotrophic Lake LV.19.BULKMAT1 | ecosystem: Environmental > Aquatic > Freshwater >...
AAAATATGATACAGTATGGTCTGTAAAACAAGCAAAGGACCAACAAGTTTATGATTTTACTGTAGATCACAATGAACACAATTTTGTGGCAAATGGCGTAGTCAGTATGAATACAAGAGCACCAGAAAGACGTGTATTTTATATCGATGTGCAAAATCTTCCGCCTTATAAAGCCGAAGCTTTTATTGATAGAATGAAAGATCAGTTTAAAAAGAAAAAAGTTGCCAGTAATCGTGGTGGACCGGGAGCGTCTTCTGTCGAAGAAAGATGGCACGCACCGGCTGCGGATGAAGATTATTGGATTCCAATTCGTGCCAATGCAAATACTCGTGTTGAAACATTGCCCGGTGCCCAGAATCTTGGAGAAATCGATGACACAGTTTATTTTAGGAATAAATTGTTTACAGCATTAAATTTCCCAAAAAATTACTTCAACAATGAAGATGCTCAAAGCACAAGAATCGCTTTGTCTGCTCAAGATGTTAAATTTGCTCGTATGATTGAAAGATTGCAAAGTCATATCGAAGAAGCCTTATGGGAAATTTGTGATCGTCATTTAAAACTTCTTGGATATCCAGAAGAAGCATATGAAGATCTTGCTATAAAAATGACAGCACCTAGTGATTGGAGAGAACTAACAAGAGCAGAAGTTCTTACCAATCGTCTTAGCAATGCCTCGAACTTAAAAGGGTCGCAACTAATGAGTGACTTTGACATCCTCACCAAGTTTTTAAAGTATCCAGAAGACGAAGTTACACAAATGCTGGCTAGACTTAAAATACAAAAATTGGACGATCTTAAATTACAAATTATTGCTCAAAACCCAACATTATTAGGCGTTGGTTTGCCGGGTCCAGATGATACAGAAATAGGAACAGAACCGGGTGGACCAAATCCAATGCTTGGCCAAGATGCTGGAGGACAACCACCAGCACCGGGTGCTCCGCCAGCAGGAATGAAGAAATTCATGGATGATGGAGGCGAAGAAGATATGGAAATGCCATCTCAAGGCACTCCGCCAATGTCAGGATCAGGAAATCCTATTCCAACTCCAGATCAGGAAGATATTCAAAAATTCAATCTCGACATTCAAAATTTTGATTCCGAAATTGACGAAGAAGAAATTGATTTTTCAGAAAACTAATAGATGAGTGGAAATCTCACAAAGATGATGAATCTAAAATAATGAATTTTGCAACTAATGGATGCACGCAATTATACACAGAAAAATATAATGGTAAATCCGGAAATCATGCAACTGAGGTTTTTGATTGTACAGATTACACAGTTGTTTTAGATCGACTAAACAAATATTTTGAGTAATAACATGAATGAAATATTGATAAAAGAAGCTCCGATTTATTCTATGAAAAATAAGAAATTGATAGATGAATCGGAGTCTTGCGGGTGTTATTCCTGTTTATCAGTTTTTTCAAAACTTGATATTACAGAATGGACAGACAATGGATTGACTGCACTCTGTCCTAAATGCAATGTTGATTCTGTTTTGGCTCAAACATATGGAGTCCCACTTGATGAACAAAATTTAAAAATAGTTCACAATCATTGGTTGAAAAAATGCTGAAAATTCCCAAAAAAACAATTAGTTTAATTGTTGCTGCTTATAGAGAAGATCTTTATTGGATTAATAAAATTTATCATCCAGTTATTGTATACAACAAAAATGACAAATCAGATCGTTCTGCAATTCCAAACAATACCACTGTGATTGAATTAGAAAATTATGGCAGAGAATCGCAAACATATTTGTATCATATAGTAAAAAATTATAATAAACTATCTGATATCAACATTTTTTGTCAAGGAACACCATTTGATCATTGTCCTTATTTTATTGAAATAGCAAACAAAAATACGATCAAACAAATGAACGAATTATCGTGTAAATATAAAAATAAATTGTGTAATGAATCTGACTATTTTTGTGGCATTGGAGATTATTCAGATTTCATAATTAAAGAATGTGTAAATTCAGAATGGGATCTTCAAAATAGAATTCCGTTCTGTTTCATTGGCATGGAAACAATGTTTCCAAGAGCAAAGCCAATTAAATTGTTTAAATCAATTTGGGGATCTATTTTTGCTGTGTCAAAAGAAAATATTCTTAGATTCAGAAAAGAACAATATCAAAAGTTATTAGACCTTCACGCTCAATTTTGGAGCTTTCCTTGGGCTATGGAAAACATTTGGCATCACATATTTGAAAAAGATGACGCACCAAAAGGAAAATTTATTTAACTTTTTAAGAATCTCCACCAAACTCATTATTATACCCTCCGTCAGCATTTGATGGCACGACTTCATGACCATCTGTTGGGTGTCGTGGCTCGCTAAATTGAGGCTTCTTTTCTCTTCTTAATTTACTAAGAATTGAAGACACTTCTTCATCGCCTCTTTGAGCAATTCCATTGACAAATTGCATCATTTCATCTGGATATTTATTCATAATGGCTTTGAACAATTCTTTTTGAAGATGTTCATGGTCTTGAGCAAAATCATTATCATCGCCATTAAGTTTAAAACCATCAACCGGTTCGCCTGAATCTCCTAGCCCTTCTTTTAGATTTTTTCGCCTCATCCACTCTTTAAACATCAACATTCTGGCTCCTTAATTATCAAAAATAATGGCATCGTGCATACTTAGTTATAATAGGCACCATCTATTTATTGACTTCTTACCTAAAAATGACATTCGTCTTGATACATAACGGAAAGAAATCAAAGCTGTAGTGCTTTGGAATGCCAGTGCTGATGCTGTTCAATATGATGGCATTAAAGCACCCAGTAACTTAAAAAGTCGAGGAGTGAAAAAAATTATGAGACGTAAACTCATTAAGCAAGATGCCTTTGACAGCATTATCAAAGAATCGGCAACTACGGCTGAGCGTGAATTAGTCGAAGCTGCAAATGTACTTTCAAGAGCGTTGAACAAGGGTCCAATGTCACTTCGTTGTTTCACAGAAGCCACAGTGGTTTATGAAACACTTGACAACACCTATGTACACGCTGGTTATCATATTGATAACGGTCATGTCACCTTAAATAATATTGAAGAACTTGTAATTGACGAGACGACTCGCAAAAACAAGGTGAGAGGTCTGCTCTCACAAATGATTGACAACGTGCTTTCAGATGAACACGCAAAAGCCAAAGGATTGTTTGAAAGCTATCTTAGCATGATTCAGTGGAACAAAAACGAAAGCAAGATCAGCAAGAAACACAAGACAAATCTTCAAGAATCACATCGCTATGCTGTTCTCAGCGAAGCGGTAGAAACTTCTGGAAGAGAAGTTCAAAAAGCATATAGCGTTGCTAAAAATGTCCTTGATTATGTTCAATTCATGAAACATGGACCGGCTCTTCATGAGTCAATATCCAAGCGAGATGAAAAGGGAAATATCACAGATATCCGCATTCCAACATGCAAAGCACGTAATGATGGCCGAATTAAGAAACTCGGCTACACAGTTACAAACGCCGATAACCATGACGTTCGAAAGAAAGTTACGGAACTCGTCAAAGAACAAGCCTTCTGTAAGGCAATCGCAAATCTAAAACGTCAAAACTCTTTCTCAGATCAACAAGGTCTCGAAGAAGCACTTGATGTTATTGTTCAGAAGTACCCACAGGTTCTAATGGTTACACAAACTGAACTCTCGGGAATTATTGGTGAAGCTTTGTCTCATGTTGGCGTTGCTAATTATGATGACGAAACATGTGAATTCATGGCTGAAGGCATTCTTCGTCGTGCTCACTCTTCTTACACCGAACGTGTGAACCAAATCCTACATCTAGCTTCCGCTCCGCAAGTAGCTGAAGGAAATGATCCATACGATCACTTCCAGACAGTTGTAGAAACATTCTTCCCTTCTCTCGACGAACAATTCGGATTGGAACGTAAAGCTTACACCGATCTATATGAAGTTCTCGAAAGTGTTTGGAAACAAGCTGATAGACGTGGCGACACGGCTCTACAACACCAAACAGGTCAACAATTGAATGATTTGGCATCAGTTCTTAATGGAGAAGTTCGCCCAGATATTCAGACAATTGAAGAAAGTGCAACTTGGCTGATGCGTTTAATCGAAGCTAATGTTGAAGGTAGCAGCAATACATGGAGTGTGTCAAATAAACCACACATGACCATTAATGGCGACCACCCAGATATGGCTAAGAAAGCAAAAGTTGGTGCAGTTCCGGGCAAGTACGAAGGAGATTGGGGTGATGAAGCTCCTGCCATCGGACAAGACGATATGTCTTATAAAGGCGGAAAACACTCCAAGAAGATGAGAAATGACAGTTGGGGTCAAGAAGGCGGAGGAGATGTATTCCCTAAGCTTAAAAACCCATATGTTCCAAAACCATTCGGCGATTACACAATGAAGGGCGAAAAGGGAATCGATAAAGACGCCACAGGTCAACACGGTGCCACATGGCAGTCCGGTGACACATGGCCAGAATTGAAAAACCCATACGTTCCAAAAGAAGCTGTAGGCACCGGTGGCAAGTGCTACAAAATGAAAAATGGTAAAGAAACAGATCTCGTCGTAGACAAATAATTATAAAGGAGTGTAGCCATGGAACAAATGTTATTGGTCGATTGTTGCACGCACTCCGGCTTCGAACTCGCACTTCACGAAGGCACTACATCAGGTAAGGGTCTCGTGAAGTTTCGAGGTAAGTTCCAAGAAGCTGAGGCGATAAACAAAAATAAAAGAATGTATCCGTATGATGTTCTTGATGAAAATATGAGTCGTTTGCAGGAAGCTCTTTCTGATCGCAGACTTATCGGAGAATTAGACCATCCTACTGATAGTATTATTCACTTCGCTAACGCTTCTCACATAGTTACTAAACTGTGGTGGGAAGGCAATATCTTAATGGGCGAAGGAGAAATTCTTAATACACCTCACGGTAAAGTTCTAAAAGCTTTAATCGAAGATGGTGTGAAAGTTGGAATTAGCTCACGAGGAGTGGGCAACGGGAAAGTTAATGAAGACGGCATATTAGTCATTGGTGAAAGTTACAAACTTATTACCTTCGATGCTGTTGCTGATCCTAGCACTTTCTCAGCGTTCCAAGAAAAGGTAACAAGTAAGAAAGAAAATGTGATTCATTCTCGTGAAGAATCATATCGCAAAGAAGTTGCTAAAACAGTTAACAAAAATGAGACCAGCAGCATAGATACCGTTAACAAAGAAGCATTGATCGCTTGTTTAGGCGGCTTTGTGAAATCTCAAGCAGATAAAATTAAGTCGAGGTTAAATTAATGGACAAGATCACAGAAGCACTGAAGAAGATCCTCCCGGCTGAGCATGTGAACGAGGTTCGCAAAGCCGTAGAAGATATGATGGCTGAACAATATAAGGGACTTGAATCAGAATTTCAGAGCAAACTTGAAGAAGCTTACTCTCAAATCTCAGATGAAAAATCTCGAACAGAACTCGTAGCTGAACAAGGTTATCAACAAGCCTATGAAATTATTGGATCATTGATGACTCGTATTGATGAACAACGTTCAGAATTCGAAACAGCTCTTGAAGAAGGTTTCGAAGAAGCCTACCAAGAACTACAAAGTGAAAAAGGAAAGAATGGCGGCATCGAAGTAGAACTCTACGAAGAGTTTGATAAGAAGCTGCATGAGATGAAGGAATTCATGGTCGAAAAAGTCGATCAGTTCCTTGGTCTCCAAGAAGAAGAAATTTACGAACATGCCAAGCGTGATGTTCTTAGCGATCCACGCATCGCTGAACATAGAGTTGTTGTCTCCAAGATGGCAGAAATGCTTTCAGATTATATTGATAATGACACTCTCGGTGGAGTCTCTTCTGCAAAGATTGAAGAAACACACAAACAATTGGAATCCATTAAAGGACAACTCCGAATTGTTGAAGCTAAAAATGTCAGACTGTCGGCTCATAATAACAAGCTCAATGAGCAAGTTCGTGAAGCTAATGGCTTGCTGACAGAAGCAGCTAAAGTAGAAAGAAAAGAAAGAGCAAGCAAGGCAAAGAATGCAAGTGGGCGTGGTAATAGAGTTGGAGCCGATCAGATTCTGTCTGAATACGCTGCACCAACTTCGGAAGGCAAAGATCAGCACCTTATGGAAGGCTCTGATCCCCTAACCGATCTTCTGGTACTTTCTGGACTACAAGAGTCCAGATAATTCAACAACAAGCTTTTTAGCTTAATAAAAAGAGGGAAACAATGTCTTTTAACTCACGCTATCTAAATGAAGCACGAGAAATTGAAGCCAGATGGTCAAAGCCTTTGAGAAACGGTAAGTCTATGCTTGACGGCATTAGCAACCGCTATGAAAGAGCCACGGCCTCTGTACTTCTGGAAAATCAGAGACTTATGAACGAAGCTATGACCGATACCGGTGATATCGCTCAGTTCAAGAGAATCTCAATTCCACTTGTTCGTCGTATTTATCCACAATTGATCGCAAACAAAGTTGTTAGCGTTCAGCCGCTGCTCGGCCCAACAGGTTTGGTTTACTACCTGAGATTCCGATATAGCAGCAACAAGGGTGCAATGAGAGGAGCCGACCTGAACAGCGGCTATCCATCTGATGATGCAACATCGTTGCAACAGTTGGCCTCTGGTGATGGCAACCTTGATATCTTCTACACACACCAGTTCATCCAGAACGAAACATCTAGCACTGACGCTGGTGGAGACACCAACTCAATCTATGCTCCTCTGGAACACACTCCAGTTCTCGCCGGAACAATGACAGGTACTATCTATGATGGCTCTGTTGCCGTTCAGACTTTCGTCGTTGCAGAAAGCGGAACATTCACCTTCACAGATATTGGAACACCAGCCAACAAGGCTACTGGTGGTACTCTTGATCTTGTGACTGGAGAAATGACACTGGCTTGGAATAATGATCCGGGTGCTAACCGTATTGTAACTTCTTACGAATACAACATGGAATGTAACCAAGATCTTCCAGAAGTTAACCTCGTTGTCGAATCGGAAGAAATTGCCGCTAAGACACGTAAGCTAAAGGCTGTTTGGTCATACGAAGCTCAACAAGATCTTCGATCACAACACAACCTTGATGCCGAAGCTGAACTCACAGCAGTTCTTGCTCAGGAAATTAACCTCGAAATCGATCGTGAAGTGTTGACAGACCTTCGTAACAACGCAGGTACTATCGCAGTGTGGGACTTCAACACAGCACTAGGGGATACTATCAAAGAGAAGTACGAGTCTCTGTATGTTAAGGTTGTTGAAGTTTCTAACGTCGTTCATCGTAAGACCCTCCGTGGCGGATGTAACTGGCTTGTCACTTCTCCAGAAGTTGCTTCAGTGTTCGAAACTGCAACAGCAGGATTCGCACCGGCACCTTCAGAAACCTTCACAAGTAGCTTGGGTATTCAGTACGTAGGTACTGTTAATAATCGTTGGAGACTGTACAAAGATCCACTCTTCCCACAGGGCCAGATCCTGATGGGGTATAAGGGTGACTCTTACATGGACAGCGGCTATTTTTATTGCCCTTATGTACCACTCACTCAGACCCCCGTAGTACTTGACCCAGAATCATTCTGTCCAAGAAAAGGAATTTTAACTCGATACGGAAAAAAGTTGCTGCGTGAGGGAGCTAAATTTTATGCTCGCATGTCAATCGCAAATTTCATCATCTGATTTTGTCGGACGATAAATAATCAGGCGTAAAGCCAAAAAGCTTAAAGAAAAAGCCCGGTCAGAAATGGCCGGGCTTTTTTATTTAAAGAGACTTAACTAATGAGGATTCAAGTAAAGTTTCCAGATCAAGATTCAAAGATTTGACTTTGTCATTTGCCCATATTTCATAATCAAGAATCTTTTCACATTCTTCTTGAAATGATTTTTTCTTAAGCAAAGTAAGTTCTAATTTATTTGAATAGTCGTTCTTGACTTCAATGGCCAATGGTCTATCATTGTTGTGATACTTGACAACAAAATCAATTACATAATGTCTTTTATGTCCAGTGACATCATAATATGCAACTCTAAACGGCTCATAGTCATACCATTCTACATCAGGATCATTATCTAAATGCCAATGAGTTTTTAACTCATAACTAGAACGAAACATCGGATTCGTTCGTTTGCATTTCTTGCTTCGATAATGACCTTTAACACAATGCTTTGGTCCAGAGTTCCATTTGCCTTCGTCTATTAACTGCATAACAGCCTCCCGTTGCTTCTGGTTCCATGCTTCTGGTCTTGGCACTCCTTTGTTTGGGCCTCCACTCTCCCAGCTTTCTTTCAACCACTCCCTGCAATTCTCACGCAAATAGTCTTTCATTTCAGGGAGTTGATTATAATGTTCAACTCCATAGTTCTCATACATGGTCCTAGCCATTTTTGCACGAACTTCAGGTAGCATTGCAACATTTGCAACGCCATACCTTTCCTGTACGGTTTTTTGCATTTTGGCTTTAATCTCTTCATTTTGAAGAGGAACATGGGTGCCATATCTTTCTGTAAGAACCGCCTGTTGTTTGGCTTTGATTTCTTCATTTTGCATTGGATGATCTGTGCCATATTTCTCTTGAGAAGTTTTCTTACGTTTATCTACGATCTTCTGTGTGGCACTTTCTGTCCCAAACATTTTCTCGACTCTGGCGGCAGTATTCTCTTCAGTATTTAACACACAAGAGGTGCCGTACCGTTCGATGCACGTTTTCTCCATCTTTGCACGAACCTCTGGCTTTGAGGCTGGATTGTCCGCAGACATCGAGCATTTTTTGCAGATGTGCTTACCTTTGTTTTTCTTAAAGTTCTTGTCTGCATCTTTGAACTTTAATGTCCAAAGTTTGCTGCACCGCTCAAAACCACCATTACAGTCATAACGAATGACAACATGTGTTGTGGTTTTAACATTATCAGGTATTTCTTCTGTAAACATGGCTTCCTTTCAGGGATTATTTAATGTCTGTAAAAACTTCACTATCAATTTCGAAGTTGATTTATTATAGCACTCAATTGATATTCTTGCAAAAATCTTTTTTTATTTTTTCAATTAAGAAGAAAAAATCAATCTTTCACATACTGTTATATGGTATCATGATTAAGCGATACTTAAGAAGCAAGTCTCAAAGAACAGATTTGTTTTTTTCTACAGACGGCTTGTGCTCAATCTGTAAAACCCCATTGCCTGTAAGTTGGCACTCTGATCACATAATTCCTTGGAATGGAAATGGATCTACAATAATGTCAAATTTACAACCAACATGTCCAAAATGCAATCAAGAGAAAGGCGACAAAATGCCAAACAAAATCAATTACGAAAATTTGAATTACTTTCAAGAAGATTTCCCAGACAACAATGGAGTGAGAATATGTCAGATTGGAGCTTACAATGCTGCAATTCATAAATTGGCCATAGGGCCACAAGGCGGTATGACCTCTATGAGTTGCAGCATATTCCTTCCAACAGGAACCGGCAAATCGGATGTTGTTCGAGCACTTTCAATTGGATTAAAGAAGAGAGGCCGATGTAGCGGAGTTTGGGTCTTTAGTCCGAGTGAAGGATTAAGACAGCAAATCGCTAAAGATGAAATCAAGGAGTGCTTGGCAAGACTTGGAGTTTCCTTTCCACGATATTTTCCTTTTAGCGAGGAAACATGCTTGGACAATGAAAGATTTAGAAATGAGTCCATCATGGAATCATATACCACCCAATTCTTGATTAACGGCGGATCAAAAAAAACCAACTTAGATCATTTCATTGAACACGATGCTAGAATCTTTAGTAAAACAGGAAAACATGTTGTCAGTGTATTTGATGAAAGTCATTTGTTTAGCACAGATAACACATGGGGTGATGCAGCAATTAAACTACAAGAGGCTGGCATTCCAATCATTTTAATTACTGGAACACCATACAGAACAGATAAGATAAAAATCCCCGGATTTGAACAAGAATTCATAGACGAAGTAGAAAAACTATTCGTCAAAACAACGGTCAGCGACGAAGTAGTCAAAATCAAACGTGGTAAAGAAAAAATAACTCGGTGGAAGTTGATAGCCGATTATGAATACACATATAGTCGTGCATGGGAAGATGGGGTTATATTAAGACCATATCCACAATGGATCGATGCAACTGACATTACCTACAACAAAATTCTTTCTGAGATGCCTAAAGGAGAATCATCTAAATTATTGAGGAAATTTTTACTAGATGATAAAACAATAAGTTCCGCAGTAACTGCTACGATTGAATCTATATGTCGCAGAAAAACAAGTGACAATAATTGTTGTGCCATTGTTACAACATTATCTGACTCTGATGACATTGATTCTATTGACACAGTTTATGATGACGACATGTTAGGTAATTTACATGCCAGAAAAATTGAACGAGAATTCCGTAGGCAAAATCCAAACCTAAGAGTCAGAATTGTGACCTCTTCTCTGAACTCTAATGATTTGAACAAATTCAAAGAGGGGCAATATGATGTGCTTATTGTTAAAGCAATGGGCACAATCGGATTCAATCATAAACCGATCAAAACTGTTTGTCATCTTTCTAGCTATAGAACCCTACCGGCTTTGATTCAACTTTTGATGCGTGGATGCAGAGTCTATGGATCTCACAGAACTTTTGATGCTATCCTGACAAAAGACAAAGCATTACGTGATTTGTGGATGCAACTTGAAGAAGAAACTGGCTTGGTAATCGAAAACAAAGAAGAAATTGAATCTAGCGTCGAAACCAAGCCGATCAAAGAATCAGACGACGAAGAAAGAAAACCATCTGTATTTGACAATCACAACTATTCTTATGAAGTTAATAAGAACAGAAATCACAGTGATGAGATCATTGAACTATACGGAAAAAAAGATCCTCAATTAGCGAACGTTTTGAAACCACAAGAATTGCTAAATCATTTTGCTTTGATGTCAAAAACACTCGGAGACAATTGGCTCAACAACATGCCTGATTATCAAATTCCAGAGCCAACGATTGCAATGCTCGATCCCAACGAAGAAGAGCATCGTAGAAGAACAGAGTCCAAAGAATCTGTACAAGAATTAGCCAATGAAATAATGCTGATGTGCAATGTGGCATATTCCAAGGCAACATTCGGGAAATATATCGCTCCCGTATGGAAGTGTGTGAAAAGAATTAGTGGATTCCCTCCAGCGGCTTCTATGGAAAACATATCTGGCATAGAAAACTATGGCAAAATAATTGAAGCGTGCATATATGTGAAATCAAGACTCAGTACAGAAAATGAAAGTGATTACTTTGATCATTTTGAATGGTTAGCAAACATCAGGTCTATGAGACGATAACACAGAAAAAGCCAGATCTGGCTTTTTCATTAGTTCTTTCTATAATTTGATCTGTTTTCAGACATAAGTTATTAAATCACTTAGAGCTATGTTAGTGAAAGCTAACATGGCTTTTTTTTATTATATTTCACTCCATGTGATACTTTTTTTAAAGAATCTATTGTAATTTCGCTCCATATGAAACTATAATATCTATATGGAGGAATTATGATATTAGAAAAAGAAACATTTGAAAAACTTGGCAAACAGTTTGAAGAAGCTTCTAAGAAAGCAAAGATTGTTTGTCAGTGTGATTATTGTGGCAATGTTTTCGATAGACTCAAAAACAATATTTTAAGATCATGGCAACATATAAAATCAGACAGTTGTAGTGATAAAAAATGTATACAAAAGAAACGAGTAAAAACCAATAAATTGGTATTTGGCACTGACAATGCTTTCCAAAATAAAGAAATAAAAGATAAGATAGCCAAGACTAATCTGGAAGCCTTCGGCGTTGAAAATCCTATGCAAAATGCTCGTATTAAAGAAAAACAAAATAAAACATGTCGGGAGCGTTATGGAACTGATAATGTTTTTCAAAACTCTGATATTAAAGACAAAATAAAGAAAATTATACAAGACAAGTACGGTGTATCAAATCCAACTCAGAACAAGGATATTAAAAACAAACAAGAACAAACGCTAATGTCAATTTACGGAGTGTCACATGCTCTACAAGATCCAGAGTTAAGAAAAAAAGCAATGGATACTTGTGTTGCAAATTTTGGAAAATTCCCAGCCAATAATTATGGAAAAACACAAAAGAGCATTGAAGAATGGTTAAACTCTTTTGGATTCAATTTCAGTTCGACAAGGAAATTAATACCCGGTTTTGAAATTGACATTTATGATGATGATCGAAAATTAGGAATAGAGTATTGTGGTTTACACTGGCACCATGAATTTTCATCTGCATCACGAAACAATAAATATCATCATAACAAATACAAAAAATGTTTAGAACAAGGCGTTCAACTTTTAACCATATTCTCAGATGAATGGGAGAAAAGAGAATTGCAATGTAAAGGACATATAAAATCAATTTTAGGAATCAATGACACACGACTTTATGCAAGAAAATGTATTGTTGAAGAAATTGACAAAGAAGTTGGGAGAAGGTTTTTTAGCGATTATCACATTCAAGGAAAGAATAATCTTGGAGTTGTTTTCTTTGGTTTATTTCATGATTCAGAGCTTATTGGAGTCATGTCTCTTGGTCGTCACAATCGTCAAGTCAATGCTCTTGTGTTAGACAGACTTTGCTTCAAACATGGATTTCAGATTACTGGTGGTGCAAGCAAGTTGTTTTCAAAATGTGTCTCTTGGGCAAAAGACAGAGGTCATACAGAAATAATCAGTTTTAGCGACAATCGCTGGAGTCTTGGCAAAGTTTACCTTGCATTAAACTTTGAAATGGTCAAGGATTACAATCCAGACTACAGTTATGTTGACATTAAGAAACCTAATGAACGCATCAGCAAGCAAAGTCAAAAGAAAGGCGTTGTGAATTGTCCAGAAGGCATGACAGAATATGATTGGGCACATGCAAGAGGATTGGCAAGAATTTGGGATTGTGGCAAGAAGCGTTGGTTGTTTAATATATGAATTTTTCCAAACTGTTACTTATGATAAGTTTTGACAAAATGGAATGTAATAGACTAAAGTCATTAAAGTCATTAAAGTTATTCTAAGAATTTGGCGAATACAAGAACGAAGAGTGATGGTAGAGCCACTCGTTGTAAAGAGTGTCGTGCTTCTGTCGCTAAGGAAATATATAAAGGAACTTTATAATGACTACAGAAAAAATTAATAAGAGATCAGATTATCCTCCTGAACCTAAAAAATCAGATCCATACCCTCATCCACAAACAAGACCAAAGCCAAAACCAGAACCACCTCCGCAGACAAGAGAATTAACGGCAAACGACATTTGATTTGCAGCCAGAACGAAGGAAAGTTCGTGAGAAGTAACTTTCCGATCCAAGCATTTTTGGATCACGGAATTTTGGACTTGTCATTAATCAACAGATTCGATAATTTAAGGCCAATTATAGGTCCAGAAAACTTATCAAAGGCTGATAAGTATGATGAAACGGATTTCAAACAATGGCTAAAATTAAAATGATTCAAAAAAGAAACTTACAGAACGCTGTCAGAAAATTCTGCATGGCAATAAACTCAACCAAACTCTGCCAGAGGACGACACACTCTTTCTGTCGTCATTAATCGAGAGTTATCATCCAGAGGCAGAACTTAAGATTGGATGCGGCATCAGAAGGATGTGGGTCGGTCCCAATGAGTATGGTAGCAAAGGATTCTATTTAGAACGACATGATGGCTCATCTACTGATTGGAGTTTCGTGAAGAGCATCAGCAATCCATCCAAGTGGCATGACTTCCATGCAGCCTGTCGGAATGCAATTATGGATCAAACAATCGCATACAAGATGCGATTGTTTGAAGAAGAGCGATATATTGAGTGTTGTTTGACTGGCGAACAATTATTTGTGGACACGGCTCATACTGATCATATCCCTCCAAGAACATTTGATGCACTTCTAAAAGTTTTCTTACATAAAACCGGAATTGATTACAATGATGTTTTGATTGATCCGACGTATGATAATAAAGTAGGATGTTGGCTTTCTGATGCAAGTTTTGCAAAGCAATGGTCTGAATTCCACAGAACGAATGCTGTGTTCAGGCTTGTGACTCGCACAGGAAATTTGAGTCATTCAAAGCGTGAAGCAAACGCCATGAAGGCTCGAAATTAAATTGGCATTGAATTTGAAATTTATTTTGATTCTGCATTGCCTAATTTGCAAATTCCACAGCAAACGGATATATCATTGGCATAGAACGGCTCCTTAGAGAGAATGATTTAGGCGGGGCGAAAGAATTTTAGTCACAAAAGTTCTTTTGTCAATGAAATCAGCAAAACAATTTTTTCGTATTATCAATGCAAAGAAATCTGTTTTTTTGATTATTTTTGTCAATAATAACTTGACAACTGCATCTTGGAACATGCGGAGTGAATCGGATATGTGCAGATGACTTTACAGACAAATATAAAGAAACACCTATGAGTGATTCTCGTTATGTAATGATATTTGATAGTTAAATCGTAAATATCTAAAGGAAAGATATTCGATAAAACGAACATAGAGGCGAAGATGAAATTCAGAAAATGGTTTGAAGTTGTGGAGTTAATGAAGCCGAAAGGTGCAAGAAAGAGCAACATTGTAAGGGATGCTGGCACGAATACAGCCAGAGGTGCGATTCAGTACAAATGGAAAACACAACTGGGAAGCGAAGTAAAGTTATTGTTTACTCCTGAAGGCAATGACGAATACACGGTTGTTTTTTATGTAAACAATACATTGTATGACGATGCTGCATCTAACACAGAAAATGGCAGAGACCCAGAGATTTTGTCTGGTATTTTTTACTTATTAAAGTCCAAGTCGGAAGAAATTGGAGCAAAGACTTTATCGTTTAGGGCACATCAATCTTCTGGCGACACTAAAATTGTTCGAAGTCTAAACATAGATTCGTATAAGCAACAAGCATTGACAGACATTTTCAATTTCTCGAAAGAATCGTCTACGGTTGTTCCTAATGTTGTACCTCCGAGCGAGAGATCGCTGTCGCTTATGAAAAAAATTAACAGGCCGATTCTAACAGTATACGATTTTGAAAAGGATCGTTGGTTGAATTTTGCAAAACAAGTAAAATCAGCAATTGAACAAAACGAATTGATTTACAATTATGTGAATCAGTTAAAAACTGGAGTAGGGGTTGGCGACTTCCGTACTTTGAATTTTGATATCAACAAATTGATTTATTCTTTAAGCAATTATCAAAACGCATTTATGTCAAATACAGAGCAGGGCTGGAGCAAAACCAAAAACAGACGTGCTGTGATATATGAAAAGCTGTTGAATCGTCATATGTCTAATGACTGGTCTATTAGTGTTCGTGGCGACAATTTTTTGTTGACTAAAAAACATGATGTGGTTTAATTTCTATGAAAAGGAAAAATGATTAAATCAATTTATTTTTCCTATATAAAGCATGAATTTCAAGTCTTTTTATGAAAATTTATTTGATGACGATTTTGATGTAGAGTCTTTTCGAAAAGAAAGGAAAGATAGAGGATCTATTATCAATAAGCAACGTCATAAAGAAAATGATCAACTTATTTTGTATCACGGGTTTGATAAAGATCCACAGTCTTTTAACTATGAATTTGACCCTTCTCATTCAGATCAAGGACTTTTGTGGTTTACCCATAAGATGATTTCATATTATGATCCATATGAGTATGCTTCAGGAAAAGGTAAATATGTTTTGACATATCCATTGCCAATACAAAAGATTTATGACACAATTACTTATCAAAATGGAAGTACAAAAAAAGAAGTCCCTGAAGAATTGCGAAGACAATATGACCCGACATCTAATAGCAGGATCAGAGAGTGGGGCAGTAGCATTATTTCTTTACCAGAGAATTGGTTTTTTACCTACAAAACAGAAAAATTTATAGGAACTAACAAAAAAATTACAGCACGTCCAGAAATGGTATCAGTGGTTGGTCACTGAGTGGTTACGTGAGTCGGTGAATTACTGACGCCAAACTGATTAATTGGAGTATATTGTATTCCAAATTGCTTTAAGTCGTCTTGATTATAATGATTGAATATCATTCTCACTACACTTTTTTGTTTGTTTTTCAGAATTAACTGGCCAGATTTAAGTGCTTGTTGAACTCTGTCGGCATCTTGTTTTGAAACGGCGACGTATGAATTTGAGTAATATGGTTGTTGTCCATACATGAATGTGAAGTAATCATTGTACAGATCTTTGCCGGGCAATTGTCTGAATCCAGAAACCTTTCCTTGAAGTTGATATTTGGTTCCCAATGATTTTGATTTTGATTTTTGGAAATCAAAATTGGCTCCCAAAAACTTAGATAAATCTAAAATGTAACGATGATATTTTGATTTAACTTCTGTGCCAGCGATTCCTTCATCGCCACTAATTCTTTTCTCATTAGGCGAATAGGTTACTACAACATGAGGTTTATTTTCAGAATCAAAAAGAGCAATCATAGTTCTGTCTTGATCAAAGCTCATGACTCCTGCACTTCCGCAATTTTTCATTAATCCACCCAAGAGCGTACATCTTTTTCCAGCATCAATCCAACGAAATCCATTATTATATGTTTTCAATGGTTTTTGATCTTGAAATATAGTTTTTTTATCATACTTTTGTTGTGCTTCAAAGAAGCTAAGATCTTTATAAGGAGCTACATTCAAAATTTTATTTGACAAGATATCATTTATGAGTGAGTAATAGCTAAAGAATGCTTCTGAAAACATTTTATCTTCGATTTGTTCTTCGAGTGCTTTTCTTTGTTCTTGAAGGTACGTATCATCATAAACATTTTCATTATCATCAATAGACAAATCTAGTTTTTCAAGAGTTTTCATGTAGTTTTCAGGAGAGTCTGTTGCTTGATGCAGTTCTATTAAATCTGGCAATGATGTGGTTCTAAAATTTTGATGCACCCAATTAAACCAATTATCTGTCGGATCGTTTGTTCTATAATTTCTGTACCATCTTGCGAATAGATGGGCATATTTGCCGAATTTTTTATAGAAGAGTTTGGCAACAATCATTGGATATCCAAGATTTACAACATCTTGTTTAGATTCAAGTATTGTATGTTCTGAATTTTCTATCCATTGTTTGAATCGCATAGATTATTTATTAAAAGTCATTTTATTTTACATAAATAAATGTGATATTTGAATTTAATAGAGAGGTTTAAGCTATGCAAGTGTGCATTTTAGCAAAAAATGAAGACATAGATGGAATTAGAGAAAAAGCTAGATTAGAAATCGAGTTTTTTTCTAATCACACACAAATATTAAACATAGGTTTATCTGAAACTGGTGAGAAGCCAATTACCCATTGGTTTTGTACTTTCAATGCGGATCAAGAGATGCTTGATAAGTTAAAGTCAATTCAGGAATTGACGGAAATTGAAGCTGCGAATGCTAGAGGATTTTTAAGTAAACGAAAATTAAAAACAATAAAGGATTAAAATGAACTTCAAGAAAAAAATAGATTTCATTACAGAGTCAGAAAAGTCTGAGATAATGAATTTTGTTCATAGTTACAAAAAACAAGATTTCTATATAACTAACGATCATATCAAAGAAATCAACATGGCTACAAATGGTTGGTCTGTCTTGTGTGACCTAACCAAGACAATCGTTTCTGAAGAAGTCTCAAAATTTCAGGGGGATGCGACTCAGATCGAAGAAGTTCCTGAGATATTTCATTTGTTGCACAATCGTATTTCTGAAACCTTAATGATTAGTTCTGACAATGTTTTTTTTCAGTGTATCTATTTAGGAGAAAATGGTGAAGTAAAAAGGCACTATGATGCTGGCAAGCCCGGATATATAACGTACAAATGCAATGTTTTCATTGATGGTCCAGATGTAGATTTTGTATACGTTGGCGATTCAATTAAAGAAATAAACAAATTAGATTTATATTGTTTTGAAGCAAATTTATACAAACATTGGATGGATAAATCAGAATCACCAAGAGTACATTTGAGTTATGGATTTTTGATACCATGCGGTGATTTAGGGTGGCATGAAGATCATCCAAGAATCAGATTAAGTAATAGAATTTGGAGACATTACATAAAATAGAGGAAATATGACATTTAGATGTTTAGACAAAAAAAACAAATACGATAAGAGAAGTAACTTGGATTTATCGTAAAAACGCATGGGTTCCAGTCGTTACTGTCTGTATTTATGGATTATATCCAAGACAATCTGTCGCTACAGTTATCCCCAACGTAAGCGGTTTGCTTTTGGATTTAATCAATTTAGGACTCAACATATCTTGGACGTTAAATTCCAATTATGAAACGGAAATAACCTACAATATAAATGACACAGAATGGGTGGAAATAATTGTAGATCAAGGAAATTCAACAATAATTGATACCAATCCAAACGACACAATCGAAGTAAGAGCTAGATTCAAAGATGGAAGTCGTTACTCTGCCAGCTATGCGACCGCCACAATTGAAATTTGGGAAATGACTGACATTGCTTTGTATGGACTTACGGAGCGAAGCGGCAGCCAAAATGAGGAACCATTTTTAGGAAACACTGTTTATTCGCTCGTGGAAGTATGGGAGAGCCTTCAAAGGGAAAAGTTAAAAACTTTCACTATTGAAAATACAGTAGAAGCAAATCATGTAATTGCTTGGCATCCAAATGGTTATCTTTATAGACTTATTCTTAAAGGGACAGAATACGATTCTCCGTCTTACAAGTTTGAACGAGTAAATATTAGCACTCTTGAAGTTGTTGACATTCCCATAACAACATCTACCCCAGAGTTTGACATAAACTGTCCTGCAACTGCTATGGTTTATCATCCGAACGAGAACGCATTTTTTGTTTGCAGCAGTTGTGGTTTTTATAAATTAGCAACAAATGGATCAACTGCCACATTAGAATTAATAAATGTTAACAGTCCTAATAGTTTAGTCTATGATGGAGGTTTGATTACAGCCGAATTATATGGTAGTAATATTGATTTTTGGACGGTCAATATTACAGGCATCTACGAATCGCCATCGTTATTTGCCATAACAACTACTGATGACCCTGATTATGTTTTAACTGGAATCATTAGTTTGGCAATTCATAACGGAACTTTATACGCAATCTCTTCTGGTAATGCGGCTGACAATTCTTATACAGGCTTGCTTTTTATCACCATCTCCGACGATGTAATTCGGACTGCATCGGTGATTGCCAGATTGACTGCCCCATTCAAAAGATTAGCTTCTGTAATTGTAGATCAAGTTCCTGTATTAGTAGTTCAGCAAGTTTCCAATGGATTTTCTGGACTGCATCATTTGAGCGAGGGAGGAGTTGTAGGCGATTTGATTGTTGATACAAGAGCTTGTTGTAATTTAGAAGAATTTCATTCTATGTCATTTAATCCAAGAGACAGACACATTTATCATTCTTGTATGCGTTTAATTGATTATGCGTTTAATACGCAAGACCCTGATGTCAATAGTGTTTTGGTATTTGAAAAATTGAATTTAGACACTCTTGAGGTTTCAAACATTTCTGTTTCGGGGTCTAATTATGTAAGAGGAATTGAATCTGACACCCAATCTTTCATAGATGATGGTGGAGAAGACATGTATGATGATGGAAACGTCCTAAGCACAAACTTAGTAGATAACGGATTCATTGAATACACACATACCATACAATCATCAGTAGGGGATACTCATGGAGAAGATTTTGTACAAACAGCAGACGGAACAGTAGCAGACGGCACTGATTATTTTGGGAATGGAAGCTCTTATTTCACGAATATGTACACTGGTTTATTTGTAATGGTTGCAACCAACATAAACATCACTGAATTTGTTGTTAGCGGGGAATTAGGAGCAGATGGCGACGGAATTGTATCGTCAGACGTGATCGCATTGAACGGCGGACACACAGGATATTTCAAAAAGGTTTATGATTCAGGTGATCCGTCAGTAAATCACTTAATCATAATTCCGTCCAAAAATGGCGTAGTACAAAGTATAAGTGAAAATACTGACGATGATTTTCATTTACTGAGCAACTTATCTGGTGTAAATCGTATTTATTATCTATTGTTTGCCACGAAAGACAATGAAAACAATGTTAATGATGAGGTTACATCGGAACAAGCTGCAACAATTGGAAATTTGTTCTTGTCTGCTATTGGCAGTCAAAATATCAATCAAATTCTTTCCAATTTGAATGATAACTATCTTGATGTTACCGATAATATCACAGACTTGTTTGCTTTTACGGATGCAAATGACGGCAATCAGCACCAAATAACAGAAATGTTGGGATATAGACCAGGATTAAATGAGCCACACTGCATGACCTATGCCGGAAACGATAAATTTTTCATAGCGAGCGAAGAAGGCTTGTTCTCAATTACATCAGATGGTCATATTTCTTTAATCAACAGCGAGTTCCGTTGGGGAGAATGTCGTGGATTGGCATTTGTAGAAGGTCGTTTGTATGCTTCATATTCTTTTGGTACTTTTTTAGTTGAGATAAATCCAATTACTGGCGAACAAATTTTACAGGTAAATGAAAAAGGCTCCACCATTGTTTTCAATGGAGGCGAAGGTAACACTACCAGTATTCGGGCTTTGGCTTCTGATGGCATAGGGCTTTATGTTCTTGGAGTTAATAATGAGCATACCGAATTTGCTGTTGGTTTAATCGTAAATTTAGTACCTGATGAAAACAACGAAATTTTCGCCACATATTTAGTAGAGTTCAAAACGATAGGCGGATTGACCATAGAGAGATTTGGGAGAACAGCACCCATAGGAAACGTATTTATTGAATACACCGAGACATCTACATCATTGCATCTTAATGACACTACTCAGGTAAATGCCGACGAATTAGAAGTTCAATGGCACGAAGATGACAATGCAAACCAAAGTTTTGAAGATTGGAATCCCATTGCGGTAGAAGAGGTGTTGGTGGTGGAAGATTACACTTTAGTTATCATCAATAAAACTGCAAGTAGTTTCAAAGCTAGAATGAGATTTATCAACCCTCTTAGCAAGTGGAGTTATTTCAGTTGGAATTAATTGATTGTCAACTACCACGCCGCTAAAGACGTAGTGATTAGTCAGCCTTGTTGATATTTTTGTTTTTTCTCAATCGTTCCAAGAATGAACTTTTGCTTTTTCTTGTAGAGATTTTGATTTCGTAAGTAGAATCGTTGTTTTGTTTAACATCAACTACTTCGCCTCCGATATCGGATATAATTTTTGGGATGGATTGAAATGGATTTGTTTCATTGTCCATATCAACCACAACTGTAAGTTGTTGTTTAGACATTAAGCTATATGTTGTGATAGTTGAAAGGCTGATAATTATACAAATTAGAATTGCAAGCCATGTACGTGGTTTTTTTTCTACGACAATTTGTCCCATTTCAACAACGCATGATCCTCCTGTATCTCCGGTTTCTTGGAGATTTTTTACATATTGAGGCAGATTTTCAAGGGACATTGGTTTTTGTTGCATTTTTAACCTTTCAATTAGTGACATTCTATTTATGCGTCTTGAACATTTATAATTTTTGAGTAAAATCAAGTTATGAAAAACTTAAAAATATCATTAGTGTATATTGCCATTGTGACTTCTTTCTTTGCTGGCATTTCAATTCGTTCGAATTTTTTGGACGATCCTTCAATTCAAATATCTCATGTTCATGACGGAGATACAATTGTTGTAAACATTACAAACTGGCACCCAATCGTTGGAAAAAAGATGTCAATCAGGATTAGAGGGATCGATACTCCAGAATTGAATGATACTTCTAAGAAAATTTTAGCAAAAGAAGCCAAAGACTTTACTACAAAAATGATTTCTTATTCACATGTTGAATTCAAAAATTTCACAAGAGACAAATATTTCAGACTAGATGCAGATGTTTATGTAAACGGCAAGAATTTAGGAGATTTGTTAGTTGAACATAATCTTGCAAAACGATATGATGGCGGCAAAAAGCCCACATGGAAATAGGAATTTATGAATATTTATGCTTTATCTGACATGCACGGAAGATTACCGGATGTACCTAATTGTGAAATTTGCATCATTGCTGGAGATGTTTGCCCGATTGAAAATCACAAGCTTTCTTATCAATCTAATTGGCTCGACACAACATTTCGTGCTTGGTTGGAAAGAATTCCAGCCAAGCACATTATTGGCATAGCTGGCAATCACGATATCATTTTTGAAGAAGCTCCGGAGCGTATTCCTAAAAATCTCCCTTGGACATATTTACATGATAAAATGATAGAAGTTGAAGGGATAAAGATTTACGGGACTCCTTACCAGAAGTTCTTTGGCGGATGGCCATTCATGAAACATGAACACGAGTTGGAGATTTTGTGGAAAGACATGCCAGTTTGTGACATTGTAGTTTGTCATGGCCCTCCTTATGGTGCTGGAGACGTAGTTAATTTTGAGGGACCACAAGGATCAAAGATTTTGGCACGAAAGCTATTGGAACTTAAAATTCCATGGTGTATAACTGGGCATATTCATGAAAACTATGGCATTCATGAACTTGGAAATACAAAAGTCGCCAACGTAGCTGTTTGCGATGAAAGATATATTTTGTGTCAAGAGCCTCTTAAAATTATTTTTCAAGATGTTTAATCCCTTGTGCTGTTGGCAAAATTATCGCATGTGCCCGACCTACGCCATCAATTCCACTTATTAACTGCTTGTCAAAAGAAGCCTTCATTTGTGGGTATTTAAAAGATTTTTCCCTTTCACGCACCTTCATAAATATTTGTTGCAATTGACCATAAATGGCTTCTAATCCTTGAGCAGCTTGAGCAATATCTGGATCTATAGGAACAAAATTATTTGCATTATTTCCAGCTACATCTGTCTCTGCATTGCCATTATTTGCAGTTCCATTTGGAATATAAGTTTTTTGGCTTGTAGAAAATTCAGTTTCTAGCCATGTCTTAAAAGATATTTTGCTCATAAAATATATAGATTAAAATCCATCTGTTTTCCAATCAAGTTTAATTGATTGGTCGTTTTTAGAATTACGCACATCTTCCAAATATCTTTCCAAATAATTAGTTAATCTGGGTTGGTCCCATGTTGTCGATTGAGAGTTAGACATGCAGCGTTTCATGAGTGGAATCATAAATCGTGTAAATTTAGCTATTTCAGACATAATTGTTCCAATAAAAAAAACTGCCTATTTGAGAGGCAGTTTTCATTTTATCTAACTTGTTTTTGCTTAAGTTCTGCAAGTTCATTTCTAAGTCTTTGATTTTCGCTTTCCAAAGCACCAATGCCTTTAATGACTCGATTCATAAAGATTTTGTCACCATCATATGTGTTTGTTGCGATTCTTCTTAGTTCTTGTAGATCAGCGGTTGATACAGCCATAGGGCCTCCCTTAAATTGTTACCTATGATATAGTAGTGTAGTTAATAGTTGCTTAGCTTATAGAAAAACATTCATGTATTTTCTTGTTCGTTCAAAACCAGCTTTTTGTACATCAGGGACTATAGGCTCCTGACCGAAAGCATTGCTACCTTCATTACTTACCA
>Ga0163144_10007672_pt1 | contig 23583 bp, 18 predicted proteins | sample OliLak19BULKMAT1_FD_123175 | JGI IMG/M metagenome (GOLD analysis project Ga0163144, IMG submission 123175) | Freshwater microbial mat bacterial communities from Lake Vanda, McMurdo Dry Valleys, Antarctica - Oligotrophic Lake LV.19.BULKMAT1 | ecosystem: Environmental > Aquatic > Freshwater >...
TAGCCGCAGAGACACGGATCTACACAGAATTGAAACCTATACTATAGCCGCAGAGACACGGATCTACACAGAATTGAAACCTATACTATAGCCGCAGAGACACGGATTTACACAGAATTGAATCTTTACTAAAGCCGCAGAGTTACTTTTTCGTGCCATTTTAAGCCCCTCTCGATTTCTAAGCAGGATTAGATATATTTTTAAAGAATGAACACCTACGCAGAGGAGTTTCCATTAAAACAGGAAACCGAAATCATTATTGGAATCGGTATAGAAGTTCATAAAGAACTAGGATTTGGATTTCTCGAAATAGTATACAAAGATGCCTTAGAATATGAATTTAACTTTAGGGATGTAATATTTCAGCGTGAAAAAGAATTTATTGTTTTTTATAAGGATATCGTTTTAAGGCATAAGTTTTACGCCGATTTTATAGTTTTTGAAAAAGTTATTCTTGAAGTTAAAGCCAAAGAAAAAATTTCGGATGAGGACTTAGCACGCACCATAAATTATCTCAGATGTTCTGGCTGCAAAATTGGTTTGATTTTAAATTTTGGACGCATGAGATTGGATATTAAGCGAGTAATTCTATAAAATTTTATTTCTCACATTCAACGCATCCCAATTAACCTAATAATTCAGTGATAATCTGAGCTTCTGTGGCAAAATTCTTCATCAGGAATCTACCAGAATTTCAGAGGCAAACTCTTATTTCACCAAACTCTTATCCAACCAACCCTCGATCAGTGGCATATACCTCAGTAAAAAATAATAGGCAGCAAATAATACCCCCACCAGGGCAGCCAGCAGGATCAGGTTTTGTTTCCGGATGACCCTTTTCTTTTCATAATAATATTCATTGTATTGCCCTTTAAACCTGCGGGACAACCGGGTTTTGATACCTTCAAGGCCTTCTTCCTGTATGGCCTTAATCTCTTTTACCCGTTCTTCGCGGGCTTCTTTTACCGGGTCCCAATACCTTGCCCGCATGGTAAATGGCAGCGGTTTGATCTGTTTAAATTTAATTAAGCCCATTTGGTCACTCAAAGATAATTCTGCTGAGGATAGGATGTGAGGTTTTTTATCCACTCTAAGTGGACAGAAAATCATATAAAATGATTTAATATATTGATTATCAGTATATTGCAATCAGTATATAATCACCGATACCAACAGGAGAAAGAAAAATTAACAATAGCGTGGGCCGGTTTTCCATTAAACCATAGATCCAGATCTGAACAATATGCCGGCCTGCCTGTTACAATTCTCTTTCTTAATGGAAGACTACAAAATTCAACCGGTTTTTATTCACAACAATTTATTAATTATAGTCAAGATAAACCCGTGAGATCAATTATATCTTTAACTTTGACATCTGCTTTCCAACCAGGAATATGAGTGATTCAATAAAACACGAATGTGGCCTTGCTGTCCTTCGACTAAAAAAACCACTCGAATATTACCACGAAAAATATGGTACAGCGTTGTATGGCCTGTATCGGCTCCAGCTACTCATGCAGAAAATGCGCAACCGGGGACAGGATGGTGCAGGACTCGTTACGATTAAACTGGATGCTGAACCTGGCAAACGATACATCAGCCGCAAAAGGAGCAACAGTGTCAACTACCTTTCAGACTTGTTTAATGATGTATTCAATAATTTCCGTAGCCTCAAACCCTCCCTCCTGGACGACCCCAAATGGCTTAAAAAACAAATGCCCTATACCGGTGAACTCCTCATGGGCCACCTGCGCTACGGCACCCATGGAGCCAATACCATTGAAACGGTCCATCCGTTTCTGCGGCAAAACAACTGGATCAGCCGCAATCTCGTACTAGCCGGGAATTTTAACCTGACCAATGTAGACGAATTATTTGCCGAACTCGTTTCCTTCGGCCAATATCCAAAAGAAAAATCCGATACCGTCACCATTATAGAAAAGATCGGTCACTTCCTTGACGATGAAGTACAACGCCTCTTTAACTGGTACAAACCGGATGGGTACAGCAATGAAGAAATCAACCAGTTTATCTTTGACAACCTGGACATTCAACGCCTTCTAAAACGCGCGTGCAAACGATTCGACGGCGGTTATGTGATGGGTGGTTTGATCGGTCATGGTGATGCTTTTGTGATCCGCGACCCGAATGGTATACGCCCTGCGTATTGGTATGAAGATGATGAAGTTGTCGCTATGGCTTCGGAACGGCCAGCGATCCAAACGGCACTTACCGTCTCTGTTAAATATGTCCGCGAACTCAAACCGGGCCATGCGCTGATCATTAAACGCGATGGCACCGTATCTGAAGTTCCTTTTGTTGACCAACCCTCCGAGCGTAAAGCCTGCTCCTTTGAGCGTATTTATTTTTCCCGGGGGACTGATCGGGATATCTATCTCGAACGGAAAAAACTCGGAGAACAACTGGTAGAACCCGTACTGAAGTCTGTCAACTACGATTTTGAAAATACCGTCTTCTCTTATGTCCCCAATACCTCGGAATCCGCATTTTTTGGGTTCATAGAAGGGTTACAAAAAAGTATAGACGCTTATAAAAAGAAAAAGCTCCTCGACCTCAAGGATCAACTCACCGATGAAAAGATCAATGAGATCATGAACTGGAGGCCGCGGATTGAAAAACTTGTAGTGAAGGACGAAAAACTGCGAACCTTTATAGCGGATGAAGAGATCAGAGCCGAAATGGTCTCCTATGTATACGATGTGACTTATGGTATCGTACGAAATGATTTAGATACCCTGGTCCTGATCGATGACAGTATAGTGAGGGGTACCACCCTTCGCAACAGTATATTGCGCAACCTGGCAAGGTTAAAACCTAAAAAAATCATCATCATATCTTCCTGTCCCCAGATCCGTTTCCCGGATTGTTATGGTATCGATATGTCCAAGATGTCTGAGTTTGTCGCCTTTCAGGCACTTGTCGAATTGTTGAGAAAAAATAATAAAGCTTATTTGCTGGATGAGACTTATCAGCGCTGCAAAATGCAGGAAAAAATACCTAAAGGAGAGGTGACCAACGAAGTCAAGGCATTATATAAAGAGTTTACACCTGAAGAAATATCTGCAGAGATCGCACGCATCGTCAAACCCATTGACCTGGACATCGAAATTGAAGTGATCTACCAGGGCCTCGAAGGACTGCATGCGGCCTGTCCCAATCATACCGGCGATTGGTATTTTTCAGGGGATTACCCCACTCCCGGTGGCAATAAAGTAGCCAACCGCGCTTTTACCAATTATATGGAGAAGATCAACGAAAGGGCATACGCATAAATTAGCCTGCATTGCCAGATACAATAGTACCTTTTTTCAGAATATTTTAAACCTTTCCACACAAGCCCTCTCCAGCATCTCCCGGTCATCAGGATGTGCAATCGCAATCAGTGCTTTTGCCCTTTGCCTCAGGTTTTTTCCAAATAAATATGCAACCCCATATTCGGTAACCACATAGTGTACATGAGCGCGGGTGGTGACCACTCCGGCACCGGGTTTTAACAGAGACACAATTCGCGGGATACCTTTGTCGGTCCTGGAAGGTAAAGCAATGATCGGTTTACCACCTTCACTCAGAGCCGCACCTCGCATAAAATCCATTTGGCCACCAACCCCTGAAAACTGATAAGTGCCGATAGAATCCGCGCATACCTGGCCGGTGATGTCCACTTCAATAGCACTGTTGATGGCTATCATCTTGGGATTGAGCCGGATCACTGAAGTATCATTGACATAATCGATATCCATAAAAGCAAATGCGGGGTTGTCATCCACATAGTCATAAAGTTTTTGGGTACCAAGTGCAAAGCCGGTAACCGTTTTATTCGGGTTTATGGTTTTATACCTGTTGTTGATGATATCCTTGTCAAACAGGTCAATCAATCCATCAGAAAACATCTCGGTGTGGACCCCCAGGTCCTGGTGTCCGTGTAAGGACTGCAATACGGCATCCGGTATGGCTCCAATACCTGTCTGCAGGGTACTTCGGTCTTCTATTAGTCCTGCAATGTGTTGTCCAATAGAGCGTTCGGTGTCCGTTACATTTTCTCCGAAATGCACTTCGTATAAGGGGGCTTCGTGGTATACCATGCTGTGAAACCGTTCTATGGGGATCAGACCATCGCCGTGCGTGCGGGGTACCCTGGGATTAACCTGGGCAATCACATAAGTGGCTGTGTTTACTGCAGACCGGGCCACATCCACAGAAACCCCCAAAGAACAATAGCCATGGGCGTCTGGTTCTGAAACCTGGATAATTGCGACATCCAGAGGCAAAATATTACGTTTAAACAATTCAGGAATATCACTCAGGAATACAGGAACATAATCCCCATATCCTTCGCGGATGCTTCCCCTCAGACTGGCAGACACAAATAATGAATTGATCTTAAAACTTTTACTCAATTCGGGTTTATTCAGTTGAAAATCCCCATATACCGAGATGGAAACCAATTCCACATCCTCCAGCCGATGGGCTTCTTTGGCAAGGTTTTCCAGCATAAAAGTCGGGGTACAGGCGCTGCCGTGGATAAAGACCCGGTGACCGCTTTGAACTACCTGAAGTGCTTCTTCAGGGGATACATATTGTAGTTTTTTACGCATGAGAATCGAAAGTGCAAAATTAAAACGCCATGAACTTAGTCCATTGAGTATTATCAGTAAATCAGGTGATTATAGTCAGTTGAAAAAAATTAAATCATAGCGGAACGGTTCACACCTAAATCAGGTATTTAATTTTACATTTTTTTTTTTGAAATTGAAATTTAGACCCTTCGTTTTACTAAAGCTATTCATCTTTTTTCCAATAGATTGAGAGTTCCGATAATTTTAGCTTCCCTTATAACCCGGTCACTTATTTTTATTAAACTGTTTAAACGGTTGATTGTCAAGGTCATTTAATAGCCCACGACTTAAGTCGTGGGCTATTAAATATTATCTTGATTTAATGGTTTTAACCATTTTTCCGTTTTTGCACCGTTGGTGTGGAAAATATGGGTTTGGCAACATTTATTCCCATCAATACAATAAATATATTTTTTACCGATTTCAGAGCATTGATATTTAGGATTTATTTCCCGTATTAGTGATCCCAATTTCTCCCATGATTTCGAGCAGTTTTATAATCTGTTGATTTTTAAGATGGGCTGAGTATGAGAATCACATAAATTTACTTTCCTATTGCTGGAAAAAAATTCAATTTCGTTCTTTGTATTATTCCCTTCTAATGTATAAAAAGGATAACAATTAGCCAACCTGCCTAATTTTTGATTTGACCGGTTTAGCTTGGCCGGATTGGACCTTCTTTATCCAGTCCTGTTTGTCCTGAATGGCCTTCTTTAATGGCGCAGGTATTGGTTTATCCTTGACAATGGTCTTTAGTGGTGGCGTAGTGTTGAGTTTAAGCTAAGTTACCAGTATAAAATTCAATTTGGCAAGTTTTTTAACAAATTATTACTACTTATAACTTTCGTAGATCCCGTTGAGCAATTTTTTCATTTTGTCGTACGAGGGCAAGCCGTATTTATTTTTTTTGGGTTTGTGGTATACATTTTCATTCATCCAGTCATCATCATAGAGCTTGCTGAGGTACAAACTACCGTGATCAGGCACCAATATAAGTATCTGGTCTGTGGGTTTAAGGTCTTTTCGGATTTCAAAAACCCCCTGGATGGCAGCGCCCCCGCTGGGTCCAATCATCAGACCTTCTTCTGCCGTAAGTTTGATCGCCCGTTTGATGGCCAGCTGGTCCTTGACCTGCACCATCTGATCCAGGTGTTCCGTAATGAATGTTTTGGGTATGATATTTTTGCCCACCCCTTCCAAGGCATAAGGTTTGATAATGCTTTGATCAAAAATCCCTTCTTCGAAATATTTTTTCAATACCGAACCGTAGGCGTCAATGCCTATCGTTTTAATCTTAGGATTTCTTTCTTTAAAATATTTTGAAGTGCCGCTGAGTGTACCGCCACTTCCTGAACAGGCTAAAAAATGAGTTAGTTCGCCGTTGGTTTGTTCCCAGATCTCAGGGCCCGTGAGATAATAATGTGCATCCACATTATCCATATTGTAATACTGGTTAACATAATACGAATTCGGGATGCTGTCTGCAAAAAACTGGGCCTGGCTATAATAGGACCTCGGGTCTTCCGGCTTGACATTGGAGGGGCATACATGGACTTCTGCTCCTAAAGCAACCAATATTCTTTTTTTCTCTTCACTGATTTTATTGGGGACCGTAAAAATACACCGATAACCACGATGGCCACCGACCATAGCCAAAGCACGTCCTGTATTACCTGAGGTACATTCAATGATGGTACCCCCCGGACGCAATTTACCGGATTGTTCTGCCCGGTTGATGATATACAATGCTATACGGTCTTTTGCCGAATGGCCCGGGTTGTAGGATTCGAATTTGGCGTAAACATTAGATTTGACTTGTTCTGAGATAGTCTTAAGCTTAATGATTGGCGTGTTCCCTATGGTTTCATCTACAGAATTATAATAGGTAAATGACATGATCTGTTAAAGTGTTAATGTGCCTAGAACGGAGGGAAGGACAAAGATAGTTTATTATTTAATTTTTAAAGCGCATTCTGCCGGATGATTGTGGTCAGGCAGACCCAAAAAAAAGCCGTTACAATTTGTCTTTTGTAACGGCTTATACATTATACAATTCTGTGAATTGTTTTTAATTCATCCTGGCTTTAGGTTTTAGCTTTAGGCTGACATTCTCCTTTGGCCATTTTTTCCAGGCATTCTGCTTTGGTCATTTGACTGCAGTCCATTTTTTTCCCTTCCGTTGAATTGGCAGAAGCATTAATAAACTTAGCTTCCTGGGATACCATCGGGGCCCTATTGACGAATGATTGAGTTTTATCATCATAGCTAACAGCTACATAGGCAGAAGATCCGCTGTAGGAACATCCTGATTTTTTAAAATAGGAAATATCTCCGGTTGCCACATCTTTTCGAACCTGAATCGAAGGATCATTCGATGCAACCAGCGCTGCTGCCGATGCTTTTTTACTGCAACACCCGGGTGCGCTAGCCAAAGAATGGCAGCTTTGGCCTACCATAGGACTATTGACCAGCACCACACAAAATAAAAAGGTCATCAGGATAAATTTCATAAGCATTAAATTTTAAAAGTGAATAAAGAAACCAAAAATAACCCCTTTCCTTCATAAAATCAATACCTTCGATAAGGATTTTTAATATTGCCTTAACACCCCCGGTCAATGGCACCGTGTCTATTCAACATGATCATCAAAAATATATTTCCCCCCCTCTTCATGTCGCTTTTGTTTTTACCGGTATTGATGTCCACGAGCCTTTGCAAAACCAAGTACCCTGCAAATTATAAAAAGTCCATTTTGTTTTTTGGGCAAGGCGGCGGATTTACCGGTGCCGTCACGACCTACGCCTTGTTGGACAATGGACGGTTATTTAAAAAGAACTCCCTGACGCAACCTGAATTTCTGTACATTGGAAAATTGAATAAATCCGATACCCACCAATTGTTTAACAATTACACTTTTTTAGGATTACCCTCTATGCACTCCGGTGAGCCAGGCAACATTTACCACTTTATAGAGTATGTTTTGAAAAATAACAGTCATAAACTGACCTGGGGCGGACCTTCTCCTGTCCCGGAAAACCTTGCTTTGTTTTATTCGCTCTTAAATCATTTTATTCCTAAATCGTAATCCAAACAATGAGATTAATTCTACTTTGCTGCTTCTGGTGCAGCCTGGTCTACAGTCAATCCGATTTTAAAAAAATCACTTTTTCGAATCAGTCCCCTGGTACCGGCAAACTTCTTCCTTTGAAGCAGGTGCCCGGTTTATTTAAGGTCACCAAGTCTCCTGCAACCCAACCTCACTCCATCAAACCATTGAATTTTATAGCAGGATCTGGTTCAGCCCTGCCTTCACAACTCAATTATACCTATTCCGATGAATTTTATTTTTGGGCTGAAAACGACAATAAAACCAGGTTAAACCTGAGAGCAATCAGTTCATCCATTCATTCATTTCTGGCGCAGTTTAAGCAGGATATGAAAATCCGGCAGGTCAATCAGGAATTTATTTTTTCATCCAGGGAAACTGATGAACTTGGGATACAACATATCCGTGTTCAGCAGGTCTATAAAAACCTTCCGGTTTATGGTGGTGAATTAATCATCCATGGCCACCATGAAGACATGACGCGGGTGAATGGTAAAGTTTTCCCCACACCCGTCGAATTGAACACCGTACCAACTATCTCGGAAACCCGAGCTATAACAACGGTCGTCAACGACCTCACCACCATGGGACATTACCGGGCAGTATCGGAAGCATTACTTAAAATTTTGAAACGACCGGTCAACCATTCAAGATTGATCGTGTATTTCGATTCAGAACGTAAAGCTCATATAGCTTATGCTATTTCTTATGTGGCCAATGGAATAGAAATCTGGAACTATATTATAGATGCACAGGATGGCCAAATTTTGAATAAATTCAAAAACACCTGTTCTTTTCTTCCTCATGACCACAGCTTTGACTGTAATTCCGCTGATCATCCTTTTTCGAACAATATACCCCCGCTCACTCAACCGGTTAAATTTGATTTTGAGGGCAAGACTACTTCCAATGCAATGGATTTATTTGGAAAACAAATAACCCTGCAAACCTATGAGGACGGAGGCCGGTATTATTTACTGGATGCCAGTAAGACGATGTTTAAATCCATAGGCACCGATACCGAAGAACCCACCGGGGTGATTTGGACTTTTGATGGCAAAAACAAAAGTCCGGCCAAAGATGATTTTAATCCTGGCCTGATCAACGGGGCGACCAATAACGGCTGGATAAGCCCGGCAGCAGCTTCAGCGCATCTTAATGCAGGATTGGCCTATACCTATTACCTCACCAGACATGCAAGGAATTCTATAAATGGCAAAGGGGGCAATGTGATATCGCTCATTAACATCGTGGAGGACGACGGCGAACAAATGGACAATGCCTTCTGGAATGGCGAAGCCATGTTTTATGGCAATGGAAAAGATGCTTTTACCAGCCTGGCGAAAGCACTCGATGTAGCCGGCCACGAAATTTCACATGGGGTAGTGCAGTCTTCCGCCAACCTGGATTATGAAGACGAAAGCGGCGCTTTGAATGAATCTTTCGCAGATATCTTCGGCCGTTTGATTGACAGGGACGACTGGTTGATTGGGGAGGAAGTAGTTAAAAAGTCGGTTTTTCCATCCGGAGCTTTGCGCAGTTTTATCGACCCGCATAATGGCGGCTCTCAACTTGGCGATCCGGGTTATCAACCCAGGACTTATGCAGAACGATATAAGGGCACTGAAGATAATGGAGGGGTTCATATCAACAGCGGGATAGCTAACTGGGCTTTTTATCAATTTACCATTCGCATCAACAATGACCTCGTTAAAGCGGAGAAGGTCTATTACCGTGCCCTTACCCGGTATCTCACGCGAAGTTCAAGATTTATCGATTGCAGGAAAGCAGTGATCCAGTCTGCTGCTGATTTATTTGGAGCAAACAGCCCGGAAGTAACAGCTGCCAGGGCAGCTTATGATTTTGTTGGAATCCTGGAAGGTACCTCAACGCCTACCCAGGAGGATGTCGAGACCAATCCGGGAGGTGACTTTATCGTTTACGCCGATGACGATCAGACAGCACTATACCTTTCCGATGAAGCTGGTAACCTGGTTGCTGATCCATTGTCTTCCAAAGATCCATTAAGCAAGGCCAGCGTCACCGATGATGGGTCCAGCATCGTATTTGTAGGTAAAGACAAAAAAATTCATTATGTCATCATCGATTGGAACGAAGGCAAAATCACGGATGCCGGCATCCTGCAAAATGAACCGATATGGCGCAACGCCTCAATTTCAAGGGATGGTCACCGGGTCGCTGCCCTCAAAGACATTCAGGAAAATTTCATCCATGTTTACGATTACACCGTCCAGGGGGGAGAATGGCGGGAATTTGAATTGTATAATCCTACTTTCTCTACCGGTATAGTCACCGGTGATGTCAATTATGCCGATGCGATCGAATTTGATTATACTGGTAATTTATTGATGTACGATGCAGAAAATACTATTAAAAATTCCAGTGGTGCTGAAGTGACCTATTGGGATATTTCTTTTTTAAGAGTATATGATGGCGAGCGTTCGGATTGGGGAGATGGTAAAATTGCTAAGTTATTCGGGCAATTACCGGAACAAACCAGCGTAGGTAATCCCACCTTTGCAAAAAACAGCCCTCATATCATCGCTTTTGATATGCTCATCGAATCGACCAATCCTGAAACGTATTTATTATTGGGTGGCAACACCGAAACCGGGAGGGTAGATACCATCTTTATCAATTCTCGTTTGAGCTGGCCCAGTTATTCCACCCTGGATAATAAGGTGATTTTTAACGCTCAGACCAATACAGGTACCCAGGTTGTCGGTCAAATCAACGTCAACAGCACTAAAATACGGGGTACCGGTACGGCAAGTGCACTTATAAATAATGCTCAATTGGGAACCTGGTTTGCCAACGGTTCACGCAATTTAAGCACACCTACCCATGAGGATCCGTTAAAGCCTTATAAAGTGCGTTTATCTCCAAACCCCGCGGTCCAAAACGAGGTCAACCTGTCCTGGCAACAACCTCAATCCACTGTTTTTAACCACGTTGAACTCTATGATATGGTGGGCCGTTTGTATTGGAAATCTTCTAAAAAATATTTACCGGGCGCTCAGTCGATTCGGATTCCAATTAACGATCTTCCGCAGGGAATATATCTGATCAAGGTTAATATCGAAGGCAAATCCGGTGGCTTGAAGTTTGTTCGTCAATAACCCTGAAGTCAATATGGCCGAAGGGACCCCGATAAAAAAAGTATTAATCATCCGATTTAGTTCTTTAGGGGATATTGTATTAACCTCCTTACTGATCAGGTGCCTGAAAAAACAAAAACAATGTCAGATTCATTACCTGACGAAACAGACCTTCGCCCCATTAGTAAGTTCCAATCCATATATAAACAAGGTTTGGACGACGGAAGCCGGAATGGGCACTTTATTACCCTTATTAAAAGCAGAACAATTTGATCTGATTGTCGACCTCCACAACAATTTGCGGTCGCACCGCTTCCGGTTTGGTCTTTGGAAGGTTCAGGTTGTTTCATACCACAAAGCCAACCTGGCTAAATGGCTGGCTGTCTATTTTAAAAAATTCCGTTTTCCCAAAGAACATGTCGCCCTGCGATATTTAAATGCCTTAAAAAGATTCGGGTTGAAAGATGATGGTGATGGGCTGGATTATTTTATACCCGATGCGGACCATATTGATGTGTCAAAATATTTTGGATTCTCCGGCCCTTTTCTGGCGCTGGTTATCGGGGCAGCGCATTTTACTAAAAGGATCCCTATCGTTAAACTAAAAGAACTTCTGACATCTTTTGACCCTGCGATGAATATTGTCCTGATCGGCGGGAAAGAGGAATATGCTGTAGCAGCCCAACTATCGAGACCCCATATTTACAATGCCTGCGGCACGATGTCTGTTAATCAATCTGCCTCCATCCTTCAGCAGGCACACACCGTCATTGCTCCCGACACCGGTATGATGCATATTGCGGCCGCATTTAAAAAGAAAATACGTAGTATATGGGGCAGCACACTTCAGGAATTTGGCTTTTGGCCTTTTTATGGAGATAAACACCCGGATCAAAACCTGGTTTTTGAAATCGAAGGATTACCTTGCCGCCCGTGTTCCCGGTTTGGAAGACACGCATGTCCAAAAGGTCATTTTAAGTGTATGTTGGACCATGATATGTCTGCTGTGTCCCGCTCAATTTCAATGATCTGATCAGCAGAGCGTATAAACAAACGATGGTTGCATCGGGTCTTCGCAAGATTCATCTGGCATAAAAAAAAGGTGTTGGCCGGTTAAAGCCAACACCTTAAAACAACAAAACTCACTGAAACTATATCGTAACGTTGGCCGATGGCCATCTCCCGTTCTTTTTTATTTTAGGTCAACCATTTTTGTTATCTATGTTTTATACTTTTCTTCCTATCTGCTCAGGATGATCGGTAAGCAACAGGATGGGTTTGTTTTTTGTGAGGGCCCAAAAAAAGACGGGCATAAATTCTGAGTACAGCCAATTCCAGCACGAGAAAATTAATGGTCGTGATGGTAATCAATAAATATTCATTGTTATCGATGTGGCTGAAAATCAAATCAATTCCAATGAAGGAAGGCGTAAAGGGTAAACTGACAAAGGCAAAACAAGCTAATAAGAAAATAAAGCCCAGTTTAGGGTACTCGTAAATATGTCCATAAAAATCATTTAACGCCACACTTTTTTCGGCCCGCCATAATTTAAACAGGCTGTAACTTCCCGCGATGGCAGCCAGCAAAAGTCCGCTGGCATACAATAATATTTCCACGTACTGGTACTCATCATTCAGCAGCGCTATGGACAATACACAATAAAACTGGCTAAGTATAATCAGCACCCAGGCTTTGATCGCATTTTTTTTCTCTACGAAGGCAGCCAGTACCAGCATCATACTGATAAACGCAAATACCAGATGTATGACTTCATCCAATATTCTGGGGATATGGTCATCAAAATAAAAAAAGAGCAAACCACCGATATAAACCGCGCCCAATATCCAAATGATCAAATTACGGGATAGAAAATAAAATTTGTTTCCGACATATTTAGCCGGATTCCACAATACGTTTCTCAAAAAGGAATCCATATTCCATTCTTTAATACTCCACAAATAAAGGGTATTGGTAACCCTGCCCAAAAATGATTTTTTAATATCCGTGTTGCGGGGTGTGAAATTAAATACCTGGTCATGGATGAGATAGCCCAATACGGAAGGAGAAACCAATAACTGATACGTCCTTAACAAAGCGTTCCCGGTAAAATGGATCAACACCAGGTTGTGCCAGCCCAGAGCTACCTCGATAAACATCAGACCTATCTGGGCGATGGATGCATACGCAATTTGTGTTTTAACCGTTGATTGTACCCGGGCTATTAAGGATGCAATCACCGTGGTCACTATCCCGATTAAAATAATGGCCACCTTCATCATCCCGATAGATTCCCAGAAGGTATGTGTACGCAGTAATAAAAAAACACCCAGGTGCACCGAAAGGGATCCATAAAATACGGCACTGGAGGTCGTAGGGCCCTCCATGGCTCTGGGCAACCAGGAAGAAAACGGGAATTGTGCAGATTTAATGGTGGCCGAAATGATCAGCATGGCACTGATAAACAAAGCAAAATCAAAATGATCGGCAATTTGATCCGAAACCAGAGCCACATCATTCAATTTCATGAAGGTGATGTTTTCATGCCAAAAATGATGGCTCATCCATAATGCCAGCAATAAACAGATATCTCCTAAGCGGTATAATGAAATAGTTTTCAGGGCATTTTTAACCGGCAAATAGCGGTCCCTGTAAAATGCAATTAATAAAAACGAAGTGATCCCCAAAAATTCCCAGCCAATAAATAAGGTTTCGAAATTGCCGGCAAAAACGGCCACATTATATCCAAAAAAGAAAAGCAGGACGGTATTAAAAAACCGTTTGTATCCTTCGTCACGATGCAAATAAAATTTGCTGAAAATCAGCACTAAAAAAGTAATCAATGCCCCCGCCAAACCAAATACTGCAGTGACTTTATCAAAATAAAAATCCAGGAATATTTCAATGGATCCTTCCTCATAAAAAACAAAATGTTTTAAATTAAGGTCCGGCGACCTTTGTAATACCCAGCTTATAACAAACAACAAAATCCCGACAAATTGAATGGCTACAATAGAATAGGCCACGGCCGCTATCTGCTTTTCCTGCCGGTTTGAAAAAAATAAACTCAGGATAAATCCAACCAGCGGAATAAATATAAATAACTGCAGTATGTGCTCCATGTTCAATTAATTGTATAAAAACACCGGTAAATTTTCCTGTGTTGCGTGCACGATGTGACTGGTCTCCATCTCTTTGGCATCTTCCAGCAGGGCATGTACATCTTTAAAAAAATGAATTTCTTTGGACAAGGTGGTATACGGTATAAATGCTCCTTCTTTAAAATAACTTAATTCATTGCTGGTGGGGTGGACTGCAATCAAATGCACCCACTCATTGATAAACCACTCATACATTTCGGGCACGGACTGGATCGTTTTTAAAACCACCTCCGGATAATGTTCTACGATGATTAATAAACGGAGCGGATCATGCACCTCAATCATTTGCCAGGGCAAGCCGGGCCTTAAATCTCCGTCACTGCTGTTGGCAACTCCAAAAAGTCCCACGACATTATGTGGTAGTTTGGTGCCGGCCCCCAGTTTATAATTATCTACTCTCGAAAAATAATATTCCAGGTTAATGCCGCCACACACCGGTCCCAATGGTTTCATTACACCGGTCAGAAAGGTTCCTTCCGGATCGGATTTATAATTGTAGGAATTTAAAAATGCCCTTCTGTCCAAAAACAAACCTTTGGTCATTTCCCTGTTGCCTACGATGCAAAGGGTATTGGTGCCATGCCCTAGTTCCGGACGGGGCTCAAACAAAGAAACTGACCGGTCTTTTATGGCTTTCCTGATTTTTTTTATTTCCTTTTTGCTGTCAATGGAGGCAAACCTCCTGGATCGTTCTTTAGCATTAAAATCCAGCGCCTGCTCAAAAGCAGACACATGTGCCTTATGACTTTCCGCATTGACCCCATTTAAAAGATGGGTATCATAAAACTCCATTTCATCTGCTGCGGTATCGTGCAATGCCCCTACAAACTGGGTTTCTTCCGGAATCGCAATGCCCTTATCGTTTAATATTTTTCTAACTTCCGGATGATTTGCCATGACGGCAAAAACCCGGGCATTGACTGAACCCGGACGACCGCTGCAAGCTCCACAATCATGCGCTCCATGGTGGGGATTATTGGCACTGCTGCTGCCGTGGGCCATTACATAAATAATCGGTGCAAAATGATTGATAAGACCTATGCCATTCAACAGTCCCATGACCCTGGTGGCCATCTCTTGCACTGTAAATCCTATTTGCAGACCGTTTTCTCTGTCCCCGGCATTTTTGTTCTCTATAGTCAATTTGCCCTGTTCATTCATATGGGCAAAAGCATTCGAAATGGCCGGGCTCATTTTGGGTTTAAATAAATTTTGTGCCAGCCGTATCCCTGCCCAGAATCCAAATGTCAAAGCACTTATAAATCCGGTGATCAATTGATGTGTTCTTTTCGTATAGAGCAGGTCATGTTTTCTCTTCTCCGAAACCTCATACTCTTTGATTAAATAGGCTGGAGTGACGGGTGCAGGGCAGAGCTTATCATAAAATTTTGCATGTTCTGCCTGAAAATAGAATTCGACACCAAAAAAACCCGGGCTGCCAAATGTTTCGCATTTTTTATCAATGAGCTCCACATGCCTTCTGATGCTATCTTCTCGTTCATCAATACAAAACATAGCCTGAAAGCTAGGGATGGTTTTAAGGGCCGGCGGGGAGCCTTTTTTGGATGATCTTAACTGCTTAATTCCTGCTAACACCTCATCATAATAACTCCATTCAAATGCATCCTGCCAGAATTTCAGGACTTCCTGAAATTCCGTATTAAGTACAGGTGCAAATAAATCCAACGGGGGTTGAGAAACCTGTTCCGCTAAAGGCTGCCAATTTTTACCCAGTTGTGATTCCAGGTGATCTATTTCCAGGAGCAATTCAAAAATGATCAAATCACTCAGGGAAATCTTTTTAGGACTGAGGAGGGTGTCAGGTCTTGCTTCCAGCGTAGCCACCATGCCACTCCAGCCCCGGTGACTGAACTGTTGGTCAAAAAGATATTGATCAAAGTATTCCGGCTTTCCTACTACCATTTTCAATAAAGAGGAGATCGATAAGTCTTCCCTGAACAACAATTGTTTTGCCCTGGAGGAGTTGAAGATACTCGCAAAACTGTTTTTTTCCAGTTCTTTAATGGACTCCAAAAAGCCCAAATCGCCTGCCGGAAAATCCCAAATTGCAATTCCCTGATCCAGGTAACTCGATAAAATCCTGAACAGGAGCGGCTGCACTAAATTGTCGAGATCAAGCTGATGAAGGTGTTTCCATTGATCTCTTAACAGCCCTATCCGTTGATCATTGTGTTCATCGTACACTTTATGAATAACGTTGTCCTTCCACAGGGTCAGGCTATCTTTTCCTTTCTTCCCGGAAATGATTCGGTCTAAAATGGCCGGATTGATCCGGCCGATTTCATACAATCGCCGGAAATCGATCAATGGCAGCGTGACCTGGAATCCAAAAATTTTAGACGCTTTAAAAATGGCATCGTAAAATTTAAGTTGCTGAAAAGCATGCAATGAATTATGGTGAATAAAATCTTTCAGCGGGGTTTGGGTGGGCAGATAATGTTTTAATTCGTGCAAAACATGCTGTTCATCAAAAACGGAATTTTTCATCTGGGGCAACCTTTGTTTTAATATTAATATCGGAGCGATTCACTGGAAACTTCATGCAGCACTTCTTCCTCCTGGATATACATGACATCATCATACCATTCCACGCTGCCGGTTTCAATGTTGTACATTGCACCTACCACCCCGATCGATCCGTCTTCAATAAGCTCTTTGATAATAAAACTGCGTTCAATAATATTTTTTACATTTCTTTTTACATTGATCCTCGAGACATTCTCCACGAAATCGCTATTCTCTGAATTCCGGTTGGCGGTGGTTTCCTTTTCTTGATAGACAGCAGGTTGCAACTTAGCCAACAGTTCGGTCAAATTGCCCATCTCGACATGATCACAAGCCCCTTTGACCGCCCCGCATTTGGTGTGGCCCAATACGACGATCAATTTAGAACCGGCGATTTTACAGGCGAATTCCATACTGCCCAAAATATCCGTATTGATAATATTTCCTGCAATGCGTATAGAGAATATATCTCCGAGTCCCTGGTCAAATATCAATTCACTGGATGTCCTGCTATCAATACAACTGAGAATGGTAGCAAATGGCCATTGTCCGTCCCGGGTGGCGTTTACCTGTTCCAGTAAATTTCTATTGGTCTTTAAATTTTTTATAAACCGGTCGTTGCCTTCTTTTAATATTTCCAGGGCCTCCATAGGAGTCAATTTATCCCGAGTTTCCTGAGTATGTACTTTCATAATAATAATTTTTAAATAATAAACAAATAGGATTCATTCCCGGATTCCGGGAATTTATTCATACACCATAAATCGAAGTTCCTCCGTAAAGTATCAAATGGGTTCTATAAAATTAATTTTATGCAATTCTATGTTTTTTGTTTTAGCGTTAATTTCAAAATCCTTGATCAGCTCCACCACATCGTACGCAATGGACTTGGAGTTGGTACAATCGATGACCACCTTTGAATTTTTAGGAATGGAATTTAAGGCATTTAGAATACTGGCTTTATTGAAAAACGATACTTCTTCTGCCAAAACAATTTGATGCACCCGATTCCCGTCTTCACTCGTCACCACATCTTTCATATGATATGAGTTGCGGTAACTGTGACGTAAGCTGTAAAAAAGCCCAAACAACAAACCTATGGTAATGCCTTTTAAAAGGTCGCTGGCCAATATAGCTATCACGGTTGCCGTAAAAGGAACAAATTGTTCCCAACCCAATTTATACATCTTGACAAACAAGGCCGGTTTCGCCAGTTTATACCCCACCATCAGCAGGATAGCAGCCAAACTGGCCAACGGCACCATGTTTAACAGGCCAGCTATAGTCACTGCGCTAATCAATAAGAAAAACCCATGCATTATAGCAGACATCTTGGATTTTGCTCCAAAAGCAATATTGGCTGAGCTCCGCACTATGACCTGGGTAATCGGTAAACCTCCGATCAAGCCAGATAGCACATTGCCCAAACCTTGTGCTTTTAATTCCCTGTTGGTGGGGGTAATCCGTTTTTCAGGATCCATTTTATCGGTGGCTTCAACACTTAACAAAGTCTCCAGGCTGGCTACAACAGCCATGACAATAGCTATTTTCCAGACTTCAAAATTGGTAATTGCATTAAAATCCGGAAAAGTAAACTGGCTGAAAAAACCAGCCAGGTTTTCCGGAACAGGTAAACTCACCAGCTGATCCTGCGCCAGGGAGAAATTAAGCGCGCCACTCTGATATAAATAGTTCATGACAATACCCAGAATCACCACCACGATGGGCCCCTGCAGTAACTGAAAAAATTTATGCTTTTTGAGCAGTACGGCATCCCATAAGATCAGGATCGCAAGGGAAATCAACGAGATCAGGACCGCCCCGGGAGTAAAATAATTAACCGCTTCCAGAATTTCAGAAAAAGTATTTTTTCCATCTGCCTGGAAAAAGGCATCATCCCCCACGGCATCTTTATCCCATCCCAACGCATGCGGTATTTGTTTCAGGATAATTAATAACCCGATACCCGTCAGCATACCCTTAATGACAGACGTTGGAAAGAAATAGGCGATAAAGCCCGCTTTGGCATAACCCAAAATAATCTGGAAGATACCAGCCAATACCACGGCGGTTAAAAAAGCCTGATAGGAACCGCCCAATGAAGCAATGGACGTTAAGACTATAATGGCCAGGCCTGCTGCCGGTCCACTGACCCCGAGGGAGGAGCCACTGGCGGCACCAACTACAATCCCGCCAATGATGCCCGCGATAATACCTGAAAACAACGGTGCTCCAGAAGCCAGGGCTATGCCCAGACAGAGCGGAACGGCCACAAAAAACACTACAATGCTTGCCGGTAAATCTTGCTTTATAGTTTTAAACAAATTATACTCTTTCATATCCGAATTTTTATTTTGATGTTGCCTTATTCATAAATTTCAGTTGTCCGCTTTCCTACAAGTTTCGCTCTTAATTAGTTGACAGGATGCTCGCACTCTTTGCTTCGGTTACCGATTTGAAAAACTGTTTAACCGTAAAGTCCCTGATCATCAACTGAATTAAAGCGAACTAAGGAACCTGCTTTTTTTCCAAAAATTAATTTTGCAAATAAGCTTTGAATTGGTGATTTAAATAAAATCGCAGAATAGGCTGTGAATAGCCTTACCGTAACGAATTACAGAAAAAATCAAAGCACGGTGTTGGGAGGAGGGGTCTCTGTTTTCGAGTGATTTTCAGAAGATTGAAAATCATCGACCGCTTGTCTGTTAAAATGCAATGCATTGATACCAACCCATGAAAAGAGTTTAGAGATAATCTGATCCTCCTTTACTTTTTCTACCTTTTCTTCGGTATCCTGTTGATTTTCCTGCTCCGAACCGCTAAGCAAATCCTGAGTAATGGATTGGGAGTCCAATAATGCTATTACTTCTTTGCTTGGAGACAAGGCGAAGAGCAAGGTAAAGCACAATATGTGATGCAATAGTTTCAACTTGCGCAAATATATCAAAACCGTTGCCAATCCTTAAATTCAGACTTGTTTTTAAGAAAATATTAAAATTTGATAAGCTTCCCTATCTTGTTTTGCAGTCTAAACCCACATTATTGTTGTTATTCCCAAGAAAGCAGTTGAAATTTTACGATCATATATACATTTTTATTTATTGTATAGGTCTGTGCTTACCTGTTCAATTGTGTTCGCAGGTTTCATCCATTAACAGAAAATCGATCGTCGACAGACATAAGATTTTAGTGACCAAACCGGATAGTCTGTCCTCTTTATCTGTCGGTACGGCAACTTTTGCTTTACAGTCGATCCTAAAGGTTTGCAAAGTTTCCCTGAAAAATATATAATCGGAATACCGATGGTACCCAATCTTCCTGGGGATGGCATAGTTTTCCAAATGACCAAAACTTTGCCTTTGAAGAGACTTTCAAAGAATATGAATTCAATGGAGAAAAAATTAATTATAGCGTACAAGGTCATAGTTCCAAACGTCAAAATCAGGCCGTCGACTATTTCAGGTCCAACCCACACCGGTTGCAACTTGCTACTATAGGGTTTGAATTCGGGGACTCCAACTTCGTAGTAAATAAAACTACGGAGCTCAATGATATCAGACAATACCTGGATCTTTGGACCGGCACCATACATAGCCAATACTCGGTGGGACAGCATCCGGTTCAGGTCATTACCGTAGCGCACCCGGATCAGGACCTTATTGCTTTTCATATTAAAAGCAAACTGTTGGAATCAAACCAAATTAAAATTAGGATCAGATTACCAGCACCTACCGGCTTATGGATGGATGTCGGGAATCACTGGAATTCTGCGACACCTCGCCAGTCGACCTACTCTGTAATTCCGAATGGAGTGGATATCCGTCATCAGTTAGATACGAATTTCTATGTCATCCAGCTTCGTTGGAAGGGCAAGGGTTCGTTTTCAGAAAAAAGCCCGGATTATTTTGTTTTCCAACCTGAATCTGCCCGGGATTTTGAATGTTCTATCCGGTTTGTCCCTGCCATCGAAAATCCGGACTTACCTTCCTTTTCACAAACACTTTTAGCTTCAAAAAAACATTGGAAATCCTTCTGGTTGAGCGGGGAAGCTATTGACTTCGCCGGCAGCCAGGATCCCAGGGCTTTTGAACTGGAGCGAAGGGCAATCCTTTCCCAATACCTCACCCGGATTCAATGTGGCTCAGACCAACCGCCCCAGGAAACCGGGTTGACTTATAATAGCTGGTTTGGCAGGCCGCACCTGGAAATGTATTGGTGGCATGCGCTGCATGTTGCTTTGTGGGGACGTCCTGAATTAATGGAAAAAAGTCTGAATTGGTTTTTTAAATCTTTGGGTCCTGCCAAGGATCTCGCCCGTCGACAAGGTTACCAGGGTGCCAGGTGGCAAAAGATGACCGATACGGAGGCCAATGAGTCCCCTTCTTCGGTGGGTTCGTTTCTGATATGGCAACAACCTCACGTGATTTATCTCTGCGAAATTTTATATAAGCTATCCCCCAAGCCCGGCTTACTTGCTAAATACCAGAATTTGGTATTTGAAACGGCAGATTTTATGGCCGATTATCTGGCCTGGGATAGCCTGCATAAAAATTACCGTTTAGGCTCCGGTTTAATTCCGGCCCAGGAAAGTCATGACCCGATGAAAACAGTCAATCCAACATTGAACTGGCATACTGGTATTGGGCGCTGACCACTGCACAAACCTGGCGCAGACGTTTGGGGCTTGGGGAAAATAAAGATTGGCAACACAAATTGGATCATTTGGCCCCCCTGCCCGTGCATAACGGAATTTATCTTTCTGCTCAATCCGCGCCAGACAGCTATTATAACGAAAAATTTCTCTCTGATCACCCTTCCGTATTGGCAGCTTATGCAGGTCTTCCCTCAGCAAACCAACTGGACCCGATGATTATGGACCGCACCCTGGACACCATTATGAAAAAATGGAATTGGATTTCTACCTGGGGTTGGGACTATCCGTTGATTGCCATGGCTGCTACCCGCCTGAACCGACCTGAAGTAGCTGTCGAGGCTTTGTTGATGGACACCCGGAAAAATACTTATCTGATCAATGGACATAATTACCAGGATCCCAGGCTTACCATTTATCTTCCCGGTAATGGTGGTTTGCTGGCTGCAATTGCGATGATGTGTGCCGGTGTCGAAAATCAACAGGTACGCCATCCCGGTTTCCCGGCCAATGGAAAATGGAAAATTAAATGGGAAAAATTGAATACCTTCTTTTAACTGGTTGAGCCGGCCAGACCGCCCAAACTTTGTATTGAATAGCCTATATTTGTAATTGAATTGAAAGCGGTCCGGTATATAGTTGGCTTATTTTTGACGGGGTTGTTTATACTGCCTAACGTCTTTGAAGGCATTCATAGCTGGCATCATCACGATGAATTGCATTGTCATGAAACGAGAACCAATCACCTGCACAGCATACAGCATCATTGTAAAATTTGCGACCTTTTTATTTCTGCAGTATATACCATTTCACCATCGTCACGCCCTGATTTCATAGAATTTGTTCCAGCCCAATTGCTGGTTGAATACACCTCTGCGTTTATCCTGCATTTCACTTCCCGTGTATTTTTACGGGGCCCACCGACTATAGCTTAAACGATTAGTTTTTTACCTGAGCTGGAATGGATCACTGTCCATGCCAGTTTATTTCATTCATTCTTTTCATTTAAATCATAAGCTATATGTTCCGATCCGTTTTATCTATTTTTTTTATACTCTTAGTTATTGTTTTGGGTTGTAAAAAAGACGACCCTATAATTCCCAATGAAGAGGAAATCATTACTTCATTAAAATATACCCTGACCCCGGTGGGCGGGGGCAATACAGTCCTCCTATCCTTTAAAGATCTCGATGGGGATGGTGGAAATTCTCCGGTCATTATGAGTGGCAAACTCAGCAGGAATACCACCTATCTGGGCAGTTTGGAACTCCTCAATGAACAAGAAAGTCCAGTTGGCAACATCACCAATGAAATTGAAATGGAAAATAAAGACCATCAATTTTTTTTCACGGTATCGGGCGGCTTATCCCTTACAGTGAGTTACGATGATACTGATGGAAATGGCAAACCGGTAGGACTTAAAACCAGGCTTACCACTACTGTCGCTTCTGCTGGAAAATTAACCATTACCCTCCGTCATCTGCCGGATAAATCTGCACCAGGTGTTGCTTCTGGAAATATAGCCAATGCCGGCGGTGACACAGATATAGAAGTAAACTTTGAGGTCAATGTGGAATAAGCTGATCTTATTTTTAGTCTTTATTCAGACCAGTATACCTGTGGTTTTAAAAGGACAACCATGTAATTTGGTGATCCGCGGATTTATAAGCGATGAAAGCACAGGTATACCTCTTGAATATGCCACCCTATTTATTCAGGAAACCAAGCAGGGTGCCTCTGCAGACAGTTTAGGTTATTTCGTGATAAAAGGGATTTGTCCTGGGGAATACCATATCCAGATCAGCCATCTGGCCTGTGAAACTGAAAATCTGTTCATTCACCTTACTCAGGATACCTTTTTGTTATTGCGGCTACACCATCACGCGGAATTACTGAACGAGATTGCTGTACACGGATCGAGGGAGGATAATTCATCCCAGATTATCAACTCACTTTCTAAGGAAGATATCTCCAAATCATCTAATAAAAACCTTGCCGATCTATTGGAAAAAATTGCCGGTGTAAGTTTGATTAAAAATGGCAGCGGAATTTCCAAACCGGTCATCCATGGACTGTATGGCAACCGGATATCCATAGTCAATAATGGCCTGATCCAGGGAGGACAGCAATGGGGCAATGATCACGCCCCTGAAATAGATCCATTTATGGCTGATCATTTATCGGTGATTAAAGGAGTTGGAGCATTGGCTTACGGGGGAAATGGGTTAGGTGGTATTGTATTGGCGGAAAGCAACCCTATACCGGCTGATCCCCACCTGCATGGTCAAGCCAATTATATCTTTCAAAGCAATGGCCGTGGCCATACCCTGAATACACAATTCCAACGCAAACAAACCTGGGCTTCATGGCGTTTAACCGGCACA
>Ga0163144_10007679_pt1 | contig 23570 bp, 19 predicted proteins | sample OliLak19BULKMAT1_FD_123175 | JGI IMG/M metagenome (GOLD analysis project Ga0163144, IMG submission 123175) | Freshwater microbial mat bacterial communities from Lake Vanda, McMurdo Dry Valleys, Antarctica - Oligotrophic Lake LV.19.BULKMAT1 | ecosystem: Environmental > Aquatic > Freshwater >...
AACACGGTCCCGCTTTCCCGCTCGAAGCGGCTCTCGACCACTGCCCAGTTCAACCCCAAACCCAGCAGTTCTTGAAACAGTTTTTCAGGCGTCATGCCCCAAAACTATCCAACCCCACTTTCTGTTCCACCGAAAACAGCGGGGAACCGGTTTCAAGTTCATGCGGCGAAAACCTTTCCGCTCTTGCCTTGAATCCACTCCCAATTGAAGATGTGCTTCAATCTGGCGCGGCGATGAATCTGGTCTCCCTAGTCCTCGCCGGTCGCCGGAATTTGCGCATGATTCGCTCCTTTGCCTTCACCACTCAGGGCCGGCTGCACAGCACGGACATCGAGGTTTTCCTCATGCCCACCTTGCTGGCGGACACCAACCTGTTCCTCTGGCTCGACCTTGAAAAGCCCACGCCCGAGGAATCCAAGCTCGTCCTCGAGGATATCTTTCACTTCCATCCGCTCTCCATTGAGGACTGCGTTGCGCCCTCACCTTCGCCCAAGGTCGAGGAGTATTCGCCAAAGGAGGAGGACAAGTTCGCCCAGTATCTTTTCATGGTCATTCACGCCGTGGACTACAGCCGCAAGGACGGCGTGTTCGCCACGAGCGAGCTGAACTTCTTCCTGGGTAAAAACTTTCTCGTCACGTTCCATGAAGTTCCATTGCGCAGCGTGCAGGCCACCGAGGAACGCTGCCTCCGCAGCACGCAACACATCGCCCGCGCGCCCGACCGCGTCGCCCACACGCTCCTTGATGGCATTGTGGAGAACTACAAACCCGCCCTCGACGAATTGTCCTCCGAGATCGCCGAGTTGGAGGAGGAAGTCGTCGCCCATCCCTCGCCCAAGCTCCTCAACAAAATCATCCAGATCAAAAAGGAGGTGCATCACCTCCGTCAGATCATCGGTCCGCAGCGCGAAGTCCTCGCCCGCTTCGCCCGCGGCGAGTTCAAGCTCATCCGCCCCCACCTTGTCCCCTACTATCGCGACGTCTACGACAGCCTCTACCACATCTCCGAAATCGCGCAGGGCTACACCGATTCCCTCACCGGCCTGCTGCATGTCTACTTGAGCATGTCGAGCAACCAGACCGGCGAGGTCGTCAAATTGCTCACCATGATCACCATCATCACCACGCCGTTGATGATCGTCGGCACCTGGTACGGCATGAATTTCAAAAACATGCCCGAGTTGGACTGGCCCCTCGGCTACGAGCTGGCCATGGGCATCACCGTCATCTCCACCGCGCTCACCTACTGGTGGTTCAAACGCAAGCGTTGGATTTAATCTCCCCTGCCCCACGCCGTGGCCGCCCCCAAATCCAGTTTCCTCGACAAGGTTCTTGGCCGCATTGGCCGTCTGGATCAGGAAGGACTCCAGACCATCGTCCAACGTCTCGCCCGCGAACGTTCCTTTCTCGAAACCTTGTTCAACACCATCGAGGATGGCGTGCTCGTCGTGGATGAGACTGGCCGTATCCTCTACTTGAACAGCGCCATCACCCGCCTCCTCGGCCTTCAGCGCCAGGACGCCGAGGGCGAGCATGTCGCGCGCTTCGTGCCGGAGCTCGACTGGGACAAAATCATCGCCGTGGATCGTTCCGGGGGGCGCAAGATCCTCCGTCACGAGTTCGAGGTTCAGTATCCGCGCGAACGCTACCTGCATCTCTACGTTGCGCCCCTTGATGGCGAGGCCGCGGGCAGCAGTGGACTCGCCTTGATTCTTCATGATGCCACCGAGGCCCGCCAACGCACCCATGAGGCCATCGAAACCGAGCGCGTCCAGGCCCTCACGCTCCTCGCCGCCAGCGTGGCGCACGAAATTGGCAATCCCCTCAACGCCCTGCACATTCATTTGCAGCTCATGGAACGCGAGCTGAAGAAACTGCGCGCCAGCCTCGTCAGCCCTTCCCCCGACTCGCGCAAAGTTCGCTCCAATCCAGCCGACGCCGACCGCGTCGAATCCGTGGACAAGCTGGAGGAATTCCTCGCCGTCGGCAAAGGCGAGATCACGCGCCTCGACTACATCGTCACCCAGTTCCTCCAAGCCATCCGCCCCTCGCCTCCGCAGCTCCAGCCCGCCTCCCTCAACGACATCACCCGCGAAACCATCGAACTCCTCCGGCCCGAGATTGAAAACCGCGGCATCACCATCAAGGCGAAGCTCGACCGCCACCTCCCGCTCGCTCCGCTGGACCCCGCGCAGATCAAGCAAGTGCTCGTGAACCTCATGAAGAACGCCAGCCAGGCCATGAGCAGCGGCGGCACCCTGACTTTGCGGACCATTGTCGGCATTGATGGCGTGGTGTTGACCGTGGCGGATACCGGCGGGGGCATTCCCGAGGAACAGATCAACCGCATCTTTGAGCCATTCTACACTACGAAGCAAAAGGGCAGCGGCTTGGGCCTGATGATCGTGCAGCGCATCGTGCGCGAGCACAAAGGTCGCATTGATTTGGAGAGTCACGTCGGCCAGGGCACCGCTTTCCACCTATGGTTGCCCTTGCTGAAGAAAACGACGAAACAGATCGGGCAAGGATCGACTGAGCCCAAAGAACTGGAGGCAGGCGAGGTCTCGCGGTCTCAGAAGCCGATTGATTGATCGAAGTCATTGGCGCCGGCATGAGCAGTGAACAAGTGCCAGCGCTGAATCATTGACTTGGTTTCGGACGTCCTGATCGAACTTCCAGCCGGCAAAGGCGGCGTCCTCCGTGAGGAATATTTTTCGCAGGTCTCAACCGCGGGGAGACGAGGCAAGGCGCGCAAGATGTTTACGTTTTACGTTTCACGTTTTACTCTCACCGCTCATGAGCAAAGGCACGCTCCTCATTGTGGACGACGAGAAGCCGACGCGCGAAGGATTGCGCACGGCGCTGGAGGACCGTTACGACGTGTATATCGCGGAGGACGCGGCGACGGCGATGGATTTGCTGGAGCGGGAGAAGTTCGATGTGCTGCTCACGGACTTGAAGTTGCCGGGGGAGGACGGGATGAAACTCATTACGCGGGCGAAGTCCCTGTCGCCTCCGCCGGTGTGCATCCTCATGACGGCCTACGGCTCGGAGGATGTGGCGGTGCAGGCGATGAAGTGCGGAGCGGATGACTACATTGCGAAGGGGCGGATGCAGATTGACGAGCTGGAGATGCGCATCGCGCGTGCCTTGCGCGGACGCAAGCTGGAGTCGGAGAACACGGCGCTGCGCCAGCAGATGGACACGAAGTACGGGATGGAAAACATCATCGGTCGCTCGGGCGTGATGAAGGAGGTCTTTGAAACGGTGAAGCAGGTGGCGCCGAGCAAGGCGACGGTGCTGATCCTCGGGGAAAGCGGCACGGGCAAGGAGCTGATCGCAAAGGCCATTCATCAGTTGAGTCCGAGAGCGCGGGCGCGCCTGGTCACGGTGCATTGCGCGGCGTTGTCGCCGACGTTGCTGGAGAGCGAATTGTTCGGGCACGAGAAGGGGGCGTTCACCGGGGCGCACGAACGGCGCATCGGTTACTTCGAGGAGGCAAACGGGGGGACGTTGTTCCTGGATGAGATTGGGGAGATTGATCAAAGCACGCAGGTGAAGCTGCTGCGGTTTTTGGGCGAGCGGACGTTTGAGCGCGTGGGTTCGAGCAAGACGCTCAGTTCGGATGTGAGATTGGTCACGGCGACGAACAAGCCGCTGGCGGATCTGGTGAAGGCGGGGGTGTTCCGGGAGGATTTGTTTTTCCGGCTGCGCGTGGTGGAGGTGAAGCTGCCGGCGTTGCGCGAGCGGTCGGGGGATATTCCGTTGTTGACGGCGGCGTTCTTGAAGGAGTTCGCGAAGGAGAACGAAAAGCCGGTCAAGGAAATCAGCCGCGAGGCGATGGACATCCTGATGAAGTATCCGTGGCCGGGAAATGTGCGGGAGCTGCGCGCGGCGATCGAGGGCGCGGTGGTGCTCTCGCGCGGGTCGATCATTGGCTTGCAGGATTTGCCCCTGAACATCCGCACGGGCGATGCCCCGGTGCTGACGCCCGAGGCACCGGCGGGCACCTCGCCGACCGCAACGGTGAAGGAGGCGGAGAAGGAGTTGATCACGCGCATCTTGAAGGAGACGCACGGCAACCGGACGTTGACGGCGAAGAAAATCGGGATGAGCCGGCGCACCTTGCACCGCAAGCTGCATGAGTATCAACTGGAGGAGCTGTGATGGAGCGAGGCGAAGCTCAAATTTCAAAGCCCAAAGCTCAAGGGAAGGTTAAAGTTCAAAACCTCAATGCGAGGCGTGACTGGGGGTTGGCTTTTTTGATTTGTCTTGAGCTTTGGGCTTTGAGCTTTGAGCTTGGCGGCGTCCGCGCTCCCGGAATTGACCGATAATTAACGCCACGCCGCCTTCATGCACATTCAGGAATTCATCCATAAGTACAGCGAGGGCGCGGGATCGCGGCTGGTCAAGCTCGCGCTGGTGTTCTTCGTCATGGTCGGGCTGGCGGTGTGGTACGACGCGGCAGCGTTCAAGAATCTTTCGACGATTGAGGGCATGGATGCGGCGCAGGTGGCGCGCAATATCGGGGAGGGCCGGGGCTTCACCACGGATTTTGTGCGGCCATTCAGCCTGCATTTGCTGAAACAACACGGCGCGACGAACGAAGGGGTGTTGAAGGATAATCATCCGGACCTGGCGCAGGCGCCATTGTATCCGGCGTTGCTGGCGGTGGCGTTGAAGGCGATGCCCTTCAAAATGCCGGACCTGGAAAAGGTGAAGAACTTTTCGGTGTACGCGCCGGACTTGTGGATTGCGGGCTTCAACCAACTGCTGTTCCTCATCGCGGTCTGGCAGTTGTGGCGATTGGGCCGGCGCTTGTTCGATGAGCCGGTGGCGTGGGTGTCGGCGGGAGTATTCGCCGGGGCGGATTTGTTCTGGCGCTTCAGCGTGTCGGGACAGAGCACGATGCTGCTGGTGGTTTTGCTGCTCGCGCTGGTGGACGTGCTGGCGCGCCTCGAACCACAGACGCGCGAGGGCGCATCCTGGAGCGAGGGAAAGTTGCTGCTGGCGGCGGCCCTGGTGGGATTGCTGACGGGATTGCTGGGATTGACGCGCTACAGCTTCGCCTGGCTGATCATTCCGGTGGGATTTTTCCTCGCGGCGCTAGTGACGCCGCGGCGCGTGGCCATGGTCGCCGCGGCGGCGGCGGCGTTCCTCGCAGTGATGTCGCCGTGGGTGGCGAGGAACATGGCGGTGTCGGGAACGTTGTTCGGGACGGCGGGCTACGCGCTGGTGCAGGAAACGCCGTTTTATCCGGGGCTGGAACTGGAGCGGACGTTAAACCCAGACTTCACCACGGTGGAGGGCGGCCAGATCTGGACGAAGACGCTGGCGGGCGCTCGGGAGATTTTGGAGAAAGAGCTGCCGCGACTCGGCGGAAGCTGGGTGACGGCCTTCTTTCTGGTGAGTTTGATGATGCCCTTCCGCAACCCCACGCTGCAAAAGCTTCGATGGTTCATCGTGGGTTCGTTGGTGTTGATGATCGTGGTGCAGGCGGCGGGGCGCACGGGGTTGAGCAAGGAGTCGCCGGAGGTAAACACGGAGAACCATCTGGTGGCGCTGGCGCCGCTGCTGTTCCTGTTTGGGACGAGCCTGTTTTTTGTGCTGCTGGATCAATTCGGCGCGCAGGCCGTGGCCTTCCGGACCTTCGCCATGGGTCTGCTGGTGATGGTGGCGGCGGCACCGCTGATGTTTTCCTTGTTGATGCCCGTGCGCACGGCGCTGGTTTATCCGCCCTACTACCCGCCTTTGATTCAGGAGAAGGCGAATTGGCTCCAAAAGAACGATGCTTTGATGGCGGATTTCCCTTGGGCGACGGCCTGGTACGGCCACCGGCAGAGCGTCTGGCTCAGCTTGAAGCACCGCGAGGACGCTTCGTTGAAGCGAAGGAATGACTTCTACGCCTTCACTGAGTTGGGCAAGCCCATCCGGGCGCTCTACCTGTCGGCCAGGACGCTGAAAACGATCGAAACACGGACGCTGGAATCGTGGGTGCAGCGGGAAGGACGGGAGGAATGGGAGCCATTTGTGCAGGATTGGGAGACTTTCGCGCTGGTAGGAGTGTATCTTTTTCGGGAGGTGCCTACGGGATTTCCCTTAAGGCAGGCGCCATTTGGGCCGTTACCAGAACTATTCCTGACGGAATCTGAACGTTCCGCGGTAAAATGAATCAAAGCAACGAAACCCGAACACCCATGGACGGAATCGCGGTGATACCGCCTCGGCAGTTGTAAGGGCAGCGCAGGACCGAAAACGGGATTTCCTGTTTGACAGTTCACTGTGTAAACCCCTACAAACCGAGGCGTTTTCCGCCAAAACACCAACGCTTTCCGGGTTCCGACCTAAACTGAAACTATGAAGAAATTGATTGCCTCCGCAGGCATCCTGATCGTGGGAGCAGGGGTAGCGCCAGCGGTCAACTATGGGGATTTGGGGACAGGCGAAACCGCCAAGCGGTGGAACGCCACCCTGGCTCTGCGCGGGTTTTACGACGACAACTACGCCACTTCGCCCAGCGGCTTGCAGCAAGGCAGCGGGGGATTTCAAGTCAACCCGACCATCGCCGGGAACATGCCGGGAGCGCAGACCTATCTGGGGGCCAAGATCGATTACTCGATGCTCTACTACTTCGACCGGCCAAGCAGCAAGGTCGACCATAACCTGTCCCTGGATCTGAAGATGGACCACCGCTTCAATGAACGGCAGCGGTTGCGGGTGGAAGACATTTTCACCTATTCGAAGGAGCCGGAGTTGCTGGATCGAAGCGGAACGGTGACCACCCCGCTGCGCTCCGAGGCGGACGGCATCCGGAATTTTCTCCCGATTGAGTTTTCTTGGCAGTTGACGCGCCTCTTCAGCTTGGAATTGGGATATCAAAACACCTTTTACAGATACTTCGACGACCAGAAGGATCCATTCACCTACGCCGCGCGTCTTAACCGGTGGGAACACCAGTTTCATGTTGATGCCCGCTGGCAGTTGCAGCCGCACACCGTGGGCTTGGTTGGTTATGCGGTGGGATTGGTGGACTACACCAGCGGAGCGACCCTGTTTCCCTCCAGCACCTTCACCGACAACTCGACTTTTCCGCCGACCATCCGAACCTTCAAGGAGGTCAAGGCGGAAGACCGCAACAACTTCTCACAATCCATCTATGTGGGCGGCGAACATGATTTTTCGTCGGAACTGAACCTTGGGTTAAAAGTCGGGGCCAGCTTCAACAATTATTACAACGCCGACCAGACCGACGTCAGTCCTTTCGTTGACCTGGCCTTGAGTTGGACCTATCTGCCGGGAAACCTCATCAGGCTTGGCCTCAGGCAGGCTCACAACTCTACTGACGTGGTTGCAGCACGGGATAGCTCGGGTGAAATCAGCACCGATCAGGACACGACCACCGTTTATGGCTCAATTGCTCACCGGATCACGCCAAAGCTGACCGGCACCTTCATGCCGCAGTTCCAGCATTCCGTTTACACCGGCGGCACGCTTGATGGACAAGCCGACGACTACCTGAGCATGGCCCTCATGCTTGACTATCGGTTCAACTACAACTGGTCGGCAGAGATCAAATATTACTTTGACTATTTGACCTCATCCGCCATCAACAGCCGCGACTTCACCCGCAATCGCATTTTCGCTGGCGTGCGACTCACATACTGACCTTCACCTGAACAATCCTAGGGAGGCAGGCCAAACCACCTGACCTCCTTTTTTAGTCATGGAACCAAACAAGAACTTCGACGCGCCCGAGCTTAAGCTGCACTTCCTCGACTACTGGCGCATCATCCGTATCCGCAAGACAGTCATCCTCGCTGTCTTCCTCCTCGTGGCCATCACCACGACGCTGGTCACTTTCATCCTGCCCCCTACTTACGCGAGCACCGTGCGCATCTCGGTCGAAAAGGACGCCACGGACATCTCCGGTCTGGACGGTCAGCGCGCTTCGTTAGGGTTCGATCCTTACTGGATCCAGACGCAGTTCGAAAAGCTGACCTCAAAGATGCTCCTGCATCAGGTGATCACCAATCTCGACCTCAGCCGCAAGTGGGGCGAGAAATACAAGGAGGGCGAGCTACGCCTTGACACCACCTACGGCCTGCTCAAGCGCGCCACCTCCGTCAATCAATCCCGCAACACCACCTTGATCGAGATCAAAGTCGACAACGACGATCCGGTCGAAGCGGCGGTCATCGCCAACAAGATTGCCGAAGTTTATCGAGACTCCCGGCTCTACCGATGGCGCGAGAACTCCAGCAAGGGTCTCGAAAACCTTCAGGCCAAGTACACGAACCAGAATGAGCAAATCTCCCGGCTGCAGACTGAATTGGAAGACATGCGCCGGACCAACGGCATCTCCGAGATTACTGAGGCAGGCACCGTGGGGGCCAAAGGCTTGGACCAGGAAACCCTGGTGAAGCTTGAAACCGAGCGCATTCAAACCGAAGCTGATTTTTCGAAGGTCAAGAGCAGCTACGATTCTCTCACCAACCAGACCCGCGCCGAATTGCGAAAGACCATCTCCACCGTCGTGGGAGATCCGTCCTTCAGCGGGCTTCTCGACCAGCTTTACAGTGCGGAACAGAAGCTCGCGATCATGACCAACAGCCTCGGCATGGAAAACACCGAGGTCAAAAGCATCCGCGCCCTGCTCGAAACGATCAACCGCCAGGTCGAAGACAAGGTCGATGCCAGCATTCTAGGCATGAAGATTAATTTGGATGGCAAGAAGGCGCATTTGGAGACCATCCGCGCAGAAGTCGAATCAGCAAAAGGCAAGAATAGCGTCGAGTCCCAGAAACTCGCCCCCTACCAGGCAAAAAAGCGCCAACTCGAAAACGCCCAGTATGTCCGGGACCGTCTTTACCTGCGAATCCAGCAGGAGGAGATCGATTTCTCTATGCCGAGGACGAGCATCGTGGAGATCGTGGACCGAGCCGAGCCGGAAATGGTTCCCATCCGTCCGCGCAAGACGCTCAACATCGCCCTCGGCTGCATCATCGGCCTGGTCATTGGCATCGGTCTCGCCTTCTTCATCGAGTATCTCGACACCAGCGTGAAAACAATCGACGACGTCGAACGCGCACTGCAGGCGCCCGTCCTCGGCGTGATTCCGCAGAACGTCGGCTATCTCTTTGCCGAAGGTCCCGACAGCCCCCATGCCGAGGCCTATCGCGTGTTGCGCACGAACATCCTCTTCTCGCAAAAGGATCCGAAGCTCAATACCTTCACCATCGTTTCCGGCGGGGCCGGCGAAGGCAAATCGACCACCATCTTCAACCTCGCCACCATCTTCGCCCAGAACGGCTCGCGGGTGCTGGTGGTGGATTCCGACCTGCGCCGTCCCAGCCTGCACAAAATTCTCAAGGTCTCCAACTCGATCGGGCTCACCAACTTCCTGCTCAAGCAAAACACCTTGGAGGAAGTCATCCAGACCTCGCCCATTGCCACGATGGACTTCCTGCCTTCAGGCAAGCTGCCCAGCAGCTCGATGGGCGTGCTCAGCAGCGCGCAGATGAAGGAACTCATCCGCGACCTCAAGCGCCGCTACGACTATGTGTTCTTCGACTCGCCGCCCATCATGGGTGTGAGTGATGCCTCCATTCTCGCAAGCGAAGTCGATTGCGTCCTCCAAGTCATCCAGTACCGCCGCTACCCGCAGCCGATGACCATCCGCGCCAAGCAGATGATTGAGAAGGTCGGAGGAAACCTTCTCGGCATTGTGCTCAATAACATCAACATGGCGAGCGACGAGAACTACTACTACTACAGCGGCTACTACTACGACTACTATTCCAAGAACGAAGAATCCACGCCCGACAAGCCCGATGCCAACGGCAGCGCGCGCGGCGAGGAGGAAACCGGCGTCGAAATCAAACCCAAGTATTGAATGTAGCCCGGCGAAACCTGTCGATTCCTTGGAACTGAAAATATGAATTGGACCACTTTGAAACGAGCCTTGAGCATGGGCTGCCTGCTGTTGACCGTCTGGCTGTGGGCCGGATGTGCCAGCAATCCCAACGACAGCCTGAACCCGTCGAAACGGGCGATGGTTTTCCCGGGAGAGGCGGCCATGCCTTCAACGGACATTGCGACCACCGGTCAGCCGCCGTCCGTGCCAGTGGATCCCGCTCTGCAGAGCGATCCGTCCAAACTCATTGTGGGCGATCTGCTAAGCATCACCTTCAGCGATGTGCCCGCACCGGGCTTGCAGGAAATCCGCACCCGCATCCCCAGCGATGGCTTCATCACCCTGCACTTGAACGTCCGCATCAAGGCGGCGGGCCGGACCATCGCCGAACTGCAACAGGAAATCCGCAAGACCTATGTGCCCTCGCTCTACGTGAACCTCACTGCTGTGGTGAAGACTGAGGAACGTTTCTTTTACCTCGGTGGAGAGGTCAAGGTGCCCAATCGTCAGCTTTTTTACGGCAGCGTCACGGTGCTCCGCGCCATCGAGACGGCTGGCGGCTTCACCGATTTTGCCAACCGGAAGAAAATCCAACTCCGGCGGGCCAGTGGCGAAACTCTCACCATCAACGCGCTCAAGGCGGAGAAGGATCCCACACTCGATCCCCAGGTGCTGCCCAACGACCACATCACCGTGCCCCGGTCCCGCTTCGGCTTTTGATCGGGACTTCGTGCTGCTCCTCAAAGTCATTTCCGGCAAACAGGCGGGCACCGAAACGGTCGCCCGCCGTTTTCCTTTTCTGATTGGACGATCTCCAAAAGCCGCGTTGAGGCTTGATGACGACGGCGTGTGGGACGACCATTTGCAACTGGAGGTGCGACTGGATGAGGGAGCCGTGATGTTCGCCTCCCGCGACGCCTTCACCGCCGTCAACGGCTACCCTGTGACCGAGGCGGTGCTGCGCAACGGGGATGTCATCGAGTTGGGTTCAGTGCGGATTCAGTTCGGCCTGAGTCCCACGCGGCAAAGCTCCCTGAGATTACGTGAGAGCCTGACGTGGTTTCTGCTTGGCTCACTAGGCTTCGCGCAGGTCGCCCTGATTTACTGGCTCATCTCCTGACAGTCGATGCAAGCCCGCCCGGCCTTCACCACGTCCGCGACAGCTTCGTTTCCTCCTCCACCACCGGCCCGATGGCGTCGAGTTTGCGGAAGCCCAGGCCCTGGATGGATTCGCAATACTTCGCCGCGCCGCATTGCATCACGCCGAACACCCGAACCAGTTCTCGAAACCAGTCGGGAAACCGGTTTGTGAACTTGAGTTCAAGAATCACTTGGTTCTTGAAGCTCAGGCAGGGGTCGTGCATTTCGGTCTTGAGTGAGTAGCCGAGGTTGGCATCCCCATAGACCTTGCGGTCGATCGTCACACGCACCTGGTCGTCGTCGCTCACGTAGGCTTCGCGCATGTAGTAGATGTGGACCTTGGGGTGGGCCTGAATCTGATGAGCGAGGTTGCAGAAGTTTTGCAGCGCCACCAGGTGGTTGGGAGCCTTGGAAACCATGTGTTCCGGCTGGGGCAGGTGCCCCTTGAGCAACAGAGACACGCTATCCTGCCGCACGCCGCCCCGCTGCTTCATGATGCAGTTATTCACCCGGCGCTTGACTTCAAAAAACACCGGAGCATCGGGATGCGTGCTGTAGTAGCGGAGGCGCAGCTTGTAGCGGTTCTTGTTGCCATTGATCGTCTCCCAATAAAGCTGGAGCCGGTCGGAATCGAGGTAGAGGCTGTGTACCGGATACGAGTAGTTCGGCTTGCCGACACTGTATTCGTCGAAATCCAGGTAGCTGCGCACAAAATCCCGCACCATCAGCGCCGACTCCTCCGTGATGAGGTATTTCAACTCAAACCGCTGTTTCTGCATCCGGTCTCTGGACATAGTTCGGAGAATTTTTAAGGAGCTTGCTCTGTTTTATGTCTCTTAATCTGGGCGTAATTGCAAATGCTTTCAAGGATTCGGTGGCCTTGCGCGAACAAAACCCCGAACCGTTCACGCGGGCACGTCACCATGCCAGCCTTCACCATTCCTCAACACATGATGCGCCTGGCCCAGTGCCCGGGCCGCCCGCACAAACTCATCCGGTGACACCGTGTTGAACTCGAACATGTCGTAGTGACACGGAATCACCAGTCGCGCCTCGATGTCGCGAGCCAACTGCGCCGCCTCTGGGCCGTTGAGATTGCCCGCGACGCCACGCTCCGGCCGGTCCCCGTTGATGGGCAACAGCGCCACATCGATGGGCCAGCGACGCAACCCGTCCTCCATGCCCTCATAACGAAGCGTATCCCCAGCGTGATAAATCACCCACGGCCCCGCCTCGACCACGTAGCCGAGGAACTTATGGTTACCCCATTGGTCCTTCTCGAGATCGTTGTGCGCCGCCGGCACGGCGTGAATCTTGAAGCCCGCGACGGACACGTGGTGACCCGCAGTCAGGCCGCGTGGCAAATCCGACATCACGCTCAGCCGGTCGGCGACAAACTCCCGGTTCGCTTCCGGGATGATGAGTTCTATCCTCGGATTCGCCTTCATCAAGGGCGCCAGCGTTTCCAGGTCGAGATGGTCCGTGTGATTGTGGCTCGAAGTCACCACGTCGATGAAGTTCAACCGCTCCGGCGCGATGACCCGCTCTGTTATCCGCACGTGCGGCTTGTCCGTGTTCGCATACTTGTGCGTGAGTGAATCGGACAGGTAGGGATCGAACAACAGATGCCGTCCCTGCCACTGAACCAGGAAACCGCTTTGCCCAAGCCACCACAAATGCAGCCGCTCCGGCGCCTCCATCCGGGCTTGCTCGACATCCTCCCGCAAGGCGTCGTCCTGAAGAAAGGGTTTGATCATGTGCTTGATCTAGCCTGAGCCCCTCGGCGGAACAAACCAAAATCCAGTTGCCAACCGTCCGCCCAGCCAGTGAAGTGACCGTGCGCCGCATGACGAAGCGATACGATCTCAACCCCACCACCTGCGCCTTCCTTGGGTTTCTCCTTTTGTTCTTCGGGCTCTTCCTCTTTTACCCCGTCGGCCTGCTGCTCAAGGGCGCGTTCATCGCCGATGGAAAATTCTCACTGAAGTACTTCGGCCTGCTTCTCTCCTCGCCGTTGCAGCGCGAATCGCTGGTCAACAGCTTTGCCATCGCGCTGCTCACCACGGCGCTGACCACGCTGCTCACCCTGCCGCTGGCGTGGCTCATGACCCGTTTCTCGTTTCGCGGCAAGGCGATTGCCGGCAGCCTGCTGCTCGTGCCGATGATCATGCCGCCGTTCGTCGGCGCCATCGGCCTGCGCCAGTTGCTCTCGCGCTTCGGCTCGCTGAACCTGCTGCTGATGAAGCTGGGCATCATTCCGGAAGATCAACCCATCGACTGGCTCGGGCAAGGCGGTTTCTGGGGCATCGTCGCGCTCCAGGTGTTAAACCTCTACCCGATCATGTTCCTCAACGTCTCCGCGGCGATGGCCAACATCGATCCGGCCCTGCGCGAGGCGGCGCAAAACCTCGGCGCGGGCGGCTGGCGGTTGTTTCGCACCGTCACCCTGCCGCTGATCCTGCCGGGCTATTTCGCCGGCGCGATCATTGTCTTCATCTGGGCCTTCACCGACCTGGGCACGCCGCTCATCTTCGGGTTCTCACGCGTGGTGCCGGTGCAAATTTTTGATGCGGTCAACGAGGTGAACACCAATCCGATGGGCTACACCCTCGTGGTGTTCGTGCTCGTGCTGACGGTGGCACTGTTCATCACGAGCAAGCGCGTGCTCGCCGGACGCCGGTACGAGATGATCGCCCGTGGCCATGTGCTCGGCGCGGAGGCTCCCGCGACGCGCCGGCAAACCATACTCATCTGGCTGACGCTGTGCGCGATCATCGGCGTCGCGCTGCTCCCGCACCTGATGGTCATCGTGCAATCATTCAGCCAGCGCTGGTTCTTCAGCATTTTGCCGGGCGAATGGACTGCATCTACCTACGGCGAACTCTTCCGCGACAAAGTCACCGCCTCCAGCATCCGCAACAGCCTTGTCTTCTCAGGCTTCAGCGCCCTGCTGGATCTCGTGCTGGGCGTGATCATCGCCTGGCTGCTGACGCGGCGGCGCATTCCCTTCGCCGGATTGCTGGACGCACTGGCCATGCTGCCGCTGGCGTTGCCCGGTATCGTGCTGGCGTTTGGTTACGTCGCGGCCTTCGACGATTTTAAGAATCCCTGGCTCAACGAATACCTCAACCCGCGCAACAACCCCACGCTCCTGCTCATCATCAGCTACAGCGTGCGCCGGCTCCCCTACATCGTGCGCTCGGCCTATGCGGGCTTCCAGCAGACGAGCGTCACCCTGGAGGAAGCCTCCGCGAACCTCGGCGCCTCGCCCTTCCGCACGCTGCGCAAGATCACGCTGCCGCTGGTCATGGCCAATCTCATCGCGGGCACCATCCTCACCTTCTCCTTCGCCATGCTTGAGGTCAGTGACGGACTCATCCTGGCGATGAAGGAGGACTATTTCCCGATCACGAAAATGATCTACCAACTCATGGGCCGCATCGATCCCAACGCGCCCAGCATCGCGTGCGCGCTCGGCGTCGTAGGCATGATCATCCTCACCGCGAGCCTCTTCGCCGCCGGCACACTGCTCGGCAAAAAGATGGGCCAGTTGTTCCGCGCCTGAAGCCGCATCGGTTCAGTCTGGCCATCACCTTGGACTAAACAGGCGCAGAAAATTCTCCTCCACTTTACCGGCGAGAGCTTCCGGCAATTGTTGCAGCAACCCGGCAGCGAACCGATAAACCACCGGCAAGTTCGCCGGATGATTCAGCGCGCGTCCGCTCGCGGGATCAAGAAGCGGGTGTTCGTTCAAAGTGTCGGGCAGTGATTGATCTGGAGCGTCGGTCTCGATCAGCAACCGGTCGACGGGGACATGCCGGAACGTTTCACGCTGACGGGCTTTGCGCTCGTGCGCGTAGCAGCCAGGCAGGCTGAAATACGCGCCGAGGCGTGCGAACGGCAGCACCATCTCCTGTGAACCGCCATACGAGTGGAGCAGAAATCCGCGCGCAGGAAGCGGCTTGGCGCGGAGCAGATCGTGCATCCGTCCCCAGGCTTGGAGACAGTGGATGCTGGCCGGGAGATTTCGCGCGGCCGCCAGTTCGAGCTGCGCGGAAAAAACTTCCTCCTGTCCATCGTAGCTGAGGCATGGCTTCCAGCGGTCGAGTCCGATTTCGCCGATCACGGAGCCGGGCGATTCATCAAGACAAAGCTTCAGATGCTCCAGCCAGCGCGTCGTGCGTTCGTGAACGTACCACGGATGATAACCAAAACTGGGGATGATGAGATCCGGATGCGCGCGAGCCAGCGCGGCGACCTGTGGCCAGTCTTCCTCGCATGAGCCGTTGACCACCATGCGAGCAATCCCAGCGGCGCGGCAGGCGGCGATGAGTTCCTCCTGACGCCCGCCAAAGCGTTCGTCGTGCAGATGATTGTGAGCGTCGCAGTACCGCACGGCGAAAGCCTACGCGGTCGAGGCCGGGCTGGCGACGAATCGCTGGCCGGGCTGGAGTGGGTGACCGGAAAGAAATTCCTGCGCAGCAAGGCGTCGCCCGCCCTCGCGTTGGAGCTCATGAACGCGCAGCGACTGATCTCCGCAGGCCACCACGACGCCCTGCTTGTCGGCGGCGAGAATTTCTCCTGGCGAACCGGAGTGAGCGGAATCCACTTCGGCGCGCCAAATCTTCACGAGCATCGGTCTGGCCTCACCCGGCAGAAACGTGAACGCGCCGGGCCACGGCGTGAAGGCACGGATGCGATTCCACAGCGAGCGGGCGGGCTGTGACCAGTCGAGCGCGCCGTCCTCCTTGGAAATTTTTCGGGCGTAGGTCACGCCCTCGGCGGGTTGCGGCTGCGGGATGATTTTCCCCGCGACGTAATCAGGGATCGTCTTCACGAGCAGTTCAGCGCCCAGCCCGGCCAACCGGTCGTGAAGCGTCTGGGCGTTGTCGTCATCCGCAATGGCCGTGGTGACGGTGGCGAGCATCGCGCCCGTGTCGAGTCCGGCATCCATCTTCATGATGGTGACGCCGGTGGCCACATCGCCTTCCATGATGGCCCACTGGATGGGTGCAGCGCCGCGATGACGCGGGAGCAGCGAGGTGTGGACGTTGAGGCAGCCGTGGCGCGGAATATCGAGCAAGGCCTGTGGAAGAATCTGCCCGTAGGCTGCAACCACGATGAGGTCCGGTGCGAGAGCACGAAGCTGCTCGATAAATTGCGGATCACGCGCACGCTCGGGCTGAAGGACGGTCAATTGATGCTCCAGTGCCACGGTCTTCACCGGAGTAGGCGCGGTCTTGAGGTCGCGTCCCTTGGGCTTATCGGGTTGCGAGATGACCGCGAGGATTTGCAAATCCGGCTGGCGGCAAAGGACGCGCAAAACCTCAGCCGCGAGATTGGCGGTGCCCATGAAGATAAGCCGGGTCATGGGAGCGTGGCGTGAAAAACGGGGCGTGAAACGTAAATCGTAAAACGTAAATCACTTCGCCCCGCGTGCCTTCCTTTACGTTTCACGTTTTACGACACCCCTCACCACTGGATGTGGGCCACGGTGTCGAGAATCATCCGGAGGACGTCGAGCGGCGACTGCGTGGAATCAATGGGATGGACGGTCTTGGGCCCGTAGAAGTCGAGCACCGGCTTGGTTTCGCGGTCGTAGGTTTCGAGGCGCTTCTTGATGACTTCGAGGTTCGCGTCGTCGAGGCGGTTTTCGCGGAGGGCGCGCCGCTGGAGTCGCTCGATCATCTTGTTCGGATCGGCACAGGCCAGGTAGAAGACCGCCCTCACGTCCAGCGTGTCGGAAAGAATCCGGGCCTGGTTGGCGTTGCGGGGAATGCCGTCGAGCACGAGGATGTCGCGCGCCGTGTCGAATTCGCCGTCCGCCGTGCTGGCTTTGATGTTCTTGGCCCAGAGCGCGATGGTCGTCTCGTCGGGCACCAGTTGACCTTTGCTGGAAAACTCGATGAAGGCCTTGCCCATCGGATCTTCGATGCGGAGATTGCGGAAGGCATCACCACACGCGAAGTGGAAGAAGCCCGGGACGGTGCCGAGGATCTTGCCCTGCGTGCCTTTGCCCGAGCCTGGCGCCCCGAAGAGGAGAATGGTGCGGTATTTCATGGGAGTAGGATCGGACGACATGGAAGGGTGTTTAGTTCAGCCCGAGCTTTGGGTGGCGTTGAAAATCAATCAAGCGTCCTGTGGTTCACGCTGCCGGACCTTCACCTCCAGAATCTCGGTGAACGGGATCATGACTTCAGAGCTGGCGCCGCCTTTGGTGACTTGCAGGTAAATCTCCGCCGGTTGCACCCGCGCCAGGCGCGAGCCGACGTATTCGCCACGGGAGGATTTGACCTCGATGACTTTGTCCTTCTCCGCTTCGCCGGGGACCATGCGGAGGAAGCCGGCAAATTTGGTCTCGAAGAAACGACGGTTGAAAGTGGTCTGGCCACGCAGATAGACGATGGCTTGCGGCGCCGCCGGGGCCGCCGGGGCCGCAGGTTGCGCGGCAGCCTCCCCGGCTCCGTGGTGGTCGTGGGCTTGACCGTGAGCATGGGCCACCTGCTCAGGGGCATGGTGAGCCATGGATTCGGCAGCGAGTTCATCGTGGCTTTTATGCAGGCGCGTGGGCATGCACAGGAAGACAATCAAACCGAGTATGGGTGCAACCGCCGCGACTCCGCACACTACCGCGGGCGGGTAATTCCGAAACAACGCCACCTCAAAACCGGCATACACGTTGGCGGCGTAAATCAGGAAGATGAGCGTGAGGATCAGGCCGTTCTTGAAGAGCCCTCCCAGGCCCGCCTTGGGATCGGGACGCTCCATGCGCTCGGGAATCTTCGGGTCGGCAGTGATCGTTTTTTTCTTACCGGCAGAGGGTTCGGGTTCTTCCAGTTCGAGGTAAGATTCGAGCAATGGTTTAATCTTGGGATTGGAGGAAAGTTGTTTGAGAGCGCTCTGGGTGAAATTGGTCCACGGAATCCGGGCCGTGAATTCACCCTCGCCCTTGCGGAGAATGAGGCCTTGAGCCGTGCCAGAAGAGACGTCACCCGAAATCGTCTGGCCATCGTTCAGCGAAAAAGTGGCGGCGGCCCCGCTCCACGTCCAGCCGGCGGCGACGAACAGACAGGACAGAATTTTGACCAAACGACGAATCATGTCCTCTGGATAACAAACGGCCAAAATCATAGAAAGGAAATTTCCCGGCGTCAGCGCAGAGGAACCAGCTTGGAGGCCGCCAGCACCAGCAGCAGGCCGAAGACGGAAACGACCGTCAGCATCACCGTCCAACTGCGCAACGTCTCTTTCTCGGTCATGCCGCTGAGGCGGCTGACCACCCAGAAGCCGGAGTCGTTCATCCACGAGCAGCAGAACGCGCCGAAGCCAATGCTCAGGAAAACATACATCGGATGAAAGCCCAGCTTGGTCCCCATGGCCGCGACCAGTTGGTCCGGGGGCAAAGCGCCGCCGGGGTCCATCATCGGACCGATGATCGCCGAGGTCGTCAACATGGCCACGGTCGCCGAGCCCTGCGCGACACGAATCACCGCCGCCGTGGCCCAGCCCAGTATCAGGAGATTGATCGAATAGGTCTTGGCCACAGCGCCAATCGAGTCGCCCACCCCCACGTTACGCAGCATCGTGCCAAAGGCGCCGCCGGCGGCTGTGATGAGGATGATCATCCCGGCGGTTTCCAGCGGCGGCCCGATCATCTCCTCGATGCGGGCCAAGCCCAGATTCTTCTGCCTCACCAGCACGATCAACGCGACCAGCGTGCCGAACAGGAGTGCGACGTTCTTGTTGCCCACAAACTCCACGACGTGCGACGGAATATTCAGCATCTGAAAGGTGGTCGCTGTGGTGATCAGCGCGATAGGCAGCAGCACCGGGAGGATGCTCCAGAAGAAGGACGGCAGCGCGCTCTCGGGCTGGTTCGAGATGCCCTGCAAATCCGCCAGCGGCATGCCCGGCGTCTCGCGCAGCGGAATCTCGATCCGCCGGTTCAACCACCTTGCCACCACGAAGCCAGCGAGGCAGGGAATCAGGCCCGCGCCGATGCCCCAGAGCAACGACAGCCCCGCGTCAACGCGCAGATTGTCCACCATCTTGAGCGGACCCGGATGCGGCACTGTAAGCGAGTGCGTGACCACGCCGCCCATGCAGATGCACATCAGGTAGAGGAGATAATCCTTGCCCGTGCGCAGGCGCAGCGCTTTGGCCAGCGGCACCATGAGCATGAACATGGTGTCGAAAAAGATGGGGATGGAAAGGACGTAGGTGCTGGCCAGCAGCGCCAGCCCGGCTCGCTTCTCGCCAAAGAAGGCCAGGAAGCGCCGCACGACCTTGTCGGCCGCGCCGCTTTCCATGAGACACAGCCCGATGATCGACGCCAGGCCGATGGAGATGGCGATGTCGCCGGCCGTCTTGCCGAAATCGAGCATCGTCAATTCGAGCGTGGCGACCCAATGGTTCGTCGTGCTGATCTTGAAAAACGTGAGCTTCTTCATCGCATCCTCGGTGAAGGCTCCTCCCATCAACCCCGCCAGTACCGCCGCGCAAATCAAGGCGATGAACGCGTGGAGCCGGAACTTGGTGATCGCCACGATCAAAAAAACCATGCAGGTGACGAGGACCACGAACGGCCAGTTTCCGGCGGACGCGGACGTGGCTTGAGCGAGAAATGGCATAGTGGGCTTGTGAGTCCCGCGTAGTGCGCCAGAAAAAACCGGCGGGGTCAAGGCGGGGTCGCCTCCGCATCAAGGAATCAGCACAATTTTTCCGTAGGCACCCGGCTCCATCACGGCCCCATGCGCCTTCTCCGCCTCAGCCAGTGGCAGCTCACGACCGATGATCGGACGCAGCGTCCCGTCCTCGAATCCTTTCCCCAAGGCACCGTAGATCTCGGCCCGCTGGGCGTCGGTGATGTTGAAGAGCATCATCGCGCGGACGTCCGCGTCTCGCGTCATCAAGTCGCGCGGATTGATCTCCACGCGGCCCCGGCTGCCGATGACGATGACCCTGCCGTAACGCGCCAGCAGCGGCAGGTCCTGACCGAGGTTCACGTTGGCCAGCATTTCCAGAATGATGTTGAAACCCCTGCCCTCCGTAAGTTCCAGCGCCTGCTCCAGGTAGCGCGGCTTGCGATGATCCAGAACGTGATGAGCCCCTTGCGCGACGACAAGTTTGAGTCCGGCGTCTGTGCCGGCAGTACCAACAATGGTCAACCCGGCAGCGCGGGCAATTTGCGTCGCGGCAACTCCCACGCCTCCGCTGGCGCCGTGAATGAGAATCGATTCTCCATATCGCGCCTGCGCTCGATGATGAATCGCCCGCCAAGCCGTGCCGTAGGGAACGCCGATGGCAGCGCCTTCCTGAAAAGTAAGTTTCGCCGGTAAAGGATGGACCTGCGCAGCATCGCAGAGCGCATATTCCGCGTAAGCGCCGGTTAAAGTGCCGAAGTTGTAGATGCGGCCACCGCGCTTCCATGGGCCGGCGTTCTCGCCTGAGGATTCAATCACGCCGGCAATATCTGTGCCGGGCGTGTACGGCAGGGGGAGATTGGGATTCGAGCCAGAGCGCAGGTAGGTTTCGACCGGGTTGACACCAATGGCGTGAACACGAACGAGAATCTGCCCGGCACCCGGCTGCGGTGTGGGGACTTCTTCGATACGCAGGACGTCCGGCTCGCCGAACTGATGGACGCGAATGGCTTTCATCCCGCGACCATTTCAAGTCCGGCGGGCGCAATCAAGCTGCTACCGTCACGGCGTCAAGCTTCTGAATTTTTTTCCGAAGCTTGCCCAGCGCCACATTTTGAATCTGACGGATGCGCTCGCGAGTGACGCCGAACTTTTGGCCAACTTCTTCCAGCGTCTTTTCGCTGCCGCCATCGAGGCCGAATCGATAGCGCAGGATGGTGGTCTCACGCGGGTCGAGGATGCCGATGACTTCGTGGATGAGATCGACGTTGGTCTTCTCCTCAAGCTGATCATAGGGCGTTGTGGCACGCTCATCGGCAATCACATCGGAGATGCGGCTACTGTCGTCGTCGCCCAGCGGCGCGTCCAGAGAAGCGGGCCGGATGGAAGCTTGCAACAACTGCCGGACCTGCTTGGCAGGAATGTCCAACTCGGCCCCGATTTCTTCGTCGGTCGCTTCACGTCCCAACTCCTCCTCCAGCTTCAAGGCAATGCGCCGGATGTGGAGCAGCTTGTCCGTGGCATGGACGGGAATGCGGATGGTCTTGGATTGATCCGACAGCGCGCGACGGATGGATTGCTTGATCCACCAAGCCGCGTAGGTCGAGAGCTTCGCGCCCTTGTCGGGGTCGAACTTCTCCACGGCCCGCATGAGCCCGATGTTCCCTTCGTTAATGAGGTCGAGCAGCGGGAGTCCGAAGTTTTCGTAGTCGCGGGCAATCTTCACCACGAGGCGAAGATTGGCCTTAATCATGTGCTCGCGGGCCTTCTCGTCGCCCTTTTGCACGCGCCGGGCCAACGCAGTTTCCTCTGCCAATGTGAGCAGCTTGGTCTGGCCGATCTCCCGCAGGTAGAGATGGTAGGAGCTTTCGCTGCTCCTTGCATTATCAACCACCGGTACGACAGGTGCCGGCTCAGCTTGCTGGTCAGGCCCGGTCGCCGTCGCCTGAGCGCGACTGGCGGGCAAGACCGCCGAAGCGACAGGCCTCGCCGCGACAAGCCGCGTGTTGCGGGCGCGCTTGGTGTGGCGACGCTGACAGGACGGTTTGGTGGATTTCGTTTTCATTTTCATAAAAATAGGTAGTGAGTGGATGTGGCTAAAACCTTACTCGGCATGAGTGACCGGGGCGCGATCGCGCCGTTGAATGCTCTGCTGCCGCTCATGCTGGGCGCGCGCTTCGCGCTCTTTTTCCGCGAACAATTCAGGCAACGCCAAAAGAGGATACGGCGTGGACCAGGCGATTGACGCTGACTCCGCCGCGGCACGATGCAACCGCTCACGCAACGCATCATCCTGCACCTTGCTCAAGTGTTCGGCCAGCAGCCGGGCGACCAGCAGGTCCAAAGCAGGATCGTTCGGAAAACTGATCGCTTCCGGCTGCCGGTCCTGCGAATCGAGCCCCGAATAAGTCCAGCTTCGAGTCACTGTCCGGTTGTCTGTTTTCAAATTCACGTTCGATTAGACCGTTACAAGTGAATACTTACTCACCATTTTCTCAAAAAAATTATCGTTCACCAAAGAACAGCGCCAACGCCTTTGGATTGTAGTGGCGCTTGATGGCTTCGTCTTTCAAGCCAAGGCCGCGCAGCGCAAACCAAACGGTCTGCTGCATCACTTCCTCGCGGGTCGCGCCGTAATCCACCACCGCCTTCTTCGGCAGATGCATCGTGGCCACCATCGTGGCGAGATGATGCGCGAAGAGCAGCAGGTTTTGCTTCGTCACAGGGCTCGGGACCATCTCGCCCGCCGCGATGGCCGCATCCATGCAAACCATGATCTTGTTCAAGCCTTCGGAAAAGCGGTTGTGGAACAGGAACCTCGTAAAAGAGCCATCTTCAAGGCAGCTATTCAGGATCATCCGGTGCCGTGTATCGACGCAGATGGACTCGCAGGACCGGCCGAGAATGTTCGACCGCATCACGTAATAGATGATGTAGACCAACGACGACGTGGATGGCTCCAACTGAAGCAACTTCTGCAAATCGGGGTCACAACCCTGGCATCCGTACGCTTGAATCTCGCCATAGAGCGACTCCTTGCTCGGAAAATGTTTGTAGAGCAAAGCCTCCGAAACGCCCGCCGCCTGGGCTAGTTGCTTGGTGGTGGTGCTCGAAAAACCGTTGCGGGCAAAAAGCGGCAGCGCGGCTTTCACAATCGCCGCCTTCCGCTCATCACAGTTAAGTCGCTTCGCCTGCACGCACGCAAGTTAGTAATCACTCACCTGTATGTCAAGCTTCGCCTGCTCGCTCAGAATGAACTTGAACATTGATCCATAATCTATCCCGCTGAGAAATATGGAATGGCGCTGAATGCCGCAAACACAACGATTTACAGAAGGCGATTTTGGTAATTTGTCCGGGGCGACATATCCGGGGATAATTGATCCCGGTGGCGATGTCCCAAGGAAGTTGTTGAAAACCCCAACGAAGCCGTGATTTGTTACAATGCAGGATATCGCGCCCCGGACAAATTATGCCCCCCGCCGAAGTGTGAACTGTGAACCTGTTTTGAGGGGATAAAACAGGGGTGTAGTGAAGTGACCACCTCGTTTTTGGGGATCGTTCGCTTGGCGACTTGCCTCCAACACCGGTCTTTGGCAGCCGGCCCGCAGCGGTTCTGCCGCGTCGCCGCAGCAAGGCGGCGGCGACGCGTGCAGCTTCCGTGGCTTATCCCTCCCGCGCCGATGACCGGCAACGCCATTGAGACGTTACCGGAGCCAATCGGCCCCATGTACAAGAAAGCGCCCGGCTACTGTAGTGTCTTGCAAATGGCTTTACGCTGGATTTGCCTTCTTTTTTCCCCTGGGCTGAGTGCAGCCGGGTTTGATTTCCTCCAGCTTGGCCCGCGCCCGCTCAAGCTTCTGGATGATGTCTTC